>Ga0075424_100001137_pt1 | contig 22771 bp, 23 predicted proteins | sample SoiMethybrSBSTD3_FD_75301 | JGI IMG/M metagenome (GOLD analysis project Ga0075424, IMG submission 75301) | Bulk soil microbial communities from a Populus tree surrounding site in Tennessee, USA - Soil MetaG P. TD hybrid SBSTD3 | ecosystem: Environmental > Terrestrial > Soil > Tree plantation... | reverse complement strand
GGGGCGCAGCCAAATGCGCATGCCATAATCCGCGCCGCCGAAAAGATCGACCTGGGCTATGCCGGGTATTCGTAGCAGCTGATCGCGGAGATTGATGCCGCAATAGTTGGTCAAAAAGTTGGCGTCGTAGCTGCCTTTGGGCGAGTAGACGGAGATGAGCATCAGAATGCTCGGGCTCTGCTTTTTAACGGTGACACCCTGCTGAACCACTTCCTGGGGTAGGCGCGCTTGCGCCGAAGAGACCCGGTTCTGCGTCAACACGTTTGCGGTATCCTGATCGACACCGACCTCGAAGTTGACGTCGAGCTGCATGCGGCCATCGCTGGTGTTCGATGATTTCATGTAGATCATCTTGTCGACGCCGTTCACTTCCTGCTCGATGGGAGTCGCCACCGACTGCTCGACCGCAACCGCGGAAGCGCCGGGGTAGGTGGCCGTGACGCGGATGGAAGGCGGCGCCAGGAATGGGTACTGCTCGATCGAAAGACCCTTGAGGCTAAACAGTCCCATTAGAACCATCAGGATCGAAATAACGATTGCGACGATCGGCCGGCGGATGAAGAAGTTTGCCATAGCTTATTTCCCTTTGGCTTCCTTAGGTCCGGTGGTTGACGCCGGAACGCTTTCTGCAGGCGAGGCGATTTCTTTAACCTTTTCGAGTTTGGCGCTGACCTGCACGCCAGGCTTCACTTTTTGAATCCCTTCCACGATAACCTTTTCCCCCGGCTTAAGCCCCGAATCGATGATCCAGGCATTGCCGACCCGTTCGCCCGCTTTGACCATGCGCTGTTCCACCGTAGCATCCGGCTTTACGACCATGACGCTGTAGAGCCCTTGGATCTCCTGCACGGCGAGTTGCGGCACAAGCAGGGCACCCTCCTTAACGTCGGTTACGAACCGGGCTTTCCCATACTGGCCTGGGCGCAGAATGCGCTCAGGATTAGGAAAGCTAAACTGCCCGGTCAGGGTGCCCGTGCTAGCGTCCACCGCCCGTTCAATCGCATCGAGACGACCTTTATGGTTAAACGTGGTTCCGTCTGCAAGAATCAGCTCGACGCCGAATTTTTTCTCAAGGGACTTATCTTTATCGGCGCCGGTCCGAGCCAGTCTGAGATATTCCGCCTCGGCGATCGCGCAACGGAACAGGATCGGATTGATCTGCGAGATCGTGTTGAGCAGGGTATTTTCACCGCGTCCCACCAGGCTGCCGACTTTCTTCTGTGTTGTACCGATCAGCCCATCGACGGGAGCAGTGATCGTGGTATAGGCGAGATCGAGCTTCGCCTTATCGACCGTTGCATCGTAAGCCGTCACCTGAAATCGAGCGGCCTCTTGCGCCGATAGTGCATTGTCCAGTTCCTGTTGACTGACCGCTTTCTCCGCCGCCAGAGGCTTGTAGCGGGCGACATCGTTGTTGGTCTTGTCGAGTCGAGCCTTAGCCGTTGCAAGATTGGCTTGTGCTTGAGAAAGCGCCGCTTGATACTGCTGAGGGTCTATCTTGTAGAGGACTTGCCCTTTCTTAACGAATGAGCCTTCCGTGAAGTTCATGGAAACGAGATAGCCTTCAACGCGGGCGCGAATTTCAACATCCTCCGATCCGAGCGTGCTACCGACAAGCTCGATGTAGATCGGAACATCCTTTTGCACCGCCTCTGTAACCGTGACGTCTGGCGGTGGAGGCGGGGGCGGTTCTTCTTTTGAGCACCCAGCAATTGCAGCTAAACTGACAAAAACAACGAGAGCCGCTGCGCATACTCTCGACCGGCCGCGAATCGACCTGACAATTTCAAGCTTCACATGATCCTCCAGGAAAGTCGCTTACAATGGATTCACAATTGCGGCATCGCTGCGGCATCAAAGTTTGCTGGCTTGTTCCAAACGAAATCGAGCATCAGAGAACACGAACTTCTTATCGAAACCGTAAAATTCTGCATATTGGACTTTGGTCCAATGACGCGAAAAGGAGACGCAGTTTTGGTAAACAAGAACCCAGTTGCCTATGCTGCCACAGTTCATTCAGAAGGTTTTATGTCGCTCACTTCGCAGAATTTCTGAGCTTGCTGTAATCGGCGGTCTGTGGGATGGAAAATATCGCCCTTATACTGGTGGTTTTGAAAACTCTCCAGAATGCGTACCCAGATCTGGCAGTCCCAACCGAGTCTCTTCCAATACTCTAAGCCGACCCGATCCGCCTCGAGCTCTTTTTCCGTCGGATAGTTGTACAATCTGACATACCAAGGCAGCCCGACATTTTGACCTGAAGCGCCAAAAGAAAAATTGCCACCGGTGAACCATCGTAATACCTTTTGATTCGCATGATCGGCCGTCTCGTGGGCAATCTCATGAGCGATCGTCTGCCTGAGCAGCCACAGAGAACCCGTATGATTCAGTGCCTGCGCCGCAAGTTTGTAACTGATATAGATTGTCCGATTGCCGACGCTCATTCCGAGTAGGTCTTGACGCGGGAAATCAGAAAGAAAGAACTGGTATTTGGAAAAATTCTCGCGATCCTCGCTCACCGCAACAACTTGCGCCGCTTCGGCTCGAACCAATTCTCTGACGCGATCGTCGACCACGTCTGGAATGTTGAGCTGTATGGAACACCCCACCAGCACGAACCAAAGGCTCAGCGTCAGGCAAAATGGAATGGCTTCTCGCGCTCTCTTGCTCAGCTCTCGTAGCATTTAAGATTTCTCGGCTTCCAGCCACGCGCGCGCTTTCGAGACATCCTTGGGAACGAAATATTCGACGGCGGCACTGCGAAATCCTTTCGCAAGAAAAGCGCAAACCAGATCGCGCCAATGCTCCTCGCCAACGACAGCAATCTTTGCGATATTTTGATCATGCTGGGTCATGAAGCTGATATCACCCCAGGTTTCCTCGCGCTTCCAGCCGCGAAAATCCTCCAGAGTGAATAGCGCACTGGTTTTGCCATAGCGCTGGATTGCGCGGAGAGCGGCTGCTTGAATCTGAGCGACTTCGCTCTTCTCGATCTCACCGCTGATTTTTACGGTGATGATCGGACCACTGGCGTCAATAATCGTAAACGGCATTTTGCCTCCCTGAGTTCCGCTTCCCTACGACACTGGTAGGAAAAAAACAACAGCGATAACCCATTATGGTCGTGGCACTTAGTCCTTACGCTAGGTTAATATCGTGGACTGTTCGTTTTAATTTCGTCTGACTTTGAGATCGATCACTTCCCGACCGATAACAGCGCGACAATCACCGGCCCCCATGCGGTCAGCAATATGTTGCCGACCGCATACGGGACGGTGTAACCCAAAGCCGGGAGTTTGCTCTCCGCCTCGTCCTGAATCGCGCGCAGCGCAGCGGTCATCGTACCGGCGCCGGAACAGGCGCCCAGAAGAATCACCGGGTGCATTTTCAAAACATATCGACCGAACAAAATGCTTACGAAGTGCGGCAGGATCGCTGCAACGAGACCGACGAAAACCAGGCTTACGCCTGACTTCTGCAAGCCCGATATAAAACTTGGTCCGGCAGTCAAGCCGACCACGCCGATGAACACACTCAAGCCAACCGTATCGAACACCCACATCGCCGCTTCGGGTATACGCCCGAATGCCGGGAATACGGAGCGAAGCCACCCGAATACGAGGCCCATGATCAGCGCGCCGCCGCTTGCCGTAAGCGTAATCGGCAGGCCGGCAACGGTCACAGACAACAGACCGAGAAGCCCGCCGATAAAGATGCCGGTGCCGACGAAGATCATATCGGTCGCGCTGCTTGGCCAGTCGGCATAGCCGAGCACGGCTACGGCGCGATCAATGTCTCGTTTGGCGCCGATGAGACTAAGCAGGTCACCGCGGTCGAGCCGAGTCGCCGCCGTCACAGGGATTTCTTCACCCGCGCGTGTCAGCTTGCGCAAAAAAACACCGCGAAACTTTGGTTGCCAGGATTCCGATCTTGCTATTTCTCCGAGGATCGGGCCGACGAGCCGTCGATTCGTCATCACGACATCGATGACCTGCACCGGAAAATCGAGCAACTCTTTGTCATCCACTTCAGGACCGATCATGCTGCTTCGTTCGACCAGAACCTCAGCTCTCGCCATAACTGCGATCACGTCGCCGCGGCGTATGACGGTGCTTGGCTCGGGCTCAACGATGGCGCCGTCGCGGCGGACACGCTGGATGAACACTCGTCTTTCCTGCGGCATCGCCTCGAGCTCCGCGATGGTTTTGTTAATGAGTTGTTCATTCGCCACTCGGTAGGCGCGTACATCGAAAGACCGGGAGGGAGAAATGATTCCAGGCTGTGCCTCCGAACGGCCGGATACCTCCGCCTGCAGTTTTTTGGCTTCATCCTTGAGATTGACTCCCATCAATTTCGGTCCGACTTTGGGCAGGAACCAGACGACTGCGGTGGTGCCAACAAGATAGGTGACGGCATACGCGACAGGAATATTGTTTTGCAGAGCGGTCTTGGCATCTCCCGAAATCGCCAACCGGTTAATCGCATCTCCCGCCGTGCCGATGACCGTCGATTCGGTGAAAGCTCCGGCGAGCAGCCCAGCGGCAGTGCCGATATCATAACCGAAGATCTTGGCTGCCACATAGGCGGCGATCAGACACGTCGTGCATAACACCAGCGTCAGCGCCATCTGCGGCAGCGCATCGCGTTTTAGACCGCGAAAAAATTGCGGACCGACTTTATACCCGGTGGTAAATAAAAAGAGATCGAAAAAGACCGTCTTGACCAGCGGCGATACTTTGATGTCGAGCTGTCCGATCAAGACGCCGGCGAAAAGAGTTCCCACAACCGTTCCCAGACCGAACCCAGCGACTTTGATCTGGCCGATCGTAAAGCCGACCGCGAGGGCAAGAAAGATCGCGAGCTCCGGATTCTCTCGCAGGGCATTAACTAAATAGGCCATTGGTAATGGCTGTGGCGTAGGTGCAATTAGTCTGCTTCCCTTCGGCCGAATGTAGGGGCGCAGCATGCCTCGCCCTACTCAAGCACCGCGCGGGGATTCGTCTAAAAACGTTCCACGGATGCATTCGCCGCCAACATTTTCCTTCGGCGTGAATTGCCTTCGGATGACGGCTTTTGCGCTTTGAACTCCACCTTCAAACCCTCGCGCGAGAGGTTGAATTTTCGCCCGGCAACGATCGAAACGAGATTCACTACCACGCCCTTTTCATTCTTCATCGTGGCGCTAGAGCCGGCGGCGTTGTCGGAGTCTTTTTCTTCGACCTTCTGATAGTTGCCGGCGAAATCAGCCGGGTTGTTGAGATTGAAGACTTGGCCGGACAGCTCCGCCGCGGTGATGTTTTCGTCGACGTTACGAAAGAGGCCATTTGCTTGAAACGTGAACGGAATTTCTTGGCCTTGGTAAGTCAAAACTCCATCGCCCCAGGAGAGCCCGATTCCAGCAGCCACCAATCTGGTGCTAACTGTGATTGTCCCAACCGGCTCCTCCGCTGGCACCGAGACGCTGTTCGACAGCAGCAAAACGGTTCCGACAATAAAGCCGGCGCTGCAGGGCGCCAGCGAAAATAAACAGCGACAAAGCCCCCACCTCTTTCCTCCCCCGCGACGCGGGGGAGGATGAAGGAGGGGGACCTTCGAAAATCTTCCGTCGGCCGAGAAAATCTTTAAGCAAAGCAGTCCGAATAAATTACGGTTCATGTCATTACCTCGAAACCCGGTCCGGGGAGCGAGGCTTTGCGCCCGGCCAGTGACGGGGAATTTCTAGCTAACTTTGACCAGCGCTTATATTGGACTTTGGTCCAATAAGCCAGAGCTGACGATTAATCGTGGTGGAAGATTGTTGATCGAGGAGGCGAACTCTGAGGTGCCGGCCTTACCAGAGTGAATTGGACTATGGCCGCTAATCGACTCGGATTATCTAATACAGTTTGGTGATATAGACGAAACCGGGCAACAGGCGCAATTTTCCGCCTAATTCCAGCCTAACCGGAGTTAAAAAGCCGGAGCCGACCGGAAATTCCCTCACGGGTAAATTTATAAAAGTGCCAATGCGTCACACAGCGATTCACGAATTGTGTAAAGCCGACGATACCACGCTGATAACGCCGGCTATGCTCGATGAAATAGCGGCAATATACGAGGCCGACTTCTTTCAAACTGCCGTCTTTGAACAGCGTCCAAAACAAATTCCACGTCAGGATTAAACCATAGATGAGCGTGCGCAGCGTTTTATTTTCGTTGGCTTTGCCGACAATCTCCGCTCGTCGACGGCGAAATTCCGGGTATTGATAGATTCTGAAGTAGCGCTCGAGAAAGGCGTGTGGCGCGTAGAGCCGGCGGAGAAGATCCCAGTATCCGTGTTTAAGTTCATCCGGAGTCATTTGCTTCGGCAAGAAATTACAATTGACATCATCCAGCCTGAGACGATCGTCCATTTTTAGGCGTTCAAAAAGCGGTGTGCTCGGGATTGCGGTTAGTGTTCCGACCATGGCCAGAAGAATCCCATTACCCTGAATAAACCGAAACTGGTCTTCGAAAATAGTTTTGTCGTCATTGTCGAATCCAATAATGAATCCGGCGCTGATGTCCAAGCCGGCATTTTGTATCCGCGCCAGCTTGGCGTCGAGCGAATCGCCGGCGGTGTTTTGAAACTTCTTGGTTTCCTTGAGCGATGCCGCTCTGGGGGTTTCAATGCCAATGAAAACCGCGCGAAAATTCGCCTGGTAGAGCAGTTCAAGCAGTTCAGGGTCGTCAGCGAGGTTGACGCTCGCTTCGGTATTCAAACGCAGCGGATAACAATGTCTCTGTTGCCAGAGAATGATCGCTCGGAGCAGTTCTTTGGCCGCCTTCTTATTGCCGATAAAATTATCGTCGACGATAAAGCATCCGCCAAAACCAAGTCGCCGCAATTCATCGAGCTCCGCTATGACCTGCTCCGGTCGCTTCGTTCGTGGCCGCCGGCCGAAGGTGACGATGATATCGCAGAATTCGCATAGAAATGGACAGCCGCGGGAGAACTGCAGAGATCCGGTAGCATAACGATCGACTTTGAGAAGGTCGTAGCGGGGCGTGGGTAATCGTGTCATGTCCGTCGGAGTTTCCTGCTTGTAGAAGCGCTCGTAGGTTTGACCGCTGGCAAAACGCTCGACGAAATCTGGCCATGTCTCTTCCGCCTCGCCACAGAAAAGCACATCGGCTAGACCCTCAAAGAACGTCGCGTCGACCGAAGCATAGGCGCCACCCACCACGGTGAAGCTCCCAGCGCTCCGAAGGCTTTGCAGGATCTCGCGCATGCGCTCCTTTTGCACAATCATTCCGGTTACGCCGACGATATCGAACCGTCTCAGAAACTCGAAATCGATTTCCTCCACGTTTTCATCGAGAAGATAAACTTCATGATCCGGAACTAAGGCTGCCAGATGGGCTAACGCGCCGGTGATCATTGTGCACCTTATCTTGCCGGGATAAAGCGGCAGTGCGTAATCAAAGCCCCAATACGACGGTTCGAATTTCGGATTAATCAGGCAGATTTTCAGCCGCTTCATCGCTCATCAGCTCCGTCAGTTGTAATGACCATCACCGGTCTTGCCGTCACGTGAGCTCGATGCGCGCTTTTTTGCGCGAAATCGCGATCAGTTTTAAGTTTTGCGAAGAGGACGGCTCGTCGGGCGTCAGATCTGACGCCGATCAAAACGCTTATGAACTTAACGATTGTTTAATGCAAGCACCGATGCGGCGCGTGACGCTGGCTCGAGGTTTCTCTACTCGGGGCAGTCCTTCGGCAAAAGCGAGGACTCTCCGACAACGATCCGGCAGTCCTGTGCGATCGAGCGCAATCTTTTGCCGCTCGCGATACTGCGAAGAGCATCCGCCATTTCTCGACTCAGCTCCGCGACACTCTCACTCATCGCCGCCACCGACGCTTCTGTAGACTTGTCCTTCGCGGGCTGCGTCAAATAGCTCTCCTTCGAAATGACGGTCTTTCTTGCATCATCGACGATAATCCAACGGGCCCACAACTCGACCATTTGATCCTGTTGGGGCTCGAAACGGAGCAGGTCCACTTGAACTTGATAGGTGGGCCGTTGAGTTCTTTCCCAGGGATATGCCGCAATTCGATCGGTCCGAAGCAAGATTGACAAATTTTCCGAGAGCACTCGCGAAAAATTTTCTTCCAGTGGCTCCGCCCAACGATCGTTCTCAGCAATGGCAAAACGGTTTTGGGAAATTCGCGTGACCAGTTGCTCGCGATCGAGATATCCGGGAATTTTGATCGGACCGATCCCGAGAGAAAGCGCGTTAGCGCGGGTGCTGTCTTCAGGCCGCTGCTCCGTACGCGGTAGAGAAGTCAAAGCAAAAAACCTTGACGGGTCCGGTCTCGCCTCGAGAGAAAGACAACCCGCAGTGGTAAAACATGCGACCAATAATACCCGCCATAGTTTATTGCAAGACATCAGTTTTCCTTTGCCTCCGGCTTCCCGAAGATAAGCGCTCTGGGATTGCGTTCCAGGTAACCGGTCAACGATCGCAGCGACCGCGCGGCCGCGGAGACTTCCTTGAGTCCTTTTGCCAGTTCATAGTTCACCGTGGAGTCTTGATCAGTCAGGGTTTCAATATTGGTCACCGCCGCCTCCGCACGCTTCATGGTTTCCTCGGTCTGCTTGAGCGCGTCCGTCGCTTGTTTCAAGGCCACACGCGTGTCTCCGGAGGTCTGCCCCAGATCGGTCGATAAGGTTCTAAGGGTTTCATTCATTGTGCCCGCAAGATCGCCAATCTTCACCACCGCCGCGTCCAGCTTGGGCATGGTCTGCCTCAACGAGCGAATGGTCGCCTCCAAGTCGGGGGAATTGACCGTGTGTCTGATGCCGTCAACGGTCTTGTCCAGGGAAGCAATCAGGTCCTTAAAGTCGATTTCCTCGATTTTGTTCATGATCTGAGTGACGGCATCTTTGGCCTGCTCGAAAGCGGTCGGCAGAGTCGGGACCTCCGGATACTTGTAATCGTCGCCTTGCTGCACGAGGTTTAGAGGGCTGCCGGGAAAAAAGTCCAGCGCGACATAGAGCAGGCCTGTGACCAAACTCTCCATCTCTAGTTGGCCTCGCAGCCCGCGGGCAACGATCAATCGACGCAAACCTTCGCGGTCCCCCGCGATATCGCCACTCGCTCCCCTCGAGGTCAGCTTTTCCTGATCGATTTCGATGATGACGGGAATCTTGTCGACCGCTGAGCTTTTCTCGAGCTGCAGCCGGATGTCCTTCACCGCCCCGACCTCTACACCTTTGACTTTAACCGGCGCGCCGACGCGGAGCCCGTTCACTGAATTGTCGAAATAGAGCACAAACTCTCTGGTCTGGCGAAACAGCCGTCCCGAACCGAAGATCACAATCGCCGCCACGATCAAAACCACGGCGCCCACCACAAAGGCGCCGATCATAGCCGGACTGATTTTTTTTCTCATGATTCCTCCTTCTCTCCGCGGCGCAGGAAAGCCCGGACCTTGGGATCGGGACAATGCTCCAAAAGCTCTTTGGGATCGCCGCTGGCGGTCATGGTCTTGGCGTCGGGATCGAGAAACACACTGTTGTTGCCGATGGTGAAGATACTCGCCAGCTCATGAGTTACGACGACCACGGTGGCCCCTAAACTGTCGCGCAGTTCGAGGATGAGATCATCCAATAATCGCGAGCTGATCGGATCTAGGCCGGCCGAGGGCTCGTCGAAGAAAAGCACCTCGGGATCGAGCGACATAGCGCGGGCCAGGCCTGCTCTTTTCTGCATACCGCCGCTGATTTGCGATGGGTAGTAATCTTCGAAGCCCTTGAGTCCCACCAATGCAAGTTTGAGCGAGGCCACTTCCCGAATCTCGGCAGGACTCAAACAAGTGTACTCTTCCAGCAGCATCCCGATGTTTTCCGACAGGGTCATGGAACTCCACAGCCCGCCGGTTTGGAAAAGCACGCCCATGCGCCGGAGCAATTCTTGTCTTTGCTCCGGTTCAGCTTTGGTAAAGTTCTGGTCGCCATACAAGATATCGCCCCGAGCGGGCTCGATGAGACCGATCAGGTGCCGGAGTAAAGTGCTTTTTCCGCAACCGCTCCCGCCCATGATGATAAAAATGTCGCCGTGATTGATGGTAAAGTTAAGATCACGCATGAGCACGAAGCTGCCGAACGCCATCGTGAGGTCTTTCACGGTGATGTGCGGTTGATGTTTTCCGTTCGTGCTTGGACCGGGCATGTCAGCTTCTGATAATTTCGAAATCCGAATTTCGCAACTTGTCCCGAGCTAATGTCGAAGGATCCGAAACAATGAGAACTAAAATTCAAAACCTAAAAACAAAATCCGAAACTATCTCGCTTGAAATTTTCCTGCTTTGACGTATTTGAATTTGTTTCGATTTTCGGATTTCGAGCTGCCAAATTTTTAAGGTCAGATGCCTAAAATGTAAAATACGACAGCGAAGACGCCGCAGGCGACCACGATAGCGACAATGCCAGTGACCACCGCCGATGTCGCTGCATCTCCGACTGCGGAAGAGCTGTTGCCGCATTGCAATCCCCTCAAGCAACCGGAAAGCGCAATCAGCACGCCGTAAACCGAACTCTTGAAGACGCCACCGAAAATATCCGTCAGAGTAATGGCAGCGGCAGTCTCGTTAAAATAAGTGGTCCAGGATAAATCGAGCATGCCGACTCCGATCGCGGCGCCGCCCAGCACGCCGACAAAGTCGGCATAAAGGCACAACAGCGGCATCATCAAAATGAGCGCCATCACCCGGGGGAGAACCAAGAATTCCAGCGGCGAGAAGCCGGCCGTCGTGAGCGCATCGACTTCCTGCGTCACCTTCATCGTGCCCAGCTGGGCCGCAAACGCCGCTCCCGTCCGTCCGGCCATGATGATCCCCGTCATCATCGCGCCCATTTCGCGCATCATCCCGATTCCGACCAGATCGGCGACGTAGATTTGTGCCCCGAACTGCTTGAGTTGCACGGCGCCGACAAAAGCGAGGATCACGCCGACCAAAAAGCTTATGAGTGTAACGATCGGTAGCGCCTGGGCGCCGCACTGCTGGATCAAAAGAAACAGATCCGACGCGCGATAGCGCGCCTTCATGCCGAAAAGGCGCACGAAAGTGATGGTCATTTCTCCCAAGAAAGCGAGCATTTCGGTCAGGGAACCGCCGACGCCGATGGTCGTCGTGCCGATCCGCTCAAGAACCGATGCCTCGGTCAATTCTCTGCGCGCCCCTTTTCTCTCGGGCACGGCTTCGGCGAGAGCGAGGAGTTTCTGAACACCGGCCGGCAAGCCTGCGCGATCCATCGCAATCTTTCGCTGCCGGCATAGCTCGGCGACTTCAACGAGAAAAATCAACACACTGCTGTCCCACGAGCTTAGCTCGCCGGCATCGAACGCGACAGTTCGCACTTGGCGAGCGGATTCCAGTTCGCGCTGCAGTAAATCGGCCGGGGGAAGGCCGTTACGCAATCGCCAGGCGCCGCGCAGTTGTACGTTGAGGGTAGAGTCATCTGCGCGGATGAATGATAGCTGACCGTTTTCTGCCATGATCAAAACGCTTCAGACCGCGCAGATAGCGAATGCGTCGGCGTGCTGTCGAGGTAGAAATAATATTCCTTGACGTCCTCCCCACGATTCCCCTCGCTGTTGGTTAGACCGAACAGGCGTTCCTTCAAAATCGGATCTTGGCCATTCCACAGCGCCAAGGCGAAACAAAGAAACTGTTGATCGTCCGATATTCCGGCGAGCCCGTCCTCGCCCCAGCGATAGGCACGCGAGCGCGCCTGGTCATGGCTGAAATAGTCCCAGGCATTGCCGTTCTCACTGTAATCTTCACGCACGGTGCCCCACTGCCGCTCAGTTAAGTAGGGTCCCCATTTTTTCCATGGCGTTTCCGCCACTCGCGATTGTTCCAGTCGATTTTCCTCGACAACAAATTGCTCCGACACAGAATTCACCTCTGAACGATTTTTTTGATAATCTACAAAGATATCATCGTTCTGGAATCGCAGTGCTGCCTCAGCCATCGGGCATTCCCCGAATTTAACCTTCGAAATCCCTTATGCAGCCCACAACAATGCAGCGGTGATTCAGATCGGAGAGTTTGCTCGACTAACCCGCGAACGGTACCCGAACCAAGCGGCACGATCAGCGACCATAAAGCATCACCACACGCAGGAGCGCGGTAAATGGTCCGGTTTTTTCGCATCATGACGGCAAGTTCCCGGATTCAGATGTCAAAAAAAAGGCGTGAAATGCCAAGGCTTTTGAGTATGCGCGCAGAGTGAAATGTGACAGAAATAAATCCTCGTTACTTGCTGTCAAGTGAAACCTCCGGGCCCGGACTGGCGCCACTCCCGGCTCGCATTAGGGCCGCTCAAGGAAACACAGACGGAAAGCTGGAACAAGATATATAAAAAAGGATGAAAAGCTGCGAATGATCGGCTGTACGGATCAATGGCTGCAGCTGCCGGAGATCGCAAAGCTTTTTGGTTTGAGCGAGGACTCGATTAGACGATTGGCAAAAACCCATTGCCTGCCGCTTCGACGAGTAACGCCGCTTGCCACCCCTGGTGCGCTCGAGACAGAGCTGATCGAATGGATAAAAAATCAGCCCCTTACCGGTCCGCCCGTTAGGCACAAACGACGCCTCGCGCGAACTGCGCCGTCGGTGAGCAGGTAGGGAGTGCTTTTTAGCCGGAAAACAATTTCAACAGGCCATTTAAGCGCTTCTTTCAAAGATCGCGCCTAGCTCTCTTTCATCGACCAATTTCTAATCACGGCATTTGTTCAGGTGAAAACTTGATGCGCATCCAAACCAAGTCGTTCAATTGGCCTGATCGCGGAACCCATATCATTATGATCGCCCAGGGTATCATGAATACGAGCGCGCTTATAAAAATGATCGGTGAAGTTGCCGCACTCGCTATCGCCAATCCCAATTGCAAAGTATTAATCGATTGTATCGACTCCGAATGCACAGTCGATCTGAAGAGAATTGAAAGTCTATTGACGCAACTTCAACCGGGTATTTGGCCGATACAAAGCAAGGTGGCATTGATTTCGTCCCTTAAATACGAAGAATACGCCCGTTTATCAGACATGAGCACACTCTTGGCTGCAAATGGATTTCCAGTTGCAGTATTCCAAGACCCACAAGCAGCCGCGGGTTGGTTACAGGGCTGACCACAGACTCCTGTCGTCATCCTGGTCTAATCCGGCTCACGCTTCAGCGATTCTTGCTGAACTGAGCCGCGCGATCGTGGCGTTCTCCCGTCCTATTCTACTTTGATCTCCACTCGTCGGTTCTTCGCCCGACCTTCGCGTGTCTTGTTATCCGCGATCGGTTTGCTCTCGCCGAATCCCTGTCCTGAGACACGGCTGGCATCTACGCCTTTCTTGACGACGTAATCTTTCACGAGTTGACGCGGCGCTCCGACAGCCGCCCGACGGGAGTCGGGCAGCACACGCCTCGTTGAGCTTGGCGCTAAAGTGAAGTTAAGCCTTCCCTGATGCAATACTTAGTAAGTCCCGCGGTCGTTCTAATCTCGAGTTTGTCCATGATCTGTTTACGGTGGGTCTCGATGGTTTTGACGCTGATCTCCAAAATCGCTGCGATTTCTTTGGTTGAATGGCCGTCTGCGATGAGCTGCAACACCTGAAGTTCCCGTTTTGTAAGGCTTCCGGAGTCGGCCATACTTTTTTCCAAAAAGCCGGCCGTTTCGTTTTTCAACGCCGCTGCCGTGGATATTGCAGGGCTCAAGTACATTCCGCCTTTACGAACCGCAACTAAAGCCGCGGCAAGATCCTCAACCGCAGAATCTTTGAGCAGGTAGGCCGACGCACCAGCTTGAAGGAGTTGCAGGATATAGCTGCGCGTTGCATGCATGGAAAGAACAATGACCTCAATTTCGGGATGCTGAGCTTTGATCTGACGGGTAGCTTCAATGCCGTTCAGCTGGGGCAACACAATGTCCATGATCACGACATCGGGTTTCAATTCCCTGGCCTTGGTGACGGCAGTGTAGCCATCATCCACCTCGGCGACACATTCATACCCGAGCTTTTCTTCGAGTAATACGCGCAGCCCCTCCCGCATCATCTTGTGATCTTCCGCAATCAGTATGCGCTTGCCCGAGCAGTTTTTTGGAGGCGGTCGATCCACACCAAACTCGGAGGGTTTATTATTCGCCGACGTTTCGCCCGGAGAGCGAAACCTTCTGCGTACGATCGTGCTTGACAGTGATGAGCTGAAATTCCTATCAGGAAATCCCTGAATTCCGCGTTCGTTTCCCTTAGAACCCTGAGCTTTGGGTCTATTGGAGGGATGTAATCCCTTCGCGCACCGCAAACTTGGTAAGCTGAGCAATATTCACCAGATGCAACCGGCCCATGAGCTGCCGCCGGTGAGTCTCGACGGTTTTAATGCTCACGTACAGGCTGGCGGCAATTTCCCGGGTCGATTTTCCTTCAGCCACCAACTGCAAAACTTCGCGTTCTCGGCTGGAAATTTTGGCCGTACGCGGATCGTTCTCCGAAAGCCATTGTGCAACGGCTCTTCCGATCACGAGTTCAGCAATCTCAGGGCCGATATATTTGTGCCCGCATAAGATAACCCTTAGAGCGTCGGCAAGTTCCCTGGCACTTGAATCTTTGAGCAGATACCCTGCCGCACCGGATGCAAAGGATTCCATGATGAAATGAGTTTCAGTATGCATCGAGACGACCAGCACCTTAAGCAGAGGAAAGTCGCGATGAGTTTGTCTGATGAATTCGATTCCGTTCCAGCCAGGCATACTGAGATCGATAGTGACAGCCTGCGGTTGGAGTTTTATGATCGACTTTATTGCACTGCGGGCGTCCCCTGCCTCGCCTACCACATCAAAGCCGGCCTTCTCGAGCGCCAACTTCAAACATACTCGAAAAAGTTGGTGATCGTCGATAACCAATATTTTCGGCTTCATGTATGTCTCACAGCGGCACTGCGACAGCGATGATCGCTCGGGTTCCCCGACCGATTCGGGAGGAGATCTGCAGGTCGGCGTCGATCGACCTCAGATCGGCGCGCACACTCGACAGTCCAAACCCGCCGGAATCGTGAGGGACGGATCGCTTACCAGCGTTGAACCCGCAGCCGTTATCTCTTACTTCGATCTTCATAGAGGAATTTTTGCGCGAGACATTGATGTTTACTCGAGATGCCCGAGCATGCTTGCGGATATTGAGCAGAAGCTCGCGGACAGCTCGATAAAGCACGTATTTGGCTTCATCTCTGAATTTATCCAGAAGTGGATCGAGTTTCGCTAAACAAACAATTTCATTTCTAATCCGCAAGTCCTCGACCAATGATGAGATAGCAGCCTTGAGTCCGAGTCGGCAGACCGGGTGCGAAGCCAGGTCGTGGATGGTGCCTCTTGTACGACGCATGAGATCGCTAAGGATGTCGGCGATCTCATTGGCCGAGCCGACAAACCGTTTCGGCAAATCGTCCGATAGCAGCTCCAGCTTCATCTTCGCGACCATAAGAGCCGGGCCGAACTCATCGTGCAGATACTCGGCGAGCTTAAGTCCTTCAGTCTCTTTAAGCCGGGCAACTCGTGAATCCAGAGGAACCGGCCGGTATCTGGTCTCGTTATTCATGCTTGTGTTGAACCAGCTTGATGCTCTTACGCGGCAGTGCCGTAGCGTCGTCTTTCAACGGCGTTGCTGAAAAATTGGAACCTAGCGAAATTTAACGGAGGCGGGTATTGGACTTTGGTCCAATAAGGCCTGGATGAGCCATGGTGTTGTGGGGATAGATGATTGATTAAGGGGTTCGGCGGCCTGCCGGCGCTTGAGTCACGAAGCTGGCCCGATGAGATTTTGGTGCACCGTGCTCAGTTGTCACAGCCTTTCCTCACCAAAATGTGCGACGCGTCCAGGTTAGATTTGCCACCGCTATCTTTCATTCAGCAGCTTTTCATTGAACCTCCTGCAGGTACTTTTTAGCGTCTCAGAGCCGAGGAATTACCTGGCCTACCCAGGTATCTCACCCAAGTCTGCTCAATTGCGCCTTTACCTGCGCGAGGGGATTGGCTCTCGTCGGTACTACTTATGAATTTTCCTGGTTACTGACATTGTCGCCCTGAGAGTCGCCCAATCAGCGCAGCTAAAGTTAAACCGACGGCGAAGCTGATAACTACAGAACGGACCGAATCATCTTGGATACGATCCTTCGCATTACCAGCTACGACTCGGCTTTGCCGGCCCCACCGTTGCGCGGCAGACTTCCCGGCTCGGACAGCTCGGGAAGCTGCAGCTCTAAAACGCGACTCTCCGTTTTCCGACTCTCCAGCCTGTTCCTCGCCGTTCTCCATGCTTTCCGGGAAACCGCTTTGTTCATCTATCGACATTGTGGCGTCCTCCTTTTCAGATGATCTCCATTAATTGTGCAATTATGGCTCCGTGTTCGCCGTCAAGGAATTCGATTATGCCGGCCGATCAGGAAATGATACCGATCAACCTACTTAACGCTCTTGCTGTTGTGCCTTGAGTCGATCCAGCTCTCTTTGCTGTCTATCGATCTCAGCCTGTTGTGTCTGGATCTGCTGTTGGATAGCCGCATCCTGTTTTTGCCGAGCTTGCATCTGATCGCCGATCAATGCGCCACCCAAAAGCCCTACCGCGGCACCGATCCCTGCGCCTGCGCCGGCGTTTCCCGTCGCGCTACCGATAATGGCGCCCAAGCCGGCGCCGCCAACGGTTCCGATTGCTGCGCCTTTTTCCCTCGTCGTCAGCGGTTCAGAACAGCCGATAAACAATACGCCCAGCAACAGGCAAGATAATAATCTTAGAAACTTTTTCATCTGAACTTTCCGTGCTCCTTGTCCAATGTCTTCTGCAACTCAAGCGAAGATCCGGACTCCGGCTTCCGATCGAAACGGCTATTTTGGGCTCTCGGCTCTCACGCGCTGCGAATTCAATTGTTCGACGACCGATATCATCGCCTCGGCGAAATGTTCTTTGGTATTCGCCCGACAGGCAGTCTCCAGCCGAGCCTCGATATCATCCATCGTGGATTTGCCGGCTACGTTATAGGTATCGCTGACATAAAGATTGTGGGCAGTTAGAAATCCCGCGATCCACTGCTCGACGATGCGGTTGACGATATCGTATAGCTCGTCTTTGCTGAATCGCGGATGCTGCTGCTCGAGAGCATCGAGTTTCCGATCTCGAAATTTGAGATAATCCTCACAGCTTCTTTCTCCCAATCCATAGGCGAAATAGCGATTGTTCCTATCTATCGCATTCACGTTCGAGCTCGCAGCCATCAACATGAACCCGGCGGAAAAGCCAATGACAATCTCCCGCAAAATGCCTCGACTCATTCTTACTCCTTCTGTACCCTAAAGGATTTTTCGTCGTGATTCCTACAATTACGAAGAGTGGCTGTATATTGGACCTTGGTCCAATATAAGAGAAGAGGCTCGTCGCGTGTTCTCAAGGGACCGCGACCGTAAATCCTATCGATCGTTGATCGAGGAAATCCGACGGGCCGTTTGAGCGATGGACTATGTCCTCCTGCGGTTGCGCTCGTTCGCACCCGCCTCGCTCACCCGCGAATACAAGAATACGGCGCGGGCGACGACCTGACCCAGAAAGGTAAACCTCTGGTGAGCAAGGCGCCCGCGCCGCCTACTTTATAGCCGCACGATACGGAAAAAAGTCAGCTTAGTATTTTGACAATTCTTGGAGTAAATTTCGCGCCCCAGCGGGGGGTTGCACTTTACCCGAAAGGATTTCTTGCGCCGTCACCGGCTTTCCGTAGTATGCTTGATTGTAGTCATCTTTCACGCTGATGCCGGTCCCTTCGAGTGAAACGCCGGCAAAGAACCCCTGACTGCGGCTGTAACTATATACCGCGCTTTGCAACCCAACACTGGCCTCGGCGGAACGTCCTATGGGACCTGCCGATACGCCCACATTGCCGCCTAGCGTGAAGTTGGCTTGCTTCGAGAAGGCCTCGACAGCAGCCGGCGTGTTGAGAATCATAACGAACTCGGTGATGTCTACTCCGGCTTGAAAACCTGCTCCGAGCCCCGCCGTACCGATTGATGAGGGAGCGCTCCATCCTTTATCCGTCCGCGCGACAACAACTCCACTGCCACCCCTGACACTCCCAATAAACCCAGCCTTCGTGACGGTAAGAATGGCTACACCTCTCGCCGCTTTTAAAACCGACGGCGGAATCCCTTTCTCCGGTATCTCCTGGAATCGTCGAATAATCGCGGTTGCCTGATCGACATCTTGCTGCATTGCAACCTCCGGAGATGTCGTGGAACACGCACTCAACAGTGTTGCAACCATAAGAAAAATAATTGCTCTCATCCTAGCCCCTCCTTTTATTCTGTTATCTTTTTTGTTTCATTTTTTTCGGCGACAAACGCGAGACATGATCGGCTCTTGCTAGATTGAACCAATGGCAGCTATTCAGTTTCCAGCAACGACGCTATCAAGTTGGCCCATATGCCACAACGGGTATTAAGAAAATTTCGTCAGCCGTCGGCACATGTCGCAAGTTCACGGCGATCAATCCTGACCTACCGGGGCTTTATCACTAGCGGTCGCGTATGTAAATAATGCGAGCGTTTTTCTGTGCTTCCAGCCCCACGATTTTTCGATTCGAACACAACATCATTCAAGCTCCAGATGGAATTTCCCACACACACCCGTCGCACTATGCAAACTAATGTCGCCCCGCTCAACGGCGAATTGCTGGTATCCTGTTTTGGTTCAAGTGGTTTCAAGCGCTCGAATAAAATCCGCTTGATCTCCTGAATCGTTTCCGGATTACCCTGAGTCGAATGGCTTGAACGGACGATTTTTTCCGATGCAACGCCATCGATGTGCGCGCTGGAATATTTGACGATGCCGTCGTCGCCCTCCTCCACCGGCCCATCTCCCTGGACGGCAATAATCGAGTGCGCCAAAACGCCATCCGCAATCGGGATTGCCGCCAGGGATTGGATAAAGCGATTATTCGGATTCATGTTCGTAATACTAGTCGGAATGCCGCTGAATGTCCCGAGGACAAAACCCTGCTTCTGCAGCGTCAAAACATCGAGGCTCAACCTTGTAAAGCGGCCAGGCAGGTTGACGAACCACGACGCCAGGTTTCCGAAGAAACCAAGCGCTTGAAAACTGCCCCGGTGCGGCGTCGCGATAAAGATGACTTCTTTCACGAACGGAAGGGGTTTAAAGATGAGGGCGCGCATCAGCAGGTCCCGAGTATCAGAGCTGACGGTAAGCTCATCGGGAGGAACACGAAAAGGCCAAAGTTTCATGTCGCTGTCGATCACGGTCATTTTCGTAAGCAATCCGCCCTGGCTGTGTCCCGCCACGACCAGATTCTTCAGTCCCGGATCTTTACCGTCAGGATCGAGCTCGGAGACCAACTCCGTCAACGAGTCCCGCAAAAGCAGCGCCGAATAGGCAATGGGATTTCCGGTGTTGTACATGAAAAGCCAGATCTCATAGTTCTGCCAAAACCTCGGGTCGTTCTCTAATTCGTTGACCAGATCCGCCCAGCGCGCCGGGCTGGAGGCGGTTCCGTGCACTAGCACCAGCGGCATACGCCCGGTGCGATGTGGACTAAGCATGAAAAGACCCTGGCGCAGATTTCCTTCACCTACGGTAAAATCGCCGGAGCGAAAGCCTGCAATCTCGAAATCCCAAATCGGAGCACCCTCCAAGGTCAAGGCGAGCGCCGACGAGGTTTCGTACTCGATTGGAACATCAATACCGCCGACCTTTACTGTCCGCGCCGATCCCGGAGTGTAGAATTCCAACTTGCCTTTCAATTTCCCCGAGGCCAATGCGGCCCGAGGATCATCGAGACGCAAAAATGCCGTGACGGGTATTTTAAGCCTTGGCGGAATGCGTGACTGCTCTTTAGTCGCAATTTCGCTCAATGGCTGCAGAGAGGCGGCCAGTGGCGCGCCAATACCCGGAATGCGGTAACGATTGCGCAAACCCCGCACTTCGATATCCGCAGCGGGAACAAAATCGATTAGGCGGTACCCCGCCCAAATCAGATCGTTCTCGTTGAAATCAACGGTAAGCTCGCCGAAAGGCAGCGTAAGCTCGCCGAAAGGCAGCGTGAACGTGCCGCCTCGCGGGATCGGCTTTTCCTCGACCATCGCAGCGCGCGTGAGTGCCTGGTTGTAGATGTCCGCGGCCCATCTGAACCGCGGATCGATGGCTTTGGGGGGCGTTCCCCGCTCTCCCGGAAGCATGAATGAGTAAGCATAAACGGCCGCCGCCAGATAATAGGATTTTTCGCCGCTCGCTTCCGCGTGCGCAAACGAAAGCTCAGTCAGTGCGAAAAGACGATCTTCATCGCCGCTCGGCGCCAATCCGGTGTGCATCTCCGCAAGCGCTTTCTCGGGTTCCTCTTCGAAGCGTTGATATAAATTAAGATTCATTAATTCGCGCGCAGAAAAAGAGCTCGGCCGTTCGGCGGAAAGAATGTTCGCGGTGAGCGACTGATAGGCAACCCGCTGATCGACGTAGCTGACGCCGATCGGTGTAGCGCAGCCTGCCGCAAGAAAGATCAAAACGAGCGCGCAGCAGAATAAGCCAAGATGGGGCAATGTCGATTCGCCCTCTGCTTCTGTGGACATTGCCGTTCTAGGACTCATACGCCGACGAGAAGAGCGGACCATCGGGAGTAGTCGTCTGAAAGAAATCCTATGTCGTTGACACCCACCCGATGTCGACTGACAGAAAGCAGTCAACGCGAATAGCCAATCCGCTCGTAATTTTTTGTATAGAATCACTCGTCGCCTGTGTATTGGACTTTGGTCCAATACACCCGTCAGCAACTGCCTAATAGAGTCCTTAGCAAGATTTTTCCGGAGCGGTAAATTTTAATCGAAAACAATGGGACGAATATTCCGGAGCGTAGAGGTTACTTTCTGAGGAGCATAGTCTCATGCGAAGAAAGACATCCGTTATCCTTTTCCTTGCAGGCGTGCTCGGCGTGCTTGCCTCCCGCCGAGCGCTCTTGCGGCTAGGCGCGCTGGTGTTCGCCAGGGCCTAAAAAAGGGCGATTTTCACCCGTTAAGACTAATGCACGGCGCATCGCCCAGTAATTCTTCTCAAATCGAAGTTCAGACGGCTCAGGGCTTTGCAACGCTGAGGGCTGCGCTCTCGGTGTATTTCAAAACGACCTGATCGCCTTTTTTGACCTGACCGAGATTCTTCACGCTAGGGTCGACCTGGAAGGTTCTCGCGTTACCGGCGGGACCGGTCAATGTAATCGTATGCTTCTTGGCGTCGACTGATTCTACGTTGCCCGTCACTTCTACGGTCCGGACCTCCACTCCGCCCGGTTTTTGACCCTTCGGTGCTACTTGCACTGTTTGTGTGTCTGATACGCTGGGCGGCTGATCGGATTTTCTTACCGTGACGGCGACCTCCCGCGTATACGTAAGCGTCACTTTATCCCCCACTTTCACCTGGTCCAGATTTCTCGCATTCTTCGCATCCACTGTAACTACGCGACCACCCGATCCCTCGATCGTCGCGGTTTTCTTGTCGAGATCGATCGCTGTAATCGTACCGGTCAATTTGACTGTGTCTACGGCAACCCGACTAGGCTTTGCGTTCTTGTCAGCGCTGTCTTTCTGCTGCGCAATCGTCACGGATGTTAGTCCGAGAACCATGACCGCCGTCAGCACTATCCTGAATGTCTTCATATGTTTCTCCTTAATTGCATGATCTTTTATCGTCTCAAGGACGAGGCATTCATGGGTTCAGCGCAATGAAGGTTAGACAAATCCAGATATCATCTTCATCTCGGTGTAATCTTCCTTTCTGAGTTCTTGCTCATCATCACGTAGCACTACTTAATAAAATGCGGAAAGGCTGCCTATTGGACCAAAGTCCAATACGCAAAGGTTTCATTATTGGCTAGTGCACAGAGTTGCTCATGCATGTGCTGCGCGAAAGAACCTTTTGCGCTCTGGAGGAAACCGATGAAACCGCCGACGACAAACCCAAAGTTTTTCTCTATAGCCATAAGCATATTTGCATTTCTCAGTCTTGTTTTCTTAGCTTCGAGCAAGAGAGATTTTGCGAGTGACTGGATGGATCAGGCCAATTCCGATATCGTCGGATCCCAAATGCGCTCGCTGGCCTGGAAGACAGACAGTTTCCCCGGCTTAGGTTTCGCGGAGGACTTGAGCTGTTCGGTTTGCCGACGATGAAAGAAATTTCTTTTTGATGGGCTGGCGGGCTGGCCGCGTTTCCGCTCGCTCTGGGCCGCGTGCCTAATTTGGCATCTGAAATCTGTCGGACACTAGTACGATCGACATATTTAATTTCGTGCTCTTCGTGATCTCCATGGTAAAAGCGTCTGACTTGTGGATCGCTTACTTTTCATGACGGATCCAACGGCTCGGTACGATGTCCTAGTCGTCGGCGGCGGCAATGCCGCCCTGTGCGCGGCGATCACTGCGCGGCGTGCTGGCGCAACCGTTCTCATTCTCGAAAGCGCGACGAAAGACTTCCGCGGCGGCAATAGCCGACATACGCGTGACATCCGTTACATGCACAGAGCGGCGACGGAGTTCGTCACCGATGCCTACGGCGAGGACGAATTCTGGCAGGATCTCTCGGATGTCACAGGCGGCGCGACCGACGATCGTCTCGCCCGTCTGACGATTCGTGAGTCCGAAACATTGGCCGACTGGATGGCGGCTAACGGCGTGCGCTGGCAAAAGCCGCTGCGTGGCACGCTCCATCTCGCGCGCAGCAA
>Ga0075424_100001129_pt1 | contig 22823 bp, 21 predicted proteins | sample SoiMethybrSBSTD3_FD_75301 | JGI IMG/M metagenome (GOLD analysis project Ga0075424, IMG submission 75301) | Bulk soil microbial communities from a Populus tree surrounding site in Tennessee, USA - Soil MetaG P. TD hybrid SBSTD3 | ecosystem: Environmental > Terrestrial > Soil > Tree plantation... | reverse complement strand
GCAATCCGGCGACTCTAATTATCTGGCTGCGCCTAAGCTCCAGCAAAGTTTCAACATCGCCAAGGCGACTCCGATCCTTTCTTGGGCGGCTCCAGCCAGCATCGTCTACGGGACACCGTTGAGTAGTGTACTGGATGCGACAGCTAACGTGCCGGGAACTTTCACTTATACACCGGGAGGCGGAACGGTGCTGAACGTGGGGAAATACACGCTTTCGGCAACGTTCACACCTACTGATAGCGCCGATTACTTATCCGGGGGTATTGTGACAACCTCAATCACGGTTACTCAGTACCCGGCAGTTACGACGGTCACGACATCTCCGTACTACTCATCGCAGCAGTACAGCGATCCGGTGACGTTCACTGCCACGATAACGCCGGGTGCCATCAATGGTTCCGCAGCTGCTGGAAGCGTCACATTCTATATGGGTAGTCAGTTGCTGGGGACGGCAACCCTGCAGACAAACGGAGGCGGGGGACTTGTCGGTATTCTCGCGGACGTTCCTCTGCTTGAACCGACTCCTTTCGGGGCAGCACCGACCGGGCAAATGGCTCCCGGTAGTCACACCGTTACCGCTGTCTTTAACGCTATTAATCCCAATTTCTCCGTGATGAACCCCTCCAATACTCTAAGCACCAATCCTGAGGATTCCGGCGTCACCTACACAGGGGCATTCTTTGTCGGCACGGCATGTGCGACCTGCAACACCGCGACAGTAACGCTCAGGGCCACCATTCAGGACATTTCAGCAGTGAGCGGCGATCCTGCATATGATCCGTCTCCCGGTGACATACGCAATGCCCAAGTAACGTTCATCAATCGCGAGAGTGGCGTCATTATTGCTTCGAATCTTCCGGTCGGTCTAGTCAGCAGCACCGATACAACCACAGGTACCGCTAGCTATGACTGGAACGTAAGCCTTGGAACGCTAAACTCGCGGTCGTTCACGGTTGGGATCATCGTTAGCAACTATTACACGCGGAACAATTCTGCCGATGATGCGCTAATAACAGTTTCGGAGCCATTGGCCACGAATTTCATCACAGGTGGTGGCTATCTCGTACTGCAAAATCCCGCTGGACTCCTGGGCGGAACCAAGGGTTCCCATAACAACTTTGGTTTCAACGTGAAATATAATTCCGGTGGAACCAACTTGCAGGGCAACGTCAATGCTATTGTCCGCAGCAGTAACTGTGTTCAAGGATTGAACTGCTCGAAGCCCGCACCTTACGTATATCAGGTGAAAGGGAATTCAATAGCGTCATCATCGGTTCAAACGAATAATGCAACATTCATTGCCAAGGCGAAGATTCAAGACATCACGAACCCGCTCAGCCCTATCTCGATTGATGGAAACGCAACAGTGCAAGTGGTCATGACCGGTAATCAGACCCCCGGAACAAACAACACCATTGGGATCACTGCCTGGAGTAAGGACGGAACAATGTGGTTCTCCAGCAACTGGAGCGGGACAACAACCCTGGAACAGAATTTGACAGGTGGAAACTTGGTCGTGCACTAAAAAATAGTGATCAAATGACGGGCAACGCTTCTTCGCAATCCAGTTTCTGGTGCACTGAGTGGTTGAAATCACCTATTCGGCACCCTTTTTAGGGACTCGAACTTCGGAAACGAATTTCTTAATGGAAACGATCCACTCGCCCGTGAGTTCTACAAACCTCTCGGGTAACGCAATCAGAGGCTTCGGCGGCTACTTGGACGGTACTTCAGCTACAGGCTGCTGGAGAGCATCTGACCAAAAGATGTGCAAACGATGCGTGATGCGGAGTTATAATCAATCGCTAATAGCGTAAGACCCGAATTCAAAGGCCAGACAATTTTCACTAGAGTGGTTTTCAGAGCCAAACAACGAAAGCGATTTTGTAGCGCGTTCAGGCCTGAATGTAGACGAGAGCGCGGCGTCACAATTTTGATCGTCGCTATTTCGCTCATGGCCATACTTGCGATGTCGGCTCTTGCAATCGACATCGTTGCTCTCTACGTCTCTGAAGGTGACACGCAAAGGGCTGCTGATGCCGCCGCTTTGGCTGGCGCAAAAGCTTTTGTTAGCTCAGGTTTCACCTCAGGACAGCTTGGCGATCCCACGTCGGGAGGTGCCCAGAGTCTCGTTTGCAACGGAAGCACAGGGCTTGCGGATTTGGCAGCACAGGGCATGGCTAATCGCAACCCGATCTCTGGAGTGGCACCTACCAGCGTGACTACTGTGTGCACGTTTCCTGACGGTAACCCGCAAATTACAGCGACTGTGCAACGGTCTGGCTTGCCGAGTTTCTTTGCCCGCATCTGGGGCGGTGGAAGCGCGACGGTCACAAGAACTGCTAAAGCCGAAGCTTACAATCCATCGGGACAATCCGTTCCGGTTCAAGTGCATTCCGTGAAACCGTGGCTCATTCCCAACGGCGGCTTCTACTTCGATAACACCTACAACATCAAAAATCTAAACGGCTTCATTGGTCAGCCTGCCTTTACGCCGTTTACACAATTCACCCTAGTCGACCCAGGTATCGGCACCGCTCCAGCAGTGCCGACGACCTCAACTGTGCAGTATTACCCCGCGAGCATAGCGATAAACCCGCCCAACCCAATTTGTCCTTCTACGGGTGCTGTGTCATGTAGCAATCTCTTCACAGGTGGTTCACACGCAGACTACCGCGAGAACATCGCATGCAGTGCGACTCAATCATTCAAGTGCGGCGATTGCATTGGACCCGGACCCTGCCCGAACGGGCAACTGTTGGGTACAGTAGATACTAGTGATGCAATTGCGGTGATAAGGAACACAACCAGAGAAGGAACTGAGTGCCTAATTCACGCGGACAATATTGGTTCTGGCGTAGGACAGGACACCTTTAGCTCGACTCCTTTAATTGCACCCGGATTCACTATTACAGGCGGATATAACAATCCCAATCCTGCTTTGAGGACCGGCAGTTACATTAGTCGGAGCGATTCGGTTGCCACTGTTCCTGTTTATGAGGTCGTAGGCGGTGCGGCTACCAATACTAATCTCTGTCCAGGTGGTGTATGTAGCGCAACGGGTCAGGTCGTCGGTTTTCTACAGCTAGGAATCCAGTCCATAGATAACATACCAGTACAATCAACTAATCATGCTGTGATTCTGAACGCAGCAGGATGCAACCCTGCGAACGCCGGCACGACGCCCGTCGTCGGCGGCGGAGTTTCGCCAATACCAGTACGCCTTATCCAGTGATGTCTGTCGAGAATATGGCTGTGAGGACAATTCGAGAACAACTCAAGCGTTGCCGCGACCTTTGGTATTGCTGCAAAGATACAGCAGGGTCGCAGATTGCGGAATTTGCAGTTTCCTTACCTCTGCTTGCGGCTGTGATTATCGGCATAACAGATTTCAGCAGTGCGTTTAACCTCAAGTTCAAATTGAGTAACGCGGCGCATGAAGGTGCGCGGTTCGCCTCGACTCAAAGCACTTCTGATCTGTCTGATACGCCTCCAGCGTCGATAACGGCGATCCGTGACGTTGTGAATAGTTATCTAGTGGGAGATCGGGTCAATACATGCGGTCTTGAGACTGCGACTCCTGCCAATTCAGTAATGGTTTGGACGTACACCGCAAACACTGGATGCCCTGGCACATTTACCTTAACCATTGACCGTGGAAGTACAACGGTTACAGGCGGAGTGACAGTGGAAGCAACACGGGTTTCGGTCAGCTACCCTTTCCAGTGGCGCTTCAGCAAAGTAATTAAAGTGCTAATTCCCGGTGCCGTATACGCGGGGGTTAGCTATCTCAATAATGCGTCAGCCATGCAGAACTTGAATTAGTAGAATTGCCAACACATGGCAAAAAGAAGTCAGCCTTCACGAGAATCGGGACAGCAGATCGCAGAAGCGGCCCTTGTTCTGCCCATCCTGTTCCTTATTCTGTTAGGCATCTTTTGGTTTGGGCGTGCGTTCAACATGGCCTCGACTGTCGAGAGGGCGGCAAAGCACGCCATTGAAGCTTTCCATCAGACTTGCGCCTCATGTGGCAACACTACACCAACGAACGCGCAAATTGTCGCTCGGGTTAACGCCGCTTTACACGACGATCACTTAGCAGTCGCTAATGTGACGAACTATTCTCCACCTTTTGCCTGCCAACCAACTCTCGCTCCCGCCTGTACTACTCTAAACGGGGTGGAGATTTGCACTGGCGCTCCGCTGACATGCGGAACAGCAACCTGCCAAACTCCTCCTGTAGCTTGTGGCACTGATCCAGAACTCGGTGTCAGAGTGAGTTTTGGGTATCGGTTCACTTCTCCGCTGCCGATTGCGAACCTGCAAGCGATCACGCTTCACGCGAGCGCCTTGAGCCCATCCGAGCAGTAATGGTTTTCAAGTACAGATTGTGGATTAACGCCGTAGCAATAGGAACATTTCTGACCGGCTTGGCAAACATCGCACTCTCCTTCCTCAGCGGACAAATACATAGTGCTTTGGTCGGAAGCCTCTGCATTCTCTTTGGAGCGGGAATATCTGATCTTTTTGCGAATCCAAGGCTCCGAATAGGATCGAGCCCGCCACAATCCCGAATCGATTCCAAAAACGGCCGTCGCCTACCGGAGTGCGGCGTGGCTTGCCGCTCTGGCGGCCGATCGTCCCCAGCAGCGCATACCCAGGCAATGCCAGGCCGATTGCAAACAGGAGTAGTAACGCCTGGATGATGGAAAACTTCTGACCAGAACAAACCTTGACTTCGATCCTCCAAGGCGGAGTACGCGAACTTGCAGTGCAGAAACCATCCGGAACGCGAAACGAGAGCCAGCGATTGCCGCCGCGAATACCCGTCCTCATTTCGCGGTTGTGCCCGAGTGCCGGTCCCGCTATAGATCGTTGGCCCGCACCTGCACAATCTGCACGCACCATCGTCGCGACATAATGGATAAAGCCCTCCTCCGAGGTGAGCAGCTCAAGAGTGTGGCGCGGCGCTATGGCGTAAAGGTTCTCGCGCTGACAACTGCCAGGCCTGCCGCGTAGGGTGGTCAATGTAGAAATTCGGTTTCCGCCGTGGCCCTACGACGTACTCTGCCCCTTTGGGGGGATTGCCACCCGGTTCTGAGAGGGGTCCCACCTGACTCCTTGCGGCCCCGAAGACCAAGATCCGAGATTAGATGTACAACAAAGAAAGGGAGTTACACGAGCAGATTTGGTCAGTTTTAGGGGACAGAAGCACACAAGCGGAGAACACAATCTTGGGTGTAAGTTAAAGTGGAATAAGTGAGTTACATCGGTGCGGCGGTTCTGTGAACGCCCCAACAGCAGAGCAGAACGGCGAAAAAGATTTCATTCGCCATCTATTCTCCTCGCGCCATTTTGGCGGGTATGTCGTTGCGGTATTCTCGGGGGGCTCTACGCGGGCCTTCTATTGCTTGAAAATAATTCTTTGCTTCGGAAAAAATCGCGGAGCTACGGGGTAGAAGGCAACGCGAGACGAAAGGTTTGCGGAAACGCTGTAAGGCTCCAAGTCATGGGGGCTTGGGCTTCTTGCCTGCTTGTGCGCGGTTCATGGTCTTCGAGGGCTGAACTTTGGGGGCTTTAACTCAGAATGCCTGTGCTAAATCTTCCGTTCGTACAGGGTGAAACTTATGCAGCAGCGCACCAAGGCAGCGCGGCCTTAGCCGAGTTTCAGAAAATTCTCAACCACCGCAGTGTCGTCCTAAACCAGCCGATCGGCGCACTGGCGCACCTGGGTCTGGCCCGCGCGTACAGCCTTTCTAGCGACACCGCCAAGGCGAAGAGTGCATACCAGGATTTCTTCTCCCTCTGGAAAGACGCCGACCCCGACATTCCCATCTTGAAGCGAGCCAAGACCGAGTACGCGAAGCTGCAATAGCCCCTTTACTGCGTGAAGCGTTTGAATTGACCTTTGCCGGACATCCGACCTAAGATTCCCGCCAATGGCCACTCACTCCCAACTTATCGGCCAAATCATTTCCCACTACCGCGTCATCGAGAAGCTAGGTGGCGGGGGCATGGGGGTGGTGTACAAGGCCGAGGATACTGAGCTTGGTCGTTTTGTCGCTCTGAAGTTTCTTCCTGAAGATGTAGCCCTAGACCCGCACGCGCTCGAACGCTTTCGGCGAGAGGCCCGAGCAGCCTCGGCGCTGAACCATCCCAACATCTGCACTATCCACGAGATCGGCAAATACGGAGATCAGTCGTTGATCGTGATGGAGTTCCTCGACGGCGTCACCCTGAAGCATCGCATCGCAGGGCGTCCCCTCGAAACCGAGACGGTCCTTTCGCTGGGAATCGAGATTGCCGATGCGCTTGATGCGGCTCACGCCAAGGGCATCGTTCATCGCGATCTCAAGCCTGCGAATATCTTCGTAACGGAACGTAGTCACGCCAAGATTCTTGATTTTGGATTGGCAAAGGTATGTTTGAAACCGGAGAGTGTTGCCGCGAGCGCCCCAACCATCGATGAAGAGGAGCATCTCACTAGCCCCGGAGCGACACTGGGCACGGTCGCGTACATGTCGCCCGAGCAGGTCAAGGGAAAGGAACTCGATGCTCGAACCGATCTGTTCTCGTTTGGCGCTGTTTTGTACGAGATGTGTACGGGCATGCTTCCGTTTCGAGGCGACACGAGCGGCATAATCTTCGAGTCCATTCTGAATCGAGCGCCAGCCCCCGCAGGCCGATTGAACCCCGACACACCTTCGAAGCTGGAGGAGATCATCAGCAAGTGTCTGGAGAAAGATCGCAATCTTCGCTACCAGCACGCTGCTGACATTCGCACCGATCTGCAACGGCTGAAGCGGGACAACGAGTCCGACAGAATTTCTGCTGCGCACGCCTTACCTGACAAGACATTCCACAGTAGCAAGTTTTGGATCGCCCTATCCGCCCTGCACTGTAATCATCGGACTAGCAGCACTCGGAATTTGGTCGTCGCGAATTGCCAAGGGAGCACAGATCGACTCTATTGCCGTGTTGCCTTTCACCAACGTGAGTGGAGATGCCAGCACCGACTACTTGAGTGACGGCATCACCGAAGGTGTCATCGACCGCCTGTCGGGACTTCCCAATCTAAAGGTGATTTCGCGCGCATCAGCTTTTCATTACAAGGGGCGTGATGTAGAGCCGCAGAAAGTGGCGAAGGAACTCGGTGTCGAAGCCTTGGTCACGGGCAGGTTGATTCAGCATGGCGACGATCTCTCGGTGAGCACGGAACTGGTCGACGCTCGCGAGGACAAACAACTTTGGGGTGAGCAATACAGCCGGAAGGTATCCGATATCCATACCGTTCAACAGGAGATTGCGACCGCAATCTCTGGAAATCTGCGACTTCACTTGAGCAGCGAAGAGAAGATGCGTCTGGCAAAGCCCCGCACCACTAATGCGGAGTCGTACCAGCTATACGTGAAGGGCCTCTACTATGCCAACAAAGCCAGCGCCGACGGCCTCAATCAGGCGGTCCGATACTTTCAGCAATCGATTGAGCAAGATCGGTCCAATGCTCCGGCCTACACGGAGCTGGCCCAATCCTATGCAGACCTCGGCACATTCGCGTATGCGCCTCCGACGGAAGTTCTTCCCAAAGCGATCGAGGCAGCGACTAAGGCGCTGGCTCTGGACGATTCGCTGGCTGATGCCCACGCCGCGCTGGGTTATGCGCAATTCGCTTACAAAATGGATTGGCCTGCGGCCGCGGCGGAACTAAAGCGCGCCATTGAGATCAACCCGGGCAGCGTAGATGCTCACTATGACTATGCGCAGTACCTGGCCACGCAAGGCCGCTTCGAGGAGAGCATTGCAGAGAGCCGTCGGGCACAGGAATTAGACCCGGTTTCTCCGCGCGTCATAGGTCTCCTTGGTTGCTACTACATGGCTGCGGGCCGATACGACGATTCCGTCGCGCAATTCAAGAAAACGCTGGAACTGGATCCGACGGCTCCCTGGCTGCATTGCATGCTGGGTTGGGCCTATGCCCGCCAAGGGACATACGCCCAGGCAATCGCAGAAAGTGAGAAGACGGGCGCGTGGGTTTCCCCCGTCACCGCAGAAAACCAATTCTTTGCTGCTGGTTTGGGGTGGATCTACGCTTTGGCAGGTCGGAGAAGTGATGCTCTAACGGTACTTGCGCAGCTCAAGGAACTCGACAAGCATGCCTTTGTAGACCAGTACAATGTCGCGATGGTCTATGTCGGCCTGGGAGATAGGGACAAGGCGTTTGCGGCCCTCGATCGCGCCTATTCCCACTCAACTAGTGGAGTTTTCCTAAAGTCCGATCCATTTTGGAATAGTGTTAGCTCCGATCCGCGCTACGTTGCCTTGTTGCGCAGGATGGGGCTGCCGCAGTGAGCACTTTAATCACAATGATCGGCCAAACCATCTTTATTTGTCGTTGCAATACAACTCCTTCCGTTTCAATCCCTCTATTCCGTTCCAGTCCGTTAATCGCCGTCACGTAAGACACGAAATGAGATACAAACAAGATACAGGAAGCGGCTTGTCGGCAGCCAAATTTAAGCCACTTACGGAGGATGAGGCAGGTCGAGCGCTGGCTCTAGGGCCGATTCTGACGCCGTTTGGCGATGTATAGCAGCCTCACTTGCTTAGCCTCGGAAAATGTCATCTTGGGGATGTCTAGCCACGATTGTCCCTGTTGCCGAAGCTCTCGGGCTTCCGCATCTGTCATCCTCCGAATCTTGATATCGTCGCCCTTTGGAAACAAGTAGAAGAGGGCAGGTCGCCGAGTTGCGTTCACGTGCGTTTGCATACCGTTGCTCTTTGATGCCGTGGGAGCGTACCAGTTGCGCACAAGACAAGCGGCATGAGTCTTTCTCCGCTCAGCGACTTTTCCCACGCCGCTCTTAGGCTGTGATGTTTATGCCGCCATCCGTTCCATTAGGGTGCGTAGCTCGGCACGAATCTGATAGACCCGCTCCCGCAACTCCCTATGCTGTGCCTTGGCTGTCGAGGAGTGACTCTTTCTGGCGAAGTATTGGCGATTGTGGTCTGCGATTTCTGCAAGCTCAAGCTGTAGGGCTTTCACGCGGTAGGAAAGATAGTTGTAGTCCATCGGTGAAGAAGAATAACCCAATCGAGTAGGGCTTTCCACAGGGCTGAAGCGTACAATTCGCCGACTCTACCCTAGAATGTTTGCCCCGTGTCTAGACTCCAAGATGCGGGGCTTTTTTGTATGCTGACGTGAGAAGCGGTTGACCTGTGACCGCAAATCAGGTGATTACTATAGGGCATTGCGCAGTCAACACGGCTAGAATTAGTTTGTCACCTTGAGTGAACGTTTGCCCCCCGCGTACCCAATACCTGACCTTCGGCGTGGGGCATTTGTTTAGCGCAACCTTTGCGGAACCTTTGTGGATATGCTAGAGACTGCCTTCAGAAAACGAACAACGGCCAAACTGCCGAAAGAGTGTGGCGGACAGCAGAAACAGTAGCGGCGGCCCTGTTATGGGAGATTCGCCTTGAACCGCTGTTCTTTCTCTTCCAGCAGGCGATTAATCTCGTGCACAAGTTCTAGGAGCTTATCTGGGTCTTGCTCCTTTACGGCTTGCTCACACAAGGTACGCCAGAGTTCTGCATTTTCCGCATTCACGATTGGCTTGGCGGTCGAGACATGATTATGCCACGGAAACCTAAGAAAATTATGCTGGCGGCTCCCGCGTGTAATGCGAATGCCCGTCCATTGTTGCGAGTTCTTCTGTCAGTCGCCGAATGCGGCTCTGCCTATGCTCGTACTCGCCCACTTGGGCATGCGTCCAGTCCTTGAACACGACCTTGCTGTTCAAAGCCCCGCTCTGTTGATTGAAGAGTTCTATAAGCTCGATGGCGATTTCGGTAACCCGAGACATTTCAGGCCTCCTGTGAAATCCGCGATTCACAAGATGCCCGTCGCATCGTAGCGCGGCAGTGAAGTTGTGAAGTACAGTTTTCGACTGCCTAAACACTACGCCTCAAGCGGCTCGGATGTCCATCGGGATGGTCATGCAGCCGCTATCGCCGTTGGAAAAGGAAGCTCCCCCGCCAGAGGGACTCTAGAGCCGTTCAGTAGCTTGCGGAAAGCTAGGCGAGACCAGAGCGCCTAAAGAGGGGAGCCAAATGCAACCGTACACTATTTGCAGAGGAAGTCTCGCGCCAAGATATGCCAACCATCCTGCGTTGCTTAATAAAATCTTTATTATTTCGACTCCGTTGTGGTGTCCGTCTTCGGCTTGCAGGATGCGGGCTCGCCCGTCCAGATTCGGTTCTGCAACATCGATTTCAAGGCAGTGGAGCAGCCATCATCGGGGATTTCTTTGTTTGCTTCAGCCATCTGTTCCTGTTCGAGAATTCTAAAGCCCTTTCGCATGAGTTCAAGCCCTGAGTTGTAATCCCGCAAGGCGACCATGACTTCCTTTTCTTTATCGTTACTCGCCTCGACTTGAGTATTCTCAATAGCATCTTTCATTCTGACATCGTTGGCACCATTTCCTGTGTTGTTGGTTTGTATCGTGAGCAGAGCCTTCATTGCGGTCTTCGCAAACGTAGGGCTCAGATTCGGTTTCTTCTATGCGGTCGCGGTAGAGACGCAGAGAACGGCGAGCATGAAGGTTCCCATTGCACTGATATTTTTCATTGCTTGGGTCATAAGAACTCCTTACGCAGTCTTCCGTTCGCGCTTCGGCTCTCGTGTGGCGGGTTTGCTGTGCCCCTTCTCATGGAAGGACAGGCATGAACTGCAGAGAATCTCGTGGCAGATGTCACAGGTTTCCGTATGAACGTCGCACAAGCAAATTCCGCAATCTGAGCATTGATGCTTGGCTGTTCTGGAGCAGGCTTCGCCATTGGTATCGGCCAGACTGCTGACTTCAACGCTTTCGCAGTTCGTCATTTGGGTTGCTCGATACTTTGACTGCCATCTGCCGAACTAGGTTGGTCTGAGGCATGAGACACACGTTCGAGATCAATGTTCAGTTGTTTCCGCTCGCCAGAACTCATCCGCAAAACAGGACGTGACGGGTCGGAGAGATCAGTGTAGACCCATCCCTTGTAGCCACGAGCAGACAGGGCAACTACCAGGTCACATCCTGACGGGACAGGCATTCGAAACTCTCCATTTGCAGAACGGCTGCCGCCACCGCCGCCACCACATTTGCCGTCTATCACAAGATAGTGTGCTTGGAACTCTTTTACAGGATGTCCGTTCGTCTTGTCCCTTACTGAGCCGATCAAAATGCCTCCCCCTAGTCTCAATCGTATTGTGACGTCGGCCCAGGGGTGGTCGCCTGTGATCCTGACCCTTTGACCAGGAGACTGATTCTCAACTGTATACCCCTCCTCCACTTTCATGGCGAAGACACCGTAGGTTCCAAACTTCACATTGTCAATTTGGAATCGTCCGTCTTTGTCCGTAACACCACGGCAGTTGATCTCGGTGCGGCTACCTGAGGTGGATTGCGTGCACACCTGTGAGTGATCAACCACTTGACCTTCCTGGCTCAAAACGGTTCCCGCTATCACTCCCGTTGCTACTGATTGCATGCTGGTTTGCCCGCAGGCGAGGGACGTTGCAACAAACAGAAAAATGATAAGCATCGAGTTTCTGCACATAGCCGCAGTGCTCCTTCACGGTGACACTCACAAAATATAATTCCGCTCCAGTCTGATGCAGGAACCCCGCACTCAGTGGAGATGCCTAATGACTGCGACCATGATGAACCACCTGCGCCGATATTTATTTTTGACTCTGTGCGGTACTGCTTTGTGCTGGAGTGCAGATTACCCCAGAGTCAAAGACGTTCCCATTCCCAAATATCCGCCGTTAGCGAGAATGGCTCAGCTTGAAGGTGCCGTAACCGTGGAGGTCGAGATAGGTGCGGACGGAAGAGTGACATCTGCCAAAAGCACGGGAGGCCACGCTATCCTCCAGCGTGCCGCCGAGGAAAACGCACGGCTCTGGACATTTGGGGTGATCACGAACGGCGGTGAGTTCCCGATAAGGCACACCATCATCTTCGATTACAAAATCGTCGGCAATCGTGTAGCTTACCCAGACTGTCCGCAGGTCGTCCTTCATTTGCCCAACAGCGTAGAGATTACGTCTCAGCCTCCGCTGGTGAACACAAGTCAAGCAATGAGGCATTGGCTGGAATAATACCCGTATGGAAACAGTTCAGAATAGCAGAGTCACAGAGGCCAATCTTAATGAGCGGGAATTTGGGTAGTGGGCTACTTTGAATGCTTCCAGCGATAATAGGCCAGAAGTCTCCGCACTGAAATGACTAGGACTCATCTCACAAATAACCGGCGGAAGGGTATCGGTATCTAACATCGCGGTTCAAAATGGATACTTGGAGTCGTGCTGTGTAAATGAATGCCGATTTGTACCAGTTCGTCTCAGGGACTTATTGTGGCGAAATTCGAACCATCCCTTTAGCACCTCAGCGACGAATCCCTCGGCGAGCACAGTATGCCAGCGGTAAGCTTTGGATGTACCAAGGGAATCGCCTAAATTCTTGGTCGAAAAAATACCTTGAAAAATCCCATATTCATGTCACATTAACATCGTAAGTTCAGTGGCATCGGGGTTGCAGTGTCAATGAGAGACGAACGTCAGACATCCGAACCATGCGGCTTTTCGCTGGACGAGCTTAAGCGCCTGTCTGACGAATCGTTAATGAACCACCTGCAAGCCGGACACGCGGATGTGCTGGCGATCATCTTTGATCGCTATTACCGCTTAATTCTGAGCGTAGCAATGAAGATTTTGCGCGATGTGGGCGAAGCTGAAGACCTGATGCAAACGGTCTTTCTAGAAATTTTCAAGTCGGCGGCACAATTTGACCCTGCCAGAGGCACACTGAAAGTGTGGATTCTGCAGTACGCTTACCATCGAGGTATGAGTCGTCGCCAACATTTGAACGTCCGGAACTTTTACAAGAATGCCGATATCGCCGAGCTTCATGGAGAATTGTTGTCGCCCGAGGTCACTCATTTCAATGACCAGGAGACTCGGCAGATCGTGACCCAAGCGCTTGGAAGCTTAAACGAAAACCAGAGTAGGGTTCTGAAGCTCGCCTATTTCGAAGGCCTATCTTTGAAGGAAATTTCTGATCGTACAAACGACACCCCGGGAAACGTTCGTCATCATTATTATCGGGGGCTCAACAAATTGCGTGAATTGATCAAGGGTGAGCCGGCTAGAGAGAGATTACGGTTTGAGAAGAAGGAGCGCGCCGATGCAAACGCATGAATACTACGAAGAGCTGTGCGCTCTATTACCAATCGGCCAATTGTCGGCCGAGGAATACCATGACCTAGGAGAACATTTGAGAGGGTGTCCGAATTGTCGTCATGCAACGGACGAGTTCTCGATAATTCTGGACAAGATGCCTGTTGTGGAGGCCGATGTAGATGAGAAGGCTCTCGCTGAATTGCAGGGCGATAGCTATCGTGCGAGATTCCTGAAGCGAGCGGTTGCCGAAGGCGTACCATTTTCCGAAGCCGTCACGCAATCTCGATTTTCGATTAAGAACTGGTCTTGGTCACGGCTCAACCTGAAGCCGAGTCTAGCAGCTGTAGCGGCGATAGTCATTGTGATTCTGGCTGTTCCAGTGGTCAGGTTGTCAAAGAAGGGGCGGCAGCCAAATGCTCATTCGATGGCGCAAAGTGGGCAATCAGTACCGTTGGTCCGAAAGTCCCAGGACGAGCAGCTAATTTCGCAACTGGAGGCAAATGTAGAAGCAATCGAGAGGGAGGCGAGTCGGGAGCAGGCCGCCGTATCCGATCTGAAAGCTAAATTGGCTGAATCGCGAACTGAGTCGAGCATTGCGACGGGGGAACTGGCAAAGACCACGGACCAACTAGCACAAGTTCAAAAGCAGGCCAGTGAAACAGAGCGCGCTCTTCAGTCCGCCAAGGCGGACTTGAGCCGGCTTCGGTCCGAAAAGGACAGCGTGGATGCCGCGTTAGTCGATCAGCAGATCAAAATCAACGAACTAGCGGCTCAGGTCAAAGAGAAGGAAACTCTTGCGGACCGTGAACGCCAGCTCAACTCTGTAGCGAATGATGTTCGCGAACTGATGGGTGCACGCAACCTCCACATTCTTGATGTGTCGGACGTGGACGGAAACGGCCGAACAAAGAAATCCTTCGGAAGAGTCTTTCTTGTTGAGGGCAAATCGCTGATCTTCTACGCCTTCGATTTAGGCGACAGAGGCAATCCTGCTAAGGTTTCGTTCCAGGCATGGGGACAGCTCGAGGGTCGTCAGACCGTCGCAAAGAACCTTGGTGTCTTTTACGTTGACGATCATGCACAGAAGCGATGGGTCCTCAAGGTCAATGACCCAGAGAAGCTCACGGCGATCAACTCCGTGTTCGTTACGGTCGAGCCTCTGGGTGGTGCCGACAGGCCTACCGGTAAGAAACTGCTTTACGCCTACCTCGGAACTCAGGCCAATCACCCATAAATCAAGAAAATGTGATTCGGGAGTGGTACAGACTTCATTCGCGGCTGGCATTCTGGCTAGAACGAGTCTCAGAAGAAACAGGAGCCGCTCCGATGAAGATCCTCCGTCTTGTCGTTGTCGCGATGCTGTGTTTTGTCACCCCCGCATTCTGCCAAATTGAGACGGCGACAATCTCGGGTCGTGTAACAGATCCATCCGGGGCAGCTATTTCTGGAACCGATGTCCAAGTTCAAAACATTCTGACTAATCGCGAGATAACAACCAAGACGAACTCAAGTGGATTGTATGTAGCCACGGCATTACAACCTGGGACGTACCGCATCATCGTGACCAATCCGGGGTTTAAGCAAATCGTCAAACCGGATGTCATTCTCAACGTACAGGACAACGCGTCGCTGAATTTCAGTATGACCGTCGGTTCTGTATCGGAGACCGTAACTGTAGAAGGCGGCGCACCGTTAGTGGACACGACCGACGCCACGGTCAGCACGGTCGTGGACCGCCAATTCGCCGAAAACCTGCCGCTGAATGGCCGAAGCTTCCAGTCATTGATCCAGCTCACGCCGGGCGTCGTGCTTACTCCCAACAATGGTTTCGACACCGGCCAGTTCAGCGTCAACGGGCAACGTGCGAGCTCAAATTACTGGATGGTTGACGGCGTGAGTGCCAATATTGGACTCGGAGCATTGGGAAATGGTCTGGGGGGAACACTCGGCGCCACCAGCGTTTTGGGCGGGACAAACAGCTTGGTCTCAGTCGATGCGCTGCAGGAGTTCAGGGTCCAGACCTCCACTTATGCACCCGAATTCGGACGCACGCCAGGTGGACAAATCTCAATTGTTACCAGATCAGGCACGAACAATTTTCACGCCACACTGTTTGAATATTTGAGAAATGATGTTTTCGACGCGAACGACTGGTTTGCCGACCTCACAGGCCAGCCGAAGCCTGAGGAGCGTCAGAACGACTTTGGGGGAACGTTCAGCGGTCCAATCCTGAAGGACAAAACGTTTTTCTTCTTTTCCTATGAGGGATTGCGGTTGCGGCTTCCGCAAACCACGCTCACCGAGGTCCCGTGCGATCAAAGCTGCACAGTCTACGGGAATGCGCGGGCCATGGCCGCGCCGCAAATGCAACCATACTTCAATGCGTTCCCGTTGCCGAATGGGTCCGAGGTTTTCGATTCTCAGGGAAATCCAACTGGTGCCGCCCAGTTCAACGCGAGCTATTCGAACAAAGCGACTCTCGATGCCTACAGCATTCGCGTGGACCACAAGCTGACTGACAAAATCAATATCTTCGGGCGCTACAACTACTCGCCTTCCGAACTGGAGCAGCGAGGAGCGTTAGGGAGCCCACTGAGTACGATTTTACCCTCAAAGATTACCATCGCGACGGGAACAGTAGGGAGCACTTGGTCTCTATCTTCTATCGCTGCCAACGACCTGCGATTTAACTATAGCAGTACCGATTCGTCTTCTCGGGTCTTCCTGGACAGCTTCGGTGGTGCTGTGCCACTTGCAACGTTGCCGTTCCCAGCTGGCTTTACAACTCAAGATGCGCAATTTGCTTTTTCTCTCTTTTCGCTTGGGACCAATTCAACCTTTAGTGACGGCGCAAACGCGCACAATCAACAACGACAGATCAATGTTGTCGACAGCTTTTCCGTGCAAGAAGGGACGCATGCGCTAAAATTCGGCATTGATTACCGCCGTCTATCGCCTGAGATTGTTCCTGTTTCCTACGCGCTACAGACGGCTTTTGCGGACGTGCCATCGGCCCAAACCGGGACGACGCTGTTCAATTTTCTGAACTCAAACGTTCCTGAAACGTTCCTGTTTCGCAATCTCTCAATTTTTGCCGAAGATACCTGGCACGCAGCCCTACGGTTGACGCTGACTTACGGAATAAGATGGGATGTTGACTTCACGCCCTCTACGATCAGCGGCCCCAACTTCAATGCGGTTACCGGTTTCGACCTCAGCAACTTATCCGGCCTCACCCTGGCTCCGGCGGGTATACCGCCGTATCGGACAAAGTACCGAAATCTTGCACCCCGGATCGGGTTGGCCTATCAGTTGTCGCAAACCCAGCGTTGGCAGACGGTACTCCGTGGTGGATTCGGCCTCTTTTACGACTTGGCGACCTCGGAAGCTGGAAACATTGCAACTGGCTATCCGTTTAATGGGACGGCGTTTCCTGTGAGTAACTTCCCTCTGTCGAGTCAGGATGCGATGCCCCCGCCGATAGTGCCTCCGACCTTTGCTAACTTCGGTACGCTCTATGCCTTCGACCCGCATCTTCGACTGCCGTATACGCTTCAATGGAATGTAGCCGTCGAGCAAGCGCTAGGAAGCCAGCAGACCGTGACCGCCTCCTATATCGGGTCCGCGGGAAGGCGACTGTTACAGACGGCAGCCATTTTCATGCCAAATCAGAAGTACTTTGACGCGCAATTAGTAAGCAATGCGGGTACTTCTGACTACGACGCCTTGCAGGTCCAGTTCCAACGACGATTGGTTGCCGGTCTACAGGCCCTTGCCTCCTACACATGGTCGCATTCGATTGATACTGCTTCCGCGGGTTCATTAGGCAGCGGCTCCAATGCGCTGACAGCGCTGAGTTCCAGCTTGAACCGGGGGCCGTCCGATTTCGATATTCGGAATGCTTTTTCAGCCGGGCTGAGTTATGAACTGCCCTTTCCAAAGACGAATACTGTCGAGAGGGCAGTTCTGGAAGGCTGGTCGGCGGAGAGCGTTGTCCAGGCAAGATCGGGTCCTCCTGTAAACCTCTACTACTCGGGGGCTCCGTTACTCTCTAACGGATTTTTCATAAGTGTCAGGCCCAATGTTACGGGAAATCCTTTCTACCGCTATGGGCCGCAATATCCGGGTGGGAAGGCGTTTAACTCTGATGCGTTCGCGCCTCCCCCGATTAATCCAACAACCAACGCTACCTTGAGCCAGGGAGACTTGCCGAGGAACGCACTGCGAGGGTTCGGGGCCATACAATGGGACTTTGCCGTTCATCGCGAATTTCCTATCCACGAATCGGTCAAGCTACAATTCCGCGCTGAGCTCTTCAATATTTTGAATCACCCCAACTTCGGGCAGCCTATTGGAGATCTAGGCACGCCACCGATCGGTGGCAATCCTGCCGTTCCCAACCCTCAATTTGGCCGATCAATACAGACGCTCGGGCAGAGCTTGTCTGGCGGTAACCTTGGCAACGGAGCCTTTGACCCGCTCTATCAGATCGGAGGTCCGCGATCGGTTCAGCTCGCACTGAAGTTGACCTTCTAGTGCCCAAGATTGTTTCTCAGTTTGCGAGGTCAGCATGAGTTTGCCAAAGATTGGTTCGATGCTTCTGCTCTCCGTTGCATTTCTGCAATACGCTTCCGCTCAAGCCGGGATCGATCCTGGGTTCGACCCGGCACCGGTGGAAGTCCCGAGTGTTCTGAAGACTGAGCCGCGTCCGGTCACGAGCATGGACCTGCTCACTCTGAGAGATATTCGCGGTCTCCAGATATCGCCCGACGGCAAGCATGTGGCCTTTGTGCTCATCCAGGCAGTTTACGAGACCAACCACTATCGCAGCGGGATATTCGTGATCAGCACGGAAAAGGGCAGTAAACCTGTCAGTCTTGGGACCGTGGGACCGGGACGATGGAACGAGGGAAACGAGTGGCTACCGGAAAACCCGGTGTGGTCCCTGGACAGCCGGCACATCTATCACACCATGAAGAGTGGCGGCTCCTGGCAGGTATGGAGGTGGGATCACGAAGGGGGACCTCCTGTTCAACTGACGCACACGCAACACGACGTACAAAGCGCATATCTCAGTCTGGATGGCGCGAAGTTGATCCTGACTCTTGAAGCACCCTCCGGCGTCGACAGGAAGAAACTGTCCGAACAGGGCATCTTGTACGACGGCAGTTTCGACGCGACCGGGCAATCGATTATCGATCGCCTCGCAACCATCTCCGGCGCAGAAAGTGAAACCTGGATTCAGGACTTGGCAAGCGGCAGCAGCCATAAGGCTACAACCGATGAACAGCGGGAATTGGCAGTGTCCGGTGACGCAACGATGGCCCCCAATGGAGAACTATCCGGCCAGGTCTTTACCAAAAATGAGATCGAAGAGCAGAAGATTTACAGTTACACCCTTTCTCCCGACCGAAAGAAAGTGGCCTACTGGCGCATCGAAGACGACGCTTCGAAGTCGCAGTTTCGAACCTATCCTCTGTTGGTAAAACTGACCAGCGGAGGAGCGCCCGTAACTTTGGCGACCTGGCCATATTACCCCGGCGAGTATTGGTGGAGTCCAGACAGCAAGCAAGTCTATTTCACGGAAGGCAACGGTAATAACCCTGACGACCCGCATACGACGAGAATCATGGCTGCAGCCGCGACTGGTGGCGAGCCACGACCGGTTCTGGACTCCTCCGATGCTCTCAGCGATTATTCAACCGACAAATCCAGGCGCTTGTTGGCGTGCATGCGCGAGAACAATACCACTCCGGCGGAAATTGCTCTCGCCGATCTCCTTACCGGTAGAGTTCGCACGCTGGTAAACGTGAACCCGGAGCTGCAGAATCTTCAAATCAGTCCGGCAAGGCGGATCGATGCCCTCGATAAGCGTGAGCAGCGGTTTTGGGGCCACCTGGTGCTGCCGCTCGGGTATGAGCCAGGAAAGCGTTACCCTCTCATCATCACGACTTACGTGGACGGCGCCGCATTTCTCCGCGGCGGTGTGGGCGACGAATATCCAATCCAGATATTTGCCGCCAACAGCTTCGCTGTACTCAACTTCCACGCTATTGGGCTGGATCGTAACCCGACGTCCGGCAATTTCGACAGTACCCTTTTGCAGTGGCAGGCACCAACTGAAGCCCTGGCAGCCGCCATCGCAAAACTGGCAGACGAGGGGATCATCGACCGTTCAAAGGTCGGGATTACGGGCCTCAGCTTTGGAGCCGCAATGGTTCATTACGGCATCAGCCATTCCAACCTGTTCCGCGCTGCCGTCGCCAGTGGCCCAGCTTGGGATCCCATTTTGTACTACATTGCGCGTGACAGTTTGCGACAGGCGTGGACCTCAGAACTAAACCTTGGGCCACCCATGGGAGACTCGAGCACAAATTGGCAGAAAATGTCGGCAGCCCTTAATGCTGGTCGCGTGAATACACCGCTCCTTATCAACGCGGCGGATTCTGAGTACACCGCTTGCATGCAGCTGGTTGTCACCCTGCACGATCTTAAGAAGCCGGTCGAAATGTTCATATATCCCGATGAGCGCCACGAAAAGAACCAGCCGAAACACCGATACTCCATCTACGAGCACAATGTGGATTGGTTCAACTTTTGGCTGCGCGACAAGGAGGATCCCAATCCGGCCAAGGCCGAACAGTACAAGCGCTGGCGCGAGCTGCGCAAGCTGCAAGAGCACAACCCGAGCAATGCGGGGACAAACTGAGCTGGCAGCAGCCCCGGAGATAATGGGTGACTTGGCGCCTCTTTCTGGATTTCTCGCGCAGCACCACTCGCCGCGCTTCTCGTAGTTGCGCAACACACCGATTCGGTTTTGAACGATGCCATCCGAACTTCTTAGGAGGGAGCTTATGCCTCTCCACAGCACTCGAGACTTGACTGATGGCCAATGGACGCTACTGGATGCCCTTATTCCCGAGCCAGGCAACCATGGTTTCCGATGATGCATATTGGTTTGAGTACATTAAGGTCACTGGCAACGTTGACCTAGCGGCCGACCGAGCTCACCAAGAGAGAACATGAAAAACCAGCGCTTTGTCGCGTTAGCTATCGGGATTGGCGTAGTGGCGGGTTTGCGTCCGATGATAGCGCTTGCGGCAATGGCTTGGGCCGTTAAACGGGGACGGATCCGGATAGAACCTAGTCCTTTTGTATGGGTGCTTTCCGCTGCTGTGTCCAAGAGAATCGCACAGTTAGCAATTAGTGAACTAATCATTGACAAGCTGCCGTTCACGCCCAGTCGGTTAAGACCTAAGCCACTCACTTTGCGAATCGTGACGGGGACAATTTGCGGAGCGGCTGTAAACGGCACGGCGAAGCGATCAATCGCGGACGGAGCGATTCTCGGTGGGGTGGGAGGGCTGGCAGGAGCACTGATGGGATATCAGATTCGCAAAAGACTCAGCCGCGACCTGCCTGACTTTGCGGTAGCGCTTTTGGAGGATGCCGTGGCCGTAGGAGGAGGCGCTCTCGTCGTGACCCTCGCCGGCCTAATTGAGTGGCAGCGTCAACCGGAAATTCCATCGCCCGCCATGGCCCCGAGTATATAGCGTGAGCCGTGGGGGACCTACCGCCCGGTCAAAGTTTTCTGAGAGGGGTCCCACCTGACGCCTTGCGGCGCGAAGACCCACAGCGCAAATTCTTTTGCCCCTTCTATTCTTCCCTTGCCTTGCCCCCTCATTTGATCACTATTTTTTAGTGCACGACCAAGTTTCCACCTGTCAAATTCTGTTCCAGGGTTGTTGTCCCGCTCCAGTTGCTGGAGAACCACATTGTTCCATCCTTCAGGCAGTGATCCCAATGGTGTTGTTTGTTCCGGGGGTCTGATTACCCGTCATGACCACTTGCAGTGTTGCATTTCCATCAATCGAGATAGGGCTGAGCGGGTTCGTGATGTCTTGAATCTTCGCCTTGCCATTGAACGTTGCATCATTCGTTTGAGAGGGTGTCGGTGATGGCCGTACCGCTGAAAGACCCCGTGAAGTTTGAACCGCCGCCGCCCCGGGCACCGCCGACAAGAGCCGACTGGACAGTTGCGTCTTCTGGCGTTCCGGCATGGTCACCGTTGTTGTGATTACAGTCATGCTGGTGACCCGCCTTTACGCCGAGGCTGCTGTACAGCACCTTTCCCATCGACGTGGGAAGGCTCGTATACACCGCTGCTCCCCACTTCCATTGCACCGACACGCTCGGTCCGTTGGTGGAGAACACCCCGCTCCATGTAACCGGGTTGACGCCGCCAGAGATCGTGGCTGGAACCTTGAACGCGAGACCAGTGAGGAATATCTCATCGTCGCCAGAGACCGGAACTGTGGTTTCCCACTTGCCCGTAACGGTGTTGAATGTAGTGGAAGCACAGGTGGCGCTCGGCGAGAAGGTGATGACAGCAGGAGGAACGGGCAGAGCGAATTGTGTGCCTCCTGCGGTGAAGGAGATGGTCGAGTTGTTGAAGAATATGGTCGCACCGCTGGCCGGTATCCCGCTTGTTTTGAAATTAGCGTTGAACCAGATGTAGTTGCCAGCTTGGATGGACGTACCGTTGAAGTTTGAGCTAATCGTCGTCAACGGCTCGGAAACTGTTATCACCGCATCATCGGTGGAACTGTTTCGCGTGTAATAGTTGTTGACGATGACCCCCACTGAGAATGACTGCGAGTTTTGCGTTCCAAGGTTTACATTCCAATTGTAGGTCGCGGTGCCTGTCCTTGTGTCAGTGCTGCTGACCAGACCTACGGGAAGATTCGAAGCAATAATGGCGCCAGTGTCCCGATTGATGAACGTTACCTGGGCATTTCGTATGTCACCGGGATAAGCATCATATACAGGATCGCCACTCACCGCGGAGATGTCCTGGATTGTCGCGCTGAGTGTTACCGTCGCCGTGTTGCAGGTCTCACATGCCGTGCCTACGAACAATGCCCCCGTGTAGGTGACACCGGCGTCCTCAGGATTGATGGTCATAGTATTGCCGGGGTTCGTCACCGCGAAATTCGGATTAATATTGTTAAATACGGCGGTGACGGTGTGACTACCGGGAGCCATTTGCCCCGTCGGTGCCACCCCAAACGGAGTCGGTTCAAGCAGAGGAACATTCGTGAGAATACCGACAAGTCCACCGCTTCCGTTCGACTGCAAGGTTGCCGTACCCAGCAACTGACTACCCATATAGAATGTGACGCTTCCAGCAGGTGCGTAACCATTGATGGCAGCGGGTGTAATCGTGGCAGCGAAGGTCACCGGATCGCTGTACTGCTGCGATGAGTAGTACGGAGATGTCGTGACCGTCGTGACTGCCGGGAACTGAGTCACCGAGATTGAGGTCGTCACAGCACCCCCGGACGTGTAATCGGCGGTATCAGCAGGCGTGAACGTTGCCAACAACGTGTATTTCCCCACAGTTAGCACCGTTCCGCCTCCCGGGGAATAGGTGAAAGTGCCCGAAACGCTAGCTATTGCATTTAGTTGAACCCCACTTAACGGTGTCCCGTAGACGATGCTGGCTGGAGCCGCCCAAGAAAGGATCGGAGTCGCCTTGGCGATGTTGAAACTTTGCTGGAGCTTAGGCGCAGCCAGATAATTAGAGTCGCCGGATTGC
>Ga0075424_100001124_pt1 | contig 22881 bp, 27 predicted proteins | sample SoiMethybrSBSTD3_FD_75301 | JGI IMG/M metagenome (GOLD analysis project Ga0075424, IMG submission 75301) | Bulk soil microbial communities from a Populus tree surrounding site in Tennessee, USA - Soil MetaG P. TD hybrid SBSTD3 | ecosystem: Environmental > Terrestrial > Soil > Tree plantation... | reverse complement strand
TCGTCGCGACGAGCACGTCGAGCTCGCGCGCCTTGAAGCGAGCCATGAGGTCGCGCCGGTCGGCGGCCTTGAGCCGGCCGTGGAGGCAGCCGACGCGGAACTCCCGCAGCTCGGCCCGCCGCAGTCGCTCGGCTTCTTCCTCCGCGGCGCGGGCGAGCGAGGTCTCGGACGCCTCGATCAGCGGGCAGACGACGTATGCCTGCCTTCCCTCGCGCAGCAGCCGCGTCAGCCGGGTGTACGCCTCCGACGCGCGATCCTCCGTGATCCAGCTCGTGATCACGGGCTTGCGGGACGCCGGCGGCTTGGCAATCTCCGAAACTGCGAGATCGCCGTAGACCGTGAGCGCCAGCGTGCGCGGGATCGGCGTCGCGGTCATGTGGAGGACGTGCGGGGCGCGCCCGGCCACGAGCGCTGAGCGTTGCTCGACCCCGAACCGGTGCTGCTCGTCGACGACCGCAACCGCGAGGTCGCGCAGCTCGACTCCCTCCTGAATCAGCGCGTGCGTCCCCACCACGACGTCGGCGCCGAGCGCCGCCTCCCGCTCGCGCTTGCCCGACGAGCTGGTGAGCAGCGCGCAGCTGACGCCGAGCTCGAGGCAGAGATCCGCGATCGTGAGAAAGTGCTGCTCAGCGAGGGTTTCGGTCGGAGCCATGAGCGCCCCCTGACGGCCGCTCTCGACGGCGCGGAGGAGCGCGTAGAGCGCGACGACCGTCTTGCCCGAGCCGACGTCTCCCTGCAGCAACCGCTGCATCGGGACGGTGAGTGCGAGGTCGGCGTCGATCTCCCGGATTGCCTGCTCCTGGTACGGCGTGAGCGCAAACGGCAAGGCCGTGCGGTAGCGATGGATGAGGTCACCGGGCTCGCCGAGGGCCGGCGCGAGCGTCCGCTCCCGTTCGGCTGCGCGCCGTGCGATTCCGATCTGGAGGACCAGCAGCTCCTCGAAGGCGAGCCGCTGCCGGCCGGTTTCGGCCTCGCCGAGGTCGCGTGGCCGATGCACCGCCGCTAGCGCGTCCCGCTTCAGTGCCAGTCCTTCCCGCTCGCGGAGCTCGGCGGGCAGTGGATCCGCGACGTGGGCCACGAGGGGCAGCGCGGCGTCCACCACACGCCGCACCGTCACAGCCGCGATCTCCTCCGCAGCGGGATAGACGGGAGCGAAGTCGGCCGTAGCGCGTGCCTCGTCGCCGATGTCGTGGGAGCGGGGTTCGAAGCCGTAGCGGCCGAGCTTGCCGCGTAGGCGGACCTCGGTTCCCGGCTTCAGCCGATCGGCGAGCCAGGGCTGGTTGAACCAGGTGACGCTGATCGTGGCCGTGTCGTCGGCGACCCGCGCGACGATCCGCGTCCGGCGCCGCCCGCGCATCGGGCGCTTCTCGACGTTCAGGACGCGGCCGCTGACGACCACCTCCTCGCCCTGGCGAAGCGCAGCGATGGCGACCTCGTCGGCGGCGGTCTCGTACCGGCGCGGTCGGTGCTCGAGCACATCCCGCACGGTCGCGAGTCCGAGTTTCCCGAGCTTCCGCTGCGTCGTCGCGGCGACGCCGGGGAGCGAGTCGAGAGCGAGCTCGAGGCGCTGCGGCCGCAGAGCGCGCGGCGTGGGCGGCCAGGTCCCGGGTTGGTCCAGACCTGCAAAGACCGTCTGTCGACGGGTGGCTGTCATCGTTCGCGGCACCGGGCGGACGGGAGTATCCCGCTCGGACCGGACGTCAGAGTCGCAACCGCAGGCGACGGAGACCTACGCCTATGGCGGCGCCGGCCGCTACGAAGAGGATCGCCGGCGCGAAGACGATGACCGCGACGCCAAAGGCGTCCGAGAAGCTCACGTCCGAGGGCGCAGTCAAGACCATGTACGGCATCACGCCGACCCAGAACCCGGCGGCTCCGGCAAGCATGCCGGCGAAGAAGCGCGAGCCGTGCCGAACGAAGAGTGCGGTGGCGCCGCTCCCGATGAGCAACCCGACGCAGGCACCGAGAATCCAGGTGAACGCATCCCCTAGTGCTGCGGCCGTCGGCCCTTCGTCGCTTACGCGTGGGTAGTAGTGAAGGAACGCTGCGGCGACTGCAACACCGAGCCCCGCGGTCAGCACGGCCGAGAGCACGATGCGGAGGGGATCGGATTGCGGCTGATCGCGAGGACTCGGCGCTGGGTCGTCAGGCGTCATCACGGAACCAGAAGAGCGCGAGCGTACCCGGGCCGGCGTGCGAGCCGATGACGGCACCGAGGGTGACGACCAGCTCCAGCTCGGCCCGCGCACGCTGCTCGCGGACGAGAGCCTCGAGCTCGGCCGCCCGCTCCGGGGCGGCGGCGTGTGCGACGCCCAGCCGGTACTCCGGCTCGTCCTCCGTCTCCGTCTCGAGCGCCAGCGCCAGCTCGGCGAACGCCTTCCGCTCCCCGCGGACGCGCTTCACCGGCTCCACCTCTCCGTCGCGGATCGAGAGGATCGGCTTGACCTGCAGCAGCGTCCCGGCGAAGGCGGCCGCCTTGCCGATGCGGCCTCCGCGCTGGAGGAACTCGAGTGTGTCGACCGTGAACAGCAGCCCGCGCTCGCGGCGAAACCGGTCGACAAGCGCCTCGACCTCTTCGTCGCTCGTGCCTCGCTCGAGCCGGCGCTGGATGGCGAGCGCGAGCATCGCGATCGAGGCGGAGGCCGTCTCGGTGTCGATCGCCCGCACGACCCTGTGCCTTACCTCGGCGGCGGCTGCTTCCGCGCTCGCGAAGGTGCCGGAGACCCGCGCTGAGAGGTGGAGCGAGAAGATCCGCTCGTAGGCGCCGAGCTCCTGGTAGCAGGCGAGGAAGTCGCCCGGAGTCGGCTGCGAGGTCGTGGGGAAGACGTTCGAGCTACGAAGCCGCGCGTAGAACTCCGTCGCATCGATGTCGACGCCGTCGCGCAGGCTCTCGTCGCCGAAGCGGACGTAGAGCGGCACGACACGCCAGTTCGGGAAGCGGTCGGCGGCGTCGGGCAGGTCGGCGGTCGAGTCGAGGACGATCGCGGTGTTTTCGGCGGTGAGCTTCAACCCGCGACTGCGGCTGCTTGCAGGATGGCAGCGACGATCTCGTCGAGCTCCTGGTCTTTCATGAGGCAGGCAACCGCCCCCGCCTCCAGGAGCGCCTCGCGCTCGGCATCGTCCGCGGAGGCGGTCAGAGCGACGACCGCGACCCCGGGGACCTCTTCCACGATCAGGGCCGTAGCCTGGATGCCGTCGAGGGCCGGCATGCGGTAGTCCATCAGCACGACGTCCGGGCGGAACTCCTTCGCGGCGGAGACCGCTGCGACGCCGTCGCCCACCGAGGCGACGATCGCGACGTCGTCCCTCATCCCGAGCAGGAGCTCGAGGGCGTCGCGAAATACCTCGTTGTCCTCCACGAGCACGATCCGGACTGGCGGCATCCGTCCAACCCTATTCCGCTCCGAGCAAAAGGGAATAGTGCGGTTGGCCGCCTTCGTGGACCTCGATATCGAGCTCCGGATGAGCAGACTCGAGTCGTTCGACGAGGCCGTCGAGCGGCGGCGGTTCGGCTCCGGTGAGGAGGGTCAGGAGAGTACGCGGCTCCGCGAGCAAACGGGTGACGACCTCGAGCGTGACTTCGGCGAAGTCGTCTCCGCCTGCGACCGGCTCGCCGTCCGCGAGACCCAGCCAGTCGCCGCGCTTGATGGCCAGGCCGTTGAGCTCGACCTCGCGCGATGCACGGGTGACCTCTCCGGTTGCGACGGCCGCAGCCGCGGCGGCCATGTGCTTCGTGTTTTCCCCGGCACCGACCGTGCCGTCGTAGGCGACGAGCGCGGCGAGCCCGGCGGGGATCGACTCCGTCGGCACGACCACGGCAGGCAGCGGCGCCTGCTCGGCGGCGTGCTCCGCGGTCAGCCGCACGTTGGAGTTGTTCGGCAGGAGGACCGCCTCTTCCGCCTCCAGCTCTGCGAGCGCCGCGACGAGCTCGGCCGTCGACGGGTTCGCTGTCTGCCCGCCTGCCACGACGCGGATCGTCCCGACCGGCTCGGCGAGCGTCTCGAACAGACGCCGGTTCCCCTCGCCGGCGACCACCGCGACCACTCCGGTCTTCGAGCGCATCGAGGGCACGAGCGAGATGCGCCACTCCCGCCGCTCCTGTTGCTCATGCATGTTCGCGATCTCGACTCCCTCGATCGCGCCCGCGGCGGTGCCGAGCGAGAGCGCCGCCCCTGGGTCGTCCGTGTGGAGGTGAACCTTGAGCGCGGTCTCGTCGCCGACCACGAGCAGTGAGTCGCCGAGCGACTCGAGGGCCGCTTCGAGGCGGTCACGGTCGAGGGCCTCTCCCTCTACGACGAAGACGGTGCAGTAGCGGTAGCGGGAGGGATCGAGGTGGATCGCGTCCACGCCGGACGGTGCCTCGGCGACGGGCGCAGCAGGCAGCGCCTCGCCGGTGACCGCGCCGGCCACGCCGCGCAGGAGCTCGACGAGACCGGCTCCACCCGCGTCGACGACCCCCGCTTCCCGCAGGACGTCGAGCTGCTCGGGCGTCCGGGCCACGGCCTCCTCCCCGTGCCGCACGAGCTCGACGAGCAGGTCGCCGAGCGGCTCGCGGTCGGCCGCACGTCGTTCCGCCTCCTCCGCGAGCTCGCGGATGACCGAGAGCATCGTCCCCTCCACGGGCCGCCCCACGGCCCGGTACGCGGCGTCGGAGGCTCCGCGCAGTGCCCGGGCGGTCAGCGCGGGGTCGATCCCGTCGGTCGACTCGGCGAGGACGTCGACGACGCCTCGCACCATCTGGGAGAGGATGACGCCCGAGTTGCCGCGCGCCCCCATCAGCGCCGCCCGCGCGACTGAGTGCGCTAGCGCCGGCCGGTCGCCGGGCTCGGCCGCGGCGACGGCGTCGGCGACGGCCCGCACGGTCAGCGTGAGGTTCGTGCCGGTGTCCCCGTCGGGCACGGGATAGACGTTGAGGTCGTCGATGCGGGCGCGGCTCGTCTCGAGCGAGGCGAGCGCCGCGCCCACCAGGCCGCGAACGAGCTCGAGGTCGCCCTGCGCGCTCACTTCCCGCCGGTTCGCACGTCGTCGACGTGCACCTCGACGGCGCGCACAGGCAGCCCGGTCAGCCGCTCGACCTCGTACGCGACGCGGCTGCTGACGCTCGAGGCGACCTCGGCGAGGTTGAGGCCGTACTCGATGACGACGTGGAGGTCGACGGCCACCTCGCTGCCGTCGCGGCGGATCTCGATGCCGCGCGGCCGTCCGCGGGCCCGCGCGAGCCGCCCGCGCAGGGAGCCTTTCATCCCGACGACGCCGTAGCACTCGAGCGCCGTCTCGGCGACGATCTGCGCGATCGCCTCGCTCGAGATCGTGATCCGCCCGAGGCGCGAGGAAACCGCTTGTCCAGCCTCCATCTCTCGGTTGGACCGGCGACGCCGACGCGCGGTTGCGAGCAGACCGGGGAACGGCTCTGGCTCGTCTACGACGTCCCGGAAGGACGACTAGCCGGCGCCTAGAGCGCCTTCTGGACCTTGCCGGCCTTGAGGCAGCGCGTGCAGACATACGCGCGCGTCGCCTTGCCGCCGAGCACGACGCGGACGCGCTGAAGGTTCGGCTCGAAACGCCGCTTCGTGGCCACCATCGAGTGGCTCCGGTGGTTGCCGAACCCGGGCTTCTTCCCGCAGATTGCGCAGACCTTCGACATCGGCGGCCCAGAATAGCCGACGCTGCACAGCCGCTATCCGGCTCTGGCCTGCTTTCGCACCTGAGAGAAGAGGTCGGCCATCTCGAGCGCAGCGCGGGCCGCATCGGCGCCTTTGTCGACGCGCGCCTCCGCCTGCTCGGTCGTGTCCACGGTGAGGACGCCGAACGCCACGGGTACACCGGTCTCGAGCCCGGCGAGCTGGAGGCCCGAGGCCGCCTCGCCCGCGACGTACTCGAAGTGAGCCGTCTCGCCGCGTACCACGCAGCCGAGTGCGATCACGCACGAGTAGCGGCGTGTCTTCGCGAGCGCCATCGCGCCGATGGGTAGCTCGAATGCACCGGGCACCGGCATCACCGTGATCCGCTCCTCGGCGACGCCCGCCGCCGCAAGCGCCTCGAGCGCCGACTCCAAGAGCCGGTTCGAGATCTCGCCGTTGAAGCGGGAGACGGCGATGCCGACGGTGCGGTCCGCGCCCGACGGCGAGCCCTCGAGGACCGCGACCCCATCCGGGATGTCGACCTCGCCGGGCACATGCCCGATCGGCGCGACCTCCGGCTCTTCCGCTTCTTCGTCCTCAGCCGGCTCGGGCTCGGCCACCGCAGGCTGCTGGGCCTCTGGCTCTGGCTCCCCGTCCGGCTCCTCCTCGTGCGGCTGCGGCCACCCGAGCGGCTCCGGCTCCGCGACCGTCGCGTCCGGCTCCTGCACGTCCTTCTCCTCGGTAGCCGGCGGCGCCTCGCCCGGCCAGAACCCTTCAGTCGCGCTCATTCGCCCTCCGACTCGAACTTGAGACCCTGGTGGTGCAACTTGTGCCCGAGCTTATCCCGCTTGGCGGCCAGATAGCGAACGTTCTCGGGATGGGGCGGCATCTCGATCGGCACCTGCTCGGTCACCTTGAGGCCGTACGCCTCGACGCCGGACACCTTCTTCGGGTTGTTGGTGAGGAGTCGCATGGTGGTGATCCCGAGGTCGGCGAGGATCTGGTTGCCGATTCCCCACTCCCGCTCGTCGGCGGCGAAGCCGAGCGCGAGGTTGGCGTCGACGGTGTCGAGCCCTTGCTCCTGCAGCTCGTACGCCCTGAGCTTGTTGAGCAGGCCGATGCCGCGCCCCTCCTGCGCCATGTACAGCAGCACGCCGCTGCCCTCGGCCGCAATCGCCACCAGCGCCGCCTCGAGCTGCTCGCCGCAGTCGCAGCGGAGCGAATGGAAGACGTCACCCGTCAGACACTCCGAGTGGACGCGGACGAGCACGTCGTCGCCCACCTGGCCCAGCACGAGCGCGAGATGGTCGCGACCCGTGAGCGTCTCGCGGAAGGCGGTGGCGGTGAAGAGCCCGAACTCCGTAGGCAGCTGCACCGAGACAACGCGCTCGACGAGCTTCTCGGTCCGCCGCCGGTACTCGATCAGGTCGGCGACGGTGATCATCCGCAGGCCGTGCCGCTCGCAGTAGGGCACGAGATCGGGCACGCGGGCCATGGTCCCGTCCTCGTTCATGATCTCGCAGACGACACCGGACGGGTCGAGGCCGGCGAGCCGGGCGAGGTCGACCGACGCCTCGGTCTGGCCGGCGCGGACGAGGACGCCACCGTCGCGTGCGCGGAGCGGAAAGACGTGTCCGGGCTGGACGAGGTCGTGCGGAGTCGACGCCGGGTCGATCGCGACTTGGATCGTGTGCGCGCGGTCGGCCGCCGAGATCCCGGTCGTCACGCCTTCGCGGGCTTCCACCGAAACCGTGAACGCCGTGCCGAGGCGCGCTTCGTTCCGCTGGGTCATCGGCGGCAGGCCGAGCTGCTCGCAGCGTTCGCCGGTGAGGCAGAGGCAGATCAGGCCGCGCGCATGCGTCGCCATGAAGTTGACGGCCTCCGGCGTCGCGGACCGCGCCGCGCAGACGAGATCGCCCTCGTTCTCACGCTCGGGATCGTCGACGACGACGACCATCTTGCCGTTGCGGATGTCCTCGACGGCCTCCTCGATCGTCGCGAAGGGCGTGACTGCCGAGCTCACGGCAGCCTCCCGGCGACGAGGCGCTCGACGACCTTTCCCAGCACGTCGGCCTCGAGATTGACCTCGTCGGCCGGCTCGAGCCGGCCGAGGGTCGTCACTGCGAGCGTGTGCGGGATCAACGCGACCTCGAAGCCGTCGTCGTCGAACGAGGCGATCGTCAGCGAGACGCCGTCGACCGCGATCGAGCCCTTCTCGATGCAGTAGCCGAGGACGCTTTCGGGCGCGTCGACCCAGACGCGGCGCCCTTCTCCTTCCGGTGCGACCGAGCGCACGCGGCCCACCGCGTCGACATGGCCCTGCACGACGTGGCCGCCAAGCTGGTCGCCCACGCGGAGCGACGGTTCGAGGTTCACGTCGCCGCCGGGCTCGAGGCGTCCGAGCGCGGTGCGCGAGATGGTCTCCGGGACGACGTCGAACGCAAGCCGCCCTTCCGCGGTCTCCACGACCGTGAGGCAGACGCCCGCGATGGCGACGGAGTCGCCGACCGCCGCGCCGGCCGCTGTCTCCGGCGCAGCGACGACGAGCCGGGACCCATCGAAGGCCTCCACCGTGCCGAGCTCGCGGACGATGCCAGTGAACATGCGACAAAGGTTACGGCTCGCGTAGGTACGCCTCCAAGAGCACGTCCTCTCCGGAGGGATCCGTGCGGAAGTGGAGGAGCTTGACCGGCGTCTCGATGTCGCCGAGGACGCGCGGCCCGTCGCCGGCCAGGACGGGCGCGACGAAGAGGAGCAGCTTGTCGACGAGACCGGCGGCGAGGAACGCCGTGGCGAGCGTCGGCCCGCCTTCCAGGAGCAGCGACTGCACGCCCTCCGCCGCGAGCGCGCGCAGCTCCTCGTCGAGCGGGCCGGTTCGCAGCTCGAGCTCCGACCCTTCCGGGAGTGGGCCGCGACCGAAGGCGAGTCGCCGAGGCTGGCGGGCCGCACCGACACCGCGCGCGTCGAGGCGCGGTGCGTCGGCCCGTACCGTCCCCATCCCGACCGCGACCGCGTCCGAGGCCGCGCGGAGCTCGTGTACCCGACGCCGCGACTCTTCGCCCGAAAGCCAACGCCGGCCGGGAACGGAGACGCGCCCGTCGAGGGTCATCGCCGCCTTGTAGGTGACGAAGGGACGGCCGAGCGACTTCCAGACGCGCCAAGCCTCGTTCTGGCGGCGCGCAGCGAGGTCTTCGAGGACCTCGACCTCGAGTCCCGCGGCGCGGATCCGCTCGATGCCGCGACCGTCGACGACCGGGTTGGGGTCGCGGGCACCGACGACGACGCGCGAGAGGCCCGCTGCGACCACCGCGTCGGCGCAGGGGGGCGTGCGCCCCTGGTGCGAGCACGGCTCGAGCGTGACATAGAGGATCGCGCCGTGCGCGGCGTCGCCTGCCTCTTCGAGCGCGATGACCTCGGCGTGGCGGACTCCCTCGTATTCGTACCAGCCTTCCCCCACGACCTCGCCGTCGCGCGCGACGACGGCGCCCACAAGTGGGTGGTCGCCTGTCTTGCCCCGGCCGCGCTGGGCGAGCTCGAGCGCCCGCTCGTAGTGGTTCACGCGAGGTCCTGGGCGAGGCTCCGGTAGGCGGCTGCCGGGTCCTCGCGGCCGAAGACCGCCGAGCCGGCGACGAGGAGGACTGCGCCGGCGGCGTGTGCGGGGCCGATGGTCTCGGCGTCGATCCCGCCGTCGACCTGGACGAAGACGTGTTCGGGCAGCGCCGCGCGCAGGCGCCCGATCCGGTCGACCGCTTCCGGCATGAACTTCTGGCCGCTGTAGCCGGGATGGATGCTCATGCAGAGGACGAGGTCGGCGTCCGCCGCGACGGTGGCCGCGTCCTCGGGCTCACTCTCGGGGTTGAAGGCGACGCCGGCCTGCAGGCCGTGTTCCCTGGCGGCGGCGATCGTCGCGGGCACGTCGTCCACGACCTCGTAGTGGAAGGTGACGCTGTCGCCGCCCGCGCGGGCGATCTGCGGGAAGTGGCGCAGCGGGTTGTCGACCATCAGGTGGCAGTCGAGCACCCCGCCGGCGTCGTGCACGAGGGGCGCAATCGACTCGAGCACGACGGGCCCGATCGTCACGGGCTCGACGAAGTGCCCGTCGCCGACGTCGAAGTGGAAGATGCGGCACCCGGCGCGCAGAAGCACGTCGATCTGCTCCCCGAGGCGCGCGAAGTCCGCCGCGTAGAGCGACGGCTCGACCTCTGCGCTTCGCACCCAATCCGGCCAGCTCATGCGGGCGATCGTACGAGACGAGCGATGAAGAACCCGCTCGTGCCGTGAAGGTGCGGGAGCGTGAGGAGGAACTCCGGACGCGACGGGTGCGCGAATGCCGGCCACTCCCCGCCGAGCGGCAGGACGCGCAGGCCGCTCGCGTCGACCACGGCCTCGCACTCCTCAGGGTTGAGCGTGCACACGGAATAGAGGATCGTGCCGCCGGGGCGCACGCGCTCCGCGGCGGAGCGGAGGAGCGCGAGCTGAAGGTCGGGAAGCGGTGTGGCGCGCCAGCGGAGGTCGGGCCGTTGCGACAGCACGCCGAGGCCCGAGCACGGCGCGTCGACGAGCACGCGGTCGAAGCCGTCGAGTTCCGGCGGCAGCGCCGTGCCGTCCGCCTCGACGACCGTGACGTCGGCGCGACCCATCCTCGCGAGGTTGTCCCGCAACTCACGGGCGCGGGCCGGGTCGATCTCGACGGCCGTGACCTCGCCGCGTAGCTGTCCGGTCTTGCCGCCGGGAGCGGCGCAGAGGTCGAGAACTCGCTCACCGTTCTGCGAGCCGACGCAGAGGCCCGCGAGCTGCGAGCCCCGGCTCTGCGGCCAGATCCTCCCGGCGGCGACGAGCACCTCGACCACACGCTCCACGCGGTATGCGCCGGGCACGTCGGTCTCCTCCGCGCCGGTCGGAGGACTGCCGCGCACGAGCCGGACGACGGTCTCGAGCGGCTCGTTCATCGCCCGCATGAGAGCGAGCGCGCCTTCCTCGCCGAGCACGCGCACGAACACCTCGTGGATCCAGTCGGGGTACGACTCCTTCAGCGACCCGTCGGGAAGCGACTCGAGGAGCGGGCCGATCCCGTCGGAGAGCCGCCGCATCACCGCGTTCGTGAACGGGACCGCCCGTTCGAGCCGGGCGCGGCGGACGAGCTCGACCGACTCGTTGACCGCCGCGTGTGGCGCGGTGTCGGCGTAGGCCAGCTGGTACGCGCCCAGCCGCAGCGCTGCGCGCACGGGCGGGTCGAGCTTCCGCACCGGCCGCCGTCCGAGCGTCTCGATCGCGTAGTCCAGCGTCCGCACCCGCTGCACGGAGCCGTACGCAAGCCGCTGCGCGAACGCCCGCTCGCGTTCGTCGAGCCCCTCGGCGGCGCTCCGGAACGCTCGGTCCGCGTAAGCCTCCTGCTCGAACACGCGCAGCAGGACTTCGTACGCAGCGCGGCGGGCGGGGCTAACGGCGGCCACGGAGGTACGCCTCGTACGCCATGCGGCGGCCGCCGGCGGGCTGCACCTCGAGCGGCTCGAACGAGCCGTCCTCCCCCACCTGGGCTCGCCAGACGAGCAGGTCGCCCAGCCGGGCGCCGATGTGCGGCGAGAGCGCGCGGACGCGGTTGACGAGCTCCTGCGCCGGAGCGTCCGGATCGAGCTCGCGATCCTCCGGCCCGATCTTCTCCGCGTACGTCGCGCCCTCCTCGGACTGTGGCTCGAAGCGAGGCTCGTCCTGCGCGAGCACATCGGTCAGAAGCTCCGCAGCGACCTCGGCCGCGCGCGCGTAGACGACGCCGGCGTCGTCGTCCGGGTTGATCGGGAAGGCGCGCTGAGCCGCCACCGGCCCGGCGTCGAGCGCCTCGATCGTGCGGTGGATCGTGACGCCGGTCTCCTCGTCCCCGGCCATCAGCGCGCGCTCGACGGGAGCGGCCCCGCGCCAGCGCGGCAGCAGTGAAGGATGAACGTTGAGCCACAGCGCGCGCTCGAGCAGCTCGTTCGGGATCAGGAGGCCATAGGCGCAGACGACGACCGTGTGCGCCGCGATCCCGACCGACGAGTCGAGCCTCGCCGGCTGCTCGAACGGGATGCCGAGCCGCTCGGCCACCTGTTTCGCCGGCGGCGCCCCCACCTTGCGGCCACGCCCGCGCGGCTTGTCCGGGCGCGTGAACAGCTGCACGACGTCGTGCTCCGTCGCGAGCCGCTCGAGCACGTCGGCCCCGAGTTCCCCGGTCGCGGCGACCGCGATCCGCCGGGCCATGCTCAGCCGATGACGATGCGCGGGCGCAGGCTCGCCAGCGCCTCGCGCCTCGCCTCGGGCGTCGTCCGGTCGAGGATCAGGACGCCGTCGAGGTGGTCGGCCTCGTGCTGGGCCACGCGCGAGTACGGCTCCGCGAGCTCGTACCGCACCTCGGCTCCGTGCTCGTTCAGGCCCTCGATCACGATCGTCGCCGATCGCTCGACCGGGAGGAGGATGCCCTGGATCGAGAGGCAGCCCTCGTCCTCGAGAGTCGTCACCTCACCGCGCTCGACGATCTCCGGGTTCGCCAGCGCGACAGTCTCGTCCTCGGAGGCCTGGAAGACGAACAGCCGCTGCAGCACGCCGACCTGCGTCGCCGCGAGCCCGATCCCGTTGGCGTCGACCATGAGCTGCTTCATCCGCTCGACGAGCAGCCGCAGGTCGTCGTCGAACTCCTCGATCGGGCGCGCAGCCATCTTCAGCGCCGCGTCCGGGTACTGGCGGATCTGCGCGAGCGCCAAGCGTCGTCGCGCCTGCTGCTCGGGGTCGAGCTCCTCGTCCTTGACCTGTCCCTCGATCTCCGACATCGGGCCGGACTGTACCCTCGCGGGCGTGGATCCCAGGACGCTACGGGAGATCATGGGACAGGGCGCGACGCGGCCGGAGACGCCCCAGGAGCGCCGCGACCGCGAGCAGCTCGAGGCGGATCTCGAGTCGAGTCCGGTGCGCGGCAGGCCGCTCCGGCAGCGGTTGCGGAACTTCCGGCCCGACCCCGAGTCGGGAGTCCGGGCGCTCGGCGGGCCGACGGCCTGGATGCGCAGGCTGCGCGCGATCGAGGACGCTGTCGAGCAGCACGAGCGCCGGCTCGGGGAGAGCTGGCGGACGCTCGCCGAGGAGATCGCAGATCCGGCGGAGTTCGCGGCGGCGTGGCAGGAGCTCGCGGGCAACTGGAGCTTCGCGCAGGTGAACGAGCTCATTGAGCGGCACAACCGGAACTTCCCCGCCGAGGCGCGCCTGGCGATGGACCCGCGCACCCGCGACTTCGTCCGCATCAACGGCCGCTCGTACCTGCGCGAGCCGCTAGACGCGCGCTGGATCCTCGACCGCTTCCCGGCCGACCGTGAGGCGGCGCTGCCTTCTTAGTTGCGGTTCTCGCGGTGCTGCGAGGCGCCTTCGACCTCGTGCATCCACGGCTCGCGGCGCTTGATCCAGATCTCGGCCTCCGGCCGTAACTCGAACGGGGCGTCGTCGAGCGAGCCGAGCTGGAGCTCGACGCCTCCCCACTCCTCGTCGATGAGGAACAGGCGCGAACCGCAGCGCCGGCAGAAGCTGTCGTTGTCGTAGGTCGCGTACTCGCCGGTGACTTCGAACGCCGCCAGCGGCCACTGTCCGTAGATCGTGTAGGTGCTGCCCGACCGCTTCCGGCAGTCGGCGCAGTGGCAGCGTCCGACGTGCGAAGGCTCGCCGCGGACCGTGTAGCGGACTGCACCGCACACACAGCCACCGCTACGGGTTCTCTCTTCCATGCCGCGGAAAGCTAGACGCTCTGCGGATCGACGTCGACGACCGCGGCGAGTCCGGCGTGACGCATCGCGGGGGCGGCGGCCGCGAGCAGCAGCGCCGCACGGGAGGCGAGCGCGCGTGGGCGATCGGTCTTGCCGACGAGCTGAGCGCGGTGGCGGCCGCGCAGCCTCAGCAGCGGCGCAGGGCCGAGCAGCTCGAACTCGGACAGTCCGGCTTTCAGCTCCTCGAGCGCGCGGGTGGCGTCGGCGAGCTCGGGCCCGGAGACGAGCACACGCACGAGGTGCCGGAACGGTGGGTAGCCGAGTGCACGCCGGCGCTCGAGCTCACCGGCGAGGAAGCCGGCGACATCGTGGCGCGCCGCATGCTCCACGGCGCGCGACTCCGGCTGGAACGTCTGGACGAGGACGCGTCCCGGCGCGTCGCGGCCGCTGCGGCCCGCAAGCTGGGTGAGGAGCTGGAATGTCCGCTCTTCGGCTCGGAAGTCGGGCAGGCCGAGGCCGGTGTCGGCGTCCACCACGGCCGCGAGCTCGACGCCGGCGAAGTGGTGCCCTTTCGCGACCATCTGCGTGCCGACGAGGACGGCGCGATCGGCGCGGGCGAATCGCTCGAGCGCCTCGCGGAGCTGGTTGGGCTTCGCGACCGCGTCGGCATCGAGCCGGATCCGCTCCAGCTCGGGGACGTGCTTCTCCAGCTCGCGCTCGAGCCGCTGCGTTCCCGCGCCGATGCGCGCGAGCTCCGGCGAGCCACATGCGGGGCACGTCTCTCCCGCGGTCTCGCGGGCGCCGCAGTGGTGGCAGCGGAGCGATCCATCCCCATGCAGCGTGAGGGCGACGTCGCAGTTCGGGCAGCGGCGGGTCGCGCCGCAGGCGCGGCAGTGGAGCGCGGGCGCAACGCCGCGCCGGTTGAGGAGCAGGATCCCTTTGCCGCCTCCCTCCACGAGCCGGCCCAGCTCGGAGAGGAGCGGCGCGGAGAGCGGATAGCCCGTCTCGTGCCGGAGGTCGACGACGCGAACCGTGGGCAGCGGCGCCGCGATCCGGCCGCCGAGCTCGAGGCGCTCGAGCGCCTGCCACGACTCCGGCCGCGGCGTCGCCGAGCCGAAGATCGCGACCGCGCCCTCGAGCGCGGCCCGCTTAGCGGCGACGGTGCGGGCGTCGTAGCGCGGATCCGACTCCTGCTTGTACGAGGCGTCGTGCTCCTCGTCAACGCAGATCACGCCGAGTGACGGGAGCGGCGCGAACACCGCCGAGCGGGCGCCGACGACAACACTTGCCTCCCCCGCGACGATCCGCTCGCGCTCGTCGCGCCGTTCGGCCTCCGAGAGGCCGGAGTGCAGAACCGCAACACGGTCGCCGAAGCGCGCGCGGAAGCGGCCGAGCGTCTGCGGCGTGAGCGCGATCTCCGGCACGAGGACGATCGCGCGGCGACCCGCGGCGAGCGCGGCCTCACAGGCGCGGATGTAGACCTCGGTCTTGCCGCTGCCCGTCGCGCCCGCGAGGAGGACGTTGCCGCCCCCGCTCGCGAGCAGGGCCTCGATCCGCGCCAGCGTACGTTCCTGGGACTCGGAAAGCCGGGCCGGCGCAGGCTCTGCGGCGAGAGCCGACGTCCCAGCCACTTCCCGCCGCTCACCACGCCGCTTCGCCTGCTGCGGCGCGATGAGCGCGAGCGCGCGGGCCGGGGTCGAGCCGTAGTAGTCCGCGAGCCAGAGCGCGAGGTCGACGAGCGTCGGCGGGAGCGTCTCGAGCACGCGCTCGGCCGCGACCGGCTCGACGTCGGGCGGCGCCTCGGTGTCGGCGTCGACGACCACTCCGCGGCGTCTGGCGTTGCCAAAGGGGATCGCCAGGACCGCCCCCTTCCCCACGTCGTCCCCGATCTCGTACGTGAACGGTCTTGCGAGCGCCCGCGCACTGACAATCGGATAGACAGAGGCGAGGCGAGACACGGGCAGCGAGCGTAGCCGCGGCCCTGGTCGGAGCTCACCGGTCGTGGGGCGTAGGATCGCTCAAACCCCGAAGGGAGGCAGTCGTGGCAGTTGTGTACCTGCAGGAGTTCCCCATCACAGACCGCTCGACGACGAACTACGACTTCGTGGCGGGCAAGATCGGCGACGGCCCGTTCGAGGGGCTGATCGCGCACACGGCAGGGTTCGACGACGATGCCGGCGTCTTCCGGATCCTCGACGTGTGGGAGACCCGCGAGCATGCCGAGCGATTCCTCGCCGAACAGCTTCAGCCGATGATCGAGCAGGGCCCGCAGGCGTTTCCAGATCCCGACGCCTTCACCGAGCCGACTCGGGACGGCTTCTACGACCTGCATCACGAAGTGCACTAGGAGTCCGGCGCACACGCGCCTCTTCGCCCTCTCGGGATGATGCCGCCGAGGGCCGATGCGCGGACGATTTGGTCGCGCAAGCCAGCCAAGGAGGAAGGAAATGACCGACCAGGAGACCACGCTCGGCCCAGTCGACTACCTCATCGTCGAATGGCCGGCCGGCACGCAGCCCAACGGCGAGGGGCTCAAGGAGCTCGCCAACCTGTCGGACCGCGGGCTCATCCGCGTGCTCGATCTCGTGTTCGTGACGAAGGGAGAGGACGGCGCGGTGGCCGGGCTCGCGCTCGCCGACATCGACAACGACGGCGCCCTCGACCTCGTGCAGTTCGAAGGTGCGTCGTCCGGATTGCTCGGCCAGGACGACTACGACGACGCTGGCGGCGCGCTTGAGGCGGGCGCCTCGGCCGCGATCCTGCTCTACGAGAACCGCTGGGCCCGGCCGTTCGCCGAGGCCGTCCGCGCGACCGGTGCGCAGCTCGTCGCGAGGGGAGGCATTCCCGCGGCCGACCTCGCCGAGGCTGCCGAGTCACTCGAGACCACGAACGCGTAGGAGGACGAGAGATGCCATTGCTACGAGGAGTCGCCCGCACCGCCGTGATCGCCGGAACCGCAACCGCGGTCTCCAACCGCGTTTCGCGCCGGCAGGCGAACCGCTGGGCCCAGGAGGATCAGGGCCAGTACTACGAGGAGGCTCCGGCCGCCGAGGCTGCCCCGGCAGCCGACCCGCTGGAGCAGCTCAAACAGCTCGGAGAGCTGAAGGCCTCAGGCGTCCTCACGGACGCCGAGTTCGAGGCGCAAAAGGCCAAGATCCTCGCCGGCGCCTGACGAGACACGACGTAGGCGACCGTCCGGCCGCGGAGCAGCACCATCGCGGCCGGGCGGTCGGCCTCAGAGCCGTACGGCCGACACCGGCGAGCTACCGGTACCCCTGGGCGTGGCCGTACTCCTGTGCGACGTAGAGCGGCACGGCTCTCGACCACGCCTCCTCCACGAGGTCTCGCATCTCGTCGAAGTCGATCGCGTCGAGGCGAACGTGGATCCAGTTGAACCGCATGTCACTCTGCCCCGGAAGCTGGAACTTGTGCGGCTCCGCGTCGACGGCGGCCTGTCGCATCTCCTTCGGGAAGCCGCACCCCATTCGCTCGCCGTCCTTGGAGAGCGCGAGCCACACGATCTGGCCGACCCGGAACTTGATCTGACCGCGCACTAACACCTCGTAGCTGCGAGGAAGCGTCTGCGCAATCGCACGGATCTCGTCAGGGGTGACCACCGCCGCCCTGACCGAGGCCTAGGGTCGCGGCGGCGCTGCCGACGCGTGTCGAACAGCCAGCCGCCAGAGGTCGCCTTCAAGCACCCAGGTGTCGGTGTAGCGAAAGGTCATTGAGAAGGGAGCGCCGCCGTGGGTTCCGCTCTGGTCCGATTCAACGAGCGCGAGCGCCGTGTCACCGAACCGCCTGAAGGCGAGGAGGCGGAGCGTAAAGCGATCGAGGGTCATGCTGTCCGAGAGCCCCGCGAGCCTGGTCGCCTTGCCGACCGGTTCGGGTAGCCAGCCTGCCGTCGTGATTAGAAAGTCGTCCCGGAGTAGTTCCGCTGCTCCGGCCAGGTCTGCGCCTTGGAGAGCAGTGAGCAAACGCGACTCGACTAGCTCTAGCTCGTCCACCTCATGACCCTACAACCGGGTGGGAGCGCCTACGCGTGCGCGAGTGTTCGCGAGTACACCCAGAGGGATGGGGCGGCCGATCCGCGTCTAGCCGAGCGACTCGGCGGTTTGCACCATGTCGTTGTAGGCGAAGGCGATGAAGTTCGTCTCGCGGCCCGCGTAGCGCTTGGCTATGAAGTTCGTCGGGAAGACCGTGAAGTTGGCGGCGCCGCGTACGGCGATCTCGGTGCCGTGTTCGTCCGTGAGCGCGACCCATGAGAGGCCGAGACGGTCGGCGAGCAGCTGGCCGAAGGCGAGTCCGACCATGTTTATCGCGGGATTCGGATCGGCCGGTTCCTCGCTTAGTAGCGCTGTCCAGAGATTGTCGAGTCCTTCGGCCGAGAGGTCACCGTCCAGCATCTGCTTCGCCTCTGCCACGTTCCTCTCGACCCACTCGTGTTCAGCCTCGTTCAGCGGCTCGACCCGCTCTGTGACATTGGATTCGGGCTGACCGCCGCGCCTGCGGAATCTCACAGCCGGATCGTACGAAGGATCGTTTTCCTCTGGAGAGAGGATCGTGCGCTGGGCCCGCGTCCTCTCGCCCGAGCGGGATCTAGACGCCGGCGGCGGTGACGACGAAGTCGGTCGCGAAGCCGAGCAGGATCCCGGCGATGAGGAGCCAGGAGATGAGCACCGGGTGGCCGTACTTGCGGTTGACCGCGAAGAGCTCCCGCACCACGTAGAGGATCGAGCCGCCGGCAATGGTGAGGAAGACGACCGACACCGCGTCGCTCGCCCATGCCTGCCCCAGGACCGTGCCGAAGAAGGTGGGAGCACCTCCGATCAGGCCCAGGAGGCCGAGTAGCCGCCAGCTCGGGACGATTCCGGCGCCTGCCAGCGGACCGCAGATACCGAACCCCTCGGTCGCGTTGTGCAGGCCGAAGCCGATGATCAGCGTCACGGCGAGGGCGATCTGGCTTGCCGCGGCGGCCTGCCCGATCGCGAGGCCTTCGGCGAAGTTGTGCACGCCGATTCCGATCGCGATCAGGAAGGAAAGCCGGATTGCCGGATTCGTCAGGTCGAGCCGCCGGCGCTCGACAAACTCGTCGACAGCCGCGGCGCCCGGCCCGACGAGCGTCGTGGGGCGCCGATCGGCTCGGCTCTTCATCCACGCGTCGTAGTAGACGAGGCTCATCAGCCCGGCGATGAAGCCGGCCGCACCAAGCACGCTCAGCTCGGCGAACTTGCCCCAGTGATGCGCGTTCAGCGATGTCTCGATCGGGTCGACGGCGCTGGTCGTGACGTCCCAGAAGAGGAAGACGAGGATGCCGGTCGCGAGGGCCGACAGGCCGGAGCGGGCGTTGGGGCCGAGCCCGTGCATGCGAGCGACGGGCAGGCCGAGGAAGATCGTCGCGCCCGCGATCGCACCAAGGATGAGGATGTGTGCCGTAGACATGAGCTGTGCGTGCCTGCCCTTGTAAGGGTTCCCTTACACGCAGGTTCGGAGGCAATATAGCCGTGTGCCCGCAGCCGGCCATTCGGTAGACGAGTACCTCGAGACGATCTACTTCCTCGCCTTTCCTATCGGCGAGTACATGCCGCACGGCGCCGGCTCCCCTCCGCTCGCCTCGCGGGTCGCCGAGATGCTCCACGTCTCGCGCGCCTCCGCCGGCGAGATGCTGAAGCGGCTCGAGGCCGAGGGGCTGATCGAACGCGGCAAGAAGAAGGAGGCGCTCCTCACCGAGAGCGGCCGCGAGCGCGCCGAGCGGGTCGTGCGCAAGCACCGGATCATCGAGCGACTGCTCACAGACTTCATGGGCTACACCGGGTACGAGTCGCACGAGCGGGCGGACGCACTCGGCGACACGTTCACCGACGAGATGGTCGAGCGGATAGACGACAAGCTCGGTCACCCGCAGCGCTGCCCGCACGGCTGGCCCGTCGACCCGGCGGTGGAGCAGGCGGAGAACGCGGAGCTCTCCCCGCTGGCGACGCTCCCGGCCGGGACGCGCGCGACGATCGTGCGCCTCGCCGAGCACGACGGCGACCTCCTGCACTGGTTCTACGACCAGGGCCTGGTGCCGGGCACGAGCATCCTCGTGCGCACCGCCGAGCCGGCGGCGGATCAGTTCACGGTCGCGATCGAGAAGGTCGGCGAGCGGGCGATCTCGGAGAAGGCCGCGGCCGGGCTGTTCGTCAGACCTTCGTAGGCTCGGCCAGCCCCGCAGCGGCGCGCAGCGCGTCGGCGCGGTCGGTCCGCTCCCAGGTGAAGTCCCCGTCCTCGCGGCCGAAGTGGCCGTACGCGGCCGTCTTCGCGTAGATCGGCCGGCGCAGGTCGAGGTCGCGGAGGATTGCTGCCGGGCGGAGGTCGAAGTGCTCGCGGACGAGCTCCTCGATCTTCGGCACGGGGATCGCCTCGGTGCCGAACGTGTCGACGAGAACCGAGAGCGGATGCGCGACGCCGATCGCGTACGCGACCTGGATCTGGCAGCGGTCGGCGAGCCCCGCGGCGACGAGATTCTTCGCCACCCAGCGGGCCGCGTAGGCCGCCGAGCGGTCGACCTTCGTCGGATCCTTGCCCGAGAAGGCGCCGCCGCCGTGCGGAGCCGCGCCGCCGTAGGTGTCGACGATGATCTTCCGCCCCGTCAGGCCCGAGTCGCCCATGGGGCCGCCGATCACGAACTTCCCGGTCGGGTTGCAGTAGACGAAGTCGCGGTCGTGCTCGAGCCGCCGCTGGTCGTAGAGATCCTTCGGGAGGATCGGCTCGATCACGTGCTCGATCAGGTCCGGCTTGAGCAGCGTGTCGACGTCGAGCCCGTCGCGGTGCTGCGTGGAGATGAGGACGCGCTCGATCTCGACCGGCCGCTGGCGTCCCTGCTCGTCGTGCTCGTAGCGGACGGTGACCTGGGTCTTCCCGTCGGGACGCAGGTACGGAAGCACGTCCGCCTTCCGCACCTCGGCGAGCCGCCGCGCCAGCCGGTGCGCGAGCATGATCGGCAGTGGCATCAGCTCGTCGGTCTCCCTGGAGGCGTAGCCGAACATCATCCCCTGGTCGCCGGCGCCGACCTTGTCCAGCGGGTCGTTGTCGCCGTGCTGGTTCTCGTACGAGGCGTTGACGCCCTGCGCGATGTCGGGCGACTGCTCGTCGATCGCGACGACGACGCCGCACGTCTCGGCGTCGAAGCCGAACTTCGCGCGCGTGTAGCCGATCTCGCGGATCCGGCTGCGGACGAGGCTCGGAATGTCGACGTAGCACTCGGTCGTGATCTCACCGGCGACGACGACGAGCCCGGTCGTGATCAGCGTCTCGCAGGCGACACGTCCCTCGGGATCGTTGGCGAGCACGGCGTCGAGCACGGAGTCGGAGATCTGGTCGGCCATCTTGTCCGGATGGCCCTCGGTGACGGACTCGGAGGTAAAGGAGAAGGAGCGGCTAGTCATGGCGGGCAGGCTAGCCAACCCGTCTCATTCCTCTGTAGGTTCGCGGCCCATCAGGCCCGCGGCGAGGTCGGTGATGCTCTGGCCCGAGAGGACTGCGCAGACGCCTTCCGTGATCGGAAGCTCCACGCCGAGACGGTGCGAGAGGTCTCGCAGGATCGGCGCCGTCGTCAGGCCCTCCACCGTTTGGCCGATCTCGGCGACGGCGCGCTCCGGGGTCAGACCCTGGGCGATCAGCTCGCCGGCATGGCGGTTGCGGCCGTGGCGGCTCCAGCACGTGACGACGAGGTCGCCGATGCCCGCGAGGCCGGCGAAGGTCTCCGCCCTCGCGCCCGCTGCCTCCCCGAGCCTCGCCATCTCCGCGAGGCCGCGCGCGATGAGCGAGGCCTTCGCGTTGTCGCCGAGCGCGAGCCCGTCCACGCCGCCCGCCGCGAGCGCGATCACGTTCTTCGCCGCTGCGCACAGCTCCACGCCCACCAGGTCAGGATTGACGTAGGCGCGGAAGAGGCTCGAGTTGAGTGCGTGCTGGAGCCGGCCGGCGAGGACCCCGTCCTCGCTCGCGATCACCGCCGCCGTCGGCAGGCCCTCGGCGACCTCCTCCGCCATGTTCGGGCCCGAGAGGACGGCGACCGAGCGGCCGCGAACCCGCGTGGAGAGACGCTCGCCGGTCTCGGGGTCGAGTCCCTTCGCGAGGCTCAGCACGGGTGCATCGCCCGGCAACGCCTCGACCACCTCGCCGAAGGCCTTGCTGGGCACGGCGGCGACGACGACGTCCACGTCACCGCGAGCGTCGGCGAGCGCGACCGCTTCGACCCCGGTGAGGTCGACGCCCTGCAGGTAGCGGGGATTCCGGCCGGTCGACGCGATCGCTTCCGCCTGCTCGCGCGAGCGGCACGCGAGGGCGACCTCGTGTCCGCGCTCGAGGAGGACGCGCGAGAACGCCGTCCCCCAGGACCCGGCCCCGACGACGAGAAACCGCATGCTCAGGATCGTTTCACGAAGTCGATCGAGACCGGCACGCCGTCCAGCCCGAAGCGCTCGCGCAGCCGGTTCTCGACCCAGTAGCCGTAGTCGCGCGTGACGAGGCCCGGATCGTTGACGAAGAAGCGGAAGCGTGGCGGTCGCACGCGGATCTGCGCGCCGTAGAGAAGGTTGAGCCTGCGCCCGCGCGGTCCGCTCGGCGGCTGCCGCGCCTCGCGCAACTCGGCGAGCGCGCGGTTCAGCTCCGGTGTCGGGACCCGCGCGACATGCCGGTCGAAGAGCTCCGCGACGCCGTCGAGCAGCCGCTCGAGGCCGCGGCCGGTGTGCGACGAGACGGCGACGAACGGCGGCCGCTGACGCAGGCGCCGGCGCAGCTCGCCGCGCACGTCCTCGACGCCGATCGTCGTCGCGTCCCACTTCGCGAGGACGACGAGCGTCGAGCAGTCGGCGTGCCTGGCGACGTCGGCGACGGCGACGTCCTGCTCCACGATCCCCTCCGACGAGTCGACCAGGACGAGCGCGACGTCGGCACGCTCCGCCGCCTCGAGCGCGCGGAGCTCGGAGTAGTACTCGATCCCCTGCCGGTGGCGCCGCTTGCGCCGCAGGCCGGCCGTGTCGATCAGGACGAACGTGCGGTCGCCGCGCTCTAGCACGGTGTCGACCGCGTCGCGCGTGGTGCCCGGGATCTCGCTCACGATCAGGCGCTCGCGACCGAGGAGCGCGTTGACGAGGCTCGACTTGCCGACGTTCGGCCGGCCGAGGATCGCGACCCGGATCGCGTCGTCGGGCAGCGAGGGCCGCTTCGCCGGGGCGAGCCGCTCGAGCTCCGCGACGATGCGATCGAGCAGATCGCCACTGCCGGTCCCGTGCAGGCCCGAGATCGGGATCGGATCGCCGAGCCCGAGCCGGTGCAGCTCGAGCACGAGCGGCTCCTGGCTCGGATCATCGATCTTGTTCGCCAGCACGAGAACCGGCTTGTGCGCCTCGCGCAGGATCTGAGCCACCTCCTCGTCGCCCGGGGTCACGCCGGCGCGCGCGTCGACGACGAAGAGCACGAGATCCGCCTCCCCCACCGCCTCGCGCGCCTGTTGTGCGATCGCCTGCGTCAGCGGCGTCGGGTCGGCGATGTCGACTCCG
>Ga0075424_100001121_pt1 | contig 22912 bp, 14 predicted proteins | sample SoiMethybrSBSTD3_FD_75301 | JGI IMG/M metagenome (GOLD analysis project Ga0075424, IMG submission 75301) | Bulk soil microbial communities from a Populus tree surrounding site in Tennessee, USA - Soil MetaG P. TD hybrid SBSTD3 | ecosystem: Environmental > Terrestrial > Soil > Tree plantation... | reverse complement strand
CGGCAGGAGATATCGCTCCTCCGGACCGTATCGCGTAGTACCTGCCCTACCTCGCGTAACACGGTGTCGCCCGCCTCGTGTCCGAACGTATCGTTGAGTCGCTTGAAGTGGTCGATATCCAGCATGCCGATGCAGAGCTCGGAATGGCTGCGCCGCGCGCGGTACAGCTCGCGAGCGAGGCTATCTTCCAAATAGCGTCGGTTGAACAGCCCGGTCAGGAGATCGTGCGTCGCCTGCTCGCGTAGCTTCTCCCGAAGCCTCAAGTTGGACAAAGACAGCTTGATCGCCTCGCCCATGGTCAGTGCAAGCTGACGGTAGTCGGATCGACGCTCTCCGAGTCGCGCGCCCTCGGCACCGATGACGCACAACAGCCCCAGCGTCTCTCCCTGAACCGTCAGCGGTACGCACAGGTAGCCGCCATCGGGCGGACGGCTGAAATGACGGCAGACCAGGCTGGTCTTGGGGTCGCTGGCTTCGTGCGGTTGACCGCGTCGCATCGCCCAACAGTCGCCCAGCAGAAAGGTCGCCTCCACAGTTGCCTCGGCACCCCACCGCGCGACCGTCTCGAGATGCTGATCCCAAGGATGCAGGATCGCGAAACAGCCCGCGTGAGCCGAGAAGAGTTCACTGGCCGTCAGACCGATCACGTTGTAGACCTCGTCCGTCGTCGTGCAGGTCTGAAGAAGATCATTCATACGATTGAGCGAGCGCAGGTTGTCCTCTCTCCGCTGCAACTCGGCCACGAGGGCAAGTGCTTCACCATGGGATTTTTGTAAGCGTTCCTCCGTCTTGTACCGCTCGGTGATGTCGCGCACATTGCACTGAATCACTCGCTCGCCATCGACCAGGTAGACATTGCTGATGAATTCCACGCGTACCAGCTGGCCGCTCTTCGTCTCGAGCGGCAGGTTCTCGTAACGGATGTACTCGTGGAGCTGCAAATGCCGGAAGGCGCTCTGGCTCGCGGCGACATCTCGGAAGGCGCCGATCTCCCAGAGCGTCTGCCCTACCAACTCGCCGGAGGAATAGCCGAGCAGGTTCAGCAAAAAAGGGTTGGCGTCGGTGATCCTTCCGGTATTCGCGTCGAGAATGAGAATGCCGTCCTTTGCGGTCTCGAAGAGGCGCCGGTAGCGGAGTTCGGAAGCCATGAGGGCGTGCTGGATGCGTTCATGGTCGGTGGTCGCGGTCTTGGGAGACGCCGAGGTTGCGGTGGCAGCTTCCAGTTCAGCCAGCCGGGCCCTCAAGGCGGCAATCTCTTCGATCAAGGCAGGAGTTGACTCGTCAGGCATCTCTAGAATCTCCGGCCTCGTGACCGGGCCGAGTCTTCCGACCATCAGAGAGTCTACAGTACAGCGGAGGTTGCGAGCTCGGTCTTGGGGTGTCTCCGCCAAATTTCAAGCCCGTCGGACAACCGTTGTAGCTGGAACCGCTGGACTCACGTGCGCCCGGCAGCCTGCAGGATCAGGTCGGTGATCTCCTGCGGATGCGAGATGAGCGACAAATGGCTCGCCTTCACCTCGATCGTCGTTGCTCCCATACGTTTGGCCATGAACCGCTGAAGTTCGGGATCGATCGTCCGATCTTCAGTCGAGACCGCATAGAAGCTCGGCTTCGAGCGCCATGCGGCCTGCTTGGTCTTGCCGGTCAGAAGGGCCTTGTGAAACGGCTGCTGGACCGCATAGAGCACCCTCGCCCGGCCTTCCGGCAGGTCGCCGGCGAAATCGCGCAGGAACGCGGCTTCGGTGAGTCTTCCTTCGTCGCCGTCGAAGACGATGCCCGCCGCGGCGGGTGGCGTGGGGAACTTCTTGGCCAGCTCCGTGTAATCCTCTCCCGCATCCGGCGCCCGCGCCGCGACGTAAACGACGGCCGAGACCTTTGGATCGACGCCGGCCTCCGTCACGATCATGCCTGCGAAGGAATGTCCCACTAGCACGGTCGGTCCATCTTGCCGAGTCAGCACGCGTTGGGTCTCCGCCACCGCATCATCCAGCGTTGTCAGCGGGTTTTGCACGGAGGTCACGTTCACCCCTGCTGCCTGCAATCGGGCGATCACCTCGGACCAGGATGATCCGTCCGCGAACAGCCCATGGACGAGAACGACGTTGCGAGCCGCAGGACGGCTCTCGAGACGCTGCAGGTGCGGCGTTGGAACCGCTAAGGCCCCGACCGCAAGTGCGGACGCGAGTGTGCGACGACGGATCATGGCGCATGTCTCCAGAGTTGAGATTCCATCGCAACCAAAGCCGCGACTCCAGGCCATACCGGCCATACCCGGGAACGGCCGATACGGACGTGGACTGCCACCATCGCCGTCGCGAGCGATTCCCACTGTAATAATGGTGAGCCGGATGGAAACAGGCACGCAGCCGCCGACAGCCGGCACGCAGCCACAGTCCGTGCCCTCGTTGGCGGGACTGTCGACGCAGCTACGCGTCGACGTCGCCGGCCATCCGGCGTGGGTCCTCGTGATCCGCGACGGAACGCTCTCCGGGAAGCCGGCGGCAGGTGCCGAAGAGGCGGACGCCGTCTTGAAGTGTGACAGCGAGGAGACCCTGGCGGCGTTCCACCGCGGGCAGCTCAACCCGGTTGTGGCGATGCTGCAGGGACTTATTTATGTCGAGGGCGATATGACCCTGGCCATCCGGGTCATCCTGGGACTCCAGGCGGTGTTCGCTCCCCCACCCGCATCGGCGCGTGCCCTGGCGGCCGACGGTGGTGCCCGAAAGGAACTCTGAGCCATGCCCGTGGACACCGTCAGCATCCTGGACGGCAACGAGTTCGTGGTCAGTGACGCCCGGGGTGACATCGAGGAATCGCCCACCGATCCTCTGGGGCTTTTCCGCGACGACACCCGGTTTCTGTCACGCTGGGTCCTGACCATCAACGGCCAGCGCCCCACGCTGCTGTCGACCGACAACCTGACGTACTACCGGGTCAGCTTCTTCCTGGCGGTGGCGACGCGGACCATCTACCTGGACTCTCAGCTGTCGGTGCAGAGGCAGCGCTCGGTGGGAGACGGCTTTCACGAAGAGTTGAGCCTGGACAACCACTCCAAGCAGCCGGCAGAGCTGACCGTACGGCTCGAGGCGGCGGGGGATTTCGCCGATCTGTTCGAGGTGAAAGACGACAACCGGAACAAGAAGGGTCAGCTCTACCGGCGCGCGGCGAACGGCGTGCTGACTCTGGGCTACCGGCGCGGCACCTTCCAGCGAGAGACCACCATCACCAGCAGCAGCGACGCGGAGGTCAGTGAGGAGGGTCTGCTCTACCACGTCACCATTCCGCCGCACGGGCGCTGGAGCACTCGTGTCGACGTGCGGACCGTCTCCGTCATCCAGCGCTCGGATGGCGGCGCCGGAAAGCCCAGGGACCTACACGGCTCATCCAAGCCGCAGCCCGAAAGGGAATCGAGCCTCCGGGAGTGGATCTCCGCCGCACCCACGCTGGTCTCAGCGTCGTCGTCGCTCGTGCACATTTACCAGCGCAGTCTGGTGGACCTCGCCGCGCTGCGCTTCCACACGAGCGTGATTCCCGGCGGGCTGCCCGCGGCCGGGCTGCCGTGGTTCATGACCATCTTCGGGCGCGACAGCCTGATCACCAGCCTTCAGGCCCTCCCCTTCATTCCCGAGCTGGCTTCCGCCACGCTGCGGGCCATGGCCCTCCTCCAGGCGGGCGTCTTCGACCCGTTCCGAGACGAGGAGCCGGGCAAGATCCCCCATGAGCTGCGCTTCGGCGAGCTGACCGCGTTCGAGGAGCGTCCGCACTCGCCGTACTACGGGTCGGCGGACAGCACGATGCTGTTCTTGATCCTTCTCGACGAGTATGAACGCTGGTCCGGCGACCGCGACCTGATCGTCTCGCTCGAGCGAGAGGCGCGCGCCGCCGTCGACTGGATCGACGGATGGGGCGACCGCGATGGTGACGGATTCGTCGAGTACGAGCGACGGAACACGGAGACAGGCCTGGAGAATCAAAGTTGGAAGGACTCGTGGGATTCGATCGCCTTCGCCGACGGCACCCTCGCGCCCACTCCGCGGGCCACGTGCGAGCTGCAGGGTTACGCGTACGACGCGAAGATACGGACGGCGCGGCTGGCTCGCCTGGTTTGGGGGGACCCCGCGTGGGCGGATCGCCTCGAGGGCGAAGCCGAAGCGCTCAAGCAGCACTTCAATGAGGCCTTCTGGATTCCCGAGCGCGGCTTTTTCGCGCTGGCCCTGGACGGTCACAAACGCAAGGTGGACTCACTGACCTCCAACATTGGCCACCTGCTGTGGAGCGGGATCGCCGATCCGGACAAGGCCCAGAGCTGCGTGCACCACCTCATGAGTGATGCCCTGTTCTCGGGCTGGGGCGTGCGCACGATGGCGGTGGGCGAGGGATCCTTCAATCCTCTCGGCTACCACGTAGGGACGGTCTGGCCACACGACACGTCGATCGTGGCGTGGGGCCTGTGGCGCTACGGCTACCGGAAGGAGGCGGCCCAGCTCGCCGTAGGCATCCTGGAGGCGGCCGAGGTGTTTCATCACCGCTTGCCCGAGGCCTTCGCCGGCTATGCGAGAGAGGCTACCAAGTACCCCGTCGAGTACCCGACCGCGTGCAGTCCCCAGGCCTGGGCGACCGGCGCGCCGCTGCTGTTTCTGCGCATCCTGCTGGGCCTCGATCCCCACGGCGATCACCTGATCGTCGACCCCGCCCTGCCCGACGCGTACGGCGAGTTGGAACTGCTGGACATCCCGGGTCGCTGGGGCCGCAGGGACGCGTTCGGCCGCGCTCGCCACCTCCCCTAAGCCACGAAAAGCCCATGCATCTCCAGGCCGTCGGGGAGCGCCGTTGACAAGCAATAGGTGAAGTTTTCGCTAGGTCCCTGTCGGTGGGGACTCGGTCTCGACGGCGTAGCCGTCGCCGTAAAACTTGCTCGTGATGCGAGTGTGGAACTGTAGGGCCTTGATCGGCTCGTATCGGGGGTTTGGCAGGCCGGGCAGTACCTCGAGCACCTCCTCCTCCCAGACGTAGACGGCCATGGGGAAGGAGACGCGCGCCTCGCGGCGCAGCGCCGGATCCCTCGGCTTGCTCACGCGATGCGTCGTCGAGGGAAGGATGTCGTTCGTGATCCGCTGCATGTAGTCGCCCGTGTTCAAGATGATCGAGCCGGGCGGCGCGGAGAGGCGGATCCACTTCATGTTGGCGCGGTTCAAGACCTGCAACCCTTCGATCCGCGGGGCCGGAAGAAACGTGAAGAGATCCACGTCCTCGTGGCCGAGCAGACGCGCGGCTCCCGACTCGTCGTCCTCGGGCTTCACCGGGGGGTAATAGTTCAGCCTCTGGCCGAAGTTCGTGCGCGTGAGCTTCCGATCGTAGAGATGGGGATCGCAACCCAGGAACATCAGGATGCTCTGCATCACGGGAAGGATGAGCCTCTCGTGCTCCAGGCACATCCGCCGGAAAAACGGCTCCAACTCCGGTAGCGGCCAGAAGTCCTCGACCCGCGTCCGCTGCGCCGGATCGTCCGCGAGATCGAAGGCGCGGCGGCAGAAGACCCAGCCTTCGACCAGGTCGGGATGGATGTCGCTCGTCTCCTTCAGCGGGAAGTAGCCCTGGTTCACGGAGCCGTGGCGCTGGGCGCGGAAACGGAGCTTTTCCTCGAGGGAGGTGCGCGTGAAGAGCTCGATGACCTTGTCGTTGGCCTGGTCATAGAGCTTCGGATCGGTCCCATGCCCCTCGAGAATGGCAAACCCGATCTCCCTCAGGGCGCCCCCCAGCTCCTCGGCGAAGGCCTTTCTCTCGGTATCGCCCCCATGGAGGAACCGGCCGATGTCGCAACTCTTGATGCGGTACGTCTCGTCGAAGGCTTCCTCGTGGCTCGCCTCGGCAAGGTGGTACCGCTGCTTCTTGTCCACCTGTTCGTAGCGCGCGAAGTCTTGGTTCTCCGCATCGATCCCCTGGGCTTTCCGGTCCGCCACGGGCTTCCTCCGTTCCGAGTCTCACAGCATAATCCTGCAGCCGCGCGGTCTGCCGGGGGGGCCGGGGACCGGGCGGGCCTCGGCAGGAAGGACACATGCCGCTTTTACTGGACCGCGGTTTCCGGGTCAGCAGCTGGAAGGAAGGGCAACCGCTCACCCACGGCAATCTCAGGCTTTGGCGGCACGCGATGGGAGCCGAAGCGATTTCGCTGCGTGTCCTGGAGTTCGCGGCCGGCCTTTCTCCCGGCCTTCGCAACTCAGGCTGCGACGAAGTCCTCTACGTCGTCGAGGGGACAGGCACCGTGTTTCTGGACGGCTCTCCGCGGCGCGTTTCGCCGGAGACGGGGTTCTTCCTGCGCGCCGGCGTCTGCTTGAACGTCGAAAACGACGGATCCGGGGTGCTCACACTCGTCGGCTCGCAATCTCCGGATCCGGGGGCTTCCGTCGCCTTCGAACGGCCGCGCACGAGTCCGGATCCCGGGATATCAGGCGGCGACCAGCCCTTCGTCCGGTTCTCCGAGCAACCCACACAGCTCGCCGACGACGGCCGGTGGTTCCGCGTGCTCGTGGATCACGAAATCTGCGGCGCGCGGGTGACGCAGTTCGTCGGCGTGATTCCGCCGGGCCGCGCCCCCGACCACTTCCATGAGTACGAGGAGGTGCTCTGCATCCTGGAGGGGAGAGGCCGGTTCTGGGCGGGAGAGAGCCATGCAGAGATCGGCCCCGGCGCCTGCGTCTTCCTCCCACGGGGCCAGCCGCACTGCGTGGAAAACACCGGCGGCGGAGAGCTCCGTCTCCTCGGCATCTTCTATCCGTCGGGAAGCCCCGCCGTTCGATACTCACCCGGCAGGATGTGAGGAGGCTGTCTCCCCGCCGAGCCTCAGCGGAGCGCTGACTACGCCTCCGTCTCGCTCTCCGTCTCCACCTCTTTGAGCACCGGTTCCTCAATTTCCGGGGCGCGGGCGGCCTGGCGCCTGCCGAGGAGATAGATCGCGGCCCCCGCGATACCCCACGCGAGACAGAGCTCGAGCGTCGTGACGGACCGGCGCGCGATCCGTTCCGCCAGCGAGAGCTTCGCGAAAGTGCGCACGTCCTGGATCACCTGCACTAAGAGAAGCCCGGCCATGGCCAGCATCGAGAGGACGGCGGCGAGGCGTTGGACGCCGATCGGAATTCGTGTGGTGACCGAGCGGAAGAGCGCCGGGTTGCTTCGCGGTAGGAGCAGCAAGGCGAGGCTGTGCAGAAGGTACAGAGCGACGAGCGCGAAGACCGCGATGTTCAAGGCAAGAGAGACCTGTCCGGTCAAGAGGAGGACCGCCGCGGCCGCGAGCGTCCCGGTGAGCGCCCGCACGGGTGTCCCCGTTCGGGACTCGATGGCACCGAGCCAGCGCGGTGCGAGGCGGTCTCGGGCGAGGACGACCGCGAGACGCGAGGGGACGAGCATGGTCGCGTTTAAGGAGGTCGTGATTGCCATGACGGCGCCCAGAGTGACGAACCACGCCGCGCCGAAGGGCAAATAGACCGACGCCGCCGCCGCCATCGGCGCTGGGCTTGCGGCGAGGCGCTCGCCCGGCAGGACGCCTAAGGCGACGACCGACATCAGAAAGTAGATGGTCATGGCGGCGCCGATGCCGCGGAGGAAAACGCGCGGGAGCTTGCGCGTGCTGTCTTTGACTTCTCCCGCCGTTTGCGCGAGCGATTCGAACCCGGCGTAGGCGAAGAAGAGCGGAGGAAGAGCGGCCGCGAATCCTCCAAAACCGTTCTTGAAGAAGGGCCGGTAGTTCGCAGGGTGTATGGCGAAGAGGCCGGGAACGACCAGCACGACGAGCGAGACGCCGAGGAGCGCGCACATCGCGACCTGGATGCGTCCGAACCACCGAACTCCCACGACGTGTACGAGATAGAAGAAGACGAGGCTCGAGAGAGCGAGAGGCATGAGCTGATCGGAACGGAACAGGCCGGCGGAAAGCTCGATCGTGTACTCGGCGAAGACGATGGCCAGGAACGCCAGGGCGCCGATGTAGGAAATGATCTTCAGCCAGGCCCCCACGAAGGCGACCCCGTAGGCGCCGAACGTCCGCGAGATGTGGGTGTACTCGCCGCCGGGCTCGCGCCCGAGGGGCGTCGAGAGGAAGACTGCGTAAGCTACCGACGTGGCCAGGACTGCGGGCGCAAGAACGATGTAGCCGAGGATCACGCTGGGGCCGGTGAGCACCCACGCTTCGCTCGTCACCTTGAAGATACCGGCCCCGATCAAGATCCCCAGGAGGGCCGCGTAGGACTCCAGCGTCCCCAGATCGCGTCGCAAACCGGAGAGCACGGGTCTCGCGACAGGTGCTAAGCCTCGTCTTCGACTCATTTGGTTCCTCTCGGTCCTTCCGCGGAAGCATGAACACAAACGGGAACAAATCCAACCGGCGAGGTGACGATCGGAGCCGGCGACCCCGCGCGAAAGGATTCGCGTGCCTATCCTGTTTTCGTCGCTAAACTTAGATGGAGCGGGAAACGGGGGTCGAACCCGCCACATCCACCTTGGCAAGGTGGCGCTGCGCTTTGGGATTTTTCGCGACTCTTGCGGATGAATGACTTGCGGAGCGTCCTCAAGCGTCTCGAAGCGTCGCAGAGCATCTTTTGAACTCCGTATGAACTCGGTTTTGAACTCGCCGGATATATCACGCGCTGTTGGTGTCTCGTCAGGCGCGACGAATGCCGTCTGTTCCGCCGGCGACGCAATCCACTAGTGTCGAGGGATCGATCAGACCGAACGAGCTGGCTTTATGGACTATTGTCGGGGACCGACTTGACGCGTCGGGCCGCGGGGCGTCGCGCGCGTGACAGGCGCCCGAGCCACCGGTTCGTTGGTGAAGAGGAAAACGCCCGCGCCGTTGGTGGCGGCATAGAGCGACCCGTCTGGACCGGGCGCACGGACAAGGGCGTTCACCCCGGGTCTCGTCAGGCCGAGATTCATCGGCGTCCAGCTCTCACCCCAGTCCGTGCTCACGAAGACTCCGTCGCTGGTCCCCGCGTAGAACGTCGATGGCGAAGCCGGATCGAAGAGAAGCGCGAAGATCCTCGGAGCCGTCAGGCCGTTGGTCACTTGCGTTCCAAAGGTCATGCCGCCGTCCGTCGACTTGAAGAGGCCGCCGTCCGTACCCGCATACACGATCGAGCGGGAGACCGGATCCTCGGCGACCGCAAAGACTCGCCGGGAAGCCAGCGCGCCGACCGTGACCAGATGGAGCCCGCCGTGCCCGCCGACGAAGGTCCCCCAGATTCCCGCCTCGGTTCCGATGAGGAGCGGAGAAGTCGACGAGGGGGGATTGACCACAGCGGCATTGAAGACAGGAGGGAAGGTACCCATATCCCCGCCGTAGATCTCCCACGTCATTCCGCCGTCGGTGCTCCTGCAGACTACGCCACTCAGATCGTTGAGCGAGGGACCCACTCCGCCGACGGCGTAGACGGGCGAGGGTGAATTGGGGTCGATCGCGAACGCGAAGGTGAAAGGGGTCGGATTGCCCCCCTGCGTCCAGGTTACCCCGCCGTCGGTGCTCCGATAGATCCCGCCATCCGTAGCCGCGAGAATCACGGAGGACCCCGGCAGAACCAGAAGCGCCCAGACGCGGACATCCTGCAGAGTATTGGTGACGAGCGTCCAGCTTCCGCCGTCATCCACGCTCTTGAAGATGCCGGTTTCCCCACCCACATAGACGGTCGAGGGCGTCGTCGGATCGACTGCGAGAGTGTAGGCGATGAGCGGTGTGAGGCCGGATTGCGAGGCCGCACAGTTCACTCCCCCGTCGGTGCTCTTCAAGAGGCCGGTCTGCGTCCCGACGAAGAGAGTCGACGGGGTCACGGGGTCGATGGCCAGGGCCCAGACGATCTCCACCGGCAGGCCTGTCATCGCTCTCTCCCATCTCCCCACCCCGTTGACGCTCTTCAAGACCTGGCCGCCGGTGCCGCCGTAGACCGTCGAGGGCGCCACCGGATCGATCGCCAGCGCGAAGAAGTTGGACGGTTGCCCTCCGACGGCCGTCCAGCTCGCCGTGCCATCCGTGCTCTTGAAGAGCCCCGCGTTCGTACCGGCGTAGACCGTCGAGGACGTCGTCGGGTCGATTGCGAGAGAGTGGATGAGCATAGGAGTCAGGCCGTTCGTCGCCGCCGTCCAGCTCGCGGCCGCGTCGGTCGATCGAAAGACGCCGGCGTTCGCAGTACCCGCGTAAATCGTCGACGGCGATTTCTGGTCGACCGCCAAAGCATTGACAGGCTGCGCGCCGATGCCGCTGGTCGCAGCTGTCCAACTCGCCGCGCCATCGGTGCTCTTGAAGACGCCGCCGCCGGTTGCGGCGTAAACCGTCGCGGAGGTCTGTGGATCGACCGCCAGAGAGGTGACGAATCTTGCCGTCAGACCCGTGTTCATCTGAGTCCAGGTCGTGCCGCCGTCGTTACTCTTGAAGACTCCGTTGCCGCCGGTGCCGGCATAGAGAGTCGATGTCTGGATCGGATCGATCGCCAGCGTGAAGACATTGCGCCCTGCGATGCCGGAGAAAGCCCAGCTCGCCCCGCCATCGACGCTCTTGAAGACGCCGCCGAAGACTCCCGCATAAATCGTCGAGGGGATTCGGGGATCGACCACCAGAGCCCGCACGAGGCCGCCTTCCGGGCTGACGCTGACCCAGTGGCCCACGCCGGACTGCGCGAGCCCGGCACTGGACAAAACTCCCAGGGCCGCCGTCGCGGCCAGGATCGGGAAAGCTGAGCAACGCGACACGGGAGTTAGCCTGCTGTCGCGGCATTCTACAATTGGACAAGCAGGTGGAATCACGCTGGCCCCTCCGGAAAGGATCACGCATCCTCTTGCGGAACCCCAAGAACCAATGTTCTCGGAGAGATTTGTGAGGAACCGTGCGATCGGTTGGAGCGGGAAACGGGGGTCGAACCCGCGACATCCACCTTGGCAAGAAGATGCTCTCCTTCCGGACGTTACGCGACGCTTGCGGATGAGCCCTTACGAAACCTCGCGAAGCGTCCCGAAGCGTCCGCGGGCATCATTTGAACTCCTGTTGAACTGCTGTTGAACTCGTCCACCTTACTTCCCGTCCGGATATGTTGAAAGTCCCGGGCACCGAGGAGTCTACGCAGGAAGTTCATTCGGCGCAGCAGCTCCTTGGAAGCGCGGACACCGGGGTAGGTCGTCGCCAGCGGCGTCGACCTGCGGCAACACCATCCACTCCGCGCGCCGCCGGCATGCAGTCTAGCCAATCGGGAGCCTCGTCTGTCTTCTGAGCGTGGCCTCGATGCGGGCAACTCCGTAGGGCGTCACGTATCGCCGCTTCAAGGCCTCGCGGAATTGGTCCAGGGCTCTTGCGCTTCATCGCGGCTTCCAGCGGCCGAATCGACCTTCTCCGAGCCAGGCACGTCGGAGACCGGCCATCGCCTCATGCCCACGGCCTTTCTCCTTCCCGAGGTCTACAATCCCGCACGAAGGCACCTTTGCAACAGGAAGCCGGCACACTCATCGAAGGGAAGTACGAAATCCTCGGCAAGATCGCCGAGGGTGGGATGGGAGCCATTTACAAGGTTCGCCACCGGCTCCTGGACGAGGTCCGCGTCGTGAAGGTCATGCGGCCACAGGTCGCGGTCGACGAGGACTTGAAACGACGCTTCCTCGAAGAAGCCAGGACTGCGACCCGGCTCAAACATCCGAACATCGGCACGATCTACGACTTTGCCCTGGACGAGGATGGCACGGCATACCTGGTCATGGAGTTCATCGACGGCGTAAACCTCGCTGAGCTGCTGGCGCTCAAGGGCTGCCCCAGCGTTGGCCTCGCCGTGGAGATCGCCCATCAAACGCTGCTGGCGCTGGGCTACCTCCATCGCAGGAACGTTGTGCACCGCGACATCGCACCCGACAACCTGATGCTGACGCAAGACGAGGAGGGAGCGGCACTCGTCAAGCTGATCGATCTCGGAATCGCCAAGGCCCTGGACAGACCCGCCGATCTGACCTCGACCGGGGTCTTCCTGGGCAAGCTGAAATACGCTTCCCCTGAGCAGTACGGCGCCCTGCCGGCCGGCCAGAGACTCGACGGACGCAGCGATCTCTACTGTCTGGGCCTCGTGCTCTACGAGCTCTTGACGGGGACCCGGCCCTTCCGAGGCGATACGGCCGGGGAACTCTTGAGGGCCCACCTCTTCGAACCTCCTATCCCGTTCTCCGAGACGGATACCGAGGGAAGAGTCCCTCCGGAACTGCGCGCCGTGCTTCTCAGGACGCTTGAGAAAAGGAGGGAGGACCGATTCGCTTCCGCAGAGGAGTGCGATCGGGAGATTCTCACGATCCGACGCCGGCTCCGGTTGCCGGAGAAGTTGGAGCAGACGGTTGCGATCCTCCCGAACATCCTGCCCATTCCGGGGTCGCAAGCAGGAACAGTCACGCCGAGCGCCCAGAATCGGCTGAACCTTCAATTCGGAGCCCAAGCCGCCACGCCTCATCCCAGTGAGTCAGGACTGCCGGCGGCGTCGGCGGCAAGGCCCCAGAAGAGGATCGCCGGCCCGAACCACCTATCCAGAGGCGTCCCGTCTCGCATACCCGGGCGCCGTCACGCCTGGATCGTGGTTGCCGGCGGGCTCGTGACGCTTGCCGCATGGCTACTCGTGCGACCGGGGGCTCCCCAGAAACTCCGCGAGAACGTGTCGCCGCCCGTCGAGACTCCCGCACCCGCGATCCCTGTGGCGCAGGAACCGGTGCCGCAAGCTCAGGCGACGGTGGCGCCGCCGCAACCGACCACGGCGCCGAGCTCGGAGTCCATTCCCGAGGAGCCCGTGGCTCCCGAAGTGGAGGAGCCCGCTCGGCTGTCCCGGCAGGCGGACGAGGCGCACGCTCGCGCCAGCCGCGCGCGGCAGAGCGCCGAGCGGGCGGGGGCCCCGGAACTGGCAACCGGGCTGTACGACTTCGGCCGAGCACAGGAGAAAGAAGGACAGCGGCTGATGGCGCAGCGAAACTATGCGGCCGCCCATGCGGCCTTCGAGGCCGGTGCCGGAGCTTTCCGCCAGGCCGAAACCTCGAGCCGGAAGCTGGCCGAGAGACGTCCCAGTCCGGTCGAGCAGGTCACGGTCTTGCCAGAGTCCATCGCGGGCGCTCAGGCCTCGCCCCTGCCGGTGGTCCCAATCCCCTCCGCACCGCCGGAGCCGGCCCGGGTCCCGACCTCGCCATCGGTGGAGGCCCCGCGCGCGGCGCCTTCCGACCAGGAGAGGATCCGCCAGGTCCTCCGGGAGTACGAACGCGCCCAGAACACGCTGGACCTCAACCTCTATGCCCGAGTCTATCCCGCGCTCGTCGGCGAAGCACGGCGCAGTATCGAGAATGCCTGGCAGGGACTCAAGTCCCAGCAGCTCGAGCTGGAGATTCGGCACATCGAGCTGAAGAACTCCCACGCTGTGGTCCGCGCCTACCAGCGGCTCGTCGCGGTCCCTCGCGTCGGAAATGAGCAGCACGACGAGCGCGAGCGCGTCTTCACCCTGGAGAAGCGGGGCGAAACCTGGGTCATCGTGAGCTTGAACTAGAAGCTGAAATCCACACCGATCAGCGGCGCGATGTTGACCTGCAAGCCTTTCGTCGTCAGCGAGAAGAGTACGTTGGCGGTGATGAGCAGAGTCGAGAATGGATTGACCTTCAAGCCGAACGACCCGAGCAGGGTATTCAAGTCTCCCTGCGTTGTCGTGAGTCTCGGAAACTGTGCGCTGACGGTCTGCGGGGGCTGCTGACCCTCTGGCAGGCAGCGGCAGTCGCCTCCGTTGGAATCGCCCGTCACGGCCGTGAAGGTCTGTTCCCGCACCTCGACGATCTGTGTCTGGAGGAAGGTCCGGCCGATCGCGTCAAAGGCGAGTGTGACCCGCGGGTGGACGGCCCAGTCGAAGCCCACGGTGTAGTCGACCACATCCGGTATGGTCGGTCGAGGTAACGGAGGCGTACCCGCCGGCGGATGCTTTTCCTCGGGTGTTCGATCATCCGGCGGGTTCGTCGACCATGTGTAGCCGGCGTTGACATGGGGCGAGAAAGTGCCCAGATGGACGGACCAGATCAGAGAAGCCCTGGCCTGCCACGCGCCCGTGCCGAGCAGATCGCGTTCCTGCCCGGTCGGCAGCCGAAAATCCGCGCCCAGAGCCAGGCCACCCGCGGATCCTTCGGCGACCCGGAACTTCCCGCGGAGAACGATGTCACCGACGCCAGTCGCGCTCCCGCTGTCCTGGAAGGTTTCGCTCGAAGTGTCTCCGGGGAAGCGGTGAATTGGAGTGTCTGAGCAGTTTGGAGTCCCTCCCGGGCACGGCCCCGTAGCCAGCCGCTGGATCGTCGCGTCCGTGCTGGCGGACAGCTTTACCTTGACCATCGGAATCGCCGCAGCAATGTCGAATCGGTCGGAAACGCCGTAGGTCATCACGAACGCCAGGAGGTCTGATTTGAGCTTCAAAGAGAGATCCGCGGTGATGACATCTCCTTCGATGTACTTGCCGACGTCAACGTGCTGAAAGACGAGCTTCAAGTCGCCATCCTTCAGGGACAGGTCGTTGATCCGGGTGAAATCGAAGTGACTGTAATTCAGACCCAGATTGGACTTTCCCTTGCCGATGGTGTCGGCGCGTTCCGCGTAGATCGGGCCGAAACTCTCCGTCGCGCGAGTGAACGTGCCGAGCACCGGGTCGAATCGATACGTGAAGCCCCCCGCCGAGGAAGCGAGCGGGAAGGAGGAGAGCTGAACCGCGAGCTCCTGGTTGAACTGCCGCAGGGCCAGAAATTGCGTCTGATCGAGGCTGTTGAAATGGGCGACGTGGCTCGTACCCCCGACAAGGGGCGGCGGCGCGAGCGTGATCCCCTGCTGCAAAAAATCCGTCAGGAGGTCCCGCAGACCGGTTTGCGGTTTCAGCGTGGCAGGCGCGGACAGCGTGAGAGCGGCGGCTAGCAGAGCGAGTCGGTGAGAGGACATGGGCTCCTCCTCTTTCCTGCCGCAAGAGTGATTCTCCGACAAGCCTACGGGGATCCCCGTCAGCTGGTCAAGGACAAACGCAGCCTAGAAGGCGGCTGGAGCGTTACGATCCCCGCGGGGGTCAGATGCGGAAGGGGTTCCGAAATCCATCCGAGTGGACCGGCAAGAGCCGTCCTTTTCGGAACCGTTTGAACTCTTCATTGAACTCGTGGACCCGCGACCTCCCGGCGAGACTCGAGCCTAGGTAACTCGCGTAGTGGAATTCGTTGGAGCGGGAAACGGGGGTCGAACCCGCGACATCCACCTTGGCAAGGTGGCGCTCTACCACTGAGCTATTCCCGCTCAATATGGCGGACGCGAAGGATAGCCGACGCGGCGCCGGGGGTCAAGAAACCCAGACCCCGCCAAGGACTCGGCGCGCCAAGCCGTTCTAGGCTGTCCCCGTGAGCATCCCGCGGATCGGACGCCTGTGCGTCTTTCTGGCGGTGGCGGCGCCGCTGATTCTCGCGGTCGGCGACGATCACAATGCCTCGATCCGAAAGGAAACGCCCGCGGCCTACGCGATCGTGCACGCGTCGCTGGTGCCGATGGACTCGGAGCGCGTTCTAACGGATCAGACGATCGTCGTGTCCGGCGACCGGATCACCGTCATCGGTCCCTCAGACGCGACTTCGCCGCCGGAGGACGCGTCGATCGTGGACGTTCGCGGAGCGTACGTGACGCCGGGACTCATCGACATGCACGTACACATCCGGCGCGCCGATCTCCGGGCCTACGTGGATGCCGGCATCACGACGGTGCGAAACATGTGGGGATACCAGGCCCTTCCGGCGCTGATGCACGACGTGGACGCGGGCGCCGTCGTGGGTCCCGCGATCTACTCGGCAAGCCCGGGACTGGATGCGTCACCGGGAGTCTGGCCGGAGACCCAGTTCATCGACGATCCCTCGCAGGCCGATGCGGTCGTCGCCGCGCAGGTCGCGGCCGGCTGGCGGTTCCTCAAGGTCTACAACAGCCTCTCTCTGGCTTCCTACGACGCGATCGTCGCCGCGGCGAAGGCCCGCGGAATCCGATTCCTCGGACACGTGCCCAATCGCGTCTCCGTCGAGCACGCGCTGGACTCGGGGCAGGCCTCGATCGAGCACCTGCGAGGCTACGACCTCGCGCTCACTCGCGGGTCGCAGACGGCGACGTTCGCGGCATGGGAAGACATCGACGACAGCCGTATTCCGGCACTCGCCGCGCACACGGCGACAGCCGGGACCTGGAACTGCCCGACGATGGCCGTCTTCGACGTCCTGACCCGGCAGGTCGACGACGCGGCGCGCGCGCGGATCCGCGAGAATCGTGCGGCGATGATTCGCGCCCTGTTCGACGCGGGCGCGCGCTTGCTGGCCGGGACGGATTCGGGGATCGGGTTGAGCGTGCCCGGCGCCTCGATTCACGACGAGCTCGCGGACCTGGTCGCGGCGGGTATACCTCCCTACGAGGCGCTACGAGCCGCGACATCCGGCGCCGCCGAGTTTCTGGAGGAGGCCGACGAAATCGGGACGGTGGCGGTCGGGCACCGATCCGACTTGCTCATCGTCGAGGGGAATCCGCTCGACGACGTCTCCGCCCTGCGTTCGATCGAAGCCGTCGTGCTGCGCGGCGCCTGGTTCCCGGGCGCGGGCCGGCGCTCGCCGTTCGTGTTTCGCGTCGTCCCCGGAGGCGGCGAACCCCGTACGATCACCCGTTCGTCGCCTTAGGCGGCGAGTCAGGCGAGGTCGCCGGGCGCCTCGTGCAGCTCCTTCGCGGTGCCGCCGCAGTGGTCGCAGACGCGGATGCTGGTCCCTCCGAACTTCTTCTCGGGGGCGCACTCGTCGCAGAGCGGACGCCCGCTGTCGGCGCAGACGAAGTGGGCCATCGTCTCGGTGTGCTTGCGACAGATGGGCGGCGGCGTCGTCCGGGCAGTCTTGCGGAGCTCGAAGAGGGATTTGAGCTCGGGAATCGTGTCGGCGCGAGCGGCGATCGCTCCGCCCGCGGCGACGAGGTCGTTCTCGTTGAGGGCGCCGGTGCGGATGAGGCTGCGCATCGCACGGCGATCGAAGGAGTCCCCCTCGAAGCCGATTTTGGAGACCGTGTAGCGCTTGTCGGAGTCGGGAGCCGCCGCGGGAGCCGTTGGAGCCGCTGCGGCCGGAGCGGGAGGCTTTGACGCCGGCGCCGGAGTTGGTGCCGGGGCGGGCGTGGGCTTTGCGACCGGCAGCGGAGCGACCGGCGGCGGAGGCGCCGGCGCCGGAGCCGGCTCCGGAGCCTCGGGCTCGCCGCCTCCCGCCTTGACCTGGAGGAAGACCCGGGCCTCCTCGCGCGACGGGAAGTCCATCGCCTTGCCGCACTTGGGGCAGGCGAAGCGCGCGCGGACGGGTGGGATTCTGTCGAGGCTGATCGAAAAGCTGCCGGCGCAGGTGGGACAGGAAAACGTGTAACGAGACGCGTCGCTTGCGGATTCCATTTCGGGTACATCGAGTTTAGCACGCGAGGCCTGCGTCAGACGCGCCGGGCCTCGTCGTGCGGCGCCTCGAACGCTCCGCGGAAGATCTCGACGACGACGTCCGCGGGCGACTCGACGATCGAAACGACGTCGAAGCGGCACCGCGTCTCTGCGAGACGGCGTCGCAGCAAATACACGCGCGCCGCGTGCGTGATGCGCCGCCGCTTCTCGAGCGTGACGGCTTCGGCCGGTGCGCCGAACCTCGGGCCCTTCCGGCCCTTCACCTCCACGAAGCACAGGACGCCGCTCTCTTCGGCGACCAGATCGATCTCTCCGAGACGAGTTCGGAAGTTGCGCTCGAGGATCGTGTACCCGGCGGCCTTCAGCTTCCTTTCCGCCAGCGCCTCCCACCGTTGGCCCACTCCGCGAGATCCGCGGTACTCGGCAGCTCGCGTCGGGAAGACCTTCATCCAGGCTCGCCTCGCGAGCTCCCGAATCCCCATCTATCTCTGAAATTGTCGCGACCTACGATGCGCGCGCCGTCTGTCTCTCCAGGACCTCGCGCGCGGCCGCGATCGCCTCGGTTCCGGCGCCCTCGCTTTCGAAAGCGACATAGCCGTCCGGCCGGACCAGTGTGACGCCCGTGTCGTGCGCGGTCCTCAGCTCCAGGACGTCGTCGAAGGCATCGCGCAATCTCGCCGCAGGCTCGTTCGCTGCGGCGCTCTCCGCATCCACGAAGAGCAGGAAGCAGCTCCGGATGCCGTTGCCTCCGCGCATCGAATCGTCGAAATAGCGCTTTCCCGGTCCTTCGACGATCGGGCTCCCGGGGTAGGCGATGTCGAGCTCGGACAGTCGCTCGACGAAGGCGTGCTGGAACGGCGCCAGACGCGACACCATCGGTATGACCGTGTCGCGCAGGGCCTGGACCACCCGGTTCGGCGTCCCCATGACTTTGGTCAGGGTGTGGGTCATCGACAGAACGTGTTCGATGACGGGAAGGCGTTCGGCGCTGAAGCTGTCGAGCAGCTCTTCGTTGCCGCGGCCGTGCAGGTACAGGTCGAGCTTCCACGCCAGGTTCCAGACGTCGTGGAGACCGGTGTTCATGCCCTGGCCTCCGAACGGGCTGTGGATGTGCGCCGCATCGCCCGCGATGAAGAAGCGGCCATCCCGAAGCCGTGCGACGCGCCGGTGGTGGATCCGGAAGTAGCTGCTCCAGTGAAGCGCCAGCGCCTCGATCCCGCCCGGTCCGCGCTCGGCGAGGATTCGACGGACCAGATCCAGCGAAGGAGCATCTCCCTCGGGTTGATCGATCGTCGCCACGATGCGCCGGCGCGTTGCGCTCATCGGAAAGATGGCAAGGGGCCCGAGCTCGCTCGGGCAGAGCTGCAGCTCGCCGGCCGGGAGAGCCTCGTTGGTCTGGACGTCGGCCAGCAGAAACGACTCGTCGTAGCTGCCACCCTCGAAGGGGATGTTGAGGAGGTGCCGAACAGGGCTGTGCGCTCCGTCGCACCCGACGACGAACCGCGCATCGATCGTGACAGGTTCGCCCCTGCGGTCCGCCGTCGTCCGCACGTAATCCGCGCGAGGCTCGGCCGAGAGAAACGTGGTCTCGTATTCGACGGCTCCGCCCCTGCGCCTGAGCGTCTCGACGAGAAGCTTCTCGGTAATGTCCTGCGGAACCATCGCGACGAACCGATAAGGGCTCTCTTCCGGCTCGAAGACCATGCGCGCGAGCGTGCGTCCGTGCGTCATGATCGCGACGTTCGTGACGCGGTTGGCCGCCTCGAGGAACGGGTCGATGACTCCCGCCATGTCGAAGATCTCGAGGGTGCGGGGAAAAATCGCGAGGGCCTTGGAATGGACCGACTGCGTCGCGCGCGTCTCGATCAGTCGCCACCGCAGGCCCCGGCGCGCGCACTCGTTGGCCAGGAAGAGCCCGACCGGTCCGGCGCCGACGATCAGGACGTCCGTATCGATGGTTGGCTCTACCCCATGGCCCGCCGCGCGAGCTCCAGCACGTCGAAGGGCTGGGTCGCGACGCCGATCTCGTCCTTGGCGTTGCCGATCATGACCATGCAGAAGGGACACGAGACGCCGACGTTCTGCGCGCCGGACTCGGCGATCTCCTTCATGCGGGTCTGGTTGATGCGCGAGCCCAGCTTCTCCTCCATCCACATCCGGCCGCCGCCGGCGCCACAGCAGAGGCCTCGTTCGCGCGAGCGTTCGAGCTCGGTCAACTGGAGGCCGGGGATCGCGCGCAGGATCCGGCGCGGCGCCTCGTAGCCTCCGTTGTAGCGGCCGAGGTAGCACGGATCGTGGAAAGTGGTCGTCTCGGGGATCGGCGTCGTCATCGGCACACGCCCGGCGGCGATGAGGTCGGAAACGAGCTCGGTGCCGTGGACGACGTCGTAGTCGCCTCCGAAATCCTTGTACTCGTTCTTGATGCAGTTCAGGCAGTGCGGGCAGTTGGTGACGACCTTCTTGACCTTGTAGCCATTTAACGTCTCGACGTTCTGCTGCGCCAGCATCTGGAAGAGGTACTCATTGCCCATGCGCCGCGCGGAGTCTCCGGTGCAGGTCTCTTCGGTGCCCAGGATCGCGAAGGAGACGCCGGCTCGGTTCAGGATCTCGACCAGCGCCTTCGACACGCGTTTCGCGCGGTCCTCGTAGGAGCCGGCGCAGCCGACCCAGAAGAGAACCTCGATCTGCTTCTCCCCCGCCTCGGCCATGGTGACGACGGGCAGGCCGTCGGCCCAGTCGCCGCGCGTCGCGGCCGAGATGTTCCAGGGATTGCCGTTGGTCTCCATGCCGCGGAAGGCGTTCTGGACTTCCTTCGGAAACTCGGCCTTGTCGAGAACCAGGTAGCGCCGCATCTCGGCGATCTTGTCGACGGCGGGAATGATGAAGACCGGGCATGCGGTCGTGCAGAAGCCGCACATCGTGCAGGCCCAGATCGTGTCCTCGGAGATCCAGCCGCCGATCAGATCCTTTCGCGCGGGCGCGGAGGCGCTAATTCCGCGGCCCGAAGTCTCCGACAGGATTCCGGGAGTCGCCTCGTAGACCGCGTCGCGCACATCGCCGATGAAGATCTTGGGATCCAGCGGCTTGCCCGTCAGCGCGGTCGGACAGACCACGCGGCAGCGGCCGCACTCGGTGCACGTGTAGCCGTCGAGCATCTGTTTCCACGTCAGGTCCTCGACACGCGAGCTCCCGAAGCGCTCGGTGTTCTCGAGGTCCACCGTCTTCAATTGGCCCATCGGCTCGAGGTTCATGAAGAAGATGTTCGGGATCGACGTGATGATGTGGAAGTGCTTCGAGTACGGGAGGTAGTTGCCGAAGAAGAGGAGGTCGGCGAGGTGCAGCCACCACGCGGTCTCGTAGATCGCGTGGAGCCTCGCCGGGGCGACTCCGGACAGCGCGCCGGCGATCGCGCCGACGACCGGCGCCCAGGGCGTCGCCATCTCCGGGTCGAGCGCCACCCTCGCCCCCTCGGCGAGCAGGTCCGTGACCATCAGAAACGCGATCAGGAAGAGGATCAGCCAGGCGTCCATCGACAGGTCGAGGCGCTTGGGCCGCGCGAAGAGCCGGCGGTAGACGGCCATCGCCACGCCGAGAAGGGTGAGCACCTCGAAGACGTCCTTGACGAGCGTGTACGCGTTGCCGGCGGGCCCGCGCAGGAGGACGAAGCCCGGCACGAGCCCCTCGACGACGAGCGAGATCGTGCGCACGGTCAGGACGACGAATCCCGAGAAGATCAGAATGTGGAAGAAGCCGGCGTAGAAGTCGCGGAACATGCGCTTCTGCACGAAGGCGTACTCGAGCATCTTCCAGACGCGCTCCGGGATCCGCGTGAACCGGTTGTCCGTCCTCCCTGCCAGCAGGACGCGAATCCTCCGCGACATCGAGTACACGAAGACGGCGATCGCCAGAGCGATCAGGAGCCCGAAGAGCACCCGCCCGGGCAGGCCGAAGAGCGAACGCTCGGTGGGAAGCGGCAGCGGGATCATGGCCTCAGTTCGCGAAGATCCCGAAAAGCCACGAAACCCGGTACATGCGGCCGTTGGGATCGGCGCGCTCGAACTGTTCCCGCCATCGGTCGGGCAAAGTCGTCAGGTACACGTACTTTCTCTTCGAATCGATATCACGGAGCAGCCAGCGATGGAACTCGCGCGTGACGGGCCGCCGCGGCGGATGGTCGTAGAAGTAGAGCGTGCGGTCGAGATCCGAATACCTCGCCAGGGCCATCACGGGATCGCGATCGCCGAAACGCTGTCGAAGGAGGGAGACCGCCCGGAGGTCGTCGGAGGGCTTGTCCCGCGCGATCGCCTCGACGAAGCGCCGCTCGTTGAGCGAGGCGTAGAGGATGAGAAGTCCCGAGGCGATCGAAAGGCGCATCTCGGCCGACAAAGACCGAGCACGGCCGAGCAACGCGAACGGCACGGCCATCAGGATCGCCAGGAAGGGAAATGCCACCGTGAAACGGTGATACGCCGGAGGGGGAATCGTCAGCGCCACCCCTCCCAGAAAAGCCGCGGCCACGACGCCCAGGACGAGCAGGAGCTCCCTGTTCTCCCGCCGGCGCAGCCCCAGATACAAAGCCATCGAAGCTCCAATGATCAGCAGCGCCAGCGAGAAGCGGTCGAACGGCGCGAGGCGGCCGAAATCGTATCCGCCGTGGCCGCCCACGCCGTCGCGCACGAAGGCCTTCAGCGACGCCTTCAGGTTTTGCGCCACGATTGGGCTCGCGGCGGCGCCTTCGAGGATCTTCTCGCGGTACGGCGACCAGGTTCCCGTCGTCAGAGCGACCTGCCGGAAGCGGCGAAGATACGAATCACCGGCCGCGAGGTCCCATGCCAGAAACGGCGCCACCACCACCAACGTGCCGGCCGAGGCGACGAGGAACGTCCGGAGCGCGGGACGCCCTTTCCCCGACAGCACCGCGAGGATGGCGAAGCCGGCGAGGAGCGGAAACGCCAGGTAACTGCCGTAGTACACGAGGTAGCAGAATCCGCAGGCGACACCGGCGATTGCCGCGTCCCGGAGACGGCCCGAACGGAACGCCCGGCTCGCCCAGAGAAAGAAGACCATCAGCGCCGCGCCCGACGTGACGAAGCAGAAGCCGAGCGTCTCGAAGTAGACCGAGATCGCCATGAAGCTGTAGAGGACGACCGCGGCCCAGGCCGCTTTCCGGTCCAAGAGTTCCTCGACCACGAGAAACAGAGCGGCCGCGGTGATCGCGGCGTAGATCTGGACGGAGAGGCGCAGCGTCAGCGCCGACTCGCCGAAGATCCCGAAGAACCAGTGCTGCAGCAGAAAGAACGGGCGCGGAAACGAGGCCATCCAGTCGAAGCGCTCCGGAATCGCGGCGAAGAAGCTCTCGTGCGCGAAGTCGCGCGTGGCCGAGAAGTAGCCGGTGACGAACTCGTCCTGGTGGGTGCGGAGGGGATCGATCCCCATGTTGAGGACTCGGACCACGACCGGGCAGAGCGCGGCCA
>Ga0075424_100001120_pt1 | contig 22915 bp, 20 predicted proteins | sample SoiMethybrSBSTD3_FD_75301 | JGI IMG/M metagenome (GOLD analysis project Ga0075424, IMG submission 75301) | Bulk soil microbial communities from a Populus tree surrounding site in Tennessee, USA - Soil MetaG P. TD hybrid SBSTD3 | ecosystem: Environmental > Terrestrial > Soil > Tree plantation... | reverse complement strand
CTTGTCGATCGGATCGGCCGGGCCGAACAGCTTGTCGGCCACGTCCCATCCGAGCACCACCACGAGCCGATTCGCATCGATTTCCGCCGGGCTGATGAGCCGCCCCTGTTCCGCGTTGAACGTGCCGAAGTAGATGTAGTCCCTCGACACGCCCTGGACCTGGACGCCGTCGACCGTTTCATTGTGGTAGCTCGCGGTGCTGCGGGTCTGCGTCTGTGCGGCGACGGCGCCGATGTTGTCGCTGTAGCGGCGGAGGGCCGCCGCTTCCTCGAGCTTGATGCGCGGGTTGTTGCGGACGCGCTCCTCGTCGGCTTCCGTGCGGACGACCGGCATCCGCTGGATCGTGAAGTTGTCCGCGCCGACGCCGGACAGAATCGCGTCGGTGACGTAGCCGTTCATCCCCTGGACGAGCGACACGACGGCGATGATCGACGTGACCGCGACGATGTTCCCGAGCACCGTCAGGAACGATCGCAGCTTGTTCGCCCAGATCGCGCCGAGCGCGATCACTGCCGCTTCGTAGAACTGGTTCACGACTTCGGCTTGTTTTCGGCCGCAGTTTCCTTGACCGCCGCCCCCTCCGCAAGCGATCGGACCGAGGTGAACGGTCCCGTGATGACCTTGTCGCCTTCCTTGAGGCCGGTGATCACCTCGAAGTATTTCTCACCCGCGATGCCCGTCTTGACGGGAGTGAACACCGCCTTGCCGTTTTGCACGACGAAGACGCCCTCGAGCTCCTTGCGCGTCTGACCGGGCTTCAGTTCAGCCGCCTGCGCGGTCATGCCGCTCGGACGGCGCGGCTGCCGCTCGTTCTCCGGCGGACGCACCACGTTCCCCTTGTCGTCGAGAATCACTTCACGGACGGTGGTCGCCTGGATCGGGACCGACACCGCGTTGTCGCGCACCGATGTGGTGATTTCCGCCGTGCACGTGAAGCCCGGGCGAACTTCCGCGATCTCCTTGTCGAGCGTCACGACGACTTTGAAATTCGTCGCCTGCGTGGACGACTGCGCGGAGCCGGCCTGCTGGATCGGGCTGTTGCCGATCTCGGTGACCTTGCCGGTGAACGTCTGGTCGGGCAGCGCGTCGATGGTGACCTTCGCCGGCTGCCCCATCTTCACGCTCGGGAGGTCCGTTTCATCGACCTCGACTTCCGCCTGGATGACCGACATGTCCGCAATCGTCAGCAGGACGGTCCCCGCGTTGTTCATCGTTCCGATGACGACGGTTTCCCCTTCCTCGATGTTGCGTCGCGTGACGATTCCATTGATGGGGGATTCGATGCGAACCTTGCTCAGGTCGTAGCGCGCGCTCGCGGCCGTGGCGCTCTCGGACTCCATCCGCAGCTGCTGCGTGCGCAGCTGCTGCTCCTGCGATCGGAGATCGGCCTCCCGCAGCTTGAAGTCGTTTTCCGCGCGCTCGAGCGTTTCACGCGTGGTGAGCCCCCCCTTCCAGAGGTTCTGCTGCCGTGTATACGCGTCCTGCGACTGTTTCAGCGCGACCTTCGCGCTCTCGATCGAGACTTTGAGCTGCTCGACCTGCGAGCGCGCCGCCTCGAACGATGCCTCGGTGCGCTGGACCGCGGTGCGCAGGTTGCGCGGATCGATCTGCAGCAGGAACTGGCCCTTGCTGACGTGCATGCCCTCGTCCACCGCGAGATCCGTGACGCGCCCCATCGTATCGGCGCTGATGTTCACGTCGCGCTTCGCCTGGATCTTGCCCGAGGCGTTCACGATCGCTTCGAGCCGGCGCTTCTGGATGCTCTCCGTCGTCACCTCGACGCCCGTGGTCCGTTTGAACCGGAAGTTCGCGTAGCCGATCGCGGCCAGCGCGAGCACGATGACCCCCCCGATGATGATCTTCTTCTTGCGACTCAATGCGTTCCCCCCAGACGGCTCATGATCGCGGCCGCGCCCAGCGCGATGACCGCGTACACGGCAAACAGCGAAATCGCGATCGGCTGCGTGCGGCGGCGGAACAGCACGCCGAGACCAATCGACAGAGCGATCACCCACCAGATCAGGAACAGGTCGATCATGCCCGCCAGCCGCGCCGCAAACGAGCCGTCGGGCAGCATCGGCAGCAGCACGCCGAGGCTCGTCGCGCTCGTCATCGATTGGCGGAAGTAGTTGAGCGGACCCGTGAACAGCTGACCGAGTGCTTGAATCACCCCCGCATGCACGACCACGGCGTAGACCTGCTTGAACGTCGCGTTGCCGCCCATCGCGGCGTTGAAGATCGCGAACAGGATCCCGGCAATCACGGCGGTGATGATCGGCGACGCCACGATGATGCTGCCGGCGGTCGTGTACGGGGCGATGACGTTGCGCTTGCGCAACTGGTCGAACATCTGATCGTTCACCTGCATCCCGAAACCTTCCATCGCCCGCACCTGCTGGTCGAGCAGCGCGTCGCGTCCTCCCTCCGTCGTCAGCGGCAGCGCCGCGCCACCCGCGGAGATCAGCGTCGTCAGAGCCAGCATCCCCAGCCACTTAGGGCTCGCGGCCACGGATTCGAACGTGGCCTTCGGCGCGGTGATGATCCCGATGAACCGCGAGATCACACCCTGGGGCGCAGGGCTAGACCCTGACTGCACTGATGTATTGGACATATAGATTTTGCGAGAGGTTCGCCGCGGCCAAAACGACCAGCGGGTCCACAAATTCTAGCACTTTGCAATACGACGGATCGCCGTCCGAAGTTTCGTCCCACATCGACTCAAGTGCTGTCATTCCTGTGCTTTAGGCGGTAAGCTGGGCGATATGCGGTACTACGTTCGACATACCGCCCGCGCGCTCGTCCTGCTCGGGTGCGCCACGACCGTCGGCGCCCAGACGTTCGAAGCCGTCGGGACACGAGCCGCCGGGATGGGAGGCGCGTTCGTTGCCGTGGCTGACGACGCGTCTGCCGCCTACTGGAACCCGGCGGGGTTTGCCGCGGGCAACATTTTCTCCATTGTCGTGGACCGCGGCACGTCGAAGTCGGATCCGACCGTCCCCGAGGGAGCCCGCAAAGCGTCCGGTTTTCTGTTTGCGATGGGGATGCCGGCGCTCGGGTTGTCCTATTACCAGCTTCGCTCCACCGTAGTAGCGACGAGCGGCGCCGGAGCGGGCTCGGTCCGTCTCGACACGCTCGTGACCCGCCACACAGGGGCCACCGTGCTGCAGTCAGTTGGACACCGGCTTACCGTCGGCGGGACTGCCAAACTCGTGAACGGAACGGCAGCTTCGGCGGTCGGGAGTGACGCTGCGCGGGAAACCCTGCTCGACAGCGCCACCGAACTGGGCGGCCGGCAATCGACGAAGTTCGATGCCGACATCGGTCTGATGACGGCCGGCCCGTTCTTCAAGCTCGGGCTGACCATTCGCAATGTGACGAGTCCAGACTTCGAGACCCCCGAGGGGGACGCGATTACACTGCCGCGCCAGGCGCGCGCGGGCATTGCGTGCCTCCTGGCGCAAGGATGGGTCGTCGATGCGGACTTCGACCTCTCCACAACGCATGGATCGCTCGGCGACGAGCGGAATATCGCCGTCGGTACGGAAGGGCACCTGGGCCGCAAAACCATGGTGCGGGCCGGGTTACGCTGGAATACGACGGGCCCCTCTCGGACCGCCCCGGCAGCCGGCGGCAGCTATCGCCTTCTGGGGTCGCTGTTCGTCGACGGCCAGGTCACGGGCGGCTCGGCACGCGCAGACCGCGGATGGGGCATATCGGCGCGTTTTGTCTACTAAAGTCCTTGACAAAAAGTGTCAGCCGAGGTACACATAATGTCTCCCCCAGCCCGACAATCTAGCTCCCTACGAAAAGCTGAACGATGGCCGTTCGCATTGGCGAGCTCTTGCTCAAGGAAAAGCGCATTACGCCTGCTCAGCTGCAGGAAGCGCTGACCTATCAGAAGACGAACGGCGGCAAGCTCGGATACAACCTCGTCAAGCTCGGCTTCGTCAAGGACGAGGAGATCACGGCCCTCCTGAGCAAGCAGTACGGCGTCCCCTCGATCAACCTGACGCAGTTCGAGATTGACGCCGGCATCATCAAGCTGATCCCCGCCGAGACCGCGCACAAATACCAGATCATCCCGCTCAGCCGCGCGGGCGCGACGCTCACGATCGCGATGACGGATCCGACGAACGTCTTCGCCATGGACGACATCAAGTTCATGACGGGGTACAACGTCGAACCGGTCGTCGCGTCCGAGACGGCAGTCCTCGAGGCCATCAACAGGTACTACGCGGCGCCCGGCGCGCGGACGCGCGACACGACCGGCGGCGCCGAACCCGCCACCCTCAATACCGCGTCGTCGCTCGACATGGTCACGAAGGCGCTCGAGGAGACGACGGCGGTCGCCGACGACGACGTCGAAGTCCTCGAGGAGCTGGATTCGATCGACGTCTCCTCGCTCGAGAAGCAGAGCGGCGAGGCGCCGATCATCCGCCTCGTCAACCTGATGCTCATGTCGTCGATTCAGAAGGGCGCGAGCGACATTCACATCGAGCCGTACGAGAAGGAGTTCCGCGTCAGGTTCCGCATCGACGGCATCCTCTACAACGTGATGGCGCCGCCGATGAAATTCCGCGATGCGATCACGTCGCGCATCAAGATCATGTCGAAGCTCGACATCGCGGAGAAGCGGCTCCCGCAGGACGGCCGCATCAAGATCCGCTTTGCCGACAACGGCGCCACCAAGGAGATCGACTTCCGCGTCTCGTGCCTCCCGACCCTCTTCGGCGAAAAGATCGTCATGCGTCTGCTCGACAAAGACAAGTTGATGCTCGACATGACGAAGCTGGGCTTCGAGGCGCCGTCGCTGAAGAAGCTCGAGGTCGCCATTGCCAAGCCGTGGGGCATGGTGCTCGTCACCGGGCCGACCGGCAGCGGCAAGACGAACACGCTCTATTCATCGATTGCCAAGATCAACACGCCGGAAACGAACATCATGACGGCGGAAGACCCCGTCGAATTCAACCTGGTCGGCGTGAACCAGGTCCAGGTGCGGGAGAACATCGGCCTCAACTTCGCCGCGGCGCTGCGCTCCTTCCTCCGCCAGGACCCGAACATCATCCTCGTCGGCGAAATCCGCGACTTCGAGACGGCGGAGATCGCGGTCAAGGCCGCGCTCACCGGTCACCTCGTGCTGTCGACGCTCCACACCAACGACGCGCCCAGCACGATCAACCGGTTGATGAACATGGGCATCGAGCCGTTCCTCGTCGCGAGCTCCGTCAACTTGATCTGCGCGCAGCGGCTCGTGCGGCGCATCTGCAGCAACTGCAAGGGCGACGAGCCGCACGCGCCGGAGGCGCTCGTGCAGGCCGGCTTCACGCCGGACGAAGCGAAGACGGTCATTCCGAAGAAAGGGGCCGGCTGTGAGAAGTGCAACGGCACCGGCTACAAGGGGCGCGTCGGGTTGTACGAAGTGATGGAGATCGCCGAGGAATTGCGCGAGCTGATTCTCGTCGGTGCGTCGGGCCTCGAGCTGCGCCGCAAGGCAATCGAAGAGGGCATGATCACCCTGCGCCGCAGCGGCCTGCACAAGGTCATGGACGGCGTCACCACAATCGAAGAAGTCGCACGGGAGACAGTGAAATAGATGGCCACGCTACCAGAACTCCTGAAGACGCTCGTTGACGTCAACGGATCCGACCTGCACCTGACGACCCAGACGCCGCCGCAGATCCGCGTGCACGGCAAGCTGCAGACGCTCGATCTGCCGGTGCTCGGACCGGCCGAGACGAAATCGCTCGCCTACAGCGTGCTCACCGATACGCAGAAGAAGCGGTTCGAGGAGACGCTCGAGCTCGATTTCTCGTTCGGCATCCGCGGGCTCGCGCGGTTCCGGTGCAACGTGTTCAACCAGCGCGGCGCGGTGGCTGCCGTCTATCGCGTCATCCCCGAGAAGATCAAAGGGTTTGACGAGCTGGCGCTGCCGGCCGTCCTCGCCACGCTCGCCGAGCGCCCGCGGGGCCTCGTGCTCGTGACCGGGCCGACGGGCAGCGGCAAGTCGACGACGCTCGCCGCGATGATCGACAAGATCAACAGCGAGCGCCGCGAGCACATCCTGACGATCGAGGATCCGATCGAATACATCCACCAGCACAAGGGATGCCTGGTCAACCAGCGCGAGGTGCACAGCGACACCCACGGATTCGCCAATGCGCTGCGCGCCGCCCTGCGCGAGGATCCCGACATCGTCCTCATCGGCGAGCTGCGCGATCTCGAGACGATCGAGTCGGCGCTGCGCATCGCGGAGACCGGCCACCTGACGTTCGCGACGCTCCACACCAACTCGGCGGCGCAGACGATCAACCGCATCATCGACGTGTTCCCCGCGCACCAGCAGGGGCAGATTCGCACGCAGCTGTCGCTCGTGCTCGAAGGGATCGTGTGTCAGGCGCTGCTGCCGCGCGCCGACGGGGCAGGGCGCGTCATCTCGCTCGAGATCCTGATCCCGACGCCGGCAATCCGGAACCTGGTTCGCGACGACAAGGTCCACCAGATCTATTCAACGATGCAGACCGGCCAGGAGAAGTTCGGGATGCAGACGATGAATCAGTCGCTTGCGACGCTGTATCAGAAGCGGCTGATCACGCTGGAGACGGCGATGGGCGCATCGTCTCTCAAGGAAGAACTGGAACAGATGATCAGCCGCGGCGCCGGCGTCGTGCCGGGCGCGGGGATGGCGGCACGCCCGGGTGCGGGCCTGCCGCCGAGAGCTGTCAGGTAGCGAGGATCTTAAAGGGGGACGGTAGGCCGGGGTCTTAAGACCCCGGCGCCACGGAGTGCCTATGCCGACATTTGCATACTCGGGACGGACGCGCGGCGGTCAGTCGGTGACCGGCGAACGGGTGGCTGACACGATGGACGCGGCGGTCGCCGCGCTCCGGCGCGACCAGATCATGGTCACGCGCATCGATCCCGCCAAGGCGGAGAAGGCCGCCAAGGCGGCGAAACCGGCCGGCGCCAAGGGCAAGAGCGTACCGGCGAAGAACCTCGCGATCTTCGTGCGGCAGTTCTCCGTCATGATCGACGCCGGCCTGCCGCTGGTGCAGTGCCTGGAGATTCTCGGCAAGCAGGAACCGCACAAGCACTTCGCTGCGGTCATCCTGAAGGTTCGGGAGGACGTCGAGGGGGGCGCCGCGCTGGCCGACGCGATGAAGAAGCACCCGAAGACGTTCGATGCGCTGTTCTCCAACATGATTGCGGCGGGTGAAGCGGGCGGTATTCTCGACACGATCCTGAAGCGGCTGGCGGTCTACATCGAAAAGAACGTCAAGCTGAAGGGGGAAGTGAAGTCCGCGATGATTTATCCCGTCGCGGTCATCGTCATCGCCGGCGTCGTCGTCGCCGCGATCCTGTGGAAGGTCATCCCCACCTTCGCTGCGATGTTCGCGGGCCTCGGCGCCCAATTGCCGCTGCCAACGCGCGTCGTCATTGCCGCCAGCGACATGCTCGTCAGCTACGGCTGGATCCTGATTTTCGTCGGCGGCGGCATCTCGTACGCGGTCAAGAGCTATTACTCGACGAACAACGGCCGGCACATGATCGACGCGATCCTCCTGAAGATGCCGATCCTGGGAAACATCCTGCGGAAGGTGGCGGTCGCGCGGTTCTGCCGCACGCTCTCGACGCTGCTGGCCTCGGGCGTGCCGATTCTCGACGGCCTCGACATCACCGCGAGGACCGCGGGCAACGCGATCATCGAGGACGCGATTCAGACGACGCGGAGCAGCATCGAACGCGGCGAAACGATCTCCGCCCCGCTGCGCGAGACGAACGTCTTCCCCTCGATGGTCGTGCAGATGATCAACGTCGGTGAAACGACGGGCGCGCTCGACGCGATGCTCGGCAAGATCGCCGATTTCTACGAGGACGAAGTCGACACGGCGGTCGCCGGACTGCTGACGCTGATGGAGCCGGTCATGATCGCGTTCCTCGGCGTCATCGTCGGCGGCATCGTCATCGCGATGTATCTGCCGATCTTCGATCTGATCAGCAAGCTGACGTAATGTCATCAACCATCCGCGCCAAACTGCTCTGGCTGATCGCCGGCCGCGCCGCAGTCATCACGCTGCTGCTCGGCTCGGCGATCCTCGTCCGGATCAAGTTTCCGGGTGCGGTGGCGTTTCCGATCGATCCGTTCTTCGTGCTGATCGGCATCACGTATGCGCTGACGTCGATCTACGCGCTCACGCTGAAGTACTCCGAGCGGAAGCGGTGGTTCGTCGACGTTCAGCTCGGATGCGACGCGGTCATCATCTCCGCGATCGTGTACCTGACGGGCGGCGTCGCGAGCTACTTCTCGTTCTCGTCGCTCTACGCGCTGCCGATCATCGCGGCCACCACGATCCAGTCGCGGCGCAGCGGCTTCATGGTCGCGCTGCTGAGCGCGCTGCTGTACGGCGGACTCGTGCTCGGTCAGTACACGAGCGTGACGCTCCCGGGGGTCGTCGACTACGACCTCCTTCCGCCGATGCGGGTCGCCACCTTCACGGTGGGACTCAACGTGTTCGGGTTCATCGCCGTCGCCTCGCTCGCGGGCTACCTCGCGGAAAGCGCTCGGCGCGCTGACGAGCAATTCGCGCACGCGTCGAACCAGCTGGCCGACCTTCAGGTCTTCAACCAGCACGTCATCGACAGCCTGATGAGCGGTCTCGCCGCGAGCGACCTCGAGGGGCGGATCCTCACGTTCAACCACGCGGCAGCGACGATCACCGGCATCGCGGCGTCCGAAGCGATCGGGCGCGCGATCCAGGATGTGCTGCAGCTGCCTCGGGAGTTCGGCGAGGTCTTTGGTCCGGGCGCACGGCGGCAGGGGCTGCCGCGCGTCGAGTTCGACTTCACCCGCGCGAACGGCGCGTCGATCGAGCTCGGCGTGAGTACCGCGCTGCTCCTGACGCCGCGCGGCGAGAGCGGCTTCCTCATCACATTCCAGGACGTCACCGAATCCAGGAAGCTCGAACGCGAAGCGCGCATCCAGCAGCGGCTGGCCGCCGTCGGTGAGATGGCTGCGGGCATCGCGCACGAGATTCGCAACCCGCTTGCGTCGATGTCGGGCTCCATCCAGATCCTGCGGCAGGAGCTGCCGCTGACGTCCGAGCAGTCGCAGCTCATGGACATCGTCCTCCGCGAATCGGATCGGCTGAACGAGACAATCCGCAGCTTCCTCGCCTTTGCACGCCCGCAGCGCAGCGGGGCGGCACGCGTGGACGTCGGCAAGGTGATTACCGACACCGCGCGTCTCCTGCAGAACAATGCCGAGCTCACCGAGGCGCACGAGATTCACGTCGAGGTCCCCAAGAAAGAAACGTGGTACGACGCCGACGAGAACCAGATTCGTCAGGTCGTGTGGAACCTGGCCACCAACGCCATCCGCGCGATGCCGACCGGCGGCACGCTGAAGCTGGGGGTCGGCGTGCGCCGCGTGGAGGGCGAAGGCCAGGGCGAAGTCGTGATTTCGGTCGAGGATCAGGGAGTCGGAATACCCGCGCGCGAGCTCGATGGCATCTTTCAGCCGTTCCGCGGCGCATTCGAGCGCGGCACCGGCCTGGGCCTGTCGATCGTGCACCGCATCGTGAGCGATTACGGCGGCGAGGTGCACGTGACCTCCCAGCCGGGCGTCGGCACCCGCATCGAGGTGACGCTGCCCTTTGGCGTCCCTGCGGGTTCAGACGCGGGGGCGGTGGTGAACTGACATGTCGATAGATGTGCAGACCGCCGCCGTGCCGGATACGGCCGCCACACCCGGCCGCGTGTTGATCGTGGACGACGAGCGGTCGATGCGCGAGCTGCTGTCGATCGTGCTGCGCCGCGACGGATACGAGGTGTCGACTGCCGACGATGGCGCGGCCGCCGTCGACCTGCTCAAGAAGCACCGGTTCGACATCATGATCACCGACATCCGGATGCCGCAGATGAACGGCGTCGATCTGCTGCGCGAAGCCAAGCGGATCGCGCCGGACCTCGTGAGCATCATCATGACGGCGTTTGCGTCGACCGATACGGCCGTCGAGGCGCTTCGTCTCGGCGCGGCTGATTACGTGCACAAGTCGCCGAACGCCGCCGGCGAGCTGCGCCTCCGGGTCGGCCGCGAGCTCGAACGGCGGCGGCTGCAGCAGGAGAACGTCCTCCTGAAACGCGCGCTCGGACGGTCGAACCAGTTCTCGAACATCATCGGGACGAGCTCGGCGATGGTCGCGGTCTTCCAGCTCGTCGAAACGATCGCGCCGACGAGCAGTACCGTCATGATCAGCGGCGAATCGGGCACCGGCAAGGAGCTCGTCGCCCGCGCGATCCATGTCAATTCGCCGCGGAAGGATCGGCCGTTCGTCGCCCTCAATTGCGGCGCGCTGTCGGAAACCCTCCTCGATTCCGAGCTGTTCGGCCACATGCGCGGCGCGTTCACCGGCGCGGACGCGAACAAGAAGGGACTGATCGAGGTCGCCGAGAAGGGCACGATCTTCCTCGACGAGATTGGCGAGATGAGCCCGGTCGTCCAGGTCAAGCTGCTCCGAGTCCTTCAGGAGCGCAAGTTCCGGCGGCTCGGGGGAACCGAGGAGATCGACGCGGACATCCGGATCCTCGCCGCCACCAATCGGGACCTCTCGAAGATGGTGGCCGACGGAGCGTTCCGCGAAGACCTCTATTACAGGATCAACGTCATCCCGCTGCGCCTGCCGCCGCTGCGCGAGCGGCACGACGATGTGCCGCTCCTCGCCGAGCATTTCGTCGCGCGATTCGCCGAGCAGATGGGGAAACCGATCACCGGTATCTCGAAGGCGGCGATGACGCGGCTGAAGCAGTACGCGTGGCCCGGCAACATCCGCGAGCTGGAAAACGCCATGGAGAGGGCGGTCGCGCTCGAGCGCACGCCGACGATTCTTCCGGACAGCCTGCCCGAGCAGATCCGCGATCAGCCCGCCGAGCTGCCGCTGGCGGCCGCGTCGCAGACGGAGGCGTTCCCTGACGTCGGTTTCGACCTCGAGCGCCACGTCCAGCACATCGAGCGCGAGTACATCGCGGAGGCGCTCAGACGCGCGGGCGGCGTGAAGGTCAAGGCGGCCGAGCTGCTGGGAATGAGCTTCAGGTCCTTCCGCTACTACACGAAGAAATACAACCTCAAGTAGCGACAAGCGACAAGCGCGGCAAGCGGCAAGCGGCAAGCGGCAAGCGGCAAGCGACAAGCGACAAGCGACAAGCGACAAGCGACAAGCGACAAGGGGCAGCAATTCCTGGCGACATCGCTGTCCCCTCCGGTTGCTCTGCGCTTACCCTTGCTGTCGCCTGTCGCCTGTCGCCCTGTCGCCTGTCGCTTGCCGCTTGCCGCTTGTCGCTGTTTCCTCCGTGAAACATGACAAACTGCGGCGGCTGGCGTTGACAAAAACTGTCACGCGGCCGAAAATTGTCGCAGTAAACCGGGCTCGGACAGCCGGGGCTCTCACACCGATAAACAGCTAAAGAAAGCCAACTTACGCCGACATTGGCGTGTCTGAAGAAGCATGGCACCGGGGTTGCTCAGCTGCCGGGTGTCGGCCGCTGGGATGTGCCGTAGGCCGACGGACGATCCAAGTCCCGCGGCCAATTGAATTCATGTGAGGAGAAGGTCAATGAAGGTTCGCAACCAGAAGGGTTTCACGCTGATCGAGCTGCTGATCGTCGTCGCGATCATCGGCATCATCGCCGCCATCGCGGTGCCGGGTCTGCTCCGCGCCCGCATGTCCGGTAACGAGTCCTCGGCCATCGGTTCGCTCCGCGCCATCAACACGGCGGAAGCCAGCTATTCGTCGGCGGCCGGCCAGGGCGGCTACTCGACCGACCTGAAGGTGCTCGGTGCGCCGTGCCCCGGCTCCGCGCAGGGCTTCATCTCGCCCGACCTCGGCGACCCCGCGCTGCCGAGCCCGGTCATCAAGTCCGGTTACCAGGTGCTTCTGACGACGGCGACGGCTGGTGCGGCCGGTCCGAACGATTGCAACGGCACCGCGACCCAGACCGACTACTATTCGACGTCCGTTCCGGTGACGGTCGGCACGACCGGCAACCGCGGCTTCGCGACCAACGCGGCGGGCACGATCTTCTTCGACGCGACGGGTGTTGCGCCGACAGAAGCGCAGATGGCCCCCGGCGGCGGCGGCACGCCGATTCAGTAACCGCTCGCGCTCCGAAAAAGGGGATGCTGGCTGGAGGGCCGGCATCCCCTTTTTCATTTCGCTCGCCGAGAATTGCCAGAATTGCCAGAATCGCCGTAATTGAGTTTTTCAATTCAGGGAACGAAATTTTGGCAATGGTTCGACAGGCTCACCATCGCCCTGAGTCCGTCGAAGGGCAATTATGGCAATTCAGAAATTATGGCAATCCACAGCCGCCAATCAGGATTCACGCTCGTTGAACTGCTGATCGTCCTTTCGATCATCGGCCTCCTCGGCGCGACGTCGATGGCGATTTATCGCAACGCGCGCGTCCGGGGGGACGAAACCGCCGCGGTCGCGACGCTGCAGGGGATCACGCAGGCGCAGTTTGCGTACGCGCAGCTGTGCGGCAACCAGCGCTACGCGCCGTCGCTCGCGGCGCTGACCACTCCCATGCCCACGACGTCGCAGGCGTTCCTCAGCCCCGACCTCGGCATGGACCCGCTCGTCAAGAGCGGCTATCGCTTCACGCTCGGCGGCACGGTGGTGACCGACGCGGGAGTCACGTGCACGGGCGTCAGTCCCGTCGAGGCGTATCAGGTGACCGCCGACCCGGAGCGGCCGGGCCTGTCGGGCATTCGCTACTTCGCGACGAATACCGATCGCGCGGTGTACGAGGACTCCGAGACGTTTACAGGCAACATGCCGGAGTCCGGCCGGCCGTCCCACGGGACGGAAATGAAGTAAACTTCGTCACAGCCTGGCCCGCCGGAGCCTTGGCGAAGGCGGCCCGATACCATGAGCAAAACGAGTCGTACGCTGCTGTTGGCCTTTGCCGCGCTCGGACTTGGTGCGGCTTCCACATCGAGTTACGTCCACTACAAACTGCTGACCGAGCAGAACTACTCGAGCTTTTGCGACGTCAGCGCGACGGTGAACTGCACGCAGGCGTATCTGAGCCCGTACGGAAGCTTCTGGGGCGTGCCGGTCGCGTTGTTCGGCGTCCTGTTCTTCGCGCTCGTTCTGCTGCTCGTCGCGGTCGGCGGCCGCGACCGGGCCCCGGCTCGCGACGCCATTCCCGCGTACGTGTTCGCGATGTCGACTCTCGGCCTGGCGTTCGCGCTGTATCTGGCCTGGGCCTCCTATACACAGCTGCACACGTTCTGTCTGCTGTGCGCGATCACGTACGTCTCGGTCATCGCCATTTTCATCATCTCCGGTGGAGCGACCAGTTTTCCCATGACCACGCTGCCGCGCCGTGTTCCGCGCGATGCCCGCGCGCTGTTCTCCAGTCCCGCCGCCATCGTCATCGTGCTGCTGTTTCTCTTCGGCGCCGGAACGCTTATCGCATATTTCCCGAGCGAACCCCCGCGGCAGGCCCCCCCGGCGGCCCTCAGGCAACTCCCCGAAGAGGAACGGACGAAGCTCGCGCAGTGGTTCGATCTGCAGCAAGTCGCGCAGCCGGCGATTCCGAACGAGGGCGCGAAGGTGCTCGTCGCGATCTTCAGCGACTACCAGTGCCCGCATTGCAAGGCGGCGCACGACGCGTACAAACCGCTCATCGCCAAGTACGCAGGAGATCCGCGCGTCAAGTTCGCGCTGAAGCACTTCCCGCTCGAATCGGAGTGCAACCCGAACTCTGGCAACGTCCACAGTGCCTCGTGCGAAGCCGCAGCAGCGGTCGTGATGGCGAAACAGACCGGCAAGGCGTCGCAGATGGATGCGTGGCTCTTCGACAACCAGGACACGCTCACTCCGTCAGCGGTGCGGCAGGCCGGCAAGGACGTCGGCGGCATCGGCGACTTCAACGGCGGGTACGCGGAGGCGCTGAAGCAGGTGAAGGCCGACGCGGTGCTCGGCGGCCAGCTTGGCGTCGGCCAGACGCCGACGTTGTTCCTCAACGGGCGGAAGCTCGGCGCGGGCGTCGTCGATCCCTCCGCGCTCGACGCGCTGATCGAGCTGGAGCTCAAGCGCGCCAAGTGAACCCGCGCGTCGGACGGCCATGACTCCGGCGATCAGCATCGAGGAGCTCACCAAGGACTATGCGGTGGGCTTCTGGCGGCGGCGTCCGTATCGCGCGCTCGATCGGCTGTCGCTGGAGATCGAGCCCGGCGAGGTGTTCGGCTTCCTCGGCCCGAACGGCGCCGGCAAGACCACGACGCTGAAGCTGCTGATGCAGCTGATTTATCCGACGTCGGGCCGCGCCGAGATCCTCGGACGTCCGGTCGGCGACGTCGCGATGCGCCAGCGCATCGGGTATCTTCCTGAGAATCCGTCCTTCTACGACTACCTGACAGCCGAAGAGCTGCTGAACTACTTCGGCGAGCTGTTCGGACTGGCTGCGGCCGACCGCCGCACGCGCGTGTCGGCGTTGCTCGATCGAGTCGGGATCGGCGCGGAGCGGCGGCTGCAGCTCCGCAAGTTCTCCAAAGGCATGATCCAGCGAGTGGGCATCGCGCAGGCGCTGCTGAACGAGCCCGAGGTGATCTTCCTCGACGAGCCGATGTCGGGCCTCGATCCGCTCGGCCGCCGGGACGTACGCAGCCTGATTCTCGAGCTGCGCGATCAGGGCCGGACGATCTTCTTCAGCTCGCACATCCTCGCCGATGCCGAAGCGCTCTGCCGGCGCGTTGCGGTCGTCGCCGGCGGCCGGCTGGCTGCTTCCGGGCGGCTCTCGGACATCCTCGCGTTCCAGGTCCGCGGGTGGGAGCTCGTCATGTCGAGCGTCACGCCCGAGATGCTTGCACGCGTCCAGCCCTCCGTGCGGCGCGTGACCGAGATCTCACCCGGCCGCTACGCGCTCGAGCTGTCGCTGGATCAGGCCCCCGAGCGTGTGCTCACCGATCTCGCGGCCGCGGGCGCCACGCTCATCTCGTTGAATCCGATGCGCGACACGCTCGAGGACTTTTTCATGCGGCGCGTCGCCGAGGCCGGAAGCGGCGCGCGGACGCCGCAGGCGGAGGAGAGCCGTGCGCGCCGTTAGAACGGTTGCCGTCAACGTGTTCCGCGAGTCGGTTCGCGACCGCGTGCCGTACAACCTCGTCCTCTTCGCCGTCCTCCTGATCTCTTCGTCGTACCTGATTGGCCAGCTCACGGCCGGCCAGGACGTGAAGATCATCAAGGACCTGGGGCTGGCGGCGACGGCGGTATTCGGGCTCTTCATCTCCATCTTCATCGGCATCGGGCTCGTCTCGAAGGAGGTCGAGCGCCGCAGCATCTACGCGCTGCTGTCGAAGCCAATCAGCCGGCCGCAGTTCATCGCGGGCAAGTACGCGGGGCTTGTGCTGACGCTCGCGGTCAACGTGGCGGTGATGTCGATCGCGCTCTACCTCGTGCTCGGGTATATGGTCTGGACGGCGCCGCCGACCATCCGCGCCGGATGGGACGCGCCCGGCCTGGACCCGGCCCTGCTCAAAGCCATCTTTCTGATCTTCATCGAGCTGATGCTGATTACGGCGATTGCCGTGTTCTTCTCGACGTTCTCCACGCCCATTCTGTCCGCGGCGCTGACCTTCGGACTGTTCGTCGCCGGGCATTTCAATGCCGACTTGAAGAATTTCGACCGGGTCGTCAACTCGCGCGCGGCGGTGCTGCTCGCGCGCGGCGCCTACCACGTCCTTCCCGATCTCTCGGCGTTCGACGTGAAGACGCAGGTAGTGCACGGCCTGCCGGTGACGGCTGGATATCTCGCGACGACGACGGCGTATGGCCTGGCGTATGTCGCCGGCCTCCTGCTGATCGCCACGCTCGTTTTCTCCAACAGGGACTTCAAATGACGCCGCGCGCGCGCGACGCGGCGCTCGTCGTCGCCGCGCTCGTGATGTTCGGCTCGGCCGTCGCGCTGCAGATCGCGCGCGATAACCGGTATCCCCGCGATACCCGGCAGGCGGAAAAGATTCTGTACGTGCGTTCAGGCGAAGCGATCAAGCGGATGACGCTGTCGTTCGATGCGCTGGCGTCAGACGTGTACTGGATCCGTGCTATTCAGCACTACGGCGGCGACCGCCTGGCAGGCCCCGAGGCGGGAACGAAGTATCAGCTCCTGTACCCGCTGCTCGATCTGACGACGACGCTCGATCCCTATTTCAACATTGCCTACCGGTTCGGCGCGATATTCCTGAGCGAAGGATATCCGGGCGGACCGGGGAGACCCGACCAGTCGGTGGCGCTTCTAAGGAAGGCGATCGTGGTGATGCCGAGGAAGTGGCAGTATTACCACGACGTCGGGTTCGTTTATTACTGGCGCTTCCGGGATTATCAGACCGCGGCGCTCTGGTTCCAGCGCGCCGCCGCGCAGCCGAACGCACCGAACTGGCTCACGCCGCTCGCCGCGGCCATGCTGACGCAAGGGAAGGATCGCGCGGCCGCGCGCTTCCTGTGGCAGCAGATCGCGCAGTCCGAGGAGCCCTGGATGCGCCGGAATGCCGAACGCGCGCTGCTGCAGCTCCAGGCGATGGATCAGATCGATCGGTACGACGCGGTCATCGCGCGCTTTCCGCCGCCATCCGGGGAGCAATATTCGTGGGCCGGCCTTATCCGGCGGCGCCTCTTCATCCGCGTGCCGCTCGATCCGACCGGCACGCCGTACGACATCGATCCCGCAACGGGCCGCGTCAGCGTGTCGAGCCAGTCGCCGCTCTTTCCGATGCCGCAGGAGGCGCGGCAGCTGCAGTGACGGCGCCGGAGCCCGCCCAGCTCACGATTCTGATCCTGCTCGGGCTGGCGGTCGGAAGCTTCCTGAACGTCTGCATTCATCGCATCCCGCACGGGCAATCGCTCGTGCATCCCGGATCGCGCTGCCCCCGCTGCGGCTACACGCTGCGGTGGTTCGACAACATCCCGGTCCTGAGTTACGTCTCGCTCCTGGGCCGGTGCAGAAGCTGCCGCGCGCCGATTTCGATCCGCTATCCGATCGTGGAGCTCGTCACGATGGGCCTGTTCGTCCTCCACGGGTTCGTGTTCGGTTGGACGCCGCTCCTCGTCCCCCGCGTGTTCTTCGCATGCCTCCTCGTCGTCCTGTTCGCAATCGATCTCGAGCATCATCTGCTTCCCAACGTCATCACGCTGCCGGGCATCATCATCGGCCTGATCGCCAGCGCCGTGCTGCCGCCCGGGCTGGTAGACGCGCTCATCGGGGTCCTCGTCGGCGGCGGCGTTCTGTGGTTGATTGGCGAGGCGTATTATCGGTATTCCGGTCACGAGGGGATGGGTGGCGGCGACGTCAAGATGCTGGCGATGATTGGAGCGTTCCTCGGGTGGAAGCTCGTCCTCGTCACGCTCGTGCTGTCGTCCTTCGTTGGATCGATCGTCGGCGTCGGGGTGATCGTCTGGAAGCGCGGCGGCATGAAGCACGCGCTGCCCTACGGCACGTTCCTCGCGCTCGGCGCGCTTGCTGCCTCACTCTTCGGGGATCGCATCATTGAGTGGTATGTCAGCTTCTACTAAGAGCTGAATCCCTAATCCCTAATCGGGAATCCCCGATCTGTGAATCTTCGAATCTTCGAATCTGGGAATCTTCGAATCACAGGCGCGATGGATTGATTTCCCGATTCGCCGATTAGGGATTCGCGATTAGGGATTAGGGATTCGAACATGACTAAAGCAGGTGCGCTCTTTCTCGGTCTGACAGCGATCGTTGCTGCCCTCGCGGGGGTGCTCGCGTTCGCCGTGTCGAAGTTCATTGCGGCCGCGCGGGCAACCGCGATGGCCGCGCGTCAGGGAGGCGGCGAGACCGCCTTCATGGCGGCCGCGATGGAAGACGCGCTGACCAAGATGCGGTCGCAGGAGCGCGCGATGAAGGCGCGCGCCGAAGCGTCCGAGCGTCTGAGCAGTGAAATCATCGCGAGCATGACGTCGGGTCTGCTCGTCGTGGCGCAGGACGGCGTCGTCCGTATCCTGAATCCCGCAGGGCGGAAGCTGCTTGGCCTCGTCGACGGCGAGGTCGGGCGCGACTATCGCGATGTGCTGTCTGGCGCGGCGCCGCTCGTCGACGTCATCAACGAGTGTCTCACCAGCGGTGAGCCGATCGTGCGGCGTTCGGTGCGGATCGATCACGCGGCCCCCGGCGTGTCGTATCTCGGCCTCACGGTCTCTCCTGTGCGCGACGAAGCCGGCAACGCCCACGGCGCGATCTGCCTGTTCACCGATTTGAGCACGGTGATCGATCTCGAGGAGCAGCTGCGTCTCAAGGACAGCCTCGCGCGTGTGGGGGAGCTGACGGCGGGGATCGCCCACGAGTTCCGCAACGGGCTCGCGACGATTCACGGGTACAGCCGGCTGCTCGATCTCGAGCGGCTTCCGGCCGACTTCCGGCCGTACGTCCAGGGCATTCGCGAAGAGACCGAGGCGCTCGGCCAGGTCGTGACCAATTTCCTGAACTTCGCCAAGCCCGCCGAGCTGACGCTCGGGCCGGTCGATATCGGCGCCATCGCCGAGCGCGTGGCGGAGGAGATCCGCGGCGACGCCCGATCGCGGGGCGGGAATGTCACCGTGCAGGGCCTCTTTGGTGTGGTGGAGGGGGACGAGGTGCTGCTTCGCCAGGCCTTCAGCAACCTGTGTCGCAACGCCCTCGAGGCCTGCATCGGTGTGCAGCCGCACATCGTCGTCGACGGCGCCCGCGAAGGAAACGGTGTGCTCCGGGTGACCGTGACCGACAACGGACCCGGCCTCGATCCGAAGGTTGCCGATCGGATCTTCCGCCCATTTTTCACGACGAAAGCGCGCGGGACCGGACTCGGGCTCGCGCTGGTTCAGAAGATCATCGTGACGCACAACGGGAGGATTCACGCCGCGAATGCCCCGTCCGGCGGCGCGTGCCTGACCGTCACATTGCCGCTGCGTTCGATGTGACCGCAGAATTGTTAGATACGTGCCAGAACTGCACACAGATTTTCGCGCTGTGAAGCCTCCCGATCCGCCACTCCCCCGCATAAATCACGCAGGAATAGTTACTTAGCCGAAGCGGCTCAATGAGATAGACCGTCATGGCAACCCTATTGCTCAAAGGGGGTGCACCGATGGTTTTCAACGCGCGCAACAGCCGTGGCTTCTCCGTCATCGAGATGGTGGCGACGCTCGCCGTGATCGGCACGCTCGTCGCCGTGGGGCTTCCAGTCCTGAAAGATCTGTCGGAGAGCACCAAGCTGGGTGAGTCCGCGCGTCTGGTCGAACGCGAGCTGCAGACGGCGCGCCTCAAGGCGGTTTCCGCCAATCGCGTGCTGCGCGTTCGCTTCAATTGCCCGGCGATGGGGTACATCCGCACCGTCGAAGTCACGGGCCAGTCGACGATCGACGATGCGACCGATCGGTGCGTGACGAGCCGGTATCCGTTCCCCGCGCCCGACAACGATTTGATGACGCGCCCGAACTTCGACGGTCCGGTGCGCGTGCTGCCGAACCAGGCGACCGTCAGCAGCCTTGGTTTCCAGTTCAGCCCCGATGGCACCGCCGCGCTCGTTCCGGGCGGGCCGATGGGGGGCGGTACGGTGACACCGATCACGACGCCGGTCAGCTTTACTGTCATGCGTCATGGCAAATCTCGAACAGTGACGGTCAACAATGTTGGCAAAGTTCAACTCCAGCGATAGTCGCGGCTTCAGCCTCGTCGAAGTGCTCGTCGCGATGGGACTGCTGACCACCGTGTCGCTCGGCGTCGCACAGCTGTTCGCGCTGTCGGCCCGCAACAATCTGACCGCGAAGGGGCAGACGTCGACGACCGCGATGGCCGAGCAGAAACTCGAGCAGCTCCGCTCGCTCACGTGGGGCTTCGACCTCGCGGGGCAGGGGCTCCCGGTCACCGACACGACGACGAACCTCACGGTCACGCCGCCCGACCACACCGGCTCCGGACTCAACCCGTCGCCGTCCGACGCGCTGGAGCGGAACACGGCGGGTTTCGTCGACTTCCTCGACGGTACCGGCCAGTGGGTGGGGACCGGCACGACGCCTCCGCGGACCGCGGTCTACATCCGGCGCTGGTCTATTACGCCGCTGCCGACGAATCCGAACAACACGATCGTCATCCAGGTGCTCGTGACGCCGGTCGTCAGCGAACAGGCGCGCGTCGAGTCCGCGTTCACCCGCACGCGGATGTCGGGCGACGCGCTCGTCATTACAGTGAAGACGAGGAAGGCGTCATGACGCGCCGAGACCGCACCGCGGCAGGCCAGGCCGGATACACGCTCATCGAGCTGCTCGTGTCGACCGCCATCATGATCACGGTGACGGGTGCGATCTTCTCGCTGATGAATCCCGCGCAGGGCAGCGCGCAGACGCAGCCCGAAGTCGCCGACCTGCAGCAGCGGATGCGCGTCGGAAACGAGACGCTGTTCAAGGAACTGATGATGGCGGGCGCGGGGCCGTACCAGGGTCCGGTCACCGGCTCGCTCGTGAACTTCTTCGCGTCGGTTGTGCCGCGCCGCCTCGGGCGCATCAATCCGGACCCGGCGACGGTGTTCCGCAGCGACATGATCACGCTGTCGTACATCCCGAACTCGTATTCGCAGACGACCATCAGCGCCGCCATGCCGTCGCCGTCGGCCGAATTGAAGGTGACGGATCAACCGAACTGTCCCGCAGATGCCAGCCACCTGTGCGGATTCCATGACGGGATGGACGTCATCATTTTCGATACGACCGGGAATTTCGATTTCTTCACGATTACCCAGGTACAGGACGCCGCGGCGCACCTGCAGCACCGCGGACAGGACCTGAGCATCGCATACAACGTCGGGGCATCTGTCACGCAGATCGTCAGCAACACCTATTACCTGAATCGCCAGACGAATCAGTTGATGAAGTACAACCTCAACGCCGACGACACGCCGATTGTCGACGACGTCGTCGATCTGAAATTCGAATACTTCGGCGATCCGAATCCGCCGACGCAGCCCAAGCCGCCCGCCGGCGTGGCGAACTGCCTCTACGACGCGGTCGGCAATTACAAGAACCTTCCCGTCCTCGCGGCCGACGAGGGATCGCTTGCGCCGCTGACGGCGGCCGTGCTGACCGACGGGCCCATGTGCGGCGGCGGCACGAATCAGTTCGACGCGGATCTGCTTCGCATACGAAAAGTCCGCGTCACGATGCGCATGCAGGCGGCCAATGCCGCGCTGCGCGGGCGGGACACGCAGCTGTTCAGGAATCCCGGGACGGCCAAGGGTGGCGAGCGGTACGTTCCCGACTACAACCTCTCTTTCGAGGTCACGCCGCGGAACCTCAATCTGGTCCGGTAATGACGATGACTCCCCGCTTCACCGAACGGATCCGCGACGAACGAGGCACGGCGCTCATCATCGCGCTGATGGCGATGATGCTGCTGACCGCGCTCGGCGCCGCCGTCGTCATGGTCAGCAGCACCGAGACGGCCATCTCGAGCAACTATCGCAACGGCCAGGAGGCGCTCTACGCCGCCGACGCCGCGGTCGAGCGCGTGATGCAGGACCTGCTGATGATCCCGCGCTGGAACGACATCCTGTCCGGAACGGCGCAGTCGGGATTCGTCGACGGCGCGTCGACGACCCGCAAGACGCTGCCTGGGGGCGGCGCGATGACGTTGACCTCGGCGACCGCCGAGCTCCAGAACGTCACGGACACGCAGAACCTCTGGGGCGCGAACAACCCGCGGTGGCAGCTCTTTGCCTGGGGGCCGCTCGGCGACATGCTCCCGAACAACCAGATCGACAGCCCGATGTACCTCGCGGTCTGGGTCGCGGACGACCCGGCGGAAACCGACGGCAACCCGCGCGCCGATACCAACGGCACATTGACGCTTCACGCGGAAGCCTACGGTCCGTCGGGGTCGCGGAAGGTCGTCGAGGTCACGGTGGCGCGGACGAGCAGCACGGAAATCGAGCGCGGGCAGATCGCCCAGCGCGGTCAGGAAGAGTTGAACCAGCGCGCCAGGAAGGCCGCTGTGCAGACGCCCGGCAAGACGCTGACGAACATGCGAATGCAGACGTCCTCCGGCAGCCTGGTGGTGCAGTGATGGAGAAGAGGAGACGTCGCCTGGGTTCCCGCTCGAAGGCCGCGGCGCTGCTTGCGGTCGTGCTCACGTTCTGGTGGTCGTCGACCGCCTCGGCGCAGCTCGATCCGCTGCTGTTCATCAAGCGCGTGCCGCCGACGGTGATCGTGGTATTCGACACCTCGATGCGGATGCTCGAGGACGGCGCCGGCAACTTCTACGATCCGAACTTCTACAAGGTCGCCGACGACGCGGCGGTGATGACCGCGTTTCCGAATATCACGGCGCCGACCAAGACGTATCGCCGTGTCTATAAGAACCTGCAGAACGCGGCCGCGACCAGGTTCACCGCCGACAGCATCGCGGCGACGGCCGCGGCGTGGGACCCGGCCAATGCGCTCACGTCCAACAACGCACTGGACCTCGCGTTCCTGAACAACACCCGGTACAACATCGCGAAGTCGGGCCTTTCGGCCGCGGTCGCCGAGAACTCGAGCAGCACTTACCGGTGGGGGCTGATCAAGATCCGGCAGAATGCGCCGGCATGGCGCGCGCCGGGCAACTGCGACAAGCCCGTGCTCGTCACCAGCGCGACGCAGGCCCTGTATCGTGACGCGACCCCGTGCAGCGCGGGCGGCATCGGCAACTACGCGATCTACGATCCGATCGTCGCGGCTGCCAACTTCTCGAACTCCAGCGCGCCAGCCGGGACTGTCGTCGTCACCCCCGCGGCTGGCACGGCGGCGACGATTACGACGCTGCTCGCGCGCGGTCCCAACGATCCGGCGGCGCTCATCCCCGCCGGCCTCGGCGGCGTCGGCTATTACGA
>Ga0075424_100001119_pt1 | contig 22920 bp, 18 predicted proteins | sample SoiMethybrSBSTD3_FD_75301 | JGI IMG/M metagenome (GOLD analysis project Ga0075424, IMG submission 75301) | Bulk soil microbial communities from a Populus tree surrounding site in Tennessee, USA - Soil MetaG P. TD hybrid SBSTD3 | ecosystem: Environmental > Terrestrial > Soil > Tree plantation... | reverse complement strand
TGCAATGACCTGAAGCCGGCGCTCAATCGATCAGCTGTTTTCCCATGGCGACCGCATGGGCGCGATTGGTTGCGCCCAGCACCCTGAATAGCGCCGCCAGGTGCATTTTCACCGTGCCTTCCGCGACGTTGAGCGCTTGGGCAATCTCCTTGTTGGACTTACCCTCGATGAGACCCATCAGCACTTGGCGCTGCCGGTGAGACAAATTCTGCATGGGTTGCAGCCGGGCCGCCTCGGGGGCAGGCCGGGCCTCGGCCGGACGGTCCGCCAAATTTGGCGGCACATAGATTTCTCCGGACAGGATGTAGCGCAGGCGCTCGATCAATTGGTCCGTCTGCTGGCTCTTGACGATGTAGCCGTGCACGCCTGCCGCAAGCGCGCCCAGAATATCCTCCCGGCAGTCTGAGGCGCTGAGCACCACGATTTGCGCCTCCGGACACCGCTGGCGCATTTGCGCAATACCCTTGGGACCCGCCAGCCCGGGCATGCGCAAATCGACGATCGCCAGGGTTAGGTCCTTGTTTTGTAGGTGGTCCATGGCTTCGGCGAAGCAGCCAGCCTCCAGGAATTTCTTGACCTTGAGGTGACGCCGCAGCAGTTGGGCCAAACCCATGCGGAAGACCTGATGATCGTCGGCGATCAGCACCGTACCTCGGAATTCTGAGACGCCCCGTTCCCGCATCGGCACCTCCTCTACCCCGCTCCTAGCCCGACTATTACGCCGTGTTGGGCCGCTGCCAACCGGCATGCGGGCACCTGCCCAATGATTCTTCTGTTGGCGGCGACTGCTGACTCAGCTAGGCTGACTAGCTATATGGCCAATATGGCCATTTGAACTAGGCTGAGACAGCTACCCCGCACCCTGTCTCAACTAGGGGGTTCAGTCTCGCTGGCTTCTTGGGGCCACCGAGACCAGCGAGGCTGGACCCAGCAACGACAAGCGAAGCCGGGCGCGACTAACACCCCAAGCGAAGCTGGACCCTCCGCCGCAAGCGCCGCCGCACGAGCTTGCGCATCGCCGGAAACATTCGGGCCTCAAAGCATTCAGCACCTGCGCCAGGAGTGGGCTGAGGAACTTGCGGGCGCCGCCGGCAAGCATGCCCCGTCGGCCGGGCCGGCAGATCAATGGCAGCCCCGCTGCGAAGGCGGCGTGCCTCGGCCATGCGGCGTGCGGGCAGCGGGGGTCTCGGCCGTGGCGCTCATTTGCCTCGCCGCTGCGCCTCGGCGCGTTGATCCACGCGCCGGGATCCGTCTTCAGATTGGTCAGCAGCGGATACGGGATCTTGGCTCCATCGTGCCGGTCGCCGCCGCGTTCGGATCGCAGGCGGCGGACAAACCATGCGGCAAGGGACAATAACTGCCCTGCAGCATCTCGGCAGCAGCTGAGGCCGGCAAGCGCGTGCCGCTGTTGATTGCGAGCCAGACCTCAGCGCAGCCCGCACGCGGCTCAGTGGCTGCTCTCGCATCGCGCTGCGAATTTCATGTTCCGAGCGCGCCGTGCCCGATGCCCTCCTTTCCTTGACGGGGTAGGAGAGGTCTTACCGAGCCAGGCCTGATCCCGCGTTAGAAGAAGGGCGTTCGGCGCTACGCGCGGATCCACCTCCTGGCAGTCATGGTCCCCGCGAATCGTCGGCAAAACTTGAGCAATGTCCATCCGCAAAAAGCTTTGGATCCCTGCTGCGGGCGGCTTGCCGCCCTATGGCCGCATGACTAGCGTCCGCCAACCGGGCGCCCTGGCTTGGGGCCGGCTTGCGTCTTGTCGCAGATCTCGCATCGCCACCGAGGGAGCATCATGGTCACGTTGCAAATCTCCGCGCAAAATCAGTTGCGCCAACTGATCGAACAGATCGAACGACTAGAGGAGGAGAAGAAGGCGCTCGCTGGCGACATCCGCGATAAGTACGCAGAGGCCAAGGGGCTCGGCTTCGATGTCAAGGTGATGCGCAAGGTGGTGAGCTTGCGCAAAAAGAGCAAAACCGACCGCCAGGAAGAAGAAGCGGTGCTGGCGACCTACCTGCACGCCCTCGGAATGCTGGAGGAGATACCCGAGCGGCAGGTGATGGATGCCGCGGAATAAAGGCTATTGCGCGCTGGTTACGACCTTGCGCTTGCCGAGTCCGGGGTTGCTGATGCCCGCGCCGTAGTCGTAAAGGGCGGAAAGATTGACCGCCTCGCCCTTAAACTCCTGAGCCCACATCAGGTGGGCCGTCTGCAGACCCGGCCGCAGCCGCAGCGGCGGGGATTGATTGGTCTGATCGATAAACTCAAGCGCCCGCATCAGATCAGGATGTACCATGCGTGCCAAGACCGGATCGTCCGGCGAAGCCGTGCTAGTCAACAGCGGCGCAATCGGGAACGGACGATAGGACAGCTCCTCGGGATGCTCATCGTCGTAAGCCGGAGCCGGCACGAACGAGCCTCGGGCGAGCGATGCCCCCCACGCCAACCGTGCGGGAGCAGCAGCGCCAGGCTGCTGCGCCGCGCCCTGTGTCCAGTCCCTGGGCCTTGCGGGGCGGGGTGGGGTCAGCAACGCCGGCTCGCTGGCCGACAGCTCGGCCAGCCGCGCGTGGTCGAACTCACCCGCCCGCGCCGCCAGCGCGGCCGGGCGCTCGATCAGGCGCGGCGGCGCCAACAGCTGCGGCAATGACGGGGTGAGCGAGGCCAGCTGCAGCGGCCTCGGCTGCGTGCGCAGCGCGTGGAGTTGCGCGATCTGGCTGGCAAGCTCGACGTTCTTGGCCCGCGCAGCGCGCACATCGTCTTTGCTGATGGGCTCACCGTCGTCTGGAACGTGCTGCGTGCGCCCGTTCGGAAACAGCAAGGCCAATTCGGTGCGCGGCAGACGCGGCCAGGCGCGGACGCGGTCGGTATCCAGGTGGACGAACGGAATGGCCGAGGTCGGATAGTAGCCCACGCCGCCGCGCTCGCGAATGAGCGCGGAGTAGCGCAACTGCCGAATAGGAATATCGGGAAAATGCACATCAGCGGCCTTGCCGAGAATGTGGCGGCTTTCACTCGCCTGCCCACCCACGGTCCGGCGCAGCATGTTGTTGGTGTCGCGCGAGCGATAGCCGGAGATGATATGGATGGGCTCCTGCGATCCGAGCTCGGTGTGGATCTCCCACATCAGATCGATCAAATCGGGATCCATCTGCGTCGGCTCGTCCTTGCGCCAGTCCCGCAGGATCCAGTTAATCTTCTGCATGGCCTCAGGCAGCCGCTTGCCACCCTTCATGTATTGAATGGTGAGCGTTTCCTTGCTGTGGATGTTGTAAAGAGAGATCGTGCGGTCGCGCGCGGTGTTTGCCCTCGCCCCGACCGCGCCCGCGATCAGCACGAGCCCGAGAACGAGAAGGAGTAGCAACCCCCAGCGGCGCCTCTGCAAGCCTCTTTCCCCCTCTAGAGCCTGGCAACCTCTCCGAGCGCATCGCTGAGCGGTGTTGGGCCCAGCAGCAGCGCTCGAATCCCTTGAGGATGCCGGTGAGGCTATTGAACGCGGTCACTGCGGCAAGATCGGGGCGAACCGGTCGTATTGGCCAATGCGCTTCAGTTCACCCGCTCCTCGAGGCCGAACTCGCGCATCTTGCGATAAAGCGTGGAGCGTCCGATGCCGAGCCGCTTCGCCACCTCCGTCATGTGGCCGCGGTAGCGCCCGAGCGCCAGACGGATCATGTCCGCCTCCATGGACTCGAGCGATCGGATCTCCCCATTGTCCGCGAGGGCCGGAATTCCCAAGCCGCCCTTGCCGCCGACCTCGAGCGTGCGCGGCACGCAATGCTCCGCGCCGAGCATAACGGGGCCGGTGACCACGGGTCGGCGCTCGACCGGTGCCGGCGCGGCCGGAATTGGGGCGAGGAAGCCATCGACATGGGCGGCAATCTGGGGAAACTCGGCAACCGTCAATTCCGGGCCATCCGCCAACACGACGGCACGGAACACCGCGTTCTCGAGCTGGCGCACGTTGCCCGGCCAGGTATAGCGCATCAGAAGTTCGAGGGCGTCTTTGCCAATGGCATTGACCCGGCGCCCCTCTTCGGCGGCGAAGCGGGCAAGGAAATGCAAGGCCAGCTCCGGCACATCCTCGAGCCGCTCACGCAGCGGCGGCACCCACAGGGGAAAGACGTTGAGCCGGTAGTAAAGGTCCTCCCGGAACTTGCCGTCCTTGACGAGCTTGATCATGTCGCAATTGGTGGCGGAGATCAGGCGAAAATCGACCTGGATGGGCTTCTTGGCACCAACCGGATCAATCTCTCCCGTCTGCAGGGCGCGCAAGAGTTTGACCTGCGCGTCGAGGGGCAGCTCACCGACCTCGTCAAGAAACAACGTGCCGCTATCGGCCTCCTGGAATTTGCCGATCCGTCGGTCGACGGCGCCCGTGAACGAGCCCCTCTCGTGACCGAAGAGAATGCTTTCCACCAGGTTCTCGGGGATGGCGCCGCAGTTTACCGTCACGAAGGGGCGCCGCTTGCGCTCGCTCTCGCCTTGAATGGCGCGCGCGATCAACTCCTTGCCGACCCCGCTCTCCCCTTCGATCAGGACCGGGATGTTGGAAGCGGCCGCGCGGTGACCGAGTTGGAGCACGCGCCGCATGGCTTCGCCGCGGATGATGAGATCGGAAAAGGACAGTGTGCCGGTCGCCTTGCGGTTGAGGCGCGCAAGCTCGCCTTGCAGGGCCTCGATTTTGAGCGCGCTTTTGATCGATATCTCCAGGCGTTCGGGCGAAGTCGGCTTGATCACGAAGTCGACGGCGCCGGTGCGCATCGCGGCGATGGCCGTGTCGATCGAGCCGTTGGCGGTCTGCACGATGATCGGCGGGGCAGCGGGGTTGTGGGCCGCGCGCCGCAGGACCTCCATTCCGTCCAGGCCCGGCATGACGAGGTCGAGCAGCACTAGGGCGATCGCCGCCTGCTCAGGGCCTTCCAGAACCTCGAGCGCCTCCGCGCCGCCCTGGGCGGTCCTGGTCTCGTATCCGAGCCGCTTGATCGTGCCCTCGAGAATGCGGCGCTGGACGGGATCGTCGTCGACGATCAGGACGAGCTTGGGCATGAGCTTGGTTACTCTACGCAACAAGGGCCACGGTCAGCGGTGGGAGAGGCCGATCGGCGAAAGCGGATCGGACAAACAGCCACGCATGGGTTACAGACCGACCCAGAGTGCCCGAGCGCGGTAAATGCATCGTTGCCTTTCGGCCTGACATGAGGCTTTTTTGCGCTCGCGGCGCCGGGATCCTCGCGGGCGGCGCGCTCCAAGGGCTGCCGGGATCTCCGGCATTGAGGCCGCCCCTTGCAATGCGGGGCAGCCGCCCACACACTTCCATGCTAGACGTCGGTCAGGCGAGCGGGAGTACAGGATGGCGCGCAAGGCAGAGCACATCAATCGGCCGCTGCAGCGGGCGCCCGGCGCGGCGGAGCGTCTGGGGCCTATGCCCGTCTGGGACCTCTCGGATCTTTACCCAAATCCCAACAGCGATCGCGTCACGCGCGATCTTGCCTGGGCGGCAAGCCAAACCCAGCACATCAAGGCGAGCTACCAGGGCAAGCTCGCCAGCCTGGCCGCGGACGGCAACACCCTGGCCGAGGCCATCCTCGCCTACGAAGGCTTGAGCGACATCGTGGGCAAGCTGGGGTCCTACGCCGGGCTGCTTTACGCCGGCGACACCTCCAACCCCGAGAACGCCAAGTTTCACGGCGATATCCAGGACAAGATCACCGCCATCACGACAGATCTTATTTTCTTCGAACTGGAGCTCAATCAGATCGATACCGAGGACCTGGAACGTGCATTGCGGGTTCCCGCATTAAAGCGTTACAAGCCCTGGTTCGACGACCTGCGCAAAGAGAAGCCCTATCAGCTCGAAGAAAAGGTCGAGCGCCTGTTTCACGAAAAGGCAATACCCTCGCGCGGCGCCTGGAACCGTCTTTTTAACGAAACCATAACGCAGTTGCGCTTCGAGGTTGAAGGCGAGCCGACGCCGCTTGCCCTCGAGCCGACACTCAACTTGCTCATGCACCCTGAGGCAGCACGCCGAGAGGCTGCCGCCGATGCCTTGGCGCGTGTGTTCAAGCGCAATATTCGCCTGTTCACCCTGATCTCCAACACGCTCGCGAAGGACAAGGAGATTTCCGATCGTTGGCGCGGCTTCAAGGATGTCGCCGACAGCCGGCACTTGGGTAATCGCGTCGAGCGCGAAGTCGTGGAGGCGCTCGTCAGTGCCGTGCGCGGCGCCTATCCGAGTACGGCGCACCGGTACTATGCGCTGAAGGCCCGCTGGCTCGGCCAGCCGAAGCTTGCCTACTGGGACCGCAATGCGCCCTTGCCCAATCAACCCGACCGTCTGATCCCCTGGAAGGATGCCGAGCGGATCGTGCTCGCCGCCTATGCCGGTTTTGCGCCCAAGATGGCGCAAACCGCCAAACGCTTCTTCGACGGGGCCTGGATCGATGCGCCGGTGCGCGAGGGCAAGTCGCCTGGCGCCTTTTCGCATCCCACGGTGCCTTCCGCGCATCCCTACATCCTTCTCAACTATCAAGGCAAAGCCCGCGACGTAATGGTGCTTGCCCACGAATTGGGGCACGGCGTGCATCAGGTCCTCGCCGCTCCGCAGGGGCCGTTGCTGGCCTCGACCCCGTTGACCTTGGCCGAAACCGCCTCAGTGTTCGGCGAGATGCTGACCTTTCAGGCACTGCTCGACCGCGCTGAGGATAGGCGCGAGCGCCAAGCCTTGATGGCCCAGAAGGTCGAAGACATGATCAATACCGTCGCGCGCCAAATTGCCTTCTATTCCTTCGAGCGAATGGTGCACGAGGAGCGCCGCACCGGCGAGCTCACCGCCGAGCGCCTCGGCGAGCTGTGGCTCAAGGTGCAAAGTGAGAGTTTGGGGGCGGCGATCGAGCTGAAGGAGGGTTATGAAAACTATTGGGCCTACATACCCCACTTCGTGCATTCGCCCTTTTACGTCTACGCCTACGCCTTCGGCGACTGCCTGGTAAACTCGCTCTACGCGCTCTACCGCGAGGGACACCCGGGGTTTGTCGACAAGTATTTGGCAATGCTCCAAGCCGGCGGCTCGAAACCCTATAACGAGCTGCTCGCCAGCTTCGGCCTTGACGCGTCCGGGCGCATCTTCTGGCAAAGGGGGCTCAAGGTGATCGAGACCATGATCGATGAACTCGAGGCGCTGGAAGCCTAGGCTGCAATGCGGGCCGCCTTGGGCGGCTATGTCGGCGGTGCACGCGTGAGGGCGCGCTCGGGTCGCCGACAAAACAATGCCGGGGGCCGATAAAGACCATGGCATATCAATCGATTACCGCGAGGCGGGCAGGTCGGCACAGGCCCTGTGGCGGCCAAGGAACCAGGTCCCAGCCTTGCGCGCTCCTCTATGCGATGGGGCTATCGTGCGCCCAATGACAGGTGTATAAGCCGCGCCCATTTACGGCACCGCGGCCACAGTCGAGAAAACCACGCCTCCATGGCACAAACAGTTGTCGCCGCAGCACATTCGGCCGACCACGAGCACACCGACCGACGCCTCCTGGCCCTGGCACTGGGATCCATCGGCGTCGTTTATGGCGATATCGGCACCAGCCCCCTCTATGCCATCCGCGAGGCCGTCTCGCATGGCAACGAGCAGGGAACCGTCGGGCCCGATGCGGTCCTCGGCGTGCTGTCGCTGGTTTTTTGGACCCTGATGCTGATTGTCACGCTCAAGTATGTGCTGGTCCTGCTCAATGCCGACAACAAAGGCGAAGGGGGCACCTTCGCGCTGATGGCGCTCGGGCAGTCGGTCGCCACCCGCAGCTCCGGCCTGATCCTGATGCTGGGTGTGGCGGGTGCCGCCTTCTTCTACGGGGACGCGGTCATCACGCCCGCCATCTCCGTGCTCTCCGCCGTCGAAGGCCTCAAACTCGTGGCTCCCCAGCTCGAGGTGATGGTGCTGCCGATAACAGCGGTCATTCTCGTCTTGCTGTTTGTGGTGCAGTCGCGCGGCACCGCCAAAGTTGCGCAGTTCTTTGGGCCCATCATGTTCGTGTGGTTCGTCACCCTGATGGTCGGCGGGCTCATCCATATCATCGATGACACACGTGTTTTCCTGGCGCTCAATCCGGCCCTGGCAGTCCAGTTTGTCTTAAGCCATGGGGTGATCGGTCTTGCCGTCATGGGGCTGATCTTCCTGGTGGTGACGGGAGCGGAAGCCCTCTATGCCGACCTCGGCCACTTCGGCCGCAAGCCGATTAGGCTCGCCTGGTTCTGCCTGGTCCTGCCCGCGCTGGTGATTAATTATTTCGGCCAGGGCGCCCTGCTGCTGGCCGACCCCGCCGCCATTACCAACCCCTTCTACAAACTCTATCCGGGCTGGGCCCTGCTCCCGATGGTGGTTCTTGCCACCCTTGCAACGGTGATTGCCAGCCAAGCCGTTATCAGTGGGGCCTTTTCATTCACACGCCAAGCCATTCAGCTGGGGTTGGTGCCACGCCTGCAAATCAAGCACACCTCCGAGAGCGTGGCCGGGCAGATCTACCTACCGCGCGTCAACCAGCTTTTGCTCGTCGGCGTCTTGATCGTGGCGCTGACGTTCGGTAGCTCCAGCGAGCTGGCGGCCGCCTATGGTTTGTCGGTGACGGCAACCATGGTGATCGACAGCCTGATGGCCTTCTTCGTGGTATGGCGCTGCTGGAACTGGCCCGTGTGGAAGGCGGCCATTCTCATGGTGCCGCTGCTCCTGATCGAACAGGCCTTCTTGGCGGCGCAGGTGCTCAAAATTCCCGACGGTGGTTGGCTGCCGCTGTCAATGGCGGGTACCATCTGCCTCATCGTCTATACTTGGGTGCGCGGCTCCGCCTCGCTGTCGCGTGCCACCCGCAAAGGCGAAGCCGATCTTGAATGGTTGGTGCGCAAGCTCGACGCCAAGCCGCCGCACCGAGTGCCGGGGACGGCCGTGTTTCTGACCGGCGATCCGAGCGCGGCGCCGACGTCGCTTATGCACAATCTCAAACACAACCGGGTCCTGCACGAGCGCAACATTATTCTCACGATCAAGACCGAGGATACCCCACGCGTGCCGCGACACGAACGCATCGAGATCGATCGCGTCGCCGATACCTTCATTCGCGTGATCGCACATTACGGATTTATGGAAACCCCGAGCGTCCCGAAGATCATTGATCACTGTCGCCGCAAAGACCTCAACATCGATATTTCCGCGACCTCCTTTTTTCTGTCCCGCCGCTCGCTCAAGACCACAATGAAGTCGGAAATGCCAAGCTGGCAGGAACGCTTCTTTATCTGGCTGGCGGGCCGCGCCGAGGATGCCACCGAGTACTTCCGCATTCCGAGCGATCGGGTGGTGGAAGTTGGCACCCAGGTGATGGTCTAGGCCGCCCTCCCCGCCAGCTGCCGGCAAGGGTTAGCCCCTCTGCCGCCGGCGGTACCAAAACGACATGATTTCCATCCCCAACAGTGAGCACAGGCCGGCGCCCAACATAACGGCCTGAGCGAGCCCGTAGCCGTAGGCTTCGACGACGAGCGCGAACGCAGCCGGGGCAAGCGCGGCGAGGACGAGGTACGGGGTCGCCAGGATGCCGAGGACCTCGCCGTAACCGTGGGTGCCGAACAAGGCGAGCGGCACGGCGCCGCGCATGATCGTCACCAGCCCATTGGAGATGCCGAACAGCAAGGTGAACGTTAGCGCCGCCAGAAAGTGGGCGCCGCCCAGCATCAAGACCAGGAACGATAGGGGCATGATGGCGATGGAAACGCGCCCGACATCGATCGGGTGCCACTTGCGTGCCAGCGTCAGATCCCAGACCCGGCCTGCGACCTGCGCCACGCCCTTGAGGGAGGCGATCCAAACCGCGGTCGCCACGGCAAGGCCAGACGCCTCCAAGACCGGCACCAAATGCGCCGCCATGGCGCCAAACACGATGGCGCTCGCTGCCACGATCGCGCCGAACAAGAGCATGGCCATGGTCCGCGCCGGGCCTTGCAGCGGCGGCGCACCGCTTGCAGAAACCGGCGTACTTATACCGACATCGTCGGCCTGCGTTGGGCTCTCGCGCCTGCCGAGGCCCAGCCAGTTTAGCGGCATGCAAACGAGCAAGTTAATGGCGGCGAATATCAGCAGCGTCATCCGCCAACCGTAAGCAGCATTGAGCAGGTGCGCGATCGGCCAGAATACGGAGGAGGCAAAACCGCCAAACAGCGTGAGGTAGGAAATCGCGCGCCGGCCGCGCGACGGGGTAACCTGCACGAGGGCGGCAAAGGCGGCGTCGTAAAGGCACATGCGCATGGCAAGGCCTAGAAGCGCCCAGGCGAGCAAATAGGCGGCCGGGGACTGCACCAACGCCAGCAGGACCAAGCCGGCCGCCATCAGCAGCGATCCAAGGCCCATAACCGCACGCCCGCCGCGCCGATCGATGCCTCGACCGACGAGTGTTGATACCGCGGCGGAGACCAAGAGGCCGATCGTCAAGCCGCCGAACACCAGGCTTTGGCTCCAGCCGGTATCCTCGGCAATCGGCTTGCCGAGCACACCGAGGGCATAAAGCGTGGTACCCCAGGCGATGATTTGCGTAATGCCGAGCGCCAGGATGGCGTGCGTTGCCGGTTGTCTGAGCCAGGCGCCGGCGCCGACCTCGGCGTCCGACTGGACCGATGGGGCCATTCCCGATCGCACCTTTGCCGCTGTGAATGCCCGCCCAGCTTAGCGCGGCATTGCGTGCCACGCATCAGCCCTGGACTGAGGGCAGGTGCGCGCCGATATTTGGGGGCGAGGAGTATTCGCCCTTGGATGATCGACGCGACGAGGAGCAGAACCGGCTAACGGCGCGCGCCGCCCGTTATGTGCGCGTCGGCACCAACGTCGGTGCCATTGCCGCCCGGGTGGCCGCTCAGCGGCTGCTCGGCCTTGACGCCGACAGCAGCAAAAATGCGGCTGCCCTCGCGGCTGCCCTCGGCGGTCTCAAGGGTCCGATCATGAAGGTGGCGCAGCTGATGGCGACCATCCCCGAAGCGCTTCCTGCCGAGTACGCTCACGAGCTGTCGCAACTTCAGTCCCAGGCGCCGCCCATGGGCCCGGCTTTTGTGCGCCGACGCATGCTGGCGGAGCTCGGCAGCGACTGGCAAAAACGCTTCGCCGCCTTCGAAATGAGCCCCGCGGCCTCCGCCTCGCTCGGACAAGTCCACCGTGCCACGGGCCAGGATGCCCATGCGCTTGCGGTCAAGCTTCAGTATCCCGACATGCAGTCGGCCGTGGAGGCCGACTTGACCCAGCTCAAGGTTGCCTTTGCCCTGCATGCGCGCATGAACCCCGCCATCGATACCGGGGAAATCCTAAAGGAGGTCTCCGCTCGCCTGCGCGAGGAGCTCGACTACGGGCTCGAGGCCCGGCACACGGCCCTTTATGCCTTGCTCTTCAAGGCTGACCCGAGCATTCGCGTGCCAACGGTTGTCCCCGAGCTGTCGACGCGCCGATTGTTGACCATGACCTGGCTCGAGGGGCGGCGTCTGCTTGACTACACCGCCGCGCCCCTGGAGGCGCGCAACCTCATCGCGCGCGCCATGTTCCGGGCCTGGTGGTTCCCCTTCTCGCACTACGGCGTCATCCACGGCGACCCTCACCTCGGCAACTACTCGGTGTTTCCGGCACGGCCCGGCGCTGATGCCGGCGCCCTGCCGGCGCCCGGGGGCATCAACCTCCTCGACTACGGCTGCATCCGGACCTTCTCCACCCCGTTCGTGCAAGGGGTTATCGACCTTTACAACGGGCTGCTGCATGACAAGCGTGAGCTCGTCGTCAAGGCCTATGAGACCTGGGGCTTCGTCGGCCTCAGCCATGAGCTGATCGACGTCCTCAATATCTGGGCCCGCTTTATCTATGGACCCTTGCTCGACGACCGCGAGCGTGAGATCGCGGACGGCACCACGCCCGGCCAGTATGGCCGCAAAGAAGCCTTCACCGTGCACAAGGCGCTCAAGGAGAAGGGTCCCGTGCGGGTCCCGCGCGAGTTTGTGTTCATGGATCGCGCCGCCATCGGACTTGGCGGTGTCTTTCTGCATCTGCGTGCAAAGCTGAACTGGCACAATATCTTCAATGCCACAATCGAAGGCTTTGCCCTCGACGCGGTGGGCGAACGCCAGCGCCAGGCCTTTGGCGTCGCGGGTGTGCCTTTGCCAGCGCAAGGCTAAAGCGCGACCGGTCGGGCTAGTCTCGATCAGGTCATGCCGAGATAGATGCGCTGAACCTCAGGATCGTTGGCAAGCTCGCTGGCCTTGCCGGACAGCACGCTGCGCCCGACCTGCAGGACATAGGCCTGGTCCGCTACTTCCAAAGCAAGGTCCACCGACTGTTCGGCCAACAAGATCGTGAGCCCCTCCTTGTGCAGGCGCAAAAAGGTCTCATACATCGTTTCGATGATAGCGGGGGCCAGGCCAAGGCTCGGCTCATCGAGCAGCAACAGTTTGGGATCACTCATTAAGGCGCGCCCCACCGCCAACATTTGGCGCTCGCCACCCGACATGGTACCCGCCTGCTGCCGCCGGCGCTCGGCCAGTCGCGGAAACACATTATAAACGCGCTCGAGCATGCGGGGCACCCGCGATCTGTCGCCGATCGACGTCGCGCCGAGTAGAAGGTTGTTTTCCACGCTTTGCTGCACGAACAAACGCCAGCCTTCGGGAGACAAGGCCAGTCCTTTGCGCACGATGGCGTAGGCTGGCAGGCCCGCAATCTCCTGGCCGGCAAGCCTGATATGGCCACGGCTGGCGGCGACGAGCCCTGCGATGGCGTTGAGCGTGCTCGTCTTGCCGGCGCCGTTGGAACCGAGCAGCGCGACGATGCTCCCCTCCGGCACTTCGAGCGAGACATCGCTGACGCCGATCAGGTCGCCGTAGCGCACCTCCAAATTGCCGACCGCCAGCAGCGGTGCATTCATGCCCCGCCCCCGCTCAGCTTTTGCGCGTGGCGCTTGCCAAGATAGGCCTCGATCACGCGGGCGTCGCGGGTAACCTCACGGGGTGTGCCGCGCGCAATTTCGCGTCCTTGATGGAACACCACGACGCGCTCGGCGAGGGAGACGATCACCTCCATGATGTGTTCGACAATGATGAGGGTGATGCCGAGAGCATGGATCCGGCGCACCAGATCTATGGCGATCCTGATCTCGGCGGGCGTGAGGCCGGCCATGGCTTCGTCGAGGAGCAGCACCTTTGGCTCCGAGGCGAGCGCGCGCGCGATCTCCAGACGTTTGCGCCCGGGCGTGCCCAAACGGCTGGCCGGCGCATCGGCATAGGGCCCAAGCCCGACAAAATCGATAATCTCGCGCGCCTTGGCGCGCGCATCGGCGGTTCTGGGTAAGCGCAGAAAGGCCCCGATGGTGACGTTGTCAATGACCGACATGGAGACGAAGGTCAGCGGCACTTGGAAGGTGCGGGCAATGCCTACGCCAGCACGCGCTTCCGGCGCCAGGGCGGTAACGTCGCGCCCCTGGAAATGTACGCTGCCGCTGGTGGGGGCAAGATCGCCAGTCAGACAATTGAAGAACGTCGATTTGCCGGCGCCATTAGGACCGATCAGGCCCAGTACTTCGCCGCTATTGACAGCAACGGAGGCATTGTCCACCGCCTTGAAGGCCCCAAAAGCCTTGGTGATGTTGCGCGCATCAAGCAGCATGCGGCTCTTCGGCTCTGACAGGTTTCGACTTCGGTGGCGCCGCGCCGCGGAGCAAGACGGCGAGAATGCCGCTCGGCAAAAAGCGCGCAATTACCACGATGATGGCGCCGTAGACGACGAAGGTGAGGCCCGCCCCCTTGCCACCGAGCAGGCTGTTGGAGATCTCCTCGAGAGGAACAAGGATCATGGCTCCGATCAGCGGGCCCAATAACAGCCCGCTACCGCCGAGCGCGGCCACGATCAGCATCTTGACGGAGATCAGGATGCCGAAACCCGAATCTGGATCGATGAACCCGAACATCAGGGCGTAAAGGGACCCCGCCACCGCCGTGAGGCCGGCACTCAGCATATAGGCATAGAGCTTGTAACGGCCCGCGGCGACCCCCAGCGAGCGTGCGGCGCGCTCCGAATCCTTGATGGCGCGCAGATAAAAACCCATGCGGCTCGTCTCGATCCGCCAAGTGATCCACAATACGCCGGCCAAGACGGCGAGAAACAGGTAGTAGTAGGGAAGCGCCGAGGTGAACGTCAGATCGAGTGGCGTACGCGACACCGCCGGTCCCGAGATGCCCTGCGCGCCGCCGACCCACTCCCAATTGGTGATCAGTACCCGTACCAGCTCGGCGACGGCAATGGTAGCCATGCTGAAGTAGTGGCCGGAGAGACGCAGCGTCGGCGTGCCGATCAGGGCGGCGATTAGAACCGCGATCAGGGCGCCCACTGGAATACCGGCGAGCGGCGGCAGGCCAAAATGGTGGTAGACCGCGAGCGCGGCATAAGCACCGGCGCCGAAGAACACGGCGTGCCCCACCGAAACTTGGCCGGCATAGCCGCCGATCAAATTCCAGGCCGAGGCGCCGATCGCGGCAAGCAGGACCAAGGCGCCGAGCCGCTGATAGACCGGTATGCCGGCGGTCAGCAGCGGATAGGCCAGGACGAGTGCGCCGACGGCGCCGTACGTGAAGCGCCGGCGCATCAGGCCTTGCCCATCAGGCCCTGCGGCCTGATCCACAACACGAGGACGAACAGCAAATAGACCACCACGTCTTTGTAAACCGGCCCGATCAGGAAGGCCGAAAGCCCCTCGATCACGCCGATCAGCAGTCCCGCCACCAGGGCTCCCGGCACGCTGCCGAAGCCACCGAACGCCACCGTCACGAAGGCAACGATCGCCAGCGTCTCGCCGACCGTCGGCGAGGTGTAGAAAAACGTGGCGATCAGCGCACCGGCGATGCCGGTTGCGCCGGCGGCGAGCGCCCATGCCACCGCTTGCATGCGCTCGGGTCGGATCCCCATCAGCTGCGCCGCTGTCGCATCCTCGGACACGGCAAGCATTCGGCTGCCGAGTGCTGAGCGCGTAAGCAGTAAGTGCAGCATCAAGGTGACGATGAGGCCAACCGCACCGGCCAGCAAGCGCGGCGCGTCGATACGAATGCTGCCGATCACGAATGGCGCCCCCAGTATGTTGTCCGGTAGCGTCTTGAAATTTGCGCCGAAGTACCAGAAGGCCGAGTAGCGCAGCAATAGCGCCAGCCCGAAGGTGCCGAGGATCTGCGCCAGCATCGGTCCGCGCATGATGTGGCGCACGAGAAGAAAATAGCTGAGGACACCGACAGTCGCCAAGATGATGGCCGCGACGGGTACCGCCGCCGCCGGACCACCGCCAAACGCCGTCCAGACCATGAATGCCGTATACATCGCCAGCATGACGAAATCGCCGTGCGCGAAGTTGATGACGTTCATCATCCCCCAGATCAATGTCAGGCCTGAAGAGAAGAGGGCGTATACCGCGCCGATGAGCAGCCCGCTCACAATCACTTGCAGAAGAATGGCAGACATGGTCGGCGGGTTGGCTCGGCTAGCGGTGGGGGGGGCCGAGACCAGAAGGGTCAGGGCCGCCAACGTCAAATGGTGATCGTCATCTACCAGCCCTTGTAGGGTAGCTTCAATTCGCCGGCGGCTTTGTCCTTTGGCCAGACCGGGACATACTTGCCGCCCTGCATTTGCGTGATCAGGCTCGACGCCAGAACGTTCTGTCCCTTCTCATCGAACTTGACGCCGTTGTACCCGGTAACGACCTGATTGGCCTTGAGGTCCGTGGCGCGCAGCGCCGCCTGAATTTTCGCGGCCTCCGTTGAGCCGGCGCGGTTAATCGCATCGGCGAGGATCAGCATGCCCTGCATGGCCCGCGCGGAGGGATCATCCAAGTCGACGTTGGTTTTCTTCTTGTAAAGGTCGTTGACCAGGGCGCTCAGCGTCCCCGGTTTGCCAGGCGCAAACGAAGAGCGGTTGACCAGACCTTCCACCAACGCTCCCGAGGTACTGACGAAAGAGGGGTCATTGAACCCAGCATTGTCGGCAATCATGATCGCCGGCTTCCAGTTCAGATCCTTCATGGTCTTGGCGTAGAGGATGGCATCCGACGTGTAGGACACGAAGATCACGACGTCGGGGTTCTTCTCCTTGAGCTGCAGGACCTGCGGTTGCACGTCGGTCGTGTTGGCGGAGTAGGGGATCACCTGCGTGACGTTGAGGCCGTCCTTAGCGAACACGTCCCTGATCACGCTGGCAACCGAGTTACCGTATTCGGTGTTCTCGTTGACGATGGCGATCGAGGCGACCTTATGTCCGGCCGCTTTCTGTTCTTTGAGGAAATCGGAGTAGGAGCGGGCGAAGTCGCCGGCCACGGGCGTGGCGCGGAAGAACCATTTGAAGCCGCGCTCGGTGAGATTGGCGGCAACCGACTCCGGCGTGATGAAGGGAACGCCGTGTCGCTCGGCCATGGCGCTGGTAGTGACCGTGATCCCCGATTGATAGGCACCGATCAGGGCAATCACCTTTTCTTCCGTGATCAAACGCAAGGCCTGATTTTGCCCGGCCGCCGGGGTTCCCTGGTTGTCGGCGAAAATCACTTCGATCTTGGCGCCGCCCAGGGCTGGCAGGCCGCTCCCCGCGGCGAGCGGAAGATCCTTCAGTTCTGGATGGTCGTTGTTGACGATTTCGACGGCGAGCTCGATGGCAGCCTTCGAATAATTACCCGCGCTTGCCGCATTCCCGCTCAGGGGGTATATCGCCCCAACTTTTACCGTCTGCTGGCCTACCGCGTCGCTCAAAGCGGCAATAACCATCAACATGGCAGCCAAACTGAACGCTCGTCGCACCATTGTTTTCTCCCGTCACGCGCAAGCTCGGCGACCGTGGTTAGCGTCGGCGCCTCCTCGCTGAGCGCGCCGACTATGACATGCAAAAAGCCGGCAGGCCACAAGGAGCGCAATGCGCCCGCGCGGCGCCGAAGGGAGCCAATCTATGCGGCGCGGTGCGCGCCTGCTAGTGTGATGGCAGTGCGCACAAGCACTCTTGTTTTGCCGGTGAGGGTGAGGATGCGCGATTACCTGGCTTGGCGTTTGGCCTTCGGCGTCACCACGCCGTCCACCAATACCGTAGTCCAGCCCGAATACGACGATATGCGACCGCCTGGCGTAACCAACCATTTGGCGCGCATGGTCATCCCCGACATGGCCATCCGTAGCAACGAGGACTTCGATCAATCGATTCGGCTGATCGATAGCGCGCTTGAGGACGCGGTCGACCGGGTGATGGACTGCAAGCCCAACGCCTTCATTCTCGGCATCTCGGCCCTATCGATCTGGGGCGGCACCCTGGCCTGGGGCGATGCGCTGAAACGGCGCGTGCGCGCCGTTGCCGGCTTCGATATTCCCGTGGCGTTGGCGTCCGAGGCGGTGATCGAGGCTTTGAAACGACATGGCGTTGCCAAGAGGGTGGCGGTGATCGAGCCCTATTACCCGTCGATCGAACCCAGGCTGCGGGGCGTGTTGGCCCCGCACGGCTACGAGGTCGTTCGTTTCAACCACATGCGCGGCAAAAGTCCCGCATCCTACTCGGTTTTGACCGCCCGTGACATGATCGAGGCCCTAAAGGCCGTTGACGGTGCCGATATCGAAGCGATTGTCCAATTCGGCGCCAATCTGCCGATGGCGCGCCTCGCCGATGAGGCCGAGCGTTGGCTCGACAAGCCCGTGATCAGTGTCAATGTCGCCACCTATTGGCACGCCTGCCGCATGAACGGGATCGACGACAAGCTCTACGGCTTCACCCAGCTTTTTTCCCGCTTTTGATGCGACGACGGCCGCCCGCGTCAACCCAGTAACGCGCCCTTGGGATCGGCGGCCAGAACATCGGCCTCCGGCAGGCCGAGCTCGCGCCGAACCATGTTGGTTCCCCGGGTCAGCGCCACCATCTTGTAGAACGCGTGCAGTCGGCTCATGCCTTGCCGACCAAATCCACAGTCGGTTGAGATGATCAGCCGTTCTGGCGGGATCACCTTGAGCGCTCGGCGAATGAGATTTGCCACCTCCTCGGGTCGCTCGACTTGCAAGGTGCGGTGGCTGATCACGCCGATGGCGATCTTTTTGCTGGGGTCGATGGCCTTACCGAAGCTTTCGAGCTCGTCGCCGCCGTTGTCGGCAGCCTCGAAGGTGAGAACGTCAACGTCGAGCTTGTCGAAATAGGCGAGCGCATCCCGATAGTAGCGCCGCTTGGTTTCCGTGCGCTGGGCTGCGGGATTACCCCAACAGGTGTGGCACCACACTTCCGTCTTTTGCCGTAACCCCCGCACCTCGCGGTTGAAGGCCTCGACCAGAAAGTCACCACTTACCTCCTTGTCGTCGACGCCAACCATGCCGTGGATCGCTGGTTCTTCGATCTGGATCAGCGGACAACCGGCGTCGGCGAGGGCATTGAGCTCCGCATTCATGGTCTGCGACAGGGCCATGATGAGCTCACGCCGTCCCGGGTAGTAGAGGTTATTGAGCCCCGTCGCCAACATCTGTGCCGATATCGCCCCGAACTTCACGGTCCTGCGCGTCTGGCGCTGGGCAACTTTCCAAACGTGGGTGTATTGCAAGTCCCCGCGGCTGACCTCCCCCACCACATTGGGCAGCACGCGCGTTTCCAGCACTTCGAACATGATATCGCCGGCCACCTTGTCGCGGCTCGACGCGGTGCGACCGCGCCCGACGTGATGGCCCTCGAGCCCGCGCAGGCGCTCGGCCGCATAGCCGAACCAGGATCGGCCGCCGACATCGCAATCGCAGCGCGCGTCGCCGTCGCTGAAAAGATCGAGACCGGCTCGCTCTTGATCGGAAAAGTGTGCCGCCAGGGCATCGCAGTATTGTTCGCGGAAGCTCAGCTCGGTCATCGCCAGCGAGAAAGGTCGGCCTTTGAGGTTTTCCACGAACCATTGCGGGCGCGGCAGGGAGCCCGTGATGGTGGTGAGTAACGGGCGATCCTTCGATACGGTCAACATGTCCCACTCCGCTCGTGCTAGGCGCTGGCCCTGGGCGCGGGCTGCAAGTTGGGGTGCCAAGGGGGTCCCGCAGGCTCGCAAACCCATCGGCCGCAATGCTAGCCAAGCCGGGCTGGCCTGTAGAGTGCACAAAGGTGCCTAAGGCTACGCGGCCAGCGCCGCGGCCTGGTGCCGGCAGCAGCGCGCCCACAAGGGGTGGTGCCCGGAGGCTCGCGTCTCGATGGCGGCGCCGGGGGCCGTGTTGCGTGCTGCGCCAGAACTGTTGCAAACATAATGGACGCAGTCCTCGGCCATCGGCAGGACCGGCGCAGGAGGGCTTTGCGGTCGCTTTATGACCCGGCGATCAGAGGAGAAACGTTAATGCTGCAGCCCCGCTTCGTCCTCGCCTTTGGCGGCGCTCTCGCAGCTATGGTCGTGCTGACGCCGATGCCGGGCGGCGGCCAAACCCAGCAGAAGTTCATAAGCATCGGTACGGGCGGCGTTACGGGCGTCTATTACGCCGTCGGCGGTGCGGTTTGCCGCCAGGTGAACAAGGACCGTGCCAAAACCGGCATCCGCTGCGCGGTCGAATCCACCGGCGGTTCCCTATTCAACGTCAATGCGATCAAGTCGGGAGAGCTCGATTTCGGCATGACACAGTCCGACGTGCAGTACAACGCCGTCAAGGGTCTGCAGCAGTTCAAGGACAAGGTCGACAGTGAGCTGAGGGCTGTCTACGCCGTGCACCCCGAGCCTTTTACCGTGCTGGCCCGCAAGGAGGCCAGCATCAACAAGTTCGAGGATTTCAAGGGCAAGCGCTTCAATGTCAGCAACCCTGGTTCGGGCACGCGCGTCTCCATGCAGCAGTTGTTGGAGGAATTGAAGTGGACGATGAACGATTTCGCGCTCGCCACCGAGTTGAATGCCGATGAGCAGGGCCCAGCCCTTTGCGACAACAAGATCGACGGCTTCTATTATGGCGTCGGGCATCCTTCGGCCGCGATCCAGGATCCGACCACGACCTGCGGGGCAAAGCTTGTGTCGCTGACGGGGCCTGCCATCGACGCCTTGCTCAAAAAATATCCCTATTACTCGGTGGCGACGATTCCGGGCGGCATGTATGCCAATAACCCGACCCCCGCCACGACCTATGGTGTGATGGCGACCTTGGTCGTCAGCGCCAAGCAGCCCGACGACGTGGTCTACCATCTGGTGAAAGCGACATTCGACAATTTCGATGAATTCAAGCAGCTGCATCCGGCTTTCGCCAACCTTGACCCCAAGGCGATGATCAAGGCGGGCCTCTCGGCGCCGCTGCACCCTGGCGCCCTCAAATACTACAAGGAAAAAGGCTGGCTCTGATCGGGGGCAATCGCACCTGGGCTGGGGCGCGCTGCTAGGCGCGGGGCGCGTCGACGCCGCCGCAACGATCGGGCGGCGGCGGGCTCAGGCAAGGAGCGCGCCGCCCGTGCGGCTTGAGGCCGGCGGGCAGGGGCGGGGGGCGCGAGCCGACCAGAGGCCTGGTCGGCAGAGCGTTGGTCGGCCGCGCCGCTCGGTCGATCTCCGCCGAGGCAGCGTCGCGACTAGGGCTTGCTGTTGGCGCGCCGGGTAAAGGTTGGGGCGGCCTGCACGCCATCCTTCACGGCGTCAATGACAATGCGCCGGCTGTCACCTTGCCGTTCCACGCGCAACGCCGAGAAGGGAACGGCAATCTCCTTGTCGCCGATGCCGAGGAAGCGCCCAACATTGATGATGGCGGCAGTCGCCTTGCCATCTGGGCCGATCATCAGATCGCGGATGGTACCAAGGTTTTCACCCGCGGTGTTGTAGACGTCCTGGTTGGTATACTCGTTGGGCGAGGCACCGATCGAGGTCCAGTCTTCGCGCGCCGTCGTAAGATAGGTAACCTTCACGGGTGCATCGCTGCTCGCCCGGGTCGGCAGGCTCGTCGTTTGTGTGGCCGGCACGGCCTCCACTGTGCGCTCTTCTCGGGGGAAGAGGAACCAGAGCAGACCCGCAAGGGCGAGCAGGGGTAGCGCCCAGTAAGCCCAGTTCGTGCCGCTTGCAGGGGTCACGGTGTCGTCGGCCACGCGCAGGGTCGCTGCCCGCGGCGTCTCCTGCGTCCTATCCTGCGTCGAGAAACCGCTCTCCTGCAGGAGGCGCGTCAGTCCCGCGGGCATGGCGGATGCTATCTCATCCCTTTGCCCGCTCAAGGCGCGCGCGAGCCCATTGGCATCCAGGCCCTGGGCGCGTTGCTCGCGCCCGAGTACGCCGAGAATAACTGGCGTGATGAGACCGAGCAGCATGCGCATCGGACCTTCACCGATGCCCAGGAACTTGCCAATCGTCGAGGCCAACATCCCTTGCACGCCGCCGCCGAGCAAAGCCGACAATTGGCTGCCACCTTTGTCGGCCATCTGCTGCGCCCCACTGAGGCTATTGGCGATGTTGCCGAGCAGGTCGGTTGGTTGCTCGGCCACAGCATTGGCAAGTTGTCGTGCGCCGCCTCCTTTCGCGGCCATGTCGGCCAGTCCGGTGAGGATTGCGGGCACCGCCGCCGCCGTTGCCTTGTGTGCCATGGTGCGGTCGAGCCCGGTTGCGGAAGCCATCTTGCTGATGAGCTCCGGCGTCAAGAATCGCGAAATCGTCGATACAATGTTGTCGGTCATGGCTGCATTCCCTTCTCAAATGAGGCAGGCCGCTTGTCCTGCAATCGCTCGCACGTCGCTTCCTTGCTTCTTGTTGCCTGCAATAAGGGGGAGACACGGGGCCTTCGCCAGCGCGTCGGCTGCGCGGATCTCACTGTGCGTCCAGACGGACGCGAGCGCACTCAGGCATTCTCCGCAGAGCGCGCGCAGAATGACCTGAGTATTTCGGTCGGCTTCGCCGCGAACGCGCTCGTGCGCGTCGCACGCCAACAGTCGGTGCTATTTTGCCAGCATGCCCGTCGGCGAGGCCGCTCTGGCGTGGCTGGCACAGGCAGACGGATCGATCGGCGGCCGGTCGAGAAGCTCGGCGAGCGCCCCGCCCTGGCGCTCGCCGCACAGGCGTTGCAGGTATGCTTCGCCGCCGAAACCGCGAATCGGCAGGGACGCAATCAGTGTCGATTCGGCCTGTGCCCACAGGGTCTCGAGCAGCCGTTTGATTTCCGGACGACGCATTCCCTCCCAGGTCGTCGCCTTGCGCTCCCGCGCGACCTCCACGTACTCAAGGAGAAAGGCCATCAGTGCGGCGAGGCCCGCGCGGTGATCGACCTCTCCGTCGCGCAGCTTGAGGCCAACCAGTTTGCTGGCGGAGGCGAGATCGTGGCTGTAGGCATTCAATTCGTCGAGCAGATAGATGACATTGTCGGCCGAGGAGGCGGCACCGCGGCGAAGGTAGGTCTGCACATAGCTGTCGGGCTTGAACTTGCTGGCAATCTCGCGCGGGGGATAGAATTGCGAAACCAGGTGCTGGCGCGGTAGATAGCCCCCCGCGATCAAGGGATAGGCGTCGCGCTGCTCGGTTAAAATGTGCACCGACTCGTGCACCGCCGTGGAAAGGCCGAGCTGAACATCCGCACAGGTTAGGAAAGCCAGGAACTGTTTCTTGTCGCGCATGGCCTGGTAAACGGCATATCCCTGCGGGGCCAGGCGTTCGAGATCGCGAATGGCTTGCGGCTGACAGTCCTTGGGCGCAGCGGCGAACGCATCGGTTGCTGCAAGGCTCAGCAATGCCGCCAACGTGGCGACCAGACGTACACGCATGTGGATTTTCCCCCGGGTATGCTTGGTCGCTGAGCGAGCCGGAGGCAAAGAGGGCCGCGCAATTTGGCGCGAGCACGGCAAGAGCAAGGTAATGGTGCGGCAGGTTGGCGGATCCGCCGCGGCTTTTCGCCCGGGAAGTCAGGGTGTTTCGCGTCCCGGTTCAGGTCATCGTCCGATTGCTGATTCTCTTTGGGTTCGGAAGAGTC
>Ga0075424_100001118_pt1 | contig 22922 bp, 24 predicted proteins | sample SoiMethybrSBSTD3_FD_75301 | JGI IMG/M metagenome (GOLD analysis project Ga0075424, IMG submission 75301) | Bulk soil microbial communities from a Populus tree surrounding site in Tennessee, USA - Soil MetaG P. TD hybrid SBSTD3 | ecosystem: Environmental > Terrestrial > Soil > Tree plantation... | reverse complement strand
ACTGACCGTGACGGAATACCGGCGGACGCCACTTGGGCAGAGTCAACAAATGTCTACGGTGGCTGAACGGCCGCAGCGCAGGCGGCGCGCTGTGCCCCTCAGCGGCCTCGTCTTTCTTATCGCCCTCGTGGCTGCGCTACTCACCGCCGAGGCGCAACAGACGGGGAAGGCGCCTCGTGTCGCGCTGGTGGCCAACACGTCGCCCGTCGAGAATCTGAGGGATCCCGAGCGGCGCGGTCCGGTGCTGCGTGCCTTCGTTCAGCGCCTGCGTGAGCTCGGCCGGGTCGACGGTCAGAACATTGCGTTCGTGTGGCGCTCCGCCGAGGGACGGCCGGAGCGCCTCCCCGATATCATGTCCGAGCTGGTCCGTCTCAAGGTCGACGCCATCGTTACCGGTGACACCCGACAGGCCCAGATCGCAAAGCAGACGACCAGCACGATCCCCATCGTACTCGGCGCGTCCGACGAGCCTATCGAGGCCGGCCTGGTGACGAACCTCTCGCGACCCGGGGGCAACATCACCGGCTTCACACTCGTCATAGGGCCACAGGTTGCCGGCAAGCAGTTGCAGTTGCTCAAGGAATTGGCGCCCGGAAGTTCCCGGGTTGCGGTGATCTCCGAATCACCCTCAAGCGCCTCCTCCCTCGCGTGGCGTCGCGAGACGGAGGAAGCCGCCCGGAAGCTCGGTCTCACGCCGCTCTGGATCACCGTCGATCGCCGGGAGCAGCTCACGGAGGTCCTCCCGGCAATCAGAGGAGGTCGGGCTGACGCACTCGTGGCGCACGGAACGACCACCAACTTCTCGTATCGCTTCCAGCTGATCGCGGTCGCGACCGACGCCCGGCTGCCCGCCCTATACGGACATCCAGAGATGGCGCGAGCGGGTGGGCTCATGGCCTACGGCGCCGACGTCGCCGACAACTATCGCCGTGCCGCCGAATACGTCGACCGGATTCTCAGAGGCACGAAGCCCGGCGACCTGCCGATCCAGCAGCCCGTCAAGTTCGTGCTCGTGCTCAACCTTAAGGCAGCGAAGGCCACTGGCCATACGATTCCGCCATCGTTGCGATTACAGGCGGACGAGGTCATCGAGTGACTGCAACTCGTAGGCAACGGCTCGGGGTGCTCGTCGCCGGAGCGACTGCTACCTAGGGTCCGTCGAAAAGGCTGAATGAAAAGAGTCGCGGTGTTCGGCAACGCCGGCGGCGGCAAATCCACACTCGCCCGGCGTCTGGCCGAGCTCACGCGATTGCCGCTCTATCCCCTGGACTTGATCCAGTTCAAGCCAGGCGGCGGCGAAGTCCCTCACGACGACTACCTGAAAACACACGCCGATCTCCTGCGCCGCGAGGAATGGATCATCGACGGCTTTGGCTCCGTCGCCTCGGCCTGGGAGCGGTTCGCCTTGGCCGATACGTTGATTTATGTCGATCTGCCGCTCATGACGCACTATAGATGGGTGACCAAGCGTCTGATCAAAGGGCTCTTCGTGCTCCCAGAGGGCTGGCCGGCGAAGAGTCCCATGTGGCGCAGCACGATGGACAGCTATCGCGTGATTCCGCTCTGCCACCGCCACGTGACGCCCAAGTATCGGCAGGTCGTCGTCGACATGGCGGCATCGAAGCGGGTCCATCACCTTCGTTCACCCGCTCAGATCCAGTCCTTCCTGGAGGCGGTGAAGGAAGAGCAGCTCCAGGCCCGCGGTCGGCGCGCAGGCTCATGAGCGGATCCTTCAAGATCGGACTCGTCGTGGTTGGCTACATTCTGGCCTTCTTCGCTGCATGGGTGGCCACGGCGATTCGCATCGCAGCGACGAGCGGCCCGGATGCGCAGGCGTCGAGCGGAATGTACGCGGCCGGCGATGCGATGCTCTTCGTCGCTGTCTTCAGCGTGTGCGCGCTGGTGCCGACGGGCGCCGCGCTCTTCTTCCTCAGACCGTATCGTCGCTTCTGGGTGGCGCTCGCGGCTGGCGGTGTTTGTATCGCCGTCACAGGGATCACGGCGGTCGTTCTCTTCGCTGTCGGTCGGCATGCGCAGGCGGCGACGCCTCTCGCGATGGCGGGTGGGCTCTCGGTACTGAGGATCCTGGCCGCGCCGCTGCTGGCGCTCACTTTCCTCGTCTGCGCTGCCTTTGCGCCGCGGCATCCAGCGCGGCTCATGCTGCTCGCGGCGACGGCCATGGAGGCAGGCGTGAGCGCCTATGGCGGGTTCGTCTGGTTCCTGCCGATGCTCCTCGCTCGTCCGTAGACTACCGCTACACGCCGATATCTTCCTGCCACGTGAGCACGCGCGCCTGAAGGGCGCGAAGCCCGCGCGTGAGCACCAAACCGAGCGCGCCGACCAGCGCGAAGGCCGCGTACATCTCCGGCGTGCTCAGCATCTGCCAGTGGCGGAAGACCAGGTGCCCGAGCCCCGACTTTGCGGAAATGAACTCGACGGCCACGAGCGTGACCAGCGCGAGCCCCAGGCCAAGCCTGAGCCCGGTGAAGATCGCCGGAAGCGCCGCCGGTAGGATCACCTTCCAGAACAGACGCGGCCCATGCGCGCCGTAGTTGCGGCCGACGTCGAGCAGCCGCGGGTCCATCGTCTGCACGCCCGCGAGTGTGCTGATGACGATCTGGAAGAACGCCGAGCTCGACCCGGTGAGCACGAAGGCCGGCTCGCCGACGCCCAGGATGATCAGAAGAAACGGCAGCAAGGTGATCTTCGGTACCGGAAAGATGAACGCGAGATACGGCTCGACGACGTCGCGCACCGGCTTGACCATTCCCATCAGCAGCCCGAGCGGCACGGCGGGGATGGCGGCCAGGGCGAAGGCAAAGGCTAGCCGCGTCAGGGTGACGAGCATCTCCGAGCCCAGATCCCCTGCCGCGAACCGATCGGCCAGCACCCAGCCGATAGTCGTGGGCGCCGGGAAGTAGCGCGGCGAGAGAATCGCGAAGCGCGAGCAGAGCTCCCAGAGGACGAGCACCGCGACCGGAACGACCACGCCCATCTAGCGGTCTCCCACGTCGGGTACCCACGGGAGCAGCCGGGCGCGCAGCGCCGCCAGGCCGTAGGACAAGAGCGCGCCGAGCAGCGCGATCACGAAGAACGTCGCGTACATGTCCTCGACCTTGAGGACTTGCCACGAGAGCCAGAGGAGCGCGCCGAGCCCGCGGCTGGCCGAGACGATCTCGACCGCCACCACGACGATCAGCGAGAAGCCGAGGCCGAGCCGAAGGCCCGTGAAGATGAACGGCAGGGCGCCGGGCAGGAGCACGGTCGTGAAGAGGCGCCGGCCTCGCGCCCCGTAGTGGAGCGCCGCCTCGACGACGAGGCGATCGATCTGCCGCACGCCGTGCGTCGTCGTGAACGCGATCAGGAAGAAGGACGTCACCGCCGTGGTCACGACCAGCGCGATGTCGCCGGCCGGAACGATGAAGCTCACCATCGGCAGGAACAGGACGCTCGGGATCGGATAGATCACGGCGAAGACCGGATCGAGCCCGTCGCGCAACGGACGCCAGAGCCCCATCGCGAGCCCGACCGCCACGCCCAGCACCGCCGCCAGCGAGAACGACCAGCCGATGCGCGCGAGCGTCGTTGCCGTGTGGGTCCAGAGCGTCCCGTCCAGCGCGAGGTCGAAGAGGTGCGCGGCGATCGTCGAGGGGCGCGGGAAGAACACGGCGCGCAGACGACCCGTGGTGCTCGCCCACTCCCATACGAGAAGCAGCACGACCGGCGAGGCGATCGTGATCCAGTGCTCCGCGAGCCAGCGGCCCGGCGCCTTCACGCGTCGCTCTTTTCGTGATCGGCACCGCGATCGTCAGCGATCGCGCGCACGACTTCTTCGCGTAGACGCGTCCAGATCTTCTCCAGGAGCGCCCCGTACGCCGGCGAGCCGCGCACCTCGAGCCCGCGTGGGCGGCCGAGATCGACGGGGTAGATCTCGCTTACTCGCCCGGGCCGCGCCGTGAGCAGCACGACGCGGTCACCCAGGAGCAGAGCCTCCTCGAGCGAGTGGGTGACGTAGACCACGGTCTTGCCGAGCGTGGCCCAGATCCGCAGGAGCTCTTCCTGCATGATCGTTCGCGTCTGCGCATCGAGCGCCGCGAGCGGCTCGTCCATCAGGAGCACTTCCGGGTCGTTGGCGAGCGCGCGGGCGATCCCCACGCGCTGCTTCATGCCGCCCGAGAGCTGGTGCGGATAGTGCCGGGCGAAGCGCGCGAGCCCGACCATCGCCAGCATCTCGCGGGCGCGCGCTTCGCGCTCGCCGCGCCCGACGCCGCGGTTCTCCAGACCGAACGTGACGTTGTCGCGGACCGTGCGCCACGGCAGCAGCGCGTGCTCCTGGAACACCATTGCGGTGAGCGGCGTGCCCGGGTGATCGGCCTGGATGCGCACCTCGCCCGAGCTCTGGCGATGGAGCCCGGCCAGGACGCGGAGCAACGTCGACTTGCCGCTGCCGCTCGGTCCCACGATGCAGAGGAACTCACCGGCCTGCGCCTCGAGCGAGATGCGATCGAGCGCGACGACGGAGCGCCCGTGGCTCTCAAAGGTCACGCTGACTTCGCTCACGAGGACTTTCGGATCGCGCGGAGCCATCGGCGCGCCGGGATTGTATATCCTTCCCGGTGGGAGGCCAATTTGGACAAGCCGATCCACGTCGTTGCGGTGGTGGCGTCTCAGGCGGGTGGCAATACCGATCGTCTGGTCGGCCGGGTGCTGCAGGCCGCGACCGACGCCGAGAAGGGTCTGACCTCCAGCTCGATCCATCTCGGCGCGGGCCCGCTCGATCAGTCGAAAGTCGAGGGCTACGTGCAGGCGTTCGCGGTAGCCGATGCGGTGGTGCTCGGCACGCCGATGTACCGGTCGACCTACGCGGCGGCACTTAAAGAATTACTCGAACGTGTTCCGCGCGGCGGACCGGCCGAGCGATACGACGGGCCCCTGCGCGCCAAGCCCGTGGGCGTCGTGGCCACCGGCGGCTCGCACCATCACTTCCTCGGCGCCGACCCCCTGGTCGACCTGCTCGTGCGCTACTTCGGCGCTTACGTGCTCCCTCCGGTGCTCTACGGAGTGATCCGGACGGGTGCGGACGTCGATTCCGGCCTGGTCGAAGATGCGACGCGCTTCGGCCGCGCCCTGGTCGGGCTGGCCCGCGCGATCAGGAGCGACGAGCGGCTCGGCGACGCCCGCCCTCAGGTCTGAGCGGCGAGCAACGCACGCCGCGGTCGGGCTGAAGCGCGAGAGCTTCAGCTCGACGGCGATGCGTGCCGTTGCTGCGGTGTGGCTATTTCAGGCTATCGATCCCGGCTCGGCCGATCTGAGCGTCCTGGGCCGAGGTGACTCCCGAGACGCCGACCGCGCCGATCAGCTTGCCGTCCACCACGATCGGGATTCCGCCTTCGAGCGGGCTCGCGCCCGGGAGCCTGAGAATACGGAGGTTCGCTCCGCCCTGCGCGAGGGCGTCGTCGAACGCCTTGGTCGGACGCCGGAACGCGACGGCCGAGTAGGCTTTGTCCTTCGCGACCTCGATGCTGCCGAACTGGGCACCATCCATCCGCTGGAGCATGACGAGGTTGCCGCCCGAATCCAGGACCACCATGACAACGTTCCAGCTGTTCTTCTTCGCCTCGGCTTCGGCGCCCGCCAGCACCTTCTTCGCCTGCTCGAGCGTGATCGGGGGCCCGTACGGCGGCGGTGGCGGCGGTGCGGCCGCGGGCTGCTGCGCGCTCGCCAGGGAGGCGCTGAGGATCAGTGCGGTGCCGACCAGCAGGGACGCCAGACGTTCGGTTCTCATGGGTTCCTCCTCGTGGATTGGATCGCTGAGATCGACATCGCCTGTACGACCGACGTCGTCGCGTGACGGGCGAATAACTGCGCGGCGGCGTCGAAGGTTCCAACCATTCCGGCACCCGTCGTGTCGAGGGATATACAGCGACGGCGAAGCGCTCGTCAAGGCCGCGCTTGCCTTCCCCGGCGATGTGGTCTACAAACCGATTGGTGAAAATCGACATCAAGCGCTGCTTGCTCTGACTGGACCTGCGACGGGAGGCAGTGCGCCTCCGAAACGAGCTCCGGCAGACGCTTCAGCTGCCGGCGACGATCCGCTGGGGCGGTCTTGGAGAGCTTTCCGTGGTCGTGGACGGCCGGGTCATTTTCTCCAAGAGCCGGATCGGGCGCATTCCGGAGCCCGGCGAGATCACGCGACTCGTCCAGTCTCTGCTCTGATTCGATCGATCCGTCCGCGAAGCACGACGCCGAACACACGGAGGCATCCATGAGCCAGACGCATAGAATGCGAGTCTGCTTGGCCGTGGCGGTCCTGATGGGCCTCGCCGCGACTGCGCCGGTCTCGCCGCAGACGAAGCCGCTGGTGAAGGTCGGCTACATTCCCTCGGATTCCTTCGCGGCGCTCTACATCATGGCCGATCGGCATTTGCCGGCCGCCGACGTCGCCGTGGAAACGGTGCGGCTGAGCGGCGGCAGCGAAATCCTCTCGCAGGTCGCGACCGGCCAGCTCAACATGGGCGGCACCGGCATGGGGGCCGCGGGCTTCAATGCGGTCGCCGCCTCGCTGCCCGTCGAGTTCGTGGCGCCGCTGCACTCGGGCTACGTCGAGGACTACTTCACCGTGCGCAAGGCGTCCTGGGAAAGGGAGATCAAGCGCATCGGCGATCTCAAGGGCAAGCCCGTCGCGCTCAACGTGCGCGGCGCGGCCGTCGAATGGATGCTCGATCAGGCGCTCAAGCACGACGGGCTCGGGCTGAAGGACGTGCAGGTCAAGATCATGCCCTTCCCCGACATGGTGCCGGCGCTCGAGAGCGGCGCCGTGGAGGCAGCGATCCTGACCGAGCCCTTCCCGACCCTGGCCGAGGAGCGCGGCGTCGCCGTGAGGCCGCTGCCGCGGCCGGCGGGCGCAAAGGCCACGCCGATCACGGCGATCTTCTGGAACAAGGACTGGGCGGCCAAGAATCCCGAGCTCGCGCACAAGGTCATGGTGGCCTACGTGAAGGCGGCGCGCGATCTCGCGCTCGACAACGGCTGGAAGCAGGAGCGCAACATCGACCTGATGGTGAAATACACCGGCGCGAAGGCCGAGGTGATCCGGCGCGCGCGAGCGCACGTGCTCGACCCGAACCTCGACATGGACCCGGCGGTGCTCGACTCGATGCAGCGCCTGGCCTCCGAGCTCGGGCACCTGAAGTACAAGGACCTCTTGCCGGTGAATCGTCTCTTCAACTTCGCCTACCGCGACCGCGCGATCGCCGAGCTCGGCAAGAAGTAGCGCGCGACCGCCGGGAACTATGAGTCAGGACGGCGGCGTCACAGCGCCGCCGTCCACGCTCCCGGCTCCGTGTATTTGTTACACGGTCAGACGCGCGTTACCGGGAAAGAACTACAGGGTTCTCGCGCGTCACCGTATCGGCACGCGCCGGCCGCTCGCCAGATGGATGACGAGCAGAACGACGCCGACCAGGAACAAGATCCACGAGATCTGTCCGGCGATCGCGGCGATGCCGAATAATCCAAGCGCACCGGCCACTAGCCCGACGATCAAGAACACGAGCGCGTAATAAAGCATCGAAACCTCCCTTCGCCTGCGATCCGTTCACTCCCCCCGCCTGCTCGAGAACCCACACTACCGTCTCCGGTGTTGCATGGGCCGTGCCTACGCATCGACGATCGGCGCATCGAGCGGATCGGGCTGGCACGCATCTTCCACCTCCCTGCTGGTCAGGAGGTACGTGAACACGATGAAACACGATGGTCACGCCACATATAGCGCCAAGTCCTTCGATCACCTCAGGGGGCTCACGGGGATCTCGGATGCGCAGATCACCGAGCACCTCGATCTGTATGCGGGGTACGTCAAGCAGGTGAACGCGCTGGTGCAAGAGCTCTCCGAGATGCGCGCAGACCGCAAGGAGTCGGGAAAGGACTTCAGTCTCGCTGAGGGCACGCGTCGGCTCGCGTACGAGTACGACGGCATGGTCATGCACGAGCTGTACTTCTCCGGCCTGAAGCCCGGCGGCGAAGCTCGGCCCAATGATCGCCAGGGGCTCGGGCGCGCGCTAGCCGAAACGTTCGGGTCGCTCGAGCGCTGGCAGGACCACTTCCAGGCGATCGCCGGCATGCGTGGGATCGGCTGGGTGATCCTGTTCGAGGATCCGGCGACTCATCGCTTGATCAACCAGTGGGTGACGCTGCACCAGGACGGCATTCCGGCCCGGTGGAATCCGTTGCTGGTCCTGGACGTGTGGGAGCACGCGTTCATGCGGGACTACAAAGCGACCGAGCGAGCCAAGTACATCGAAGCGTTCTTCAAGAACGTCGACTGGTCGGTCGTCGAGCAGCGATTGCGCGAACCGGCCGCGGTGAAGTCCGCGGCCTAGCGCCTGCTGTCGCCCGGTGGTCGGGAGGGGACCTTGCCGGTCCCCTCCCGACGCCGCTACACCTGGAGCTCGAGCGTGTACAGCCCGCCGATCAGGCGGTCCACCGCATACACGACGCGGCGCTCGTCGACCAGCACGTCGTTGATTTGCACGGCCCCTGCCCGCGAGCCGCGAGGCGCCTCGGGAACGTAGTACGCCACTTCTTCGGGCTGGAACGGATTGGACACGTCGTGAACGCGCACGCCGCCGTTGAAGTACGTTCCGAAGATCAGCTTCTCGGAGACCAGGTTGCTCTGCACGGGGCGGTTCTCGTGCAGGTTGTGCGCGCCGTAGCGCCCGCCCCGCCCGCCGAAGTCGGCGACGGCCGGGATCGGAAACGTCGAGATCGGCACCGGGTTGCTCTCGTCGCGGATGTCGACGACCCAATTGAGCTTAGGCCAGTCCTTGCCGGCTTCGGCCGTGGCCTCGTCGGAGACGATCACGAGCTGCGGATCGAAGAGCGGCAGCAGAGTGTGGGTGAAGCCGGGGTACGGCGGGTGATAGTCCCAGCGGCTCAGCATGCGCGGATGCGCCATATCCGAGATGTCGAGCACGATCGCGCCGCCGTCGATGTAGCCGATCCACGCGCGGTCCGGCCGCCGCGGGTAGACGTTCGTGTTGTGGGCGCGAAAGCCCGCGTCGAATTTCGGATGGCGAGCGAGCGGCGGCTCCGAATCGCCGTCGCGCGTGCCGGGGAGCCACCAGCGCCCGACCTCGCTCGGCTTGGTCGGCTGGCGTACGTCGATGATCCGATAGAACTGGTCGTCCTTCGGATTACGCGGCTTGAAGTCGGGCGCGCCGCTGGCCAGGTGCAGATAGGCGCCGTCGACGAACCACAGGTGGTGGACGCCGCGCGAGTGCGGTCCGGAGGCGTCGAAAAACGCGATCGAGCGCGGCTTGCCCGGATCGGCCACGTCGAAGAACTCGACGCCGGCCGGCTTCATCCCGACCCGGCTCGTCTGGTACGGCACCACGAGCAGATCGCCGACCAGGTCGAGGTTGTTCGAGCGCATGTCCCCGTGCGGCAGATCGGTCTGGACGATGACCGACGGCTTGCGCGGGTCCGTCACGTCGACCGCCGTGAAGTTCTTCGGCGCCGACTCGTGGCCGAGCCAAAGCACGCGCCGCCCGTCGCGGGCGAGCTGGATGGCCATTCCCTCGCCGCAGTTGCCAAAGCCGCCCAGATCGTTGTGGCCGAGGAGCCGCATGTTCTTCGAGAGGGCGCCGTTGTCCGCCATGGCAGGTGTTCCTCCGGGCCGGGATCGTAGCATCTCTTGCCCCACCCGCGCCTTGACAAGGCTTCGCGCGGCCGTCTAGAGTCCGCCAAGTCTCGGCGAAACCCGTCCCTCCGGAGGAAGCCATGAAACGCTCCATCGGGCTCGGAATTCTCGGCGTCCTGGTTTTCGGATGCCTCGTGGAGTTCACGGAAACGGCGTCTCCCCAAGCCAAGCCGCTCAAGATCCGGCTGGGCGTTCACGGGTCGATCATGGGCGCGCCCGACGTCATCGCCATCCGGCAGGGGTACTTCAAGCAGGCGGGGCTCGAGGTGGAGCACCGGAAGTTCTTCCTCGGCAAGGAAGGCCGCGACGCGATGATCGCCGGGGCGATCGACATCAACGCGACTGCCCCCACGCCGTTCCTGATCGGTCTTGACAAGGGCGTTCCGTATACCTCGATCGCGGTCAACAGCATGATCTGTGGGGCCACCCACATCGTGGCGCTCAAGAGCTCGGACATCAACAATGTGAGCCAGCTCCGCGGCAAGAGGGTCGGACTCCCGAAAGGGACGATCACCGAATACGTCTTCATGACCCGCGTCGTGCCGAGCTCCGGCCTCAAGCCCGGTGACTTCCAGGTCGCGAACATTCCGGACCCCAAGGACATGATGCCCAGCTTGATCGCGAAGGCGATCGACATGGCCTCGCTCGGTGAGCCGTACAGCGCCATCGGCGAGCACGACGGGACGCTCCGGATCGTCGAGGATTACTGCAAATACGATCCGCTCCCCTTCATGCTGACGGCCACCAACAAGGTGATCAAGGAGAACCCGGACGCCGTGGTGGCGTATCTGCGGGGCTGGCTGCGCGCGGTCAAGTTCCTCAAGGAGGAGCCGCAGAAGGCGGCGGCGGTGTACGTCGAGGAGCAGAAGTCCCTGGGCCGCGAGATCCCGGTCGCCGTGATCGACAAGGCGCTTCAGCGGATAAAGTGGGAGCCCGACCTCACGCCGCAGATGGAGAAATATCTCGTCGATCAGGCGAAGGATCTCCTGTCGGGCGCGGGCGAAGGGCGCATCAACACCATGCCCGACATCGCCAAGGCGCTGAACCGGGATCTCCTGGCCAGGGCCAAGGCGGCACGCTAGCGGCCCTTGTTCCGCACGCCGACGACGCTCTACCTGCGAGGCGCGGCGCTCGCGCTGGGGCAGCTCTTCCTGCCGTTCGTGGTCGTCGCGATCCTCTGGGAGGGCTTCGCGATCTTCGGTCCGTTTCCCCCGCGCCTCTTCCCGCGGATCGAGACGATCGTGTCGGCGTTCGTCCGCCTCGTCGTCACCGGCATCCTGCCGCTCCATGCGCTCGAGACGTTGCTGCGTCTGACCGCGGGCTTCCTCCTGGGCTCGCTCGTGGGCGTGACCATGGGGATGCTGATGGGGCGATATCGGTGGGCCGAGGACCTGCTGGTCCCGGTCGTGAGCGTGGGGAACGCGATCCCCGGCCTGGCCTACGCGCCGCTGTTCGTTCTCTGGTTCGGGCTCGGCAATCTTCCGGCCGTGCTGCTCGTGGCGTTCTCCGCGACGTTTCCGGTCGTCGTCAATGCGTGGACGGGCGTCAAGGCGGTGAAGAGCATCTGGATTCGCGCGGCCGAGACCATGGGCGCCACCGACGGTCAGCTGTTCCGGAAGGTCGTCTTGCCGGGCGCGCTCCCCTACGTGCTCACCGGACTCCGGCTCGGATTGGCGCGGGCGTGGCGCGTGCTGATCGCCGTCGAGATGCTCACCTCGGTCTCGATCGGGCTCGGCTGGCTGATTTTCGGGGCGCGCGAGTTCCTGAACACGGACGTGATGCTGGCGGGGATCGCCGTGATCGGACTCGTCGGGCTCGGGCTCGAGAAGCTCGTGTTCGAGCGCGTCGAGAAGTTCACGGTCGTGCGGTGGGGGATGCTCGAGCGATGAAGCGCTTCGTCTTCGGCACCGTCGCCTCCTTCGGCTTCGCGGCCGTCATATGGGAAGCGTTCGCGCGGAGCGGTTTCTTTTCGTCGGCGCTCTCTCCGTCGCTGGTGGTGATCGTCCCCGCGCTCGTTCAGATGGTCGTCAGCGGGACCATCTTCGTGCACATCGCCTACACACTTTATCGGATCCTGTGGGGCCTCGGCCTCGCCGCCCTCGCGGGAGTGCCCGTCGGGATCCTGATGGGGCGCTTCAAGGCCGTCGAGCGATTCGTGCTTCCCCTGGTCAGCGTGCTCTCCCCGATCCCCTCGCTGGCCTGGGTGCCCGTCTTTATCCTCTGGTTCGGCCTGGGGAACGCGGCGAGCGTTGCCCTCGTGTTCTATGCGGCCACGTTCCCGATCATCCTGAACACGTGGACCGGTGTCCGCTCGATCAACCGCATCTGGATTCGCGCGGCCGAGACCATGGGTGCCGGCGGGGGCGAGCTCTTCTGGAAGGTCGTCCTTCCCGGGTCGCTCCCGTTCGTCATCGCCGGGCTCCGCCAGGCGTTCGCCCGCTCGTGGATCGCCGTGGTGGGGGGCGAGATGATCGCCGCGACCAGCTGGGGCCTGGGCTGGGTGATCTTCGACTCGAAGGAATTCCTCAGGACCGACGTCATGCTGGGCACGCTCGTGGTCATCGGCATCCTCGGGCTCGGGTTCGAGCGGCTCGTCTTCCAGGTCGTCGAGCGACGCACCGTGGGCCGGTGGGGCATGGTCCGCACCGCGGGCGCCTGATCGAGTGCCGGTGGATCACATCGAGATCCGACGCGTCAACTACGAGTACAAGGCCAATGAGCGCGCCGTCACCGCGCTGCGTGACGTCAGCTTCGGTGTGGCCGAATCCGAGTTCATCTGCGTCGTGGGACGGAGCGGCTGCGGCAAGACGACCCTGCTCAACATCCTGGCCGGATTCCTGGCCCCGACGACAGGCGAGGTGCTGATCGGCGGCCGCGCGGTCAGCGGGCGTGGGCTCGACCGCGGTGTCGTCTTCCAGGACTTCGCCCAGCTGTTCCCCTGGCGCACGGCCCAGCGCAACGTGGAGTTCGGCCTGGAGATGAAAGGCGTGCCCCGCGACGAGCGCGCCAAGACCGCGCAGCGGTTTCTGGGCCTTGTCAAGCTCGAGTCGTTCGCCGGCGCGTATCCACACGAGCTCTCGGGCGGGATGCAGCAGCGCGCGGCGATCGCGCGCGCCCTTGCCTACAATCCGTCCGTCCTCTTGATGGACGAGCCGTTCGCGGCGCTCGACGCGCTGACCCGCGACGAGATGCAGCGTCTGCTGGTCGACGTGTGGCGCGAGACCAGGAAGACCATCGTCTACGTCACCCACAACGTCGCGGAGGCGGTATATCTCGCCGATCGAATCGTCGTGCTCACGCCTCACCCGGGTACGGTGAAGGCGGAGGTCAAGGTGACGCTCTCACGCCCGCGTGATCCGCTGAGCATGTCGTTCGTCGAGTGCCAGAAGGACGTGGTCGGCCACCTGCGCTGAGCGTCTACTTCATCGCCTGAGAGTTGATCGGCGACCGATCGTCGCCCAGCTCGGAACTCGCTGAGCCCCGCGGTCGAAGCTTCTTCACCGCGAGCGCGGCGAGTCCACCCGTCGACGCGATGCCCCCGGCGATCAGCACAGCCGTCGTCACGCATACCGGGCACATGGTGGTCTACCTCTGTCCCGCCGTGCGCTCGTACTCGTCGTGGCGGCGAAACCAGAGGCCGGTCTCGTTGCGTCCCTTGGGGGCGCGATCGAGCCACTGGTACATGCCCCAGAGGCCGTCCAGCCCGCGCGCGTACGCCGAATAGGTGTGGTGGACGACGCCGTCCTCGAGCGCGAATCCGCTGAGGCCCGGCCGATCGCGATGGTACGTGGGCGCGTCGACTCCGCAGCTGGCCGCGAACTGGTCTTCGACCGCCGCGCCGCCGCCCTCCTGGCCTGCCCGCCACTCGAACACGGGCTCGCGGTGATAGTTGTATTCGACGCCTCCCTTGCGCTGCTGCTCCTCGGTGAACCAGACGTTGAAGTCGGCGTTGAAATCGCTGGGGGCCGAGGACGCCCAGGGGAACGTCCAGCCCATCCGCTGCTTGTACGCCTGGAGCTTCGCGAGCGGCGCCCGCGAGATGGCCCAGAGCATCACGTCGTGGTTGGCCAGGTGCACGGCGAGCCCGTTGAACCCGTCGGCGATCGCCGAGCAGGATGGGCAGCCGGCCTTGTAGTCGGGTCCGAACATGAAGTGGTAGACGAGGAGCTGCGAGCGCCCGCGGAAGAGATCTGCCAGCGAGGCGCTACCCTCGTGGGTGTCGAACCGATAGGGCTTGTCGACCCGGACCCACGGCAGCTCCTGCCGGCGCCGGGCCAGCTCGTCGCTGCGCCGCGTGTGCTCCTTCTCCGCCTCGAGCAGTGCGACCCGCGCCGCCAGCCACTCCTGACGAGTCCCCGTTCTGTGCTTGGTCATCGCCTGTCTCTCCTTTTTGCGGCGATCAGCGCGTGTGCCTCGCGCACCGATTCACGCCTCGTTCGCCGCAGCGCTCGTTGCTTGCTGATGGGATAGATTTAGCCCCTGGTTCGGGAACGATGGGAGTGACAAGTGTGACGCGATTTGGATGGACGCGCTGATCGCCGCCGCGGCGCGTGCGCTGGCGGCGGGCGATCCTCTCGCCGCGCTCAAGGGGATCGCCCTACGCGACGATGCGCCCGCGCTCGCGCTCCGGGGTATCGCGATGGCGCAGCTCGGGGATTTCGCTCGAGCGAAAGCTCTCCTGCGCCGTGCGGCGCGGGCGTTCGGGCCCGACGAGGCCGTGGCCCGCGCGCGATGCGTCGTCGCCCAGGTCGAGATCGCGCTCGTGTCGCGCGATCTCGGCTGGCCCACGACGGCACTCGAGGCGGCGCGAGCGACGCTCGAGGAGCACGGCGACCGCGTCAACGCCGCCTATGCGCGGTATCTCGGAGTCCGGCGCCTCCTGCTGACCGGGCACATCGCCGAGGCGGAGGGCAAGCTCGCGGAGCTCGACCCCACGCCGCTACCCCCGGCGTCGAGAACCGCGCACGAGCTGGTGGTGGCGGGGATCGCGATCCGGCGCCTGCGAACGAAGACGGCGCGCGACGCCCTCGCCCGAGCCGAGCGTGCCGCCGGCCACGCACGCATCCCGGCGCTGGCCGCGGAAGTCGACAGTCTATCGGCCGTCCTGAACACGCCGGCGGCACGCCTGATCGCGAGCGGTCAGGAGCGGCTTCTCCTGCTCGAGGATGTCGAGGCGCTGCTGGGATCGAACGCGCTGGTGGTGGACGCATGCCGTCGCGTCGTGCGGCACGTGCGCACGATGGTCGTGCTCACGACACGCCCCGTGTTGTTGACCCTCGCTCGGACGCTGGCCGAGGCCTGGCCGGCGGACGTGCCGCGGGACGTGCTGGTGGCGCGGGCGTTTGGCGCCAAGCGCGCCGACGAATCACACCGCGTCCGGCTGCGCGTGGAAGTCGGACGTCTTCGCCGCGTGCTGCGCGCCCTGGCCGGTGTGAGCGCGACGAAGCGGGGATTTGCGCTGGCGCCCCGCCGCGCCCGCGAGGTCGTCGTGCTGGCGCCGCCCGTCGAAGGCGAGCACGCGGCGGTGCTCGCGTTCCTCGCCGACGGCGAGTCGTGGTCGAGCTCGGCCCTGGGGCAGGCCCTCGGCGCGAGCCAGCGCACCGTTCAGCGAGCGCTCGACTCGCTTTCGGCGGCGGGTAAGGTGCAGTCGTTTGGGCGCGGGCGAGCGCGTCGTTGGATGACTCCTTCTCTGCCCGGATTCACGACGACCTTGTTACTCCCCTCGCCGTTGCCGACTGACTAGAATGGGGGCATGAAGCGATCACGCGCCGAGATCGTCCGTGAGTATGGACCCTTCCCCGGCGTCGACCGCGTGCACGGGGTCACGTATGACGGCCGCCACGTCTGGTTCGGCGCCGGTGACAAGCTGCACGCGTTCGATCCCGCGAGTGGCAAGACGGTACGCTCGATCGACGTCGCCGCGAATGCCGGAACGGCCTTCGATGGCCAGCACCTCTACCAGATCTCCGCCGGGCGCATCCAGAAGATCGATCCCAAGACCGGCCGCGTGATCGCCACGATCCCGGCACCCGGCGGCGGCGCCGACTCGGGGCTCGCGTGGGCCGAGGGCACGCTCTGGGTCGGGCAGTATCGGGACCGGAAGATCTATCAGGTCGATCCCCAGACCGGGACGGTTCTGCGCACCATCGAGTCCAACCGCTTCGTCACCGGGGTCACCTGGGTCGATGGCGAGCTGTGGCACGGCACCTGGGAAGGTGACGAGAGCGACGTGCGGCGCGTCGATCCGCGAAGCGGAGAGGTTCTGGAGCAGCTGGACATGCCACCCGGGACGGCCGTGTCGGGGCTCGAGTCCGACGGCCGCGATCTGTTCTTCTGCGGAGGCGAAGGCAGCGGCAAGGTGCGGACCGTGCGCCGGCCCAAACGATCTACTTGATCGCCTGAGGGTTGATCGGCGACCCGGTGCCGCGCGTGATCACCAGCGGCGGCGCACACAGGAAGAACTCGTAGACGCCGTCGGCGGCGCAGTCCTCCGCGAGCTCCTTCAGATAGAAGATCTCGCCGTGCACGATCCCGATCGCGGGGATCGTGACCCAGTGCCACGGCTGGAAGACGTCGGGCCCGGTATCGTTGGGGCGGACCTCGATGCCCCAGGTATCGCTGCAGACCGCAGCGATCTGCTTGGCGTGAATCCAGTCGACAGTCTCGAACGCCAGACCCGGCGCGTCGCCCCCGGCATAGCCACCCCACTCGCCGCGCGCCAGGCGATCCTCCATCTGGCCCGTGCGGATGATCACGAAGTCGGCGCGCTTGACGGTCACGCCCTGGGCGCGCGCGGTCGCGTCGAGATCGGCCACGGTGATCCCGTAACCGTCCGGCAGACACGCCACACCCTTCCAGCGGGCGACGTCGAGCAGCACGCCGCGCCCGACCATCTTGTTCGCGAACTTGTCGATGCTGTTCTTGTGCGCGCCGCGCATGTCGACGAGCGTGGCCGGATAGCCGTTCCACATCTTGTCAACGAGGAACACATGCGAGAGCGCGTCCCACTGGGTGGCCGCCTGCGTCGGCAGATTGATCGCGTCGTCCGCGTAGCGCAGACCCGGCGTCACGTCGTGCTTGCCGGCGACGGCGTCGGTGCCGGTCGCCAGCATCTGGTGCATCGGATTCCAGCGACCGCCGAAGATGCCGCGCTGAGGCCCGTTCTCGTCGAGGTTGAGTCCGAGACGGAATACCTTGCCCTTCTTCACGAGGCGCGCGGCGTTGACGATGTCCTCGGGCGTGATGTAGTTGAGGACGCCGAGCTCGTCGTCGGCGCCCCACTTTCCCCAGTTCTTGAGCGCCTCCGCCTTCTTCAGCACGTCGTCCCGGGTCAGTCGCCCCATGATGGTCTCCTCCGGGCCCTCACCTTGCCACATCCCCGGCTCCAGCGGTCCAGAACGTCAGCAGCCCGACGCGGCGTGTAACGGTTACACCCGTGTTCCGGATCGAAAACGTGCGGGCCCGCTAAGTGTCGGCAATCGCGTGAGCGTCGGTGGCACAGCGCTTGCCGCTTTCACGGGGCGGGGCCGCGTGTCATGCGCGGCTCAACGATTACAGGGAGGAGATATCGCATGACGACGAAATGGGTGTTGAAGCTGGTTCCGCTGACCGCGCTGGTCGCGACCACTGCGGTCGCCGCGCCGGTCTGGGTCCGGAACGGCTACGAGACTGAGGTTCGCGGCCGTGTGACCGCGGTCGATTCGAGCGCGACGTCCGACGTCGCGCAGGTCGTGATCGAGGATCGCGATCGGGTCACGGTCGCGCCGGCCGCGCAGGTCGCGATGGCCGACGTGCGCCCTGGCGACGTCGTCGAGGCGCGCTACACGGAAGTCGCGGGTCAGAAGACCGTCGTCTCGATGTACAACGTGTTTCACGAGATCCAGGCGCCCTGACGTCGCGGCGGGAGCTGCCGGCGAAACGCCGGCGGCTCTCGCCGCCGCTCTTACGACCGTCCTACCGGCTCCTGTCGCGTCGCGCGCTCGCCGCTGATATCGGCGTCGTACCCCGGGCGCACGCGCGCGTCGATCACGCACACCTCGCCGTTCAGCACCGCTTTCACGCCCTGCGCGATCGCGCTCCGGAGCTGCTCGGGCTCGGTGACCGGCCCGATGCCCTTGGCGCCCTGCGCCACGGCGAGCGCGGCCAGATCGATGTCGGGCTCGTTGATCCGCTGGCCGATCCACTTGTTCTCGACCGGGCGGCCGCGCATACGCGCCACGCGCTCCTGGTGCGCTTCGTCGTTGTAGAACGAGCGGTTGTTGCAGACGACGAATAGGCACGGAATCTGGTAGTGCGTCGCGGTCCACAGCGCGGTGAGCCCCATCAAATAGTCGCCGTCACCGATCAGCCCGATCGGGATGCGTCCCGAGCCCTTCAGCGCGAGGCCCGCGCCCACCGTGATGCCCGGGCCCGCCCCCACGCCCGCCCCGCCGTCGCCACCCAGGTAGTCGAGCGGATGCGCGAAGTGGCGCGCTTCTCCCGGCCAGCCGAGCGGGAGTCGCGTCAGGCATACTTCCACGCCCTCGGTCGCCTCGTTGAGCGCCGCCGCGACGGCCCGCAGGCTCAGCACGTCGTACGTACGGCGGCCGGGCTCCGGCGCCTTCGCCGGCGCCGCGTTGCTCTGGCGTGCCTTGCACGCGTCGAGGAGCAGCGGCACGACCACGTCCGGCTCGGCGAGCAGGTTCACGTCGACGGGCGGCAGCCCGAAGTAGTCCATGCTGAAGCCGCGGTGCAGGTGCACGTCGCACGAGGCCGCGACGATCCGCGCGCCAATCGGCCGATCGGCGTAGACCTGCTTGAGCGTGCCGGCCAGATCGATCCAGTCGAGCGCCAGGATCACGTCGGCCTCGCGCACGGCCGCCGCCGCGAGCTCGGAGAGATAGGTGCCGGGCGGCCCAACGTGCAGCGCGTGCCCGGTCGGGAAGCTCGCACCGGTCTTGAGATCGGTCATCACTCGCGCGCCGAGCTTTTCGGCCAGCGCCACGCGGGCGCGCCAGCTCTCGATCGTGCGCTTGCCGCGACCGACGAGCATGACTGGTGCGAAGGCGCCGGACAGCACCGAGGCGGCGCGTGCGATCAGCTCGGGCGCCGGGCGCGGTGACTCCGGCGCGGCGAAGCGCGAGGGATCGGGCAGCGGCGGCAGCGCGCCGAGCTTCGATTCCTGGAGTGCGGCGTCGAGGTTGACGTACGTGGGTCCACTCGGTGCGGTCGTCGCCATCTGCGCGGCGCGCAGCAGCGCGTCGTACGCCGCGGGCACCGACGCCGGCTGGTTGTCCCACTTCGTGTAGCCGCGTACGAGCGCGCCCTGATCGGACGCGGTGTGGATCCAGTCGATCCACGGGCGGCGCTTGGCCGCGTCCCAGGGCCCGGTCGCGCCCAGGATCAGCATCGGGACGCGATCGCACCACGCGTTGAAGATCCCCATGCTGCCATTCAGCAGGCCGACGTTCGAGTGCAGGATGGTGCCCATCATGCGGCCGCTCGCCTTCGCATAGCCGTGGGCCACCGACACCGCCGCGCCCTCGTGCAGGCACAGGATCATCTGCGGCCGCTGGTTGCCGATGTGGTTCACCAGGCTGTCGTGGAGGCCGCGAAAGCTGGCGCCGGGCACGAGCGAGACCCAGGGCACCTCGAGGGCCTGGAGCATGCGCGCGATCGCATCGCTCGACCAGAGCTCCTCATGCGCGGGCGATGGCTGCGGTGTCTCGGGCAGAATCGTCGGCTTCATGTCTCTGCTCCTGACGTTTGGGGGTCGGCGCGCGGCCGGGCCGCAAGCCCCGTCAGCCTACTGCAGCCCAACACGGCGCCGCAAGGCCGCCGCCTGGCTCCTTTATAATCCCGGCGCATGTTCCCGGACTGCGAACGCGTACCACAGCCTCGGTGCGGGCAGCGCCGGCCCGCGAGGAGCTAAGGGATGGCCTACAAGGATCTCCGCGAGTACCTGGCCGCTCTGGAAGTGCGGGGTCGGCTGCACCACGTCAAGAAAGAGGTTGATCCGAACTGGGAGGTCGCCGCCGTCATCCGCCGGGTTTTCCAGCGAATTCCGCCGGCGCGGCGTCCGGCCGTCATGTTCGAGCACGTCAAGGGGCACCGGATGCCGCTGGTCGCCGGCATCCTCGGCGCCTCGCCCGAGGTCTACGCGCTGGCGCTCGAGACCACCGTCGACCAGATCGCCGACAAGTGGGCTCGGGCTCAGAGCCATCCGATTCCTCCGGTGCGAGTCAAGACCGGTCCGGTGAAGGGCGTGATCCAGACCGGCGACAAGATCGACGCGACGGCGCTGCCGCTGTGCCTGTGGACGCGCGACCAGGACCCGGCGCCCTACGTCACGGGGCCGTGCGTGATCTCGCACGATCCGGAGACCGGCGAGCGCAACATGGGCACCTACCGGCTCATGCTGAAGGGGCCGCGCAAGTTCGGGCTCTTTCTCAGCACCACCTGGCGCGACATGTACGCCCACATCATGAAGAACGAGCGCAAGGGCAACCCGACGCCGTGCGCGGTCGTGATCGGCTGCGACCCGCCCGTGCCGCTCACGTCGGTCGCGCGGATCCGCGGTGACGAGCTCGGGGTGGCCGGCGCCCTGCGCGGCGAGCCGCTCGAGGTCGTCAAGTGCGAGACCAACGATCTCGAGGTGCCGGCGCACGCGGAGATCGTCATCGAGGGCTTCGTGCCGCCCGGCGTGCGCGAGCACGAGGGACCGTTCGGCGAGTACACGGGCTACATGGGCTCGTCCGGCCCAAGCTTCGTGATCGAGGTCACCGCGATCACCCATCGCGTCGATCCGATCTATCAGGCCTTCTTCAGCCAGATGCCGCCGAGCGAGTCGAGCTGCATCCGCGGCACCGGCCGCGACGTGGCGCTGCTCCAGCATCTCCGGCGCGATCTGAGGCTTCCGGTGCGCGACGTCCACCTGCTCGAGGCCGGCGGCGGCGCCGCGTTCCTGGCCATCTCGCTCAAACGCGAACATCCCGCCCTGCCCCAGCGCGCGATGTGGGCCGTCTGGGCGTACGATCCGTCGTTCTCGAAGTGGGTGGTCGTCGTCGACGAGGACATCGACATCCGCGACTACTTCCAGGTGCTCTGGGCGATGTCCTGGCACGTGCAGCCCGAGCACGACCTCTACGTGAACCGCGCGACGGCCGGCGTCGCGCTCGATCCCTCGACCGCCGAGGAAGACGTGGATCAGCTCGAGCGCAAGACGGTGCTGTCCTCCAAGGTCGGCGTCGATGCGACGCGCAAGCATCGGTTCCCGGCCCGCTCGGTGCCGCCGAAGGAAGATCTGGACCGCGTCGACGCCCACTGGGCGGAGTACGGCCTGGAGTAGGAGACCCGACCGCTGGACGATGCCCCATCACGAACCGATCGGACCCGTTGGAGGCAACGGCTCATGACACGTGCCCGGACTCTCTCCGTCCTTATCGCGGCGATCCTGGTCGCCGCCCTCGTGTTCGCTCTTACCCCCATCCCGGCGGCATTCGCGCAGGGTGCCTCGCGCACCGACGCGCCGGCGGGCCAGATGACCTGGGCGGTGCACTTCTCGCTGGCGCCGACATTCTTCGACCCGGCGGAGACCCCAGCGCTCATCACCCCGTTCCTGGTCCTCTACGCGCTGCACGATGCTCTCGTGAAGCCGATGCCGGGCAAGCCCCAGGCCGGGAGCCTGGCCGAGTCCTGGAGCGCCTCGCCCGACGGTCTGGCATACGAGTTCGTGCTGCGGCAGGGCGTGAAGTTTCACAACGGCGATTCGCTCACCGCGGAGGACGTGAAGTTCTCCTTCGAGCGCTATCGGGGCGCCGCGGCGACGATGATGAAGGCGCGGGTCGCGGCGGTCGAGGTCGTCGACCCGCATCGCGTGCGCTTCCGGCTCAAACAGCCGTGGGCTGACTTCATGACGTTCTTCGGGACACCGGCCACGGGCGCCGCCTGGATCGTGCCTAAGAAATACATCGAGAAGGTCGGCGACGAGGCCTTCAAGAAGGCGCCGGTGGGCGCCGGCCCGTACAAGTTCGTCTCGTTCAACCCGGGCATCGAGCTCGTCCTCGAGGCCCACGAGCAGTACTGGCGCAAGGTGCCGACCGTGAAGCGGCTGGTCTTCAAGTCGGTGCCGGACGAGGCCACGCGCCTGGCGATGCTCAAGCGCGGCGAGGCCGACGTGGCCTACTCGATCCGCGGCGCGCTGGCCGAGGAGATCCGGCGGACGCCGGGGCTCACGTTGAAGGCCACCGGCGGTGCGTTCACCGAATGGATCACGATCATCGACCAGTGGGACCCGAAATCGCCGTGGGCCGACCGGCGCGTGCGCCAGGCCGCGAACCTCGCGATCGACCGTCAGGCCATCAACGAGGCCGAGTACCTGGGGCTGGCCAAGAACACCGCCAGCATCATCCCCAGCGGCTTCGAGTTCGCCTGGTCCCCACCCCTCTATGCGTACGATGCGCCGCGCGCCAAGAAGCTCCTGGCCGAGGCCGGCTATCCCAACGGCTTCGACGCCGGCCTGATCTCGGCGGACGTGGTGTACGCGTCGATCGCCGAGGTCGTGGCGAACTATCTGCAGGCCATCGGGATCCGCATCAAGGTGCAGCCGCTCGAGCGCGCCGCGATCATCAAGGCCAACCAGGAGAAGAAGCTCAAGAATCTCTATCGCGGCGGCAGTGCCGCATTCGGCAACGCCGCGACGCGCATCGAGGCGCTCGTGCTCACCGACGGGATGTACGCCTATGGCGGCTATCCCGACATCGACGGGCTCTTCCGCGAACAGGTCGCGGAGACCGACCGCAAGAAGCGCGAGGCGACCTTGCACAAGATCCAGCAGCTCATGTACGAGCGGGCGATCTTCGTGCCACTCTTCGAGCCGGCCTTCTTGAACGGCTACGGACCGCGGGTGGCGGAATCGGGGCTCGGGCTCATCACCTACCACGGCTACTCCGCGCCCTACGAGGACGTGAAGCTCAAGGCCCGCTGACCCGGCGGGCGGCGAGATCTAGCGCGGGTCGCTCGCCCCGTGCCAGAGATCGCGGAAGCGCGCGGCGACCGTGTCCTCGTAGGTGGCCGGCGCCGAAAGCAGGCCGATCGAGCGCGCGAAGCCGTTCATCACCGTGACGGCCCGCTCCCCGATCGCCGGATTGTAGAACGGCAGGTCGCGCTCCACGACGGCACCGATGATCTCTGCAGCCGCCGCCGGAAACCGGCGACGCCCTACCTCGGTGGCGCGCGCCGGCGC
>Ga0075424_100001116_pt1 | contig 22934 bp, 19 predicted proteins | sample SoiMethybrSBSTD3_FD_75301 | JGI IMG/M metagenome (GOLD analysis project Ga0075424, IMG submission 75301) | Bulk soil microbial communities from a Populus tree surrounding site in Tennessee, USA - Soil MetaG P. TD hybrid SBSTD3 | ecosystem: Environmental > Terrestrial > Soil > Tree plantation... | reverse complement strand
GTTCGCCCCGGCCGAAGCGCTTGCCTGCATCGCCAACCAGCGATCGGCCTGGCACCCCGCCGTGCTCGACGCGTTCCTGCGGGAGATGGGTCCCTCGCTGCGCCCGGACATCGCGGTGGCCTGACGCCGCGTAACGGCATTAGCGGGGCGGCGTCGTGTATCTTCCGCCCATGCCGCTTTTCTCACCAATTGCGTGGGGCGCTGACCGAAGCGTCCGAATCCTCGATCAGACGGTCCTTCCACAGTCGGAGCACTACCGTGAGCTCGGCTCCGCCGCCGAGGTGGCCGAGGCGATCCGGTCGCTCCGGGTTCGGGGTGCGCCGTTGATCGGCATCGCTGCGGCGATGGGGCTCGTGGCTGGACTGCGCGGGCAGCGCGGCGCCTCGCGCGCCGCGTTCCTCGAGCAATTGGCCGACGCCGCCGAGTGTCTGGGAGCGGCGCGTCCGACCGCGGTCAATCTGCGCTGGGCGCTCGATCGGATGACGACCACCGCGCGTGAGACGTCGGGCGATGCCGCGGCGGTGTGGCAGCGCCTTCACGCCGAAGCGGAAACGATCTGGGAGGAGGACCGGGCGATGTGCCGGCGCATCGGGGAGGCGGGGCAGCCCCTCGTCCCCGATGGCACGAACGTGCTGACGCACTGCAATGCCGGCGCCCTGGCCACGGGCGGGATCGGCACGGCCTTGGCACCGGTCTACCTGGCGCACGAAGCGGGTCGGCGGGTGCACGTTTTCGTGGACGAGACGCGCCCGGTGCTTCAGGGCGCGCGGCTCACGGCCTGGGAGCTGGAGCAGGCCGGCGTGCCGTGCACCCTGATCGCCGATGGGGTGGCGGCGAGTCTGATGCGGGCGGCGCGCATCGACGTCGTCTTCGTCGGCGCGGATCGCATCGCCGGCAACGGCGATTTCGCGAACAAGATCGGGACCTACGGCGTGGCGGTGCTGGCCCGGCATCACGACGTGCCCCTGTACTGCTGCGCCCCGTCCTCCACCATCGACGCGGCGATCCCGGACGGCGCGGCGATTCCCATCGAGCAGCGCTCTCCGGACGAGGTGCGCCTGATCGCCGGCCGGGCCATCGCACCGGCGACGGTGGCCGCATTCAATCCGGCGTTCGACGTGACGCCAGCGAGCCTGGTGACCGGCTATCTCACCGATCGCGGATGCGTGCAACCTCCTTTCTCCGCCCCGCCACGGTGAAGCCGATCATCGCGGTCGTGGGTGGATCGAGCTGCAACGCCGCCGAGGCGCAGCTGGCTGAAGATCTGGGCCGCCGCTTGGCCGAAGCGGGCGCGGTCGTGATCTGCGGCGGGCTGACGGGCGTGATGGAATCGGTCGCGAAGGGGGTGCGGCAGGGCGGCGGCCTTGCGATCGGCATTCTTCCCGGCGCCGATCGCCGGGAGGCCAACGACTACATCGACGTCGCCCTGGCGACCGGCATGGGGGAAATGCGCAATGCGCTGATCGTGCGGGCCGCGGGCGCGGTGGTGGCGGTCGGCGGCGGCCACGGGACGTTGTCCGAGGTCGCGCTGGCGCTGCGCATCGGAACGCCCGTCGCCGGACTGCGGGATCGGTTCGTCGGTGTGGTGGAGATGCCCCGTCTCGATTCGTCTGCCGCGGCGGCAGACTGGGCGATCGCCCAGGCGAGTCGCTAAACCGTCGGGTTGGCCGCTCCGCGGACCTGACGCAGGTAGGCCATCACCGCTTCGCTCTCCCGCACCAGCCCGTCGCCGACCTGCCGGGCCACCGCCACGTCCCCGGCCTTGCCGGCCATTTCCAGCTGCTGCAGCATTGCCGCCAGGCCCTTCGCCCCGATCGTCGCCGACGCGGACTTGAACGCGTGGGCGGCGCGCTCGATCTCCGGTCCGGCTCCCGACGCGAGCGCCGTCGTGACGGCGGCGATCCGGTCGGGCGCGCTCTGCAAATAGGTGTCGAGCACGGGATCCACCGCTTCTTCGGCGCCCGCTGCGCGCATCTCCTGCCGGAACGTATCGAGATCCACTGGGGCAGGGAGAGCGGGGTGGGTGGAGACGGCGGGTGCCGGAACTGGTGGGGCGGGGGCGGGCGACTCCGTGGCGGCCCACCCTTCCACGGTGGCGAACAGCTCGTGTGCCTTGAACGGCTTGGTGAGATACCCGCTCATGCCCTGGGCCAGACAGCGCTCCCGCTCTCCGCTCAATGCGTGCGCGGTCAGGGCGATGATCGGGATCGTGCGCCCCTCCTCGGTGGCCCGGATGGCGTGGGTCGCCTCGAACCCGTCCATCTCCGGCATCTGCACGTCCATCAGGATGACGTCGTACCGGCTGCGCGCGGCAGCCGCGACCGCTTCCCGGCCGTTGTTGGCGACGTCGATCTCGTGGCCGCGCTTGCGCAGCATCGAGGCCGCCACCTCCTGATTCACCGGGTTGTCCTCCGCCACGAGCACGCGCAGGCGGCGGCGGGATTCCGCGATCGTGTGCCGGGTGACAAACGCCGCGCCGGCGGTCGGATCGGGAATCGCCAGGACCGCTGCCACGGCTTCGAGCAGATCGCTGCGCGACAGTGGCTTCGGGAGATAGCCGCGAATCCCGAGGTCGCGGCAGCGCTGGCCGTCGCCGCGCTGGCCGGCGGACGTGAGCATCACGAGCGGCGTCATGGCGAGGGTCGGGTCATCGCGTACCGCGGCGGCCAGCTCGAAGCCGTCCAGGCCGGGCATCTGGGCGTCGATGATCGCGACGTCGTGGGGAGCGCCGTCCCTGTGGCCATGCCGCAGGGCTTCGAGCCCTGCCGTGCCGTCAACGGCCTGCTGCACGTGCATGCGGGCGGCCGTCAGGATATCGATCACGATGCGACGGTTGGTCGCGTTGTCGTCAACGACCAGCGCGCGCCGACCGGCGAGCCGGGCCGCGTCGGGCGCGGCCGCCTGGCCCGCGGCCGGCTCGATCTCGAACTCGGCGGTGAACGCGAACTCCGTTCCCTTGCCGACCTCGCTCGACACCGACAGGTCGCCGCCCATGAGGCGGACCAGGCGGCGGGCGATGGCCAGCCCCAGGCCGGTGCCGCCGTATTTCCGGGTCATGGAGGCGTCGGCCTGCGAGAACTCCTCGAAAATCGTCTCCAGCTTGTCGCGCGCGATGCCGATCCCGGTGTCCCGCACCGCGAGCCGGATCACCGCGCGGTCCTGCCTGGCCTCCAGCGTCGTCGCCGACACGACCACTTCGCCCTGGTGGGTGAACTTGATCGCGTTGGAGACCAGGTTGGTGAGGACCTGGCGCAACCGGGTCGGATCGCCTCGGAGCTGCGCCGGAACGTCGGGGGCGACGTCGGCCACCAGCTCCAACCGCCGCTCGCGCGCGCGCACGGCCAGCAGGCTCATGGTGGAATCCAGGAGGTGCGGCAGGTCGAAGGCGATGTGCTCCAGCTCGAGATGCTCGGCTTCGATCTTCGAGAAATCGAGGATGTCGTTCAGCAGGGTGAGCAGCGTTTCGGCCGACGTCTGGACCAGCGTGAGTGAGTGTCGTTGCTCCGGGGCCATCTCAGTGTCCAGCAACAGCTCCGTGAGGCCCATGATCGCGTTCATCGGCGTCCGGATTTCGTGGCTCATATTGGCCAGGAAGGCGCTGCGCGTCTGGGCCAGCCGCTCGGCCACGTCGCGGGCCGTGCGCAGGGCGTCGCGGCTCGCCACCTGCTCGCGCACGTCGCGCGCGATGGTCGAGAAGCCCCGGATGCGGCCCGCCGCGTCCCGCGTGAGCGACATGCTCAGGGACACGGGAATCAGGCTGCCGTCCTTGTGCCGCCGCACGGTCTCGAAATGCTCGACGTGCTCGCCGCGCCGGATGCGGTCGAGCACGTCGGTCATTTCGTGCGCGCGATCGGCCGGCGCCAGTTGGGCGACCGGCCGTCCCAGGGCTTCCCCCGGCGCATACCCGAACAACCGGTGCGCCGCCGCATTCCACGTCGCGATCGTGCCGTCCAGCGTCTGACCGATGATCGCGTCTTCGGACGACTGCACGATGCTGGCCAGCTGGGTCAGCGCGTCCTCCGCCCGGCGCCGGTCGCTGATGTTCTCGTACATGACCAGCACGTCGCCGTCGCCGCTGCCTTCCACGTTGCTGGCGGTGGCGCGGACCGCGATCAGGGTCCCGTCCTTGCGTCTCCGCTCCGCCTCCACGGCCACCGGCTCGCCCTTGCGGGCGCGTTGATCGAGGCGGGACGCCTTGGCGATCTCGGAGCGGGGCACCACCAGCTCGTTCAGGTCCCGGCCCAGCACGTCTTCACTGTGGTACCCGAACAACGTTGTGAACTGGGGATTGATGCCGCGAATGTGACCGTCCCCGTCCACCACGGCGATCGCGATCGGCGCCGCCGTGAGCAACGCATCGAGGTAGACGCGGTCGCCGACCGCCTTGCGCTCCCGCTGGGTCAGCTCCGCCGAGGCCAGGAGATGTCCGAACAGCAGCTCGTGGGAGGTGCGGTGAAACACGATCATCGCCGCGGCGAACAACACCACCAGCACGATGACGATAGGGGTGTCACGGCCGAACGAGGCTTGCAGGATCCCCACCGGCGCCGGCACGAGGAGCCCGGCCAGGAAATAGCGATAGCTCCACAGGTCGGCCGAGACGGAAGCCACGCCACCCGCGGCCAGACCGCACAGGACGACGAGCAAGAGCGCGGCCTGGTCGAGCGGAATGCTGGGCATGAACGCTGCCGCCCCAACGCCCCAAACGAGACCCGTCGCCGCGAGCGCCAGCCGGAACCGCTGGTTCCCCGAATCGACCGAGGTGCTGGGAGTGGCGAGCCTGCGGCGCAACACGTCCCGCACGAAGATGCAGGCGAAGACCGCGGCACCCCAGATGGCTAAAGCCACCGTCGGCAAGGACGGCCACAACAGCGTCGCCACCACGGCAAAAACGACCAGGTGGGCGATTTCCGCTCTCGGGCTTTCCCGCACCAGTCGCTGGAACAGCTCCCGTCGCACCTGGGCTTCGAGGCCCGGCGCGGCGAGGTCGGTGCCGACCAGCCGTGCGGAAAACGAGGGGGCGCGCGGCGGCGAAGCGGTTTCGGGAGTGCCCACTGGAGAGGTCACAGGCGGTGAGAGAGAATCTATGACTCCGCCGCCGCCTCTCCAACAGCGGCCTCGAGAGGGTGGTTCGGCCGCACCGGGCCGTATGATGAAGAAACGCACACGGTTCGGGGGGTGGAGCCAGCGACGCGCCAGGCGGTATAATGCACGCATGAAAGCGGGCGCGAAGTTCGTCCTCGGGGCGGCGGTCATTGTCGGCTCGGTCAGCTACCTCATGGCGACGGGTATCAAGCAGACCGGGCAGTATTTCCTGACACCCAGCGAGTTGTCGCAGAAAATCGCCACCGACCCGACGTTCTACGACGTCGGCATGAAGGTCGGAGCCCACGTCGTGCCGGGAAGCGTCACGCGGGACGTGGCTTCGCAAACGCTCCAGTTTCGCATCACCGACGGCAGCGCGACCTATCCCGTCGTGTACCACGGCCTGCCGCCGGACACGTTCAACGACAGTGTCGAGGTGGTGGTGGAGGGCCGGCTGCAGCCCGACGGCGTGATTCGCGCCACCGACGTGCTCGCCAAGTGTGGGTCCCGCTACGAAGCCGTTCCGAAAGCCTAAATGACGTTGCTCGGGGGCCTCGCCCTGTGGGTCGCATGCCTGCTGGGCCTGTGGGGCGCGCTCACCGGATTGCTGGGGGCGAGCCGGGGGCGGGCGGACTTGATCGCCAGCTCGCGTCACGCCGTGTTCGCGCTGTGCGGGACGCTGCTCGCCGCGGTGGTCGCGCTCGAGGTCGCGCTGTTCCGGCACGACTTCAACGTCGAGTACGTTGCCGCCTATACCAGCCGTAACCTGCCGACGTTCTATACCTGGTCCGCGCTTTACGCCGGCCAGAAAGGCAGCCTGCTGTTCTGGGCCACGGTGCTCTCGCTGTTCGCCGCGATCGCCCAGATCGTCACTGCGCCGCGGCACCGCGTGTATCTCCCGTACGTCGGCGCGATCACCTGTATCGTCGTCACGTTCTTCGTCAGCGTCATGTTGTTCGGCGGGGCGAACCCGTTCGAGCGCCTGGCGTACACGCCGCTCGACGGCCGCGGTCTGAATCCGCAGCTCCAGAACCCCGGCATGGTGTTCCACCCGCCGATGCTCTACCTCGGCTACATCTCGATCACGATCCCGTTCGCCTTCGCCATGGCGGCACTGCTCTCGCGCCGGCTGGACGTCGACTGGCTGGTGGCGATCCGCAAGTGGACGCTGCTGTCGTGGTTGTTCCTTTCGGTCGGCATCTGCCTCGGCATGTGGTGGGCGTATGTGGAGCTGGGGTGGGGCGGGTACTGGGCCTGGGACCCCGTGGAGAACGCTTCCTTCCTCCCATGGCTCACCATGACCGCGTTCCTGCACTCAGTGATGATTCAGGAAAAGCGGGGCATGCTGAAAAAGTGGAACCTGTTGCTGATCATCGGGTCGTGGTTGCTGTCGATCTTCGGGACATTCTTGACACGTTCGGGAGTGATCGCGTCGGTCCACTCGTTCACCCAATCGAACGTCGGCTATTTCTTTCTCGGGTTCCTGGCGATCGCCGGCACCCTGAGCTTCTGGGTTTATGCCCGTCGCCTCCCCGCGCTCACAGCCGAGTCGACGCTCGAGTCGATCGTTAGCCGCGAAGCGAGCTTCTTGTTCAATAATCTGCTACTCGTGGGCATCGCGTTTTCGATTCTCTTCGGCACGTTGTACCCCATCCTGTCCGAGCTGGTGACGGGCACCAAGGTCACGATCGGTCCACCCGCGTTTAACCTGGTGAATATTCCGCTCGGTCTGGCGTTATTGCTGCTGACCGGCATCGGCCCGCTGATCGCCTGGAGGCGGTCCTCGCTCCCTAATCTGCGCCGGCAGTTTGCGGCACCGATCACGAGCGGGGTCATGGTGTTGCTCGTCTTGCTGATCGCGGGCATGCGCGATCCCTATCCGATCGTCGCGATCAGCCTGGGCGCCTTCGTGCTCGGCACTGTCGTCCAGGAATTCGTTCGGGGCGTTTCAGCCCGGCACCGGCAGTACAGCGAGGGCTGGTGGCTCGCGTTCGGCCGGTTGATAGCGCGCAACCGGCGGCGGTACGGAGGCTACATCGTCCACGTGGGGATCGTCGTTCTGTTCGTGGCCTTCGCGGGGATGGCCTTCAAGACCGAGACCCAGGCCACCCTGCGACCCGGGGAATCGGCGACGCTGAAGAGCCCCTACGGTTGGACCTACACGTTCACGCACCTGGGGATTTCGCAGTACGACGCGCTCAACCGCCAGGTGACCGCCGCGACGGTCGAGGTGTCGCGGGAGGGCCGGCGCATCGGCGTCCTGACCACGGAAAAGCGCCAGCACGTCGACAGCCGCGGCCAGGCCACGTTCCAGCCGTCCACGGAGGTCGGCATCAAGAGCGATCTCCGCGAGGACCTCTACATCGTGCTGGCCGGAGTGGTGAACGGCACCGAGCAGGCCGTGTACCGTTTCACCATCAATCCGCTCGTGTGGTGGGTCTGGTACGGCGGCCTGATCGTGGCCCTGGGAGGTCTCGTGGTGATGTGGCCCGGGGGCGGGGCCCCGGCCGTGCGGCGCGCCCAGGCGGGATATGCCGTGAAGCTCGTGGCGAACGATGCCGGATAGGCGGGAGTTTCTCCTCGGTGGCCTGGCGGTCGTTCTCTCCGCCCAGGATACCCTCACGGACTCCGGCCCAGCCGGCAAGCTCTGGGATCCGTATCGCGCCGGACCGTCGCTCCCACCCACGACGGCCGGCGACAACGACGCGGCGATTCAGGCGATCGAAAAGCGCCTCAAGTGCACCTGCGGCTGCGGGCTCGACCTGTATACGTGCCGCACGACCGACTTCTCGTGTCCCGTGAGTCCGGGGTTGCACAGCCGCGTGATCGCGTTGTCGGAGGCCGGGATGACCGCCGAGCAGATCATCGCCGATTTCGTGCGCGAATACGGCGTGGTCATGCTGATGGCCCCGCCTGCCCGTGGCTTCAATCTCACCGCGTACTGGCTGCCCGGTCTCGCGATTCTCGGCACCGGAACGGCGCTGGTCTTCACCATTCTCCGGTGGACGCGGAGCGCCCGGCCGGCTGAAGCGGTGCCCAGCGATGCCGAAACCCCCGCCACCAAGGCGGAGCTCGAGCGGCTGCGGCACGACCTGGATCAGTTCCAGGCGTGAACCAGGTGCTCGAGCTGGTCATCGCCGTGATCCTCGCGGCCGCGGCGATCTATTTCGTGCTGCAGCCGGTGTTCGGACCCCCGCGCCAGGCTCAAGTCGAGGACGATTCCGGGATTGATCCCGACGACGACATGTCGCCGCGCGCCGTGGCGCTGCGGGCGCTGAAGGAAATCGAATTCGATCGCGCCACGGGCAAGCTCACCGATGCGGACTACGACGCGCTGAAACGCCGCTACACGGCCGAAGCGGTTCAGGCGCTCCGGGTCGAAGAGACTGCGCGGCCCGAAACCGCGGCGGCCGCGGCTGCGTTCCTCGAGCCTCCCAGCGAGCGGTCCTGCCCCGAACACGGGCCGCGTCCAGAGGCAAACGCGCGGTACTGCTCCGAGTGCGGCCGGCGGCTTGAACGGGCCCAGTCATACTGCACCCGGTGTGGCTCAGGCTTGGAGCCCGGGGCGCGGTTCTGCTCGTCGTGCGGGCGGCGCGCAGCGGCCTGACCGTCGGTGGTGTGATGTCGATCACCCGCTTAACAGCCTGCCAACGTTCGCGTCTGTTCCTGCGGTTCGAAGCTCGAATGCTCACTTTGACCGACAGGAGCCGTACCGATGCGCACACATCCACTCGCCCTTGCGGGCGCGGTCGCCGTCGCCCTGGCAGGCTCGGCGTGTAGCGAGACCTCGACCGGGCTGAGCGCCGATCAGACTCAGGTCCAGGCCGCCTACGAATCGCTCACCGGCTACACCGACTACGATTTCGGCGACTCCGGCGCGATCGCCTCCACTCCCGTCTCCCCGGCGTCGCTCAGCCCGGTCATGCTGGATACGGCGATCGCCCCGCTCTTCTGGGGCCGGGAGCGCGTCGTGCGCGGCGGACCGCGACCCATCTTTACCCGGACCATCGTGGTGCAAGGCGACTCCGCCTGGGTGACCCGCGGCGTGTCGTTCGAAGGGGTGTTCCTGGTCGATACGTCGACCGATGCCGTGTTCAATCCGACGAGCAAGCCGCTGGCGGACGGAGTGCAACAGCGGGCGGTGTTCGTGCGCGATGCGGCCGCGCCGCACGGCTGGCGGGCCGTCGCGCTCACCCTCCTCAACTGGCGGAACACGGATGTCAGCCGGCGTACGGTGCAGATCCAGCACGTGGCCGTCTACGTGAACGACTCGCTGCGGCTGTCGGTGGACAACCCGGATTCGTTGATCGACATCGATCCCTTCGTGCCGCGCTTCCACGCGGGGGACACCGTGCGGGTCGTCGCCCACGTGGACAATTCGACTGGCGGCCCGTTCTCGCCGGCGACCTTCGCCTTCCTCCATGTGCGCCACGCGGACCCGACCGGGATTCGCTGGCGGCGTGTGCCGATGCAGGATGACGGCAACGGCGACTTCGAGCGCAGCTGGATCGTCCGGTACACCGGCCGGGACCGCTTCGTGGTCGACGCGCTCGACGCCGCGACGCTGGCGCTCGGCACCGCGGACAACTACCGCTCCAACGAGTGGGGGATTCCGTTCCGAGTCGAGTGACGGAGGTCTTGCAAGACGCAACAGCGGCGGGTCGTGGCAACGGCCCGCCGCTCTTGATTTTCGGATCGTCCACCTCTAATTGTCAGCGACGTTTTGGACGGGGGGGGGACGACTCTGACTCGGGGACGTGGCGCGTGAGGCGAGAGGCACTGCGAGTGGTCCTGCTCACCGTGGTTACGACGCTGCTGGCGCGGGGCGCCGCCGCCCAACGCCGCGCCGCCGGAGGGCTCGACGCGGCGCGCGTCGGTCCTCATCTGGGGTACAACTTCGACGCGGATGCGTTGACCCTCGGCGTCCAGGCGACGCTGCCGCTCACGGCGCGCGTCGACCTGTATCCGTCGCTCGACTACTATTTCGTGAGTCCGGTGACGCTGTGGGCGATCAACCTCGATATGAAGTTCCGCCCTCCCACCCGGACCGGCGCGTGGTACCTCGGAGGCGGAATCGACTATCTCCACACCAGCGCGGGCGGAGGCAGTGGGGACGTGAACCTGAATTTCCTCGGTGGCCTGGAAGCCCGCCGCCGGCCACTCGTCCCGTTTGTCGAGGGTCGCTTGACCCTCGGCTCGGGCAGCACCTTCCAGATTGTCGGCGGAATCAACTTCTGATTGCAGTAGACTCGCTCCTGACCCTTCACGAGAGGACTGCACGCGTGAACTTCTCGCCCAAACAGGCATTTCTGGTGGCGCTCGTCGCTCTCACCGTCGGCTCGACCGCTGCGGCGCAGGGCACTCGTCCGCTGCTCGGCTTCCAGGCCGGGTTTGCCACGAACAGTTTCGACGCGTTGATCGGTGGGCAGCTCAGCTATCAGTTGGCGCCGTCCATCGATCTGTATCCGTCGTTCGACATCTTCTTTCCCAGCGGCCCGGCCAACGCCTGGGGTCTGAACGGAAACGTGCGCTATTGGCCGAAACTGAGCATGCCGAACCCTGGACTCTATGTCGGCGGTGGGCTGGGGATTACGCACGTCAGCGCATTCGGCTTCGGCGACACGAAGGTGGGTCTGAATCTGCTGGGCGGTTGGCAGTTCCATACGCCCTCGCTGCTCCCCTTCGCCGAGTTGCGGGCGGTGTTGGCGAGCAACGTGGATCGGGTGGAGTTCGTCGGCGGATTGAACTTCAGGCTGTAGCCGCGCTTAGAACTCGAACTGCTCCATTCGCTTCAGTCCCACCCGTAACGGAATCAGCGTCGCGGCCGCGCAGACGGCGGCCGCGACGCCGAACCACATGAGCATCTCGGCGTCCACGGTGGCCGGGCGGCCGTCGTAGATCAGTTGGGCATAGCGATACACCGGCCGCGCCAGCAGCATGATGACCGCGGCGAGCAGGACGATAGTGGTCATCATGAAGATCAGGCCGCCGAAGGACGTCGGAATCTGGGCGGCGTTTTCCGTCTCGAATTGCGGGTACACGGCGCCGAACCCGAGCGCCAACGCGGCGATGGCGAGCGTCAATCCGCAGATCGCCGTGAGGCTGACGATCATCATGAACGGGGACGCCTTGAGCAGCACGTTGGTGAGGCCCGTCAGGAGCAGCGCGAGCACGAGCAGCGGGATCGTGCCGACCCAGTACTTCGACCACAACAGCGCCCGGAGGTCGAGCGGGCTCGAGCGCAGCAGCCACATCTGCCGCCCTTCGAGCGAGACGGCGGGGAAGATGAACCGGGCCGCGATGGACGCGAGCACGAATCCGGAGAGGCCGAGGTTCAGGAACGAGACCAGGGTGATCGTGAAGAACGGCACCTGTTCCCCGCGAAACAGCGGCAGCGCCTTGATGTTGAACAGGTAGACCACCACCAGCACGGCCAGCAGGATCAGCTGGCTCCACTGCGTCGTATCCCGGAAGAACAGCTTGATGTCCTTGAGGACGAACTCGCGCTTGTCCACCGGGAGTGGGAACAGGGCGGCGCCGATCGTCCGCCGCCAAAACACGCCGCGCACGAACCGCTCGGCCCCCTCCTGCGCCTTGGTGAATCCGGCTGCAAACAGCCGCTGGTGCAGCACGGCGCCGAGGGTGACGAAACCGGCCGCGGTCGTCCACAGCAGCGCGAGCGGAAGCGGGTCCACCGCGTGCCGGAGATACCCCATGACCGCGTTGGTCGCCCATTCGCTCGGCAGGAACGGCGATGTCGGGGTTCGCAGCAGCGCGATGAAGTCGAGCAGGTTGCGAAACCCCTCCGGGCGGGCGAGCTGCTCCGGTCGAATGATCCGGAACAGCAGGATCACTCCGCCGGCCGCTCCCAGCGCGATGATCGAGAGCAGATCGCGCGTGCGGCGCGCGGGAAAGACGTTGACCAGGACCAGGGTCAACGCGCTCCCGAAGACCGCGGGCAACGTGAGTAGCGGCAGGAGCACAGCCAGGGCGTAGAGGACGAACAGCGGCCCGCCATCATAGACGACGCCGTAGGCGGTCAGGATGGGAACGATCATCAGCGCGACCATCCAGGACGAATGCACCAGGGTTTCGCCCAGCTTCGCGAGATAGAGGCGGAGCCAGTCCACCGGGGCGGACACCAGCAGGTCCAGATCCTTGGCGAGGAAGAAGCTCGAGAGAGCCGTGATGACGTTCGACAGGATCAGAATGGAAACGAAGGAGAGCAGGATCAGACCGAGCAGCTTGCCGGCCAGCAGCGGTCCGAGCTCTTCGATGCCCCGGAAATACTTGAGCATCTTGTACAGCGCCCAGTACACGCCCATCCAGAACAGCCCGCCGACAATGAGCAGGATCAGTAGCTTGCCCGTGCCGCCGGAGGCCTGCGCCTCGCGCAGCCGTTGACGGGCGGTGCGCCACTTCGGCAACAGCACGTGGGCGAGCGAAGGCTGGATCACTTGCCCAGCACCTCGACCAGCTCCCGCACGGCGTGCCCGCCCGTGAGCTTGAGGAACAGCTCCTCCAGGCTGGCGTCCCCGGCCGCGTGCTGGTGGCGAATCGCCGCCATGGTCCCGTGCGCCACGATCTTGCCGTGCTGGATGATGCCGATCTGGTCGCACATCGCCTCGGCCACTTCGAGGGTGTGGGTGCTCATCATCACCGTGCCACCGCGTTCCACGAACTGGCGGAAGATGTCCTTGAGCAGCCGGGCGCCCTTGGGATCGAGCCCCACCATCGGCTCGTCCACCACGATGCATTCCGGCCGATGGATCAGCGCGCTCGAGATGATCAGCTTCTGGCGCATGCCGTGACTGTAGGCCTCGATCAGCTCGTCCTTCCAGCTCGACAGCTCGAAGACTTCCAGCAGCTCGGCGATGCGACGCTCCACCGCGTCGCCTTCCTGGCCGTACAATCCCGAGACGAAGCGGAGGAACTCGGCTCCAGTGAGCTTGTCGTACACGAACGGGCGGTCGGGAATGAAGCCGAGGCGCATCTTGGCGGGAATGGGATGGCGCTGCACGTCGTCGCCGCCAATCAGCACCCGGCCGTCGGTGGGACGCAGGATCCCGGCAATCATGCGCAGCATCGTCGTCTTGCCGGCGCCGTTGGGACCCAGGCAGCCATACAGCACGCCGCGCGGCACGTGCATGGTCACGTGGTCGAGAGCCACGAAGCTGCCGTAATGTTTCGTCAGGCCTTCCAGTCGGATCATGACACCTCGAGCGTGAGTCGTCCCAGGAGCCGCACCAGCACCAGCGGCTCGGCAGTGGCGCCGAACACCACGCGCACGTGCGCCGCATCGGCCGGAACCTGATCGAGCGTCGGATCGACGGCGACCCAGTCGCCCAGGTAGACCTCGGCCCAGGCGTGATAATAGAAACGTCCCTTGGCGTAGAGCAGTCCCGCGACTGTGCGGGCCGGGACCCCCAGGGCGCGTGCCATCGCGACGAGCAGCTGGGCGCGCTCGTTACAGTCGCCACGCCGCCGTTTCAGCGCGCCGACGGCTCCCCCCCCGCTCACCGTGCGCGCGGTGTCGCCGCGGATCGCACCCGCCACCCAGGAGGTGAGCCGCTCGACCACGCGCCGGGGGTCGCGATCTCCGGCCACGATCTGCCGGGCCTGGGCCGCGATACGCAGATCGTTGTTCTCGACCAGCGGGGCCGGAAGGAGGTATGCGCGGAGGGTGGTGTCGGCGTTGGGCAACCGATAGGAGGCCACCAGGGCGGCGGTCCGTTCAGTCTCGATCAGGAGCGTGTCGCCGGACAGATGCTGTCGTCCGCCTTCCAGGTCGAGTCCCTCGAGTCCCCCCCCTCCTCCGGTCAGGCGGATCCGCAGCGCGTCGACGCGCGCGTCCGGCCGCACGCCCGCGGCAAGCGCGGTCGCGGCGACGATGTCGCCACGCGCGGGAGCGGCGCTCGCCTGCATCAGACGGAGCGTGTCGCGCCGCCGGAAGTTCTCGTAGGCCAACTCGAATGCGGTGCGCTCGATGGCGAACCCGCGCGGCGAGATCGCGCGCACCAACCGGCCCTGCGCGTCGATCCACAGGCGCAATCCGTCGGGGCCGCCGTCGAGCCGGAACGCCCGGACGGTATCGAACCGGACGGGTACCCATGCCATGGTAGTCGAATCGTAATCGGCGCTGTCGGGCACGACGAGCGTCGACTCGGCATCGACCTGCAGCGTGATGTCCCGGAATTGCAGCGTGAATTGATCCAACAGTCTGGTAGTGGCGGTGCGCCCCGGTCGCAGGGTTCCACCGAACGCGAGCCGCAACGGCCACAACGAGGCCACCTCGACGGGACCGGGGGACGCCGAGGTGTTGAGCGAGTCCCCGCTCGAGGTAATGCTGAGCTCCAGGCCGCCCGGCGCCGGGAGCGCCCACAAGTCGAATCGCGACCCCGGCCCATCCACCTCGCTGTGCATCCGGCGCAGTCGCAGCGTCCGGTCCAGGATCGCCGCGCTCCGGCCCTCGGTGCGATGCAGACGGCCCAGGGCCGGCACGTCGAGCACCAGCACATCCACCAGGCGCAACGAATCGATCAGCGTGTCGAGGGTCGTGGACGCGTACCCCAGCTGCTGCGCCCCGAGCGAGATCCGGTAGAAGAGCGCGCCGGGCGAAACGGCGAGGGTTGCCTCGGCCATGCGGGCCCCGGAGGAGCGGAAATACTCGCGCCGGGCGAGCCAGCCCAGCGTCCCGGCCCAGGCGATCAGAATGACGATCGCCCAGCGGCCGCGGGTCAGGAAAGCCTCGCGCGCACGCGGCGCAGCGCGCCTTCGAACACTTCGCGCTGCTCCTCGGTCTCCACGACGATGGCGATGTCGGTGGGGCCAGCGGGGTCGGGGGACTGCTCGTTCAGCTCCGCGACCAGGATCTCAGCGGCGTCTTCGATGGAGAGATTGCCGGCGCCCGTCCCGAGCGGCGGCACGCTGAGGCGGGCAAATCCCCATTGCCGCGCGCGCTCAAGCGTGGACCGCCAGGCACGGGCGACCCCGCGTTTGGAGACGGGCTCTTCGCGACTCTGGATGATGGCGTGGATGACGAACTCCGCGGGCAAGTCCCCCCCGGCCGCGGTCACGACCGCGGCACCGACGACCAGCTCGGAGTGGAGGTCGAGGTGACGCTGAAACTCGGGGCCGCCCATCTGTTCGAGCCGCCGTAACGCGGGCGTGGTCGGCTCGAGTTGTGTCGTGGCGGGACGGACGATGGCGTCGGCGGGAAGAAACCCGAGATCGTCGACGACCACGCGGATCACCGCGCGGCCACCTCCCGGGAGCGGCGGTACAGGGGCGCCGCATCGTCGGGGCGGTGCAGGCGATCGAGCACGACGCCCTGGCCGTACAGCGCCTTCGAATGCAGGGGGTCGAGCTCGCAGGCACGCACGAAGGCGGCCAGTGCGCCGTCGAGGTCGTCGACGTGATTCAGCGCTTCACCCAGATAGAACCACGCGGTGGGACTCCAGCTCTCGGCTTCGACGACGACGCGCAGATGCGGCACGGCGAACGACCACAGTCCCTTCCGCAGCAGCACGATGCCCAGCGCGCTGCGGACGGTGAGGTTTTCCGGATCGAGCAACAGCGCGTGCTCGAGATCGGCGCGCGCCGCCGAGTACCGCCCCATCGAGCCGAGCAGCGTGGCGCGCTCCAGGAGCAACGGCACGCACTCCGGTTGCGCGATCAGCTGCTGATCGAGCGTCTCGAGCGCGCGCTCGGCCGCCCAACCCGGTGACGTCGCGGCTTTGCCGTTGCCATTCGCGTGCCCGTTGCCGTTGGTGTGGCCGTTGCCGTTCGCGTGGCCATTGCTCTTGGCGTGACCGTTCCCTTTTGAAGCGGTCGCGTTTGCCGGGGAAGCTTCGGCGGGCGCCGGCTTGGACGGCAGCGTGACTTCCGTCAGCAGGCGGGCTTCTTCCGACAATTCCGCCGCGACTCGCGCACGTTCGTGCGAGTGGTCTCGTCGCTGGGAGAATTGTCGCATCATCCGGTAACCTCGTTTGCAAGCCACGACATGTAGCGTTCCAATCCTTGCGTCACCGGCAGCGCGAGCAATTCCGGCACCTCGTATGGGTGCAGCCGCTCGACGCTCGATCGCAACGCGTCCCATCGCGCCGCGTCCGTCTTGAGCAGCGCGACGACCTCGACCGCTTCGGTGACCTTCCCCTCCCAGCGATAGATCGAGCGGCCGGGTAACAACGTGCCGCAAGCGATCACTCGCTGCTCGACGAGCGCAGTGACGAAAGCGCGAGCCTCGGCCTCGGTGCCGAGCGTCGTAATCACGACGAGCGCCTGTTGCGCCATTTCGGGGCCGCTAACGTAGCCCCCCTGCTGGAGATGGGCAAGGGTGTGGCGAACAGGCAACGGGGCCTGGAAATACGTCAATCAGACGGTCTGAGACGTTCCAAAAGGATCGCTGTCTGGATAATCGCAGCATGGGACAGGGCTTGGGGATAGTTCCCCAGCTGCTCCCCGGTGGCGGGATCGATCTCCTCCGCGAACAGGCCCAGCGGCCCCCCCCGCTTGAGCAGCAAGCGGAATAACCGCTCGGCCTCGGCGTGCTCCCCGGTCAGGGCCAGGTTACCCACGACCCAGCAGCTGCAAATCACGAACGCGCCTTCGGTTCCCTCGAGGCCGTCCGCCGACCGATAGCGGTAGATCAGGTCTTCGCAGCTCGTGGCCAGCTCCTTTCGCACCGCGGCCAGGGTCGACCGCACCCTGGGATCCTTCCGCTGCAGGAACCCGACCTTCGGAATGACCAGCGCCGAGGCGTCCAGGTAGGGCGATCCGTAGGCCTGGATGAAGGTCTGTCGCTCTTTATCCCAGCCCTGCTCCATGACCTCGGCGTGCAGGGCCGCCGCCTCCTTGCGCCAACGCTCGATGTCGCCCGCCAGATGAAGGTCGGTCGCCATCCGGGCACCCCGGTTGAGGGCGACCCAGGCCATCACCTTGCTGAAGACGTAGTGTTTCGGCTCGAGCCGTGGCTCCCAGATGCTGTGGTCGGGCTCGCGCCAGTGGTCGGCGGTCCAGTCGACCAGCCCGCGAAACACCTTCCAGGCGCCCTCACTCATCGGATGTCGCTTGCGCCACAGATGCGCGGTCTCGAGCAGCTCTCCGTAGACGTCCAGCTGAAACTGGCCGACCGCGCCGTTGCCGATGCGGACCGGGTAGGCGCCGCGGTAGCCCGTCAGGTGATCGAGGACCTGCTCGGGGAGGTCGCGCCGGCCGTCGATGCCGAACATGATCTGGAGATGACGCGGCGTGGCTCGGCGCGACGTCCGCTTGAGGAACTGCACGAAGCCGTTGGCTTCGGCATCGTATCCGAGTCGATCGAGCGCGTACAGCACGAACGCGGCATCACGCAGCCAGGTGTAGCGATAGTCCCAATTGCGGCCCCCGCCGACGCCGCCGGGCAGCGACGTGGTGGGCGCGGCCACCACGGCGCCCGTCGGCTCGTAGCAGCACAGCTTCAGGGCGAGCGCGCTCCGTTCCACGGCTTGACGGTAGGGCCCCTCGTATCGCAGACGCGACGACCACTCGTCCCACCAGCGCGCCGTGGCATCCAGCTTTTCCTGCGGGCGATAGTGATCGACCGGGTGGACTTCGTCGTCGTCGAAGCGCAGCACGAACCAGGCGCGATCGCCGGTGTTGAGCATGAGCCGCGCCTCGGCCACCTGGTCCCGCAGCTCCCACTTCACGTCGGGACTCGAGGCGATCGTCGCGACGTCGTTGTCGTCATCGGTCGCCAGGACACCCGCCGCGCGGCGGTGCAGCTGCGGCGGCCGATGGGCGTAATCGAAGCGCGGCTCGAAGGTGGAGCCCACTTCCACTGTGCCGCGCGAGCAATGCACCCGCCGCAGCACCTCGGGGCCGTGCGTGCGGGCCGGCCCGACCGGCATCAGGTCCGTCACTTCGACTACGCCTCCCGCGCTCAGGCGGAAGGTGGTGACCAGGATGTTGGTGCCCGGCAGATAGCGTTGCTCGGTGGTGGCTGCCGTCGTCGGGGCGATGCGCCAGCTGCCCCCCTTCGTCTCGTCCAGCAGCGCGCCGAAAATCGAAGGAGAATCGAAGCACGGCGCGCAGCACCAGTCGATGCCGCCATGCGGACCAATGAGCGCGGCGGTATGGAGGTCACCGATGACACCGTAGTCGCTGATCGCCGGCTGGCTCACGGGCGCGTTCCGGCGAACGCGCCGGCCGCGAGCCATCGCAGCAGCTGGGTTACCGCTTCAGGGTCGGGAAGCGCGTAATCGGCCTGCGTCGCCCCATCCCACGGTGCGCCCACGCAGATCGATCGCCCGATGCCGCGCAGCGACCGGAACGCTTCTTCATCCGTGGCGTCGTCACCCACGTACAGGGCCCGCACCCTGGTCGGCCAATCCGCTCCGTGCCGCCGTACCAGCACGAACAACACCGCGTGCCCCTTGTGCCAGGCCACCGGTGGCCGGCCTTCGATCACGAGCTTCCCGGAGACCACCCGCAGCCGGCGCCGGCGCAGGATCTTGGAGGCGCGCCGCAGCACGGCTTCGCGCCGTTCTTCGGGCACCAGCCGAACGTGGTAGGACAGGGTCGCTCCCTTGGCTTCGACCTGAGCCCCGGGCTCGTTCAGGCGCTCCAATTCCGCGGCGGCCCGGGTGACCGTCCCGGCAAAGCGGTCGATATCCGGATGACGATAGACCAGGCCCGGGCCTTCGATCTCGAAGCCGTGATTGCCTACGTAGGTGAGCCCGGTGATGCCGACCAGTCGCTTGATATCGGCGAGCGAGCGTCCGGTGACGATCACGGTGTCGAGGTTGGGCGTGCGGGCCGCCGATTCCAGCGTTTGGCGCGTCTGCTCCGAGAGATAGGCGTCCTCCGGACGGTCCTGGATCGGTGTCAGAGTCCCGTCGTAATCGAAGAACAGCCCGACCGTCGGTCGAGTGGCGAGCCAGGGCTGCAGGCGCCGGCGCACGCTCTCCAGAATCCCGCCGGTGCGCGGCCGGGAGGAGGCCGCTTCGGCCGCCGTGAGGAAGCGCGCCACCCAGGTCTGGACCGAATGCTCCCGCACCCGGTCGCGCAGCGCGGTCATTCGGGCTTGACGCTCGTCCGTGGGCATCGTGAGCGACCGGTGCAGCGCTTCGGCCACCGCGTTCACGTCGAACGGGTTCACGAGCAGTGCTTCCTGCAGCTCTTCCGCCGCGCCGGCCAGCTCCGAGAGGACGAGCACGCCGGGCTCGTCCACCTGCGCGGCGACGTATTCCTTGGCAACCAGGTTCATGCCGTCCCGGAGCGGCGTCACCAGGGCCACGTCCGCGTGGCGGTACACTCCCCCCAGCTCGGTCTGGCTGAGACCCCGCACCAGGTAGCGTATCGGCGACCAGCCCTGATCCGAGAACCGCCCATTGATCCGGCCCACTGTCTCATCCAGCTCCCGCTTCAGCTCGCGGTAATCGGAAACCTGCTCCCGCGATGGAATGAGGATCTGGGTGAAGACGAAGCGACCGTGGAAATCGGGGTGCAGCTCGAGAAACCGCTCCACGGCCAGGAACCGCTCCGGAATCCCTTTGGTGTAGTCGAGGCGGTCCAGGCCGATCACCTGCGCCGGTTCATCCGGACCGCGTTGGCGCGGGCCGGCGGCGCGGGCCAGGGTCTCGATGAGACCCGGATCGATCCCGATGGGGTGCGCCTGCACGCTCACCGTGCGGCCTTCGAACTGAATCGTTTCGGCCGATCGGTCGACGTCGCAGCCGAGCAGGCGTTCGGCACAATTGAAGACATGCTGGGCGTATGAGCCGACGTGCACACCGACCAGATCCGCGGCCAGCATCCCCCGTAACAGCTGGCGGCTCCACGGCAGAATCCGGAACACGTCGTAGGCGGGGAAGGGAATGTGGAGGAAGAACGCCAGGCGCCGCCGCGGCGCGCGCCGACGCAGGAAATGTGGGACCCGGAGCAGCTGATAATCGTGGATCCACACGAGGTCCTGATCCGTGCTCTCTTCGGCTGCGGCCCGGGCAAAGCGCTCGTTCACCTGCTCGTAGACCGCCCACATGTGCTGATCGATTTGCGTGCGGGCGATCATATAGTGGAACAGGGGCCACAGCGTGCGATTGGAGAAGCCGCCGTAGTAGGCCGACAGCTCACGTCCCGAGATGTTCACGGGCCGGTAGCGCACCTTCGTGCCCGCTGGTGGCACCAGGGTGGCGCCGTCGTCCTCCGGTTCCTGCTCGATCCCGGGCCAGCCGACCCAAACCCCGCCGCGCTCACCCAGGACCGGGTCGAGCGCCGCCACGAGGCCGCCCGGGGACCGGGTGAACCGGATGCCATCGGGACGGCGCTCTACGGTGAAGGGAAGGCGGTTGGAAACCACGACGAGCGCGCGCTCGCCGGGCAACGAGGGTTCCTCCCTCGTGACGGCCGCGGGACCCTGAGCCGAGAGCCCGGGGACGGGAAGAGTGCCCGGACGCATGGTCGCTGATACCCGGCCTGCGAGAAAGTGGCTCCGCCTCCCCGTCATACCGGTCGCTGTCGATCGGCTCCAGACCTACCTTAGGTGCCTCATGCGACCAAGCCTGTTGCTGATCCTGGGCTGTGTGATCGGCCAACGCGACCTGTGGTCTCAATGCTCGGATGGGTCCCCGCCGCCCTGCACCAGACCCCTCCGTGCCCCGCCCGCGAACAGCGTGGCCGTGCTGTACTTCGACAACCTCTCCCGCGACACCGCCGATGCCTTCCTTGCCGATGGCCTGACAGAGGAGATCATCATCCGATTGGGTCAAGTGCCGCGGCTCGATGTAAAGTCGCGGTTCGAAGTGCAGCGTTTCCGGGGTCGGGCCACGGTGCAGGATCCCCCGACCCTGGGCCGGTCGCTGAACGCCGTGTATCTCGTGACGGGCAGCGTGCAGCGCGCCGGGGACCGGGTGCGATTGCGCGTTGCGCTGGTCCGCTCGGCGACACGGGCGCAGCTTTGGGGCGACGTCATCGATCGGGCCTCGAGCGACCTGCTCACGGTGGAGTCCGACATCGCCCGGGAGGTGGCGACGGCGATCACGGGGCAGCTGCTCCCGGCGGAGCGCGCGCGGCTGGACCGGCCGCTGACTTCCGATCCGATCGCCTACGAGGAGTACCTGCGCGGGCTGCAATCGCTGCACAGCTCGACCGACGAGGTGGCGCAGCGCGGCGCGCTCGCCCATTTCGACCGCGCCATCGCGCGGGATTCGGGGCTGGCTGCCGCGTTCGCCGCTGCGGCGAACGCATGGGCGAATCTCGCGGACGGCTTCTTACCCGGCCGAGACGCGTACGTCCGGGCGCGCGAAGCCGCCCGTCAGGCGATAGCACGCGATTCCTCAGAGGCAAGGGCGATCGCGATGCTCGCGCTGTCAGTCCTCGCGCTCGACTGGGATGCACGGGAAGCCGAGCGGCTCGCGCGTCGCGCGATAGCCGTGGATCCGCGAGTCGCCGATGGCCACTTGGTCCTCAGTAATGCCTTGATGGCCGCTGGTCGAATAGACGAGAGTATCGAGGCAGCGCGTCGCGGGTGGATGGCGGACTCGCTGTACACGATCACCGGTGTCATCTATGCCGATGCGCTCATTTACGGGCGTCGGCTGGATGACGTCGCGGCGCTCCTGCCGCGACTGCGCGCGGTCATGTCGCCGGTCGAGGTGAACCTGGTGGAAGGAACGCTGCGCGCCGCCCGGGGAGATCTGCGCGGCGCCGCGCCGCTGCTGAGTTGGCGCTACTACGGCGGCCGCTATGCGGGAACGTACGTGCGGGCTCTCCTGGCGCGCGGCGACACGGTGTTGGCGCGGGCCACGGTGGATTCGATGATTTCAGCACGCACGCCCGGCTATTACAATCCGCTCGCCATCGCGAGGGCCTACGCGGCACTGGGCGACATCGACCAGGGCGTGGAATGGCTCGGCCGCGCGTTCGAGGAACGAACCGAATGGCTGACCTACGTGCGTGTGGACGACCAATTGGCGCCGTTACGAGCCGACCCGCGCTACGCCGTGCTGGACCGGCAGCTGCGCTATTGACGGGAGTTGACCAAAACCGGCGTGACTTGGTACGCTCCAAGGCTATGTCCAGCGACGCCCTCATTGTTCGCGGTGCCCGCGAGCACAACCTCAAGAACATCACCGTCGAGATCCCCCGGAATACCCTGACCGTCATCACCGGACTGTCCGGGTCGGGGAAGTCGTCGCTCGCCTTCGACACGATCTACGCCGAAGGACAGCGGCGCTACGTCGAGTCGCTCTCGGCCTACGCCCGTCAGTTCCTGGGGCTGATGGAAAAGCCGGACGTCGACGCGATCGAAGGACTGTCCCCCGCCATCTCGATCGAACAGAAAACGGCGGGCGCCAATCCCCGGTCCACGGTCGGCACGATCACCGAGATCTACGACTACCTGCGCCTGCTCTGGGCCCGAACCGGTATCCCGCACTGCCCGAACGATGGATCGGCGATCGAGCGCCAAAGCGCCACCCAGATCACCGATCACGTCCTCGCCTGGCCCGACGGAACCAAGATCGAGGTGCTGGCACCGCTGGTGCGCGGCCGCAAGGGTGAGTTCCGGGATTTATTCGAGAGCGCCAAGAAGCAGGGGTTCGTGCGCGTCCGCGTCGATGGAACGACCTACGATCTCGCCGCCGTGCCCAAGCTCAATCGTCGCCAGAATCACGACATCGCGGTGCTGGTGGACCGGTTGGTCGTCCGCGCCGCGGACCGCTCGCGGCTGTCCGATTCGATCGAGACCGCACTCAAGGCCGCCGAAGGCGTGGTCGAGATCGTCCGGCACGGCAACGGCCAGAAGCCGGTGACATTCTCGGAGCGCTACGCCTGCCCGCAGTGCGGGCTCTCGCTGCCCGAGCTCGAGCCGC
>Ga0075424_100001113_pt1 | contig 22945 bp, 19 predicted proteins | sample SoiMethybrSBSTD3_FD_75301 | JGI IMG/M metagenome (GOLD analysis project Ga0075424, IMG submission 75301) | Bulk soil microbial communities from a Populus tree surrounding site in Tennessee, USA - Soil MetaG P. TD hybrid SBSTD3 | ecosystem: Environmental > Terrestrial > Soil > Tree plantation... | reverse complement strand
GGGGGGGGGGGGGGGGGGGGGGGGGGGGGGGGGGGGGGGGGGGGGGGGGGGGGGGGGGGGGGGGCCGGCAGCGGCATGCTGGAGGGCTTCGAGACCACCGTCGCCGATTTCGGGCAGGTGCGCGACGCGGCCCCGCCGCCGCCTTCGATCCGCGAAGAGCTGAACCCCGCGGATCTCGATCTCGAGCCCGTGGCCGAGCTCGAGCCCACTGCGCCCGAGCCAGAACCCGAGCCCGAGCCGGATCCGAATGAAGGGATCGAGCTCGAAGGGGCGGACCTGGTCCTCGAGGGCAACATCGTCGAGCCACCACCACCCAAGGCCGCACCCAAGGTTCCTCCCAAGGCGGCGCCCAAGGCTCCGGTCTTTAAGAAGCCGGCGGCGGCCGCTCCGGAGACGCCGAAGGTGAAGCCCGTCGTGCCCAAGCGTCCCGCTCCGTCGGCCGGCGGTCCGGGAACGCGGAAGAACGTGGTCGAGGTGCCGCCGCTCGAGCTCGAACCGGATTTTGAGGCGGCGACGACCGATGTCGGTCACGAAGTCGATGACGAGCCGCTGACGCTCGATGAATCGCCGCGGCACCCGAGCTTCATCCAAACCGAAGACGACACCTCGATTTCCACTGGCGGGCGCAAGTCCGGTTTCATCGATCTCGGGATCGACGAGATCAGCTCCGCCAACGACCAGGCGAGCTCGCTCGTCTTCTCCAACATCGAGGAGACGCCGGCGGCGCCGGCGATCGAAGAGCTGGAAAGCCGGGTCGCCGACAATCCGGACGACCCAGAGGCGCATCAGGCGCTGGGTGAGGCGCTAATCGAGCAGGGCGACCGCGCGCGCGGCATCGAGGAGCTCGATCTCGCGACAGCCGGGTACGAGAATGCGGGCAATCTGTCAGAAGCGCGCGACCGCGTGGACGAAATCCTGCGGCTCGATCCGAACAGCGTGCGTCACCGGCAGAAGGCCGTCGAATTCGCGTTCAAGGCGGGAGACAAGGCGAAGCTGGTCGACGCGTATCTCGAGCTAGCGGACTCGTTGCTGCGGTCCGATTTGCCGGAGAAGGCGCGGGCGGTCTATGCGCGCGTCGCGGAGCACGACGCGAAAAACGAGCGCGCCCGGGCGGCGCTCTCGATGCTCGCGCCCGCGGTAGCCGCGCCCGCGGCGGCAAAGCCCGAAGGCAAGGTCAAGGCGAAGGATGCGAAGATGAAAGTCCGCGACGAAGCCAGCGTGGACGGCGACTTCATCGACCTCGGCTCCATGCTGATCGACGACGAAGAGGAAACGCCGCAAAAGGACACGCGGCTACGCGTCGAGGACGAGGAGCCCACGGGGGACGAGGAGCAGGACTTCCAGGACATGCTGGCGCGGTTCAAGCAGGGCATCGACGAAAATATCGACGAAGCCGACTTCCAGTCGCATTATGATCTCGGCGTCGCATTCAAGGAGATGGGACTGCTCGACGAAGCAATTGCCGAGTTGCAGAAGGCGCTGCGCGCGCCCGAGGGAAAACTGCGGACGTCGGAGATGCTGGGGATTTGCTTCTTCGAAAAGGGCGCCTTCGGCGTCGCCGAATCGATCCTGCGGCGCGGCCTCGATCTTCCGGCGTCGGGCGATCAGGAGCGACTCGGCATCTTGTACTGGCTTGGCCGCGCGCTGGAGCAACAGGGCAAGAAAGCCGATGCGCGCGACTTGTACGGCCGCGTCTTCGCGGTCGACATCCGGTTCCTCGATGCCGAGCAGCGCGTGAAAGCGCTCGCCAAGGCGAAATAGCGTGGACCAGCAAGTCGCTCGCGTCAGCCTCCGCGACGTCCAGCGGCCGGTGGCCGGCGAGCTCGAGCAGGTGGTCTCGGAGTTGCAGCGCGTCATCGCCGCCGATTTCCCGATCGTCAGCGAAGTGAACGACCATCTTCTTCAGATGAAGGGAAAGCTGTTTCGTCCTACGCTGCTCTTGCTCAGCCATCAAGCCGCAGGATCGAGAGATGCGCGCGCGGTGACGTTGGCCGCGGTCGTCGAGCTCATTCATCTCGCCACACTCGTACACGACGACTCGGTGGATCACTCAGTGCTGCGGCGCGGGCTCCCGACGATCAACGCGCTCTTCTCGCACCAGATCGCCGTGATCATGGGCGACTACCTGTACTCGCGCGCGATCATCGAGCTGGTTCGTCTCGATGATCACGAGGCGCTGCGCGTGCTGGCGCGCGTCACCAACGAAATGACCGTGGGCGAAATGCGGCAGCTCGAGGCGCACGACAAGCTCGCCTACGGGGAAGCCGAGTACGACGCGCTGATTCGCGCCAAGACCGCGTCGCTGCTGTCGGGCGCGTGCGAAGTAGGCGCGCTCACGGCCCCACCCAATTACCGCCAGGCGCTCGCCCGGTTCGGCATGTTGCTCGGCATGGCATTTCAGATTACCGACGATCTGCTCGATTACACGGAGCCGGAAGCGGTGACGGGGAAGCCGTCGGGTCTGGATCTCCGCGAGCACAAAGTGACCCTTCCACTCATCGCCGCGCTGGCGCGCATGGCTCCCGAAGGCCGTCGCGTCGTGGCGGCCTTGATGGATGCCGCGGAGCCCGGTGACGACTTGGTGGCTGAGGTGATCCGGTTGGTAGAGAGCGCTGGTGGCCTGGAGATCGCGCGCCAGCGCGCGCTGGATCTCGCGCAGCGGGCGGAGGCAGAGCTGGGTGTGCTGCCGTCCTCGCCCGCTCGCGACGCGCTGCAGGGCAGCATCGCATACGCCGTGGAACGGCGGAGCTAACCCCCTCATGCCACCGGGACCGCGCCGCCCCATTTTCTACCTTAGCGTTCTCGCGGTAGGTTTCGTCCTGGGCGGACTGTTGCAGGCGTTCCTGCGGCGGTTCCTGCCGCAGGGACCGGCTAAAGAAGTCTTCACGTGGTCGGTGACCCCCACCTTTGGTCCAATTCACTTGGACCTGCTGGTCATGTCAGTTACGCTGGGCCCGATCGGTTTGGATGTCTCGTTGCTCGCGGTCCTGGGCGTCGTCGTGGCGTACCTTGTGGCGAGGTCGCTCTTCTAGGAAAGGCGAATCATGCTCGGCAATCTGGGGTTTACCGAAATCGCGATCCTGCTGCTGATCCTGGTGCTGTTTTTCGGCGCCAAGCGTATTCCGGACATCGGCGCATCGATCGGGAAGGGCATCAAGGAGTTCAAGCGCGGGCTCAAGGACGAGGCGCCCGTCGAACCTCCATCGTCTGATGCATCATTGCCGCCGGCCTCGAGCGGCGCCACCACCGTGGGTGGAGCCCCCAAGCGGCTCAATCAGTAGAGGCGAAGCGTTATGCTGGGCAATTTGAGCGGCAGTGAAATCATAATCCTGATGCTGATCGTTCTGCTGGTCTTCGGGGCGAACCGCCTGCCGGATGCGGGGAAGGCGGTCGGCAAAGGACTGCGGGAATTCAAGCGCGCGCTCTCGGACGCGGAAGAAAGCATTCAGCGGCTGCCCTCCTCCTCGTCGCCGCGAGAAGCCGAACAGCTGCGTGATGGGAAGCCGAAGCGTTTGGTCGAGTAGCGTTACTGCAGCGCGGCGGAGTTATCCGCCTGCGCCTTGAACACATCCTTGCGCCGGTCCACGATCTTGGCCTTCGCGCGCACGCCCTCCATGTACTGCTGAATCCGCGCCTGTTCCGCCGCCTGGCGGAACTGCGTGCGCTGGGCGTCCTTCTGCGCGACCCATGCGCTCGAGTCGGCCTGCTTGCGACCCAATGACTGAATGATGAAGTCGCCGCGCTCGCCTTCGATGACGCCGCTGCGCTCACCGACGCCGAGACCAAATGCGGTGCCCACGGCAGCCGGCTCATTGCTGAAATACGCCGGCGGGTGCAGGCGCGTGAACCATCCGAGGCGCTGGACATCCAGGCCGCGCGCGCGCGCGGCGGCAATGAGGTCGCCGCTGCTCAGCGTCTTCGCGATCGAGTCAGCGCGCTGGCGTGCCAGCACCTTCTGTCTCTCGAGACGAACCAGAGCGGTCACACGGGCCCGGACCTGGTTGTCGGTAAGCTGTGCCTCACCGCCGGGCGTGAGTGAGTCGAGACGGAACACGTAGAAACCGGACGTGGCTTCGATTACCGGGCTGGTCTCACCGACCGGCGATTCGAACGCCCAGACGCTCACATCGGGAACCCGGTACTGGCCCACCGTGAAGGGCTGACCCTCCACGATCTGATAGGTCGTCGACAGCGGCAGGCCCATGCGGCGCGCCGTGGTGTCGAGAATCGTCGGATCGGACCGCTCGGCGGCCAGGCGCTCCATGGTATCGGCGCGCGCCTCGACCTGATCGAGGTGATCGCCCTGCAGCGCGATCGGAATCAGAATATGACGCACCTTGACCGAGTCGCCCTTTGCGTCGTCGATGCGGATCAAGTGATATCCGAACTGCGATTCTACCGGAGCAGAGAGCTGTCCCGGCTTGAGTGCGCGCACCGCCTGCATGAAGGGCTCGACGAGCCGCGTCTCGTTCCTCTTGATCCAGCCGATTGAGCCGCCCTGCTGGCCGCTGCTGGAATCGCTCGACTCGCGCTTCGCGACCTCATCGAACTTGGCGCCACGCACGAGCTCGGCGCGCACGCGCGCGACACGCGCGCGCGCGGCGGCGGTGTCGGCCGCATTCGGCAGGCGTGGGACGGAAATGAAGCGCACGTACGCGACCGACGGCTGCTTGGGGAAGTCGTCGGGATGCTTTTTCATGTACGCCGTCAGCTCGGCATCGCTGATGTGGCTCGAATCCGGAATCGTGTAGGGCCAGATCGCGACCGCCGCGACCTCCACGGAGTCGTGCTGATCTTTGTAGATGCGCCACAGCTTGGCGTCGGAGACGTACACATCGCTCGTGAGATACTGGGCGAGCTTGATGCGCGGAATCTGGTCGCGGTAGATCTGCTCGAGCTGCGCGAGGATGGCGCGGTCACTCGTGGTGGAGAGGAACTGCTGCCACTTGCGGAGATCGAACTGGCTGTCGGTCTGGAACTGCGGGTCTCGCGTGACCTCCGGAGGCGGCGAATTCCGGGCCATGTCGATGATTTCTTGGTCGCTCACGCGAATGCCCAGGCGCTTGTATTCCTGCCGCAGCAGTGCGTCCTGAATCATCTGATTGATGACCTGATCGCGGATCTGCTCGTCTTCCTCGCGCGACACTGGAGCCGAGCCGTTTTGCTGACGATACTGGTCCGACGCTATCTGGACGCGCTGCTGGAAGTCGTTGACGTTGAATTTTTCCTTGTTGACCTTGAGCACCACGTTCGGATTGCTGCCGAGGACGCCCGATACTTGAGCGGTGACCAGCCAGATGATGAAAGGAATTGTGACGAAAACGAGGGCGATGTATTTGGCACTGGACCGCATTGCGCGCAGCATGGCGACTTCGGACTCCGATCGAGGAAAAGCGTTGAAGGGGCATAAGTCTAAACGCCACAATGAACAAACTCAACCGCACACTCGCTCGGGTCATTTGACAGCAGCATCGGCCAAACACTATCTTCGTCCAATTCCCACATAGACTTAGGCGTGGCTTACACTAGCGAGATCGATAAACTCGAGGCGCGTTATCAGCAAAACCCCAAGGGCCGAAACTTCGCCCCCTTGGCGGACGCCTATCGTAAAGCGGGGCTTATAGATAACGCGGTCGAGCTCTGTCAGAATGGTCTCAAACTCCATCCCGATTATGTCAGTGCCTACATCGTGTACGCCCGCTGCCTCGTCGATAAGAAGGACGACGCGGCGGCGCATGGCGTCTTCAAACAGGTACTGGACCTCGACCGGGAGAACATCATTGCATTGCGCGGCCTCGCCGAGCTCGCTGAGCGGACCGGGAAATACGACGAAGCGGTCGAGTGGCTGAGCCGGCTCCTCAACGCAGATCCCATGAACGGAGATGCTGCCGAGGCACTCGCTCGCGCGAAGGGCAAGCTCGCATCGTCCTCAGCTTCTCCGGAGGCTGCCACCGCGCCCATGACCAAGCCGGATTTTGCCGTCGAGCACGAAGAGGCGGCGGCTGTGGAGATCGGAAAAACGCCGCCTCCGCCCCGCGCATCGGGCAGTACACCGATGGTCGAAAACTTCGAGAACCCGATCTCCTTCAACCCGAATGCCCATGCCGCGGCCAAGGCTGAGGGGCTGGAAGTTCAGGAAGACGTCGAGCTGAATCCGCAGCAGATCGAGCAAGTCGAAATCGAGGGACTCGCGCGAACGCAGTATGAAGGAAGTGGGATGTTCAAGCTGGATGCGCCGGAGCCTGCCGGCTCCGCTGCCGGAGCAGGACCCGATCTCGACGAGTCCCTTCCGCAAGTAGATCTGCCGCTCATCATGCCCGATGAAGAACCGGCCCGGGCGGCTCCACGAGCAGCTGCTCGCCCAACGCCGGTACCGCCTCCGCCACCGGTGCCTCCGCCCGCTCCACCGCCACCTCCGGCTCCGCCACCGCGGGTGCCTGCCGCCGTAGCGCTATCGGACGATGACGGCGCGGCCGACACCGCGACACTGTCACAGGCTGAGCCCGTGGTCACCGAGACAATGGCTGAGCTGTACTTGAAGCAGGGTCACCAGCAGGATGCTTTGCGCGTTTACCAGGCGCTGCTCGCGCAGCGTCCCAACGACGCGAAGCTCCGGGCCAAGGTCGACCAACTCTCGCACGGCGGCCGGAAGGGGGTGGGCTCCGGCGTTTCGGCGCAGGCGTTCTTGAAGGGAATCTGGGCCGGCAAGAGACCGGAACTGAAACCGGCCGAGCCGGAGCCACAGAGCACACTCGCGGCCGCGTTCGACGTCGCTGGTGCAGGAACGCTGCCTGGCGAGCCGTCGCATCCGGCACAGGATCACATCTCGCTCGATTCAGTGTTTGGTGAGGAAGCGGCGCGCCGCGCGAGCCCGCCGGCTCCCGCCGAGTCGCCAGCCGACCCCGCCGCAGCGGATAGTGGCGGTACTTCAGCGAGTGCTTCGGCCACGGGTGGGTTTTCGTTCGACGAGTTCTTTGCCGGTGGGAAAGGCGGCGCCGCAGGACAGAGCACGCCCGGCCAGTCCGCGTCCGCGAAAACGCCAGGTGGCAGCGGCCGGACGTCGGGCCGTACGCAGCGTCCGCCGGAAGATGAGGCGGAGGCCGATCAGTTCCAGCAGTGGTTGAAGAAACTCAAATCCTAGTGTCCCACCGCATCGCCGTGCTGAACGGCCCCAATCTCAACCTATTGGGAGAGCGCGAGCCTGAGATATACGGCCGGACCAGTCTCGCGGACATCGAGCGCGCCACGAAAGAACGCGCGCGCGCGCTCGGTATCGAGTTGACCTGGATTCAAACCAACCACGAAGGCGAATTCGTGGAGGCGGTCCAGGGGCTCAAGGCCAGAGTCGATGGCGCGGTGATCAACGCGGCGGCGTTTACGCACACCAGTCTCGCTGTGCGGGACGCGCTCCTCGCGGTCCGCGTGCCATTCGTCGAAGTTCATCTGTCCAACATCTTTGCGCGCGAGCCGGAGCGGCGGCGCTCACTACTGGCCGACCTTGCCGTCGGGGTGGTGACGGGGTTTGGCGCCGACAGCTATCGGCTGGGATTCGAAGCCCTTGCCCGCTACCTCGACGCGGTCGCTCACCCATCCCGATAGGCGCCCCGAGCGACATGCGGCGCTGGCCGCACTGCTCGAAGCCGAAGGATTGGACGCGCTGCTCGTCACATCGCGTCCCAACATCCGCTATCTCACCGGGTTCAGCGGCTCGGCCGGGGTGGCGGTTGCAACACGACAAGGACTCCTGGTCGTTAGTGACTTCCGCTACGACGAGCAGGCTCGGCAGGAGTGCGGCGCGGTGGCGCGCGTCGAAATCGAGGGGACGAGCGTCTGGGACCGGCTGTTCAAGGAGCTCCCGCCGCTCGACCTGATCGGCTTCGAGTCGCACGCGCTCACGGTGAAGGATGCGGAGCGCTTGTCGAGCACCGCCGCGGCCGCGTGGCGCTGGAAACCGGCCGGGGAGCTGGTCGAGCGGTTGCGCGTGCGCAAAGACGCCGGCGAGGTCGCCGCGATTCGCGCGGCGGCGGCGGTCGCCGCGGTGGCGCTGCGTGACACACTGGCGGAGGCGCATCCGGGGCAGACGGAGCTCGAGATTGCCGGTGCGCTCGAGGGCGCGCTGCGGCGCCACGGCAGCGAAGCGCATCCGTTCGCGACGATTGTGGCGAGCGGCCCGCGTAGCGCGCTGCCGCACGCACACACGAGTCGGCGCACGGTGGCGGCCGGCGACTGGTTGCTGCTAGACTTTGGCGCCGTCGTGGACGGCTACTGCGCCGACATCACGCGCACGGTGGTCGTTGGGGCGCGCGCCGACGACGGACAACGCGCGCTGTACGGGTTGGTGCAGGAGGCGCAGCGGCGCGCGCGCGACGGTGTGCGCGCCGGCATGAGTGGCAAGGACGCCGACGCGTTGGCGCGCGATCCAATCGAAGCGCGCGGTTTCGGCGCCGCGTTCGGACACTCGACCGGGCACGGCCTTGGTCTCGAGGTACACGAGGCGCCCCGAGTCGCGCGCACTGCCGTCGATCCGTTGCCCGAAGACGCCGTCGTCACGATCGAGCCCGGCGTGTACGTCGCAGGGCAGGGCGGCGTGCGTATCGAAGACGACGTGTATCTGTCGGCCGAGGGGCCTGTGCTGCTCAGTGACGGCTGCACGGATCTCATGGAACTGGTGTAGGGCGTCTTGGGGGGTATCTTCACGGCATGAAGCTCGATATCATCGCCCAAATCGTACAGATCCTGAAGGATGCGCCGGAGGTAGGGGCGATCGAGATCCGGCGCGGTCTGTTCGGGGCATGGTCGTCGGTGCGCGTGTCCAAGGCGGGGCACGGGAATACCGTGGGGACAGGCGGCGGGCACGTCATCGTGTCTCAACCCGCCATCCCCCTGGTCGCCCCTTCAGCCGCCTCCCCCTCTGCTTCACCAGCCGCACCCGCAGGCCCCCAGTTCCTCGAGATCAAGTCGCCCATGGTGGGGACGTTTTACCAGTCGCCCGAGCCGGCGGCACAGCCCTACGTCAAGGTGGGGTCCCGTGTGACCGCGGGGCAGGTGGTCTGCATCATCGAAGCCATGAAGATCATGAACGAGATCGAGTCCGAGGTCGCGGGGGTGATCCGCGAGGTGACCGCGCAAAACGCGCAGCCGGTGGAGTTCGGCCAGGTCCTTTTCCGGGTGGATCCGCATGGGTGAGGCGACGCAGAGCAATCTGCCGGCTTTCAACTTCAAACAAGCAATCACGCACATGGTGCAGCGCAACGGCTCCGACTTGTTGCTCAAGGTCGGGCGGCCGGCGACCATTCGCGTGAACGGCGAGCTCGTCGCGCTCGAGACGTCTCCGCTCAAGCCCGAGGAGCTGAAGTCCCTGGCTGAGCAGATCATGACGCCGCGCCAGGTCAAGGAGTTCGCCGAGCATAAGGAGGCCGACTTCGCGATCGGCGTGCCGGGGGTCGGTCGGTTCCGCACGAACGTCTACCAGCAGCGCGGCACCGTGGCGTTCGCGTTTCGCGCGATTCCCTACGAGGTCAAACAGATTCGCGAGCTGAACCTGCCCACCGTCCTGGAAGAGATCGCGCTCAAGCCGCGCGGGCTCGTGCTCGTCACGGGGGTGACCGGATCCGGCAAGTCGACGGCGCTGGCCGCGATGATCAATCACGTCAATACGAACCGGCGCGTGAACATCATCACGATCGAAGATCCGATCGAGTTCCTGCACCGCGACCAGCACGCCAACATCTCGCAGCGCGAGGTGGGGAACGACACGCTCTCGTTCAACTCCGCCCTCCGGCACGTGCTGCGCCAGGATCCCGACCTGATCCTCATCGGCGAGATTCGCGACATGGAGACGCTGGACACGGCGCTCAAGGCCGCGGACACCGGCCATATGGTATTCTCGACGTTGCACACGACCGACGCGACGCAGACGATCAACCGCGTCATCTCCTTTTTCCCGCCGCACCAGCACGACGAAATCCGCCACCTGCTCTCGACCGCGCTTCAGGCGATCGTGTCGCTGCGCCTGGTCCCGCGCAAAGACGGCCGCGGCCGCGTCCCCGCCGCCGAAGTGCTGATCAACACGGCCGCCGTCGCCGACAACGTCCGCGACCTCTCCAAGCAGCTCAACATTCCCGATCTCATTGCCCAAGGTTCCGTCCAGTACGGCATGCAAAGCTTCGACCAGTCGCTGTTCCACTGGTACCAGCAGGGCGTGATCAGCTATGAGAGCGCGATCTTCTACGCTACGAATCCCAGCGAGTTTGCGTTGAAGGTCTCGGGCGTCGATTCGTCGGGGAATCGGCTGGGTGGCGCCGATGCGACGGGGATCGAGCTGACGCCGTAATGTTCAAGAAAGTGCTGATCGCCAACCGCGGGGAGATTGCCCTGCGGGTGATCCGCGCGTGCAAGGAGCTGGGCGTCGAGACGGTCGCGGTGTATTCGGAGGCGGACCGCGAGTCGCTCCACGTTCGCTTCGCCGACGACGATGTGTGCATCGGTCGCGCGCCCAGCCGCGACAGCTACCTCAACATCCCGCGTCTCATCGCCGCCGCCGAGATCACCGGCGCCGATGCCATTCACCCCGGCTACGGCTTCCTGGCCGAGAACGCCGAGTTTGCCGAGAAGGTCACCGCCTCGAACATCACCTTCATCGGTCCGTCGCCCGATCAGATTCGGCAGATGGGCGACAAGGCCGCCGCCCGCACGCTCGCCAAGGAGCAGGGGGTGCCGACGGTGCCGGGCTCACCGGGACCGGTGGGCTCGCCCGAAGAAGGCTTGGAAATCGCCGCGAAAATCGGCTTCCCCGTGATCATCAAGGCGGCCGCGGGAGGGGGCGGGAAGGGCATGCGCGTCGCGAATGACCCGGAACAGTTTGGCCAGTCCTTCACGCTCGCTCGGCAGGAAGCGTTGGCGGCGTTCAATTCCGACGAGGTCTACATCGAGAAGTACCTCGCGCGCCCTCGGCACATCGAAATCCAGATCATGGGGGACAAGCACGGCAAGGTGATGCATCTGTGTGAGCGCGACTGCTCGGTGCAGCGCCGCCATCAGAAACTGGTCGAAGAAGCGCCCTCGCCCGCGGTCGACCAGGCGCTGCGCCAGGACATCGGCGATGCCGCGGTCAAGCTCGCCGAGGCGATCAGCTATGTCGGCGCCGGCACCATCGAGTTCCTGCTCGACGCGGACGGCTCCTTCTACTTTATGGAGATGAACACGCGCATCCAGGTCGAGCATCCCGTGACCGAGATGTGCACGAATTTCGACCTCGTGAAGGAGCAGATTTCGGTTGCGGCGGGTGCACCGCTGTCGCTGGTGATGAACGGCCATCGCCTGCGCGGGCATGCGATCGAATGCCGCGTCAACGCCGAGGATCCGAGCCGCAACTTCCAGCCGTCGCCCGGACTGATCACGGCCTACCATCCCCCGGGTGGCCCAGGCGTGCGTGTGGACACGCACATCTACGCCGGCTATACGGTGCCGCCGTACTACGACTCGCTGCTGGCCAAGGTCATCGTACACGGCAACACGCGCACCGAAGCGCTCGCCCGCATGCGCCAGGCACTCGACTCGTTTATCATTGAAGGCGTGACTACGACGATTCCATTTTTGGGCCGGGTCATGCGCCATCCGGACTTCGTCGCGGGCAAGGTGGACACGAAATTCCTCGAGCGCGAGCCGCAACTCCTTAAAGACCAGACATGAAGATTGACGTCTACTACACGCCACTCGGCCTCACTGCGGGAGATCTCACGGGCCGAGCGGTCGTCGTCATTGATGTGCTGCGGGCAACCAGCACGATCGTCAGTGCCCTCGCCGCGGGCGCGAAGGCGATCGTCCCGGCCGCGAGCTCGGACGAAGTCGTACGCCTGACCGCGAACCTCGAAAAGAACGGCATCGTACTGGCCGGCGAGCGGCGCCTGCAAAAAATCGAGGGCTTCAACCTCGGCAACTCGCCGCGCGAAATGACCAAGGAGACCGTGGGCGGCAAGACGGTCTTTCTGGCCACGACGAACGGCACGCCGGCCCTGGTCGCGGCGCAAGGGGGCGATCCCGTGCTGGTCGCCGCGGCGCTGAACTTCAGCGCCGTCGCCGAGCGCGCGCACAACCTGTTCATGGAGCGCGGGGATATCGTCATCATCTGCGCGGGTCGGGACAAGCAGTTTGCGCTCGAGGATGCCTACACGGCGGGCCGCCTGATCAAGGCGGTGAAAAAGGGTGTGCCGCCCAAAAAGCTCACGCTCAACGACGCCGCCCAGGTGTCGCTCGACCTCGCCGCGCAGCAAGGCGGCTGGCAAGACGCCCTCGGCGCGAGCGACGCCGCCCGCATGCTGGGTGAGGTGGGACTCGGCGACGACGTGAAGTTCTGCGCCAATCCCGACCGGCTGAAGATCGTCCCCGTTTACGCGGACCGACGCATCGCGGCATGAATCCCAAGGCTCGGCAAGAGCTCATCGGCATCGCGGCCCTGTTGGTCGGGTTCTTCCTGGGGCTGACACTGTTGCCGATCGGATTGACGGGAAGCTGGGGGCGGTCGATCGGCGGTACGCTGTGGCAGTGGTTCGGCATCGGCGCGATCGTCGTTCCCGTCTTCGGCGTCATCTGGGCGCTCGCGGCATTCGAGCGACTCGGCGCCCTGTCATCGGGCCGAGTCGCGGCGCTGGGCGCCGGTCTCATCATTCTCATTCCATATGGTGTCGCCGTCGCGATCGGTCCCACGTTCTCGGCCGCGGACTACGAGAGCTGGACGCGAAGCGAGCGACTCGTGGGGTTCGTTCCGGGACTCCTCGCCAAAGGTGTGGAAGGGGCTATTGGGCCCGTGGGGGCGGTGCTGGCCGGCTTACTCGCGCTGTCTGCCCTCGGAGTTCTGACGATCGGCTGGCATCCGCTGACCCTGCTCAGGCAACGGGAGCAGGGAGCCGGGAGCCGAGAGCCGGAGAAAGCGAAACCCACGCGCCTTCGGCCTGTTGACGAGGACGAGCCAGACCAAACGGCTCCCCGCTCCCGGCTCCCGGCTCCTGCGGCACGCAAGCCAAAGCCCGCGCCGCCGGCGAAACCCGCTCCGCCTCCGCCGCCCGGCTCGCTCATCCCGCCCATCGAGCTGCTAACGGAGGGACCCGGGGCAGTCGAGGACGCCGATGCGGCTCAGATCGAAGAGATGGGCCGCCGGCTGGTGACCACGCTCGAAACATTCCGCGTCGGCGCGCAGATCACGAACAAGACCGTCGGTCCGGTCGTGACGCGCTTTGAGCTCGAGCCGGGACGCGGTGTGAAGGTGGGGCGCGTGTCGTCGCTCGCCGATGACCTCGCGCTCGCAATGCGGGCCCAGTCGCTGCGCATCGTGGCGCCCATTCCCGGCAAGGCGGCGATCGGCATCGAGGTGCCGAATCCCACACCGCGCCTGGTCCACGTGCGCGATCTGATCGACAGCGCCGAGTTTCGCCGCGCCGCGCGTATTCTGCCGGTCGTGCTGGGCCGCAACCTCGAAGGCGACGAGGTGGTCGATGATCTCACCAAGATGCCACACCTGCTCATCGCGGGCGCGACGGGCTCGGGCAAATCGGTGTGTATCAATGCCATCATCACCAGTCTGATTTACGCCCACGGGCCGGACAAGCTGAAACTCTTGATGATCGACCCGAAGATGGTCGAGCTGTCCATGTACAGCGCGCTGCCGCATCTCGGCCTGCCGGTGGTGACGAGCCATCACAAAGCGGCGAACGTCTTGAAGTGGGCCGTGTGGGAAATGGAGCGGCGCTACCGGCTGCTGCACGCGAACCACGCGCGCAACATCTCCGACTTCAACAAGAAGGTGGAGTCAAAGGCCCCGCTCAAAGGGCCGCGCGAGACGCTCGCGACGCAGGCGGGCATCCAGAAGGAGCTGCCGTTTGATGGTACGTACACGGACGGAATTCTTCCGTACATCGTCCTGGTCGTGGACGAGCTCGCTGACTTGATGCTCACTGTGCAAGGCGAGATCGAGACGCCGCTCGCCGTGCTGGCCCAGAAAGCGCGCGCGATTGGGATCCACCTGATTCTCGCGACGCAGCGGCCCTCGGTGAATGTGATCACGGGACTCATCAAGGCAAACTTCCCGTGCCGGATCGCGTTCCGCGTATCGGCCAAAGTCGACAGCCGCACGATTCTCGATCAAAACGGCGCCGAGACGCTGCTGGGCAATGGCGACATGCTGTTCCTGCCGCCGGGAAAGAGCGAGGCGGTGCGCGTGCAGGGCGCGTTCATCTCGACCGACGAGACCGAGCGACTGATGGAGTGGTACAAGGCGCACGCGCCCGTGGCTGCCACGGTGCCCGGCACGTCGATCGATGAGCAGGTTACGGCGCTCGAGAAAGCGGAGAAGGAAGAAGACGGAGCCGGGAGCGGGGAGCCGGGAGCCGGGGAGCGCGATCCGCTCTTCCGGCAGGCTGCCGAGGTCTGCATTCAGAACCAACTTGGTTCGACGTCGTTGTTGCAACGCCGCATGAGCATCGGCTACGGCCGCGCTGCCCGTATCATCGATCAGCTGGAGCTCGCGGGCATCCTCGGTCCCGCGAACGGCTCCAAACCGCGCGATGTGCTGGTCGGTTTGGAGGAGTTGGATGATCTCGTGGGGCCGGAGGGCGCAAATTCGAGCAGCTAACCATCGCGATTCCCCACGACCGTGCTACAAAATGGTGCATCGAACGGACTAGATCTTCTGGGGCTTCTTAACTCCAAATTGCTCCACCTTATCTAAACCTCTTTTCCATCCGGTGAGTGATGTTCCCACCTCTCATCTCACCCTAAACTGAGTCTCACAACTACTCACACCCTGTTTTTCACCTCCATTGAGGGACAGTATGTCGCCGCAAGCCGTTGCCGAAGCGTTGGAGGCTGCCGCTCCACTTCCGAGGGTGCGGATTGCAATCGAGTGTGAAGCCGACGTGCTCCTGGCCGGAAAACACGGCCGGCGTCTCGCCTCCAGTCTGGATTTCTCGCCGACCGATGTCACCGTCATCTCCACTGCGATCATGGAAGTCGCTCGCAACGTGCTGCGCTATGCACGGCGCGGCGATTTGCTGCTGCATCTCATTGAGCAGCCCGGTCGCCTGGGGATTGCGATCATGGCCCGCGACAAGGGTCCCGGGATCGCCGACGTGTCGGAAGCACTTCGGGATGGCAAGGGATTGGGTCTCGCGAGTGTGCGTCGCCTCATGGATGAGTTCCGCGTCCGGTCTGAGCCGGGACGTGGCACCACCGTCACGATGCGCAAATGGACTCGGCGCCGCCAAGTCGAGCGCGCCGGCTTCCGCACAGAATGGCAGGCCCTGAGATGATTGCCCTGCCTCCGTCATTGGACACCGTTGGCGTCGCCCTCGAGGATGCGGTCCAGCCCGTACGATGCGGGAGCACGCCCGCGCGGCTCCTCGGTGTAGGCGGCGATCACACGCTGTTCCGGGAGCTGGCGCGCTACGTCGAACAATCCGGCGCCACGCTGGAGCGAACCGCCGACGAGGCCACGACACTGCAGGCGCTCGCGCACGGCGGCTGGGATGCCGTGCTCACTGTGCTCGACCGCGACGCCGACGTGCAGCTGGAATGGTGGGAGGAAGTGTTGCCGCGGCTGCCCGTCCGGCCGCGGATGATTGCGGTCGCGCCCGCGCCATCGATGAGCCTGGCATTGCGGGCCACGGAGCTCGGGGTCACGGCGGTCCTGCCGTTGCCGCTCGAGCGCGACCAACTCCGCGCTACGTTGAACCGCGTTCTGGCAGCCGCGGCCGAGACCCCGCTGCCGCTTCCCAGCGTTACGCCAGTCGCCGTCGGGCCCTATCAGATCGTATCACAGAGCGCGGCGATGGTGGATGTCTATCGCACTATCGCGCATGTCGCGCCCAGCACCGCCACCGTGCTCATTCAGGGCGAGTCAGGAACGGGGAAGGAGCTCGTGGCGCGGGCGATTCATGCGCACGGGCCCCGCAGCACGCGGTCGTTCGTGGCCGTGAACTGCGCCGCGATCCCCGAGAACCTGCTTGAAAGCGAGCTGTTCGGGCACGAGAAGGGCGCGTTTACCGGCGCGGTCGCGCGCAAGATCGGCCGGTTCGAGCGCGCCAGCGGTGGCACACTGTTCCTCGATGAAATCGGCGACATGAGCCTGGTCCTGCAGAGCAAGATTCTGCGCGCGATTCAGGAGCGGGAGGTGGAGCGCGTCGGCGGCGGGGAGCCGATCCCGGTGGACGTACGCGTGATTGCGGCGACGAACCAGGATCTCAAGCAAATGATCGCGGACGGAAAATTCCGCGAGGATCTCTACTACCGCCTGGCGGTGGTCACCATTCGCCTCCCGCAGCTCGCCGCGCGGGGCGACGACTTGATTCTGCTGACGGCGCATTTCCTCCACGAATTCGGCAGGCAATACGGCAAGAACATCGTCGCGATTTCCGATCGTGCTTCGGACTTGTTACGGGGACATACCTGGATCGGCAACGTCCGTGAGCTTCGCAACGTCATCGAGCGCGCAGTCCTCGTCTGCGAAGGGGATGTCCTGCGGTCGGTGGACCTGCCTGAAGAGTGGCTTGCGGGCGCGATGAAGCGCGAGGTAACCAGCACGGGACCGCTTGCCACGCTCCAGGAGGCAGAGGCACGCCATATCGCCCAGGTCCTGACCCACACGCACGGGCAGATCGGCGAGGCGGCACAGATCCTGGGCGTGCACCGCAATACGCTCGCCCGGAAGATCAAGGAATACCATCTGTAGGCACCAGTTTTGAGCACAGAGAAAGGGGCCCCGCCTCACCGTGGGGCCCTTTTTGATCTAATCACCTTTCGCAACCGATTAATGCCCTCACCCCTCCGTACGTACACGCTGGCCTGGTTCGTGCGTAACGGGACGGAGCCTATGACTACCATCCCCATCTCCGAACCCACGACATCCCTGCGCGTCGAGCAGGCGTTACGCTTGTTGCCGGATGTCGAGGATCTCGCCCCGCTCCGCGGACTCGTCGTGTCGCTCTGTGCCGGCCGGAAACGGCAGGCGTGGACGGCCGCTGAGCCCAATCGCACCATCGGCAAACGCACGTTCGACCCGTACGCCCTGCGCGCGCGCATGGGCAAGGCGATCGACGGAATCCAGAGCCGAGTTGCATTCCTGTACGAAGCCGCCATCGACGCACTCGAATCGGAACAGGCCGGGGACCTCTCTCGCGCGGTCCGCGCACTGATGCGGGCGGGTGCGTACGAGGAGGAAGGCGTGCGCTTCGCGCAGGCACACGCGTGGTACCGGCAAGCCCTGAGCCTCGCGGAGCAACTCCGCGATCGGCAACCCGAGATGGAAGCGCTCTGCCATCTCGGGCGGCTCGAGGCAGCGCGGGGCTACCTGGACGAAGGCGCTCGCGCGTTCCAGCGCAGTCTTGCGCTTGCGGAGGCGGAGGCCGACAAAGTCCACGCCGCTGGCGCCTGCAAAGGCCTGGGCGACGTGTTGTTCGCACAGGCGCAGTGGTCGGGCGCGGAAGCGTGGTTCACGCGCGGCCTGCAATACGCGCAAGCCAATCGTCCACTCAATGGATCGCTGTCACTCGGCCTCGGCCAAATCGCGCATCGCCGCGGGGATTACACCGCAGCGACTGCGCGGCTCGAGCGCGCCCTGGAGACGTTCGAAGCGCTGGGCGATCAGGCCGGCGTGGTGCGGACGCTGCTCGCCCGGGGATTGATGGAGGCCGCACAGGGAAGGACATCGGACGTCCTGGGCAGCTATCGCGAGGCGTTGAGCCGTTTGCCGGTGACGGATCGCGATCCCGTCCTCGAGTTATCTGTGCGTCTTCGGTTGGCCGAGTTGTATCTGGATCTCGACCGCCTGCCGGATGCGGAAGACGAGACGCGGCGGGCCGAAGACGTTGCGATTACATATCAGCAGACGCGGTGGCTCGCGCGTGTGTACCTGATCATGGGAAAAATCCGCGGACGGCAGGGCGATGAGAACGGTTTTGTGTTCTTCGAACAGGCGATCGACCTGTGCCGCTCCGGCGAGCCGGCGCGCCGGCTCGAGGCCGACGTCTATCGCGAGTACGCGCGCTTCCGGGCAATCATGGGCGACCGCGATGAGGCTCGTGCTTACTTGGAGCGCGCGCGCGAGCTGCTCGAACCGTTCGGCGATGCGGCCGCGCGTGAACGGATCGATGAGGACCTACAGCGTCTGACTCAGTGACAGGCCCCACTGCCTGAGTCGGTGAAGCTCGAGCCCGCTATGGGCACGAATTGCCAGTCGTAGTGATCGCTGTAGAGGTTCAGCTTGAGCACTCCATACGTCGTGTTGTTCTTCACTTGACTATTGGGGGCCGAAATCGCGTAGGGATAGAGCGGAGCCCCTCCTGTTCCCACAACGAACTCTCGAATCCCACGCGCGGCATCCAGCTGTCCGCCCGGCGTCTGCGGAGCGAACCGCTCGTAGAGGTGGTCGTGCCCGACAACCGCGACGTCGGCGCCGGCCGCGTACAAGGCTTCCCAGAGTGGCTGTACCGCGGGGGAGCTGCCGTGGGGACCCGAGCTGAACCGCGGTTGATGCAAAACCGCGAGCGTGCACTTCACGGGATGAGCCGCGAGATCCGCGCGCAGCCAGCTCTCCTGCGGCGAGCCGGCGTTCATCGCGATGTTGCTGTTCAGGACGACGATGTGCCAGGCGCCGAGCGTGTAGCTGTAATAGCCCTTGCTCGGATCGCCGGCCGCGGAACCGAAGTAGCCGTAGTAGCCGCTTGCGCCGTTGGTGTTGTAGTCGTGATTGCCGGACGCCGGACGGGTGCGGCCCTTATGCCGTCCCCATGACGGGTTGTAGCAGTTGGCGTATTCGTCCGCGGTCCCGTTCTCGTAGGCATTGTCACCAGCCGTAAAGACAGTTCCAGAAATTCCATCGAGCAGGCTGGCGGTGGCCTCGTCGCCGTTGCTCGAGCACGAGGCGATATCGCCGGCCCCGACGAGCACGACTGAGGGGCCCGCCGTGGCCACAGTGACCGCTGCAAGCGCGACGAGGCCTTTCGCCGTTGCTGAGATCGTGGCGGATCCAGTGCCCACGCCTCTGACTAGCCCATTCGCGTCCACGGTCGCTACGGCGGTATTGTTGCTCGCCCATTGCGGGGTCGCGGCGACTGTCCCGCCATTCCGGTCCTTCACGACGGCCGTGAGCTGCTCGCTTGCCGCCACGTACAGGTTCGCACTCGCCGGCGTGATCGTCAGCGTTTGACCGCTGTCGACTGAAACGGCGAGGGCTGCGGTCGCAACCTCACCCCGCGCGCTCACCTGCACGCTCGCGGTTCCTGCTCCCATCGCTCGCACCATCCCCGTGCTGTCGACCTGCGCGACGGCCGGATTATCGACACTCCAAGCCAGTGGCGCGGACACGACGGCGCCATCCCGGTCGACCAGCGTGGCCGTGAGTCGCACGCTGTCCTGAACGAAGAGATTCGCGGCGGCTGGCGACACGCTCAGCACGTAGCCGGAATCGGTAATCGCCTGCGGGCATGCCGCGACTACTATCGCCGTGCCGACCAGCAGCGCTCGAACTAACCGTTGTCTCAACACGCCGCGCCGATTCGCACGAATCGGACCAAAGTTCGTGGCTTTGACCCGCTGTACGACTTTGGACTAATCCATTGCAGACATTGGGACTACTTCCTTACACTGGGGTCGGTTAAGCACCTCAAGCCCAAAGGAGTAGTCGATGTCGCTGATTCATAAGCTTGGTTTCATGCTCGGAACGGTCGCGCTGCTCGTCGGTTGCTCGGACGCGCGCTCGATTTCCGCTCCGGTCGTTCCCGATAGCACGACGCAGGACAGTACCGTCACGTCCAATCCGACACCGCAGCCGACGGTGCACGCTGGGCACTATGCGGCGCCGTCCGGCTCGAGCTCTGGTGACGGCAGCATGAGTCATCCGTGGGACCTGGCCACGGCGATGGCGAACGTCGGGGGAGAGATTCAGGCGGGCGACACCCTCTGGATGCGCGGCGGGCGGTACGTTGGCGACTTCCGCACGGCCGTCTCGGGCTCTTCGAGCCACCCGGTCGTCTTCCGCCAGTATCCCGGTGAGCGGGCGACCATCGATGGGACGCTGCGCGCGGACGGGACCGACGTGTGGTTCTGGGGCTTTGAAGTCATGCGTTCCGTACCGACCGGCCGTTTGCCGGCGGTGGAGTCGCGCGGCGCCAGGCAAAAGTTCATCAACCTGGTGATCCATGACGCGGCGCAGCAGGGCATCACGTTCTGGGACGAGGCCGCGGATGCCGAGCTGTACGGCAACATCGTGTACAACAACGGCACGCACGAGAACCTCGATCACGGCACGTACGTGCACAACATCAGCGGCACGAAACTGATCGACGACAACGTGTTCTTCGACAACCTGGCGTATGGCATTCACGTGTACGTCAAAGGGGGCGAAGGCGCGCAGAAGAACGTGCACGTCGTCGGAAACGTCTCGTTCAACAACGGCACGATTTCCAATACCTATCCGGCCAAGGGTAACCTCATCATTGGCGGCGAGGATCCGGGGCAGGGGCATCAGGCGATCGACAACCTCCTGTACTTCTCCGGCAACGACGGCGTCAACCTCCAGCTCGGCTACACGGCAGAGAATCAGGACATCGTGTGCAAAGGCAACACGGTTTGGGGTGGCAGCACCGCGTTTATGATCGGACACTGGAGCTCTGCGGTGGTCCAGGGCAACACCATTGGAGGCGCGTCAGACGTCGTGAGCCTGATGGATGCGCCCAGCAGCTATTCCTGGAGTGGCAACACCTACTATCGCTCCGCTACGGCGGCCGCGTGGCGGGATGCCTCAGGCAGCGATCTGACGCTGGCCAACTGGCAGCATGCGACCGGCTTGGGCGCGAGCGATCACGTCGAAGGCACGGTCCCGGCGACGACGGAAGTGTTCGTCAAGCCGAACAAGTACGAGGCTGGACGCGCCTACGTCGTCGTGTACAACTGGGGTCATAACTCGAGTGTCAGCGCCGATCTGTCCGGCGTCTTGCGGAGCGGCCAGCGCTACGAAGTGCGCAACGTGCAGGACATCTTCGGAACGCCTGTGGCCAGTGGGACCTACTCGGGCGGAGGAATCACGCTGCCCATGCACGGCGTGACGCCCCCGGCGCCGATCGGCCGCAGCACGCGTACGCCACCCAAGACGGGGCCGAACTTCGACACGTTTGTCGTGACGCTAGCGCCGTGAACGGCGCAGCACGGTGCGGTATACCGAGATGACCTTGCGCGTCATCAGCTTCTCATCGAGCTGCCGCACCGCCGCAACGCCCTTAATCCGCGTGCCACGCGTGAGCACGCGCTCAAGGGCTGCGGCAATGGTTTCGGGCTGATGGTCGGCGCAGACCTCGCATCCTTCGATGCCCTGCAGCCGCTCAGGCACATCGCCCACTTTGACGGATACGACGGGCAGGTTACAGGCGAGGGCTTCCTTGACGACGTTGGGGGAGCCCTCTTGCATCGACGTGAAGATGAGCGCGTCGCAGGCATTCATGTACACGGGGACCTGCCTGTGGCTCACACTCCAGGCGACTACGAGTCGAGCCGGCATGCGCGTCTTGAGGAGCTCTACCGCCTGTTCTGCCAGCGCAAAGCGTTTGCGCGCTGTCGCGGGCCGGCCGACGAAGAGAATCAGTTTCTCATGGCCGTCGAAACCCAGTTTGCGTCTCGCCTTCGTCTGGCTCATGGGCCGAAACAGGCTGAGATCGAGCCCGGAGGGGATGACATACGCCGGAGCGCGCGTCTTCAGTCCGTCGCCGAGATGGGGAGCGACGAGAATGACGGCATCGGCGCTACGCGCAACAAGACGGGACGCCCGCTTGAGGATGCGTCCCGCCAACGACTGACGCCCGTCACGGTCTCGGACAATGCCGAGCACGTCGCTGCCGCGCATGGTGACGACCAGCGGCAGTTTCTTTGGCAACGCGAGCAGACCGCTCTGCCCGAACTGCGCATGGATGAGGTCATAAGTCTGCTGGCGTAGCCGCTGGCGCACGTCCTTCCACGCGCGCATGTAGTTGCGAACGTTCTTGGCGCCGCGAAAAGCGACCACGGTCAGTTGAACGCCCGCCCGCTGCAGAAACTCCGCCTGCCGGCGGATGAAGTGCGACGTCTGCGAGACATACGGATCCGGCCATTCGCTGGTCAGCATCAACACCCGTAACGCGCGGGCAGACCGCTCCCGGGGCGCTGCGCGCCGCGGCGTTCGCATCGGCGAAGAACGGCGTCGGCTCGGTCGTGGCGTGATTCCCATGGCTTCCCTGGATGTGTGACCAAGAGAATGGGCAAGAAGCACGCCTCGATGTCGGACTAATCCTCTCGCTAATTCTGTCCGCTACTTTGGACTAATTCTCTTGCTCCCAAAGATTTAGACCGCTACCCTGCGTTTGCTTAATCACCAGCAAGCGAAAGGAGTAGCCATGTCGCTCACAAGGATTCTCTGGATGGTGGGTACCGTTGCCGCGCTCGCAGCTTGTGCAGGCGAGCAGACGGTTACGGATCCCGTCACCGTGCCCGATACCACGTCCACGCCGTCGCAGCCGCCGCAGCCCCAGCCGCAACCGCAGCCGACGTCGCATAGCGGGTTCTTCGCGTCGTCCAGCGGCTCGACCTCCGGCGATGGCAGCGAATCGAAGCCCTGGAGCCTGGCCATGGCGCTCTCCAGCGGCCGGATCCAGGCTGGTGATACGCTGTGGGTGCGCGGTGGCACGTACATGGCGCCGTTCGTCGTCACGCTGAACGGCCAGGCTGGAAAGCCGATCGTGATTCGCGCCTATCCGGGCGAGCGCGCGATCATCGACGGTGGCCAAACGACCCGGGACAATCTCAAGGTCTCCGGCACCTACGTGGTCGTGTGGGGCCTCGAGTTCACGAACTCGAGCTCGTCGCGGACGACGTCGATCATCAATCACGACTACCGCGCAGACCAGATCGTGAATAACGGATCGCACAACAA
>Ga0075424_100001110_pt1 | contig 22953 bp, 25 predicted proteins | sample SoiMethybrSBSTD3_FD_75301 | JGI IMG/M metagenome (GOLD analysis project Ga0075424, IMG submission 75301) | Bulk soil microbial communities from a Populus tree surrounding site in Tennessee, USA - Soil MetaG P. TD hybrid SBSTD3 | ecosystem: Environmental > Terrestrial > Soil > Tree plantation... | reverse complement strand
CCGCCCTTGGCGACCTCGGCGGAGTAGAACGGCTCCACGAACGTGCCCAGGTTGACCTTGTCGGAGCGCACGGCGACGCCCATGGCCGGAAACGCGATCGGCACCACCTTGACGTCTCGATCCGGGACGAGGCCGGCGTTGAGGAGCGCGGCGCGGACCCACAGATCGGTCGCGGTCTTGAAGCCGAGGACTCCCGCGGTACCGCCTTTGAGATCCTTCACGCTCTTGACCGGTCCGTCGTCCCTGACCATGTAGGCGGTGGTGAACCACTCCTTGCCGTCCGCCTCGAGGCAGATCCCTGCGGTGATCTTGATGTCGACGCCTTGCGCGCGCGCGAAGATCACGGCCAGTCCCGGCGCGGTGCCGCCGTCGAGCTCGTTCGCGAGATAGGCCTGGAATCGCTCGGGGTTGCCCTGGAACGAGACCATCTTGAGGCGATACTTCGACCCCTGACCGGGCGTCAGGTCGGGCCGCGCCGCCATGAGCCACACCTGCTCCTCGGCGGCAAAGCCGTGGCCGAAGCGAATCAGCGGAGGATCGGCCGCGCTGACCGACAGCGGCGCGGCGACCATCAGACCGACGAGGCAGGCGAGGCCGAGAATCGTCCGGGGGTTCACGATGGCTTCTCCTCTCGGATGAGGTCCCAGATTCGGTTGCGGCACTCGAGAAAGGCAATCGACTTGCGCACGGCGATATCGCGCGGGCGCGGCAGCGCGATCGCAACCTCGTCGCGGACCCGGGCCGGGCGCGCGCTCAGGACGACGACGCGATCGCCGAGATAGACGGCCTCGTCGATGTCGTGCGTTACGAAGAAGATGGTCTTGCGCGTGCGCTCCCAGATACCGGTCAGCTCCTCCTGCATTGCCTCCCGCGTCTGCGCGTCGAGCGAGCCGAACGGCTCGTCCATCAAGAGCACCTCCGGGTCGAAGGCAAGGACGCGGGCCAGCGCCACCCGCTGCTTCATGCCGCCCGAGAGCTCCGCCGGCAGGTGATCGCGAAACTCCGAGAGCCCGGTCAGCGCGAGATAGCGATCCACGACCGCGGCTCGCTCGGCCTTCGGCGCGCCGCGGGCTTCGAGGCCCCAGCCCACGTTGCCGCCGACCGTGCGCCAGGGGAACAGCGAGAACTCCTGGAAGACCATGCCGCGATCCGGCCCGGGCCCGACGACCGCGCGGCCGTGCACGCGGATCTCGCCGGCATCTCCCGGGATGAAGCCGCCGAGGACGTGCAGCAGGGTGCTCTTGCCGCAGCCGCTCGGGCCGACGACGGTGACGAATTCTCCATCGGCCACGGACAGGCGCGCCAGGTCGAGCACCTCGAGCGAGCGGCCGTCGCGGCGGTACGTCTTCCGCAGCCCGACGACTTCCAGCGCGGGAGTGCTCATCGCTCAGGGCGCCCCGGCGGCGCGAGGCGGCCAGGCCAGCAGCCGCTCGAGCGCGGCTCGCGTTCGCTCGGGTGAGCGCCCGTCGCGACTGATCCGACGATTGCGAAGCCAGCAGGCGAGGGCACCGGTGAGCTGGCCTTCTTCGCCGATCGCACGCGACAGGCGGACGATCGTCTCGACGCGCAGCCGACGCCGCGTGACATAGCTCGCCAGCGCCGACGGCACGTCCGTCTCCCCCCGTGCGGCGCGCGACAGCTCCTCCGCGAGGACGGCGGCGTCTTCCATCGCCATGCCGGCGCCCTGGCCCATGTTGGGCGTCAGCGCGTGCGCCGCGTCGCCCAGGAGCGCCACGCGGCCGCGGGCCCAGGCCGCCTGATGCACCTCCTCGATGTCCGTGCACACGACCGCGTCGATCGACTCGAGCCCGCCGAGCGCCGTGCGCACGCGGGAATCCGTGAACTCGGCGAACAGGGTTCGCAACGCCGCTGCGCTTTCCAGCGCCCAGGCGCGGCTCTCGCGCGGGGAGTTGAAGGTCGTCCACACGTAGAGCTGGCCGCTGCCGATCGGTACGAGGCCGACGCGCTTGCCGTGCCCCAGGAACTCGGTGAAATGCTCGAGGCCGTCGCGGTTCTCGACGACGAAGCGGTGCGAGCGGTAGCCGAGATAGGCCGGCTCGCTCCGCCCGAAGAAGCGCGTTCGCACAGCGGAATGGATCCCGTCGGCGCCGATGAGGACGTCGCCAGCGAACGTTTGGCCGCTCTCGGTCTCGACCCGCACGCCGTGCGTGTCTTCGTCGAGGCCGACGATTCGCGTATCGAGGTGGACGACTCCCGCCGGCAGGCCGTCGTACAGGCACTCGTGCAAGTGGGCCCGGTGGCAGAGCGCGCCGGTCGCCAGGCGGCCGGCGGCGTAGAGCGGACGATAGTCGCGGAGCGCCAGCCGCCGTCCCCGCTGGTCGAACGTCTCGCGTGCCAGATAGGGCGAGCTTTGCGCGCGCACGCGCTCCGCCAGCCCGTTGGCCTCGAGGACGGCCATCGCGTTCGGGTTCATGATGATCCCGGCGCCGACCGTCGTCAGCTTCGACGCGCGCTCGAGCACGACGGCGGAAAGTCCCGCCCGAGCCAGCTCCCGCGCGAGGGAGAGCCCGCCGATCCCGCCGCCCACGATGATCGTGGTGAGGGGCATCGGCGCGCTGCACTCAGGTCGGAAGACCGAACAGCGAGGTCAGCCGCTGCGACTCGACCAGGCTCGCCATCGCCTCGTCGCTCGGCCGGCGCTCGAAGCGGCTGGCCGCGTCGAGGACCTTGGGCAAGAGATTGAGATCGCCCGCGGTGTTCAGGAACACGCCTGGCATGCCGATCACGTAGTGCACCGCTCGGTCGATGTCGGCCTGGCTCTCGAGCGGCTGGTACCACGTCGTGTGTGTCTTGTCGGAGGTCGCCCACGGGCCGCGTGCGATCGACTTGATGATCTGCACGGCCACGTTGCGCTCGCGGCAGATCGCGGCGACCTCGTCGAAGGCCCGGCGGTAGCGCTCGTTCTCGGCCATGAAGAAGTTGTACGGCATCAGGACCGAGTCGAAGTCGAAGCGCGCGAGGCTGCGGCGATGCATGGCCGGGATGGTCCAGCCGTGGCCGGTCACGCCGATGAACCGCGTGAGCCCTTGCTGGCGGGCCTCGATCACCGCTTCCAGCACGCCGCCCGGCCCCATCGCCTGATCCCAGTCGTCGGGATGGCCGAGCGAGTGCAGCTGGATCAGATCGACGTGATCGACGCGCAACCGCTCGAGCGAGCGATGGATGTCGTCACGGCCTTCCTTGGCCGTGCGCGAGCCGGTCTTGGTGGCCAGGAAGAAGTCTTTCCGATGGCGCGCCATCCACGGCCCGATGCGCAGCTCGGAGTCTCCGTAGCGCGCGGCGGTATCGATATGATTCACGCCGTGGCGCAGGAGCACCTCGAGGGCGCGGTCGGCGTCGGCCTGGCTCGCGCGCGCGAGCGCGGCGGCGCCGAAGAGGGTGACGCTGCTGAGGTGGCCGGTTCTGCCGAAGGGTCGCCGCTCGATCATCGCTGAACCTCCCGCCGTATATTACCCTTTCGTCCCATACGACGAAGGTCTGATACCCCTCGCGCGGTGTGTCTGCTATCCGAGCGGTCAGGAGGAACCACCATGAAGATACTGGCGATCGGGTTTCTGGCTTTGCTCGCGGCGGCGTCGGCTGGGTGCGGCGCAGCTCGAGAGGCTCAGCAGGCCGCAGCGAACGCGCCCACGGCCAACGTGGCGGGCACGTGGACGGGGAGCGCGGGAACCGGCGGAGTGTCCGTGCCGATCAACATGACCCTCGCGCAGACCGGCACCGACGTCTCGGGCAATATCAGTGTCGGGGGACGACCGGATCTCTCGGGCCCCGTCAAGGGAACCGTCCAGGGCGAGATCGTGAAGCTGTCCACGTCAACCGTGACGCTCGGCCAGATGATCGCCAAGGGCGGCGTGATGAGCGGCGAGGTCTCGGGCGGGCTACCGACCACGCTTCGGCGCGCCCAGTAGGTTCGCCACGAGATGCGGCCGACGGGGTCGACCGTCGGCCGCATCTCGAATCGGCCGGCGGAACTACCGCGGAGCCGGCGTATATTTCCCGGTCAGCTGCGGCGTGGTGCCCTCGAGCTTCTTCTCCTGACGATCGAGTCGGGTCTCCCGCCCCCACGTCCGCTTGAGATCGTCGCGGATATTGAAGCGGAGCCGGCCGAGCCCCTCGGTCTCGATCTCGATGCGGTCCCCGTTCTGGAATCCGCTGAGCCCGCGGTGATTCGTGCCGGTCGCGATGACGTCACCGGGGTCGAGCGAGTGGATCGAGGTGACCCACTCGATGCAGCGCGGGATCTTGTGGGCCATGTCGCTCGTGTTGTAGTTCTGCTTCAGCTCGCCGTTCACCCAGAGCTTCACTTGTAAACGGTGCGGATCGGCGATCTCGTCCGCCGTCACGATGTAGGGCCCCATCGGGCAGAAGGTGTCGCGCGACTTCATCTGGTAGAACGTGTTGCCGCTCGGCGGAAGTCCGCGGGCTGAGCCGTCGATGAAGTTCGTGTAGCCGAAGATGTAGCTCATCGCCTGCCCGGCGCTGACCTGGGTCGCCTTCTTGCCGATGATCAGCGCCACCTCGGCCTCGCCCTCGAAGATCGTCGCGGGCGCGTCGGGGAGCACCATCGTGTCGCCGTCGCCGATGACGGAGTTCGGGGACTTGTGGAACGCGTTGATCGGCGCCGGCTCGGAGCGCGTCCCGTCTTCCATGTAGTTCACGGCCATTGCCACGATGTTGTAGGGCTTCGGCAGGGGAGGCCTGATCTTGACCTGGCTGACCGGCTTGCCCTGGCCCTTGGCCGCGGCGCCTTCCAGGCGCGCCTTGTAGTCGGCGAACCGTTCGATCAGCCCGCTGATCAGGTTGTACGGCCCGGTATGCGGAATGTCTTTCACCGTGTCCGATACGTCGACGACGGCGTCGCCTTTGAGCACTCCCAGCCTGAAATCGTCGAAGAAGAGCAGCTTCATGGTCCCCTCCCGCGGGTTGGTCTGACGCCAGGACTATAGCAGCGTTCGCATTGACGGGCCGGGGGTCCTGGCTTAGCCTTCTCCCGCCCTGGTCTCATCCCGCTGCCAGGGAACGCAGTGTACGCTCTCGCACCGACCGAGCGCCAGATGACGGGAGAAGGAGCCCGGACAGCCGGACATGATCTTCACCTTCTTCGTTCTCCTGATTGCGCTCGGGCTGTTCGTCGGGATGGTGGTGCTTCTGGAGGTCGGCCGACGGATCGGCGCCCGTCGGCTGCGGAAGGATCCGGAGGGGGCTCGGGAAGGCGTCGGCGCGGCGGAAGGGGCGATCTTCGCGCTGCTCGGGCTCCTGATCGCGTTCACGTTCTCGGGAGCCGTGGGGCGTTTCGACAACCGCCGGAATTTGATCGTCGAGGAAGCCAACGCGATCGGCACCGCCTATCTACGGGTCGACATGGTTGCGCCCGACCTGCAGCCCGCGCTTCGCGACACCTTCCGCCGTTACCTGACCGCGCGACTCGACGTCTATCGAAAGATCCCGGACATGGCTGCCGTGGAGGCTGCGCTCGCCGAAGTGAATCGTTTGCAGAAGGACATCTGGGGCCAGGCGGTCGCGGCCAGTCGCGCGCCGGGCTCGCACCCGAACGTCACGGTGCTGCTCCTGCCGGCGCTGAATGCCATGATCGACATCACGACGACCCGGCTGATGGCCGCGCGCATGCACCCGCCGGTGATCATCTTCGCGATGCTCGTGGCGCTCGCGCTGGCCGCCGCGCTGCTGGCTGGACACGGCATGTCGAAGGCGAAGACGCGCAGCTGGACCCACGTCGTGGCCCTGTCGGCCGCGCTGTCCGTGGCCCTCTACGTCATTCTCGAGATCGAGTACCCGCGGCTCGGCCTCATCCGCGTCGACGCCTTCGACGCGGCTCTCGCAGATCTTCGAGACATCATGAAGTGAGGTCGGGCGCCCGGCCGCCGCGGCGCGCCGTCAGAACCGGTAGCGGATGCCCGCCTCGATGATGTTCGAGCCGCTGTGGCCGAGCAGGCCCCAGGCCCCCGAGCGATGATGGATTCGGGTCACGAGGCTCCAGGCAGAGTCGGGCACGGCAAACGTGACCTCGAGGAGGATGTAGTTGAGCAGCTGATTGTTCTGGCTGTTCGTCGGATCGGCTTTCTCGAGCGCGGGAATCTCGGTCGCCCACGAGAGGCCTTCACCGACCGCCGCCGTCGTCTCGATGTACTTGTTCCACGGGAACACGACCCACCGGAGGTTCACGGACGCGGTGAATTCCCAGTTGTCCTGGTCGCCGAAGTGCTTCAGGACCTGGAGCTCGCCCTCCAGGCGCATGAACCGCGTGAACTCGGCAAACTGCTTCGACACCGAGACGCCGAACGTGTACGAGTCCTTCAGCTCCAGGTGCATCGGGATCTCGAGAAGCTGACTGCCCGAGTACACGCCGCCGACCACGGTCACGAACCACGGATTCGTCGAGGGCTCCTGGGTGATTGTGGACGACTCCTGGGCCGTCGCGGAAGGCTCTTGGGCCGCTGCGGGCGGTGGAGCGAGCGCCGTCCCGATGAGGACGAGGACGATCAGGATCGTGATCGGCAGACTGGTGACGCGCATCGTTGGTCGGTTTCGCGCATCGTATCGGTCTGGCGCATCGTAACAGAACCGGTCGACGAGGGCGGCATGCCCTCGACTGGACAAAGGCCGCGGCCGCACCCTATCCTCGCCCGACGGGAGGAACGTATGCAGGGACGGGTCGCGGTCTCGCTTCGAATTCCAGGCACTTCGCCGATGCCGGAGCTGATCCGGCTGATCCAGGACGTCGAGACGGCCGGTTTCGACGGCGCCGGCATCCTCGACAGCCAGCTCCTCTGCCGCGACACGTTCGTGACGCTCGGCCAGGCCGCGACCCAGACGTCGCGCCTGACATTGTTCCCGGCGGTGACCAATCCGTTCTCGCGTCACGTCTCGGTGCTGGCAGGCGCGATCCAGACCGTGGCCGAGCTCGCTCCCGGTCGCACCAAGGTCGTGATCGGCACGGGGTACACGTCGGCGAGCACGATCGGCCGCAAGCCGGCCACGCTCGCTGAGATGCGCGCCTGCATCAAGGATCTGCGACAGCTACTCGCCGGCGAGGCCGTCGATTTCGCCGGCACACCCGGCCGGCTGGCGTATGCCACGGGCCGACCGGTGTCGCTCCTGATGGCGGCGTCGGGGCCCAAGGCCATCGAGCTCGCGGGCGAGGTGGCCGACGGCGTGATGCTGCTGGTCGGCTTTCATCGCGGCATCGTCGACGCCGTGCTGACGCACCTCGAGCGGGGCGCGCGCCGCAGCGGGCGCCGCCTCGAGGATCTCGAGATCGTCTGGGCGGTCCGCACGGGCATGGCGGCGACGATGGCCGAGGCGCATCGACAGGCGCGCCCGACCGTCGTGCATCAGGGCATCATGCGCGTGCACTCGCGGTGGCTCGAGCACACGAAGCTGTCCATCCCGCACTTCGACATTCCGCCGAGCGTCTACAAGATCTATCCCGATCTCTCGCACGCGCAGGACTGGGACGAGGCCATCGCCGCGACCGCGTTCGTTCCCGACGAGGTCATCGCGCAGCTCTGCGATGCGCTGGGTCTGATGGGCACGCCGGAGCACTGCGCGCGCCGCATCATCGACCTGACCGCCGCCGGCGTGAAGAGCCTCTACATCATGCCGCTGCAGACCTTCGTCGGCCCCGAGCAGGAGATCCGTGCGTTCCGCGACGCGGTGTTCCCCGCGTTGAAGGCCGCGGGTTACCGATGAACGCCGGCAAGCTGCAGGGCAGGGTCGCGCTCGTCACCGGGGCCAGCCGGAACATCGGCCGCGCCATCGCGCTCGCGTTCGCGGCCGAGGGCGCGGACCTCGTGCTGAACACGCGCGTGAACGGCGAGGAGCTCGAGGCGGTGGCGGCCGAGTGCCGGAAGGCCGGCGTGCGCGCCGTCACCGCGCTCGGCGACGTCGGCGATCCGGCAGTCTGCCAGACGCTGGTCGAGCGCGGCCTGTCCGAGCTCGGGGCAGTCGACGTCCTCGTGTGCAACGCGGCGATCCGGCCGCACAAGTCCGTCACCGAAACGACGATCGAGGAATGGCACCACGTGCTCGGCGTCAACCTCCACTCGGCGTTCTATCTGGCGCGCGCGGCGGTGCCGGGGATGAAGGAGCGCCGCCGCGGGAGCATCATCGCGCTCGGCGGGATGTCGAGCCTCACGGGCCGGCCGAACACCACGGTCGTGACGGTGGCCAAGACCGGGCTCCTCGGCTTCGTGCGCGCGCTCGCCGCCGAGCTCGGGCCGTTCGGCATCCGCGTGAACATGGTGATGCCGGGGTTCATCGACACCGAGCGGCGCCACGCCGAGTGGTATCCGGAGTTTCGTCAGGCGCCGCCGGGCTCGCCGGAAGAGCTGGCGAAGATCCCGCTCCGTCGTCTCGGCCGGCCCGAGGACATCGCGGAGGCGTGCGTGTTCCTCGCCTCCGATGCGTCGTCCTACGTCACGGGGGACTCGATCCGGGTGATGGGCGGCCGAGTCATCGGCTGACGGCGGCTCGGTTCGTGCTGTGGCATCATTGGCCGACCCAACCTACCCGGAGGTGACCATGAGCCGCTCGATCATTCGGCTGGGCATCGTCCTCGTGACCTGCCTCGTCTTGTTCGGAGTCTCTCGTCCGGCGGCGGCTGCGCCGGAAGGTACCGTGACGTGGGGTGTGCACATTACGCTGGCGTCGCGGTGGCTCGACCCGGCGGAGACCGAAGGCATCATCACGCCGTTCATGTTCCTCTACGCGCTGCACGACGCGGTCGTGAAGCCGATGCCGGCGGGATGGAATACGCCGAGCCTGGCCGAGTCGTGGAGTCAATCGAAGGACGGGCTCACGTACGAGTTCGTCCTGCGCAAGGGCGTCAAGTTCCACAACGGCGATCCGGTGACGGCGGAGGACGTGAAGTTCTCGTACGACCGCTACCGGGGCGCCGGCGTCAAGCTGCTCAAGGACCGGGTCCGCGAGGTTCAGATCGTGGATCCCGGACGCATCCGGTTCGTGCTCAAGGAGCCGTGGCCCGATTTCATGACCTTCTACGGCACGTCGGCGACGGGCGCGGGCTGGGTCGTACCCAAGAAATACGTCGAGAAGGTCGGCGACGACGGCTTCAAGAAGGCACCGATCGGCGCCGGGCCCTACAAGTTCGTGAGCTTCAACCCGGGCGTGGAGCTGGTGCTGGAGGCGTACGAGGGCTACTGGCGCAAGACGCCGAGCATCAAGCGGCTCGTGCTCCGGAGCTTGCCCGAGGAGACGACCCGGGCGGCCGCGCTCAAGAACGGTGAGGTCGACATCGCCTATCTGTTCACCGGCCCCGTCGCCGAAGACATTCGACGCACGCCGGGGCTCAAGCTCACCGCGCCGAGCCAGTCGAGCGGCGTCTTCTGGCTCGACATGCCCGATCAATGGGATCCGAAGTCGCCGTGGCACGACCGCCGCGTGCGTTTGGCCGCCAGCCACGCGATCGATCGGGCGGCGCTCAACCAGGCCGAGACGCTCGGGCTCTCGAAGCCGACCGGCGGTCTCATCCCGCGCGCCTTCGAGTTCTCGAAGTCGTTCGAGCCGCCCGCCTTCGATCCGGCTCGGGCCAAGCAGCTGATGGCGGAAGCGGGGTATCCCAACGGCTTCGACGCCGGCGACTTCTATCCGTGGCCGCCGTACACGGCGATGGGTGAGGCGCTGGCCTCGTATCTGCAGACGATCGGTATCAAGTCGCGCATCCGGATCATGGAGCGGGCGACCTTGACGACGGCCTGGCGCGAGAAGAAGCTCAAGAACCTGATCGTGGGCATCACGGGCGCGGCCGGCAACGCGGCGACGCGCCTCGAGGCGTATGTGAGCCGCGAGGGCGCCTATACCGCGGGTGTCATTCCCGAGGTCGAGGATCTATTCCAGCGTCAGGCGCGCGAGGTCGACGTGAAGCGGCGCGAGGCGCTGATCCATCAGATCCAGCAGATCCTGTTCGACCGGGTGACGTACGTCCCGATCTACGAGCTGGCGTTCACCTGGGGGATCGGTCCCCGGCTCGAGGAGCCCGGCATCAGCTTGATCCGGGGCTACGCGTACTCGGCGCCGTACGAGGATCTGAAGCTCAAGAAGCCCTAGAACGCGAGGAACTCCTTGAGCGCGGCGAGGACGGCCTCGGGGTTGTCCTCGTGCAGCGTGTGAACGGCCCGGGGAATCTCGACGAAGCGGCCGCGCGGCAGCTCCTTGCCCATTCGCTCGGCGACGTCGCGGTCCAGCACGGTGCTGCTCTCGCCGCGGAGCACGAGCGTCGGCGCCGTGATCGATTTCAGGACGGCCCACCAGTCGATATCGAGCTGGGACCGCCGCTCCTTGACGCTCGGATGCCAGGCCCACACGAGCGCGCCGTCGGCGCGCTGGCGCAGGCTCGTGCTCGCGACCCATCGGTAGTAGTGGATGCCCGGATTCGGGTTGCCGCGGTAGAGGTGCTGCGCCGCCTGCTCGATGCTGTCCCACGTCGCGGGCTCCGGCGGTCCGGCCGGCGCGGCCGCGGCGCGCTTGCTGATCTCCGGGCCGATGTCGACGATGACGAGCTTCTGCACGAGCTCGGGTCGCTTCGACGTGAAGTAGATCGCGTTGCGGCCGCCCATCGACAGGCCGACCAGCACGAGCGATTTGAGACCGAGCTCGCCGATGACCCCGCTGATGTCGTCGAAGGCCACGGCCGGGTTGTAGACCTCCGCGGGATCGCTGTCGCCGTGCCCGCGCTGGTCGAGGGCGTAGACGTGGAAGTGCGGCTGGAGCGCGATGCTGAGCGTGTCCCACGCGTGCGCGTGCCCCGTGAAGCCGTGCAGCAGGAGCAGCGGCGTTCGGCCCTCGCCGCCCCAGTCGAGCAGGTGGAGGCGGAGACCCTTGACGGAGAAGCTGCGATCGATCGGCTGCAGGAGGTTCATGGCCACCTTATCGCTCGCTTCGGGCCCGGAATCAAGCGCGTGGCGCAAATGTCCTGGCTTTTCGGGGACCCCTGGCGTAACCTGCCTGGACAGGTACAGGAACCGGGCTCGAACCACCTCCAGAGGAGATACGGCATGCCGAAGATCAAGCACATCGCCCTCTCGACGCAGGACGTGGACAAGACCGCAAAGTTCTACATCGACGTGTTCGGCATGAAGGAAATCGCCAAGATCGACAGCCCGGGCGCTCGGGGATACTACCTGAGCGACGGGGATCTCAACCTGGCGATCCTGAACTTCAAGAACGACGAGGTCGCCGGCGTCGAGCGCGGCGCGGGCTGGAGCGGTATCCACCACATCGGCTTCCAGGTCGAGAGCCTGGAGGCGATCACCGAGCGGCTGAAGAATGCCGGATCCGAGCCCCGCGAGGACATCAACAAGGCCCTCGGCGTCGGGCAGCACGGCAATCGGTACGGCAACGTCGAGGTGAAGTACACCGGGCCCGACGGCGTGACGGTGGACGTCTCCGAGACCGGCTGGGTCGGCACCTCCGGACTGTAACCGCCGCGCGGCGCGCGCCGCGCAGTCTTTCCATCCAAGCGGGGGAGCGAGATCGCTCCCCCGCTTTTTTGTCCTCCGCGGCAGGCGGCTGATTCCACCATAGAGTATTATGTCCGCTATGGCGGATTCGGCTGCGCAGGGCACGCCCCGGCTCTCCTCCGGGCTCGACATGGCCGGGCTCGGCGCCCGCCTTCGCCTCGAGCGGCTTCGCCGCCACCTCTCGCTTCAGGATCTGGAAACGCGCACGGGCGTGAGCCGGAGCATGCTCTCGGAGGTGGAGCGGGGGAGCAAGGTGCCGACCGTCCTGGTGCTGGATCGCATCGCCACGGGGCTCGACACCAGCATCGCCCGGCTGCTCGGCGACGAGCGCACGGCCCGCGTGGTGGTGTTGCGGCGCGGCGAGCACGATACCGCGTACGACCCGTCGGGCTGGGAGCGGCGGATCCTGTCGCCCGTGCTGCCGGGTGTGGAGTTCGAGCTCATGCGCACGACCATCCCCGGCGGTGTCGATGCCGGTGAGTTCGACCCGCACGCCCCGGGCTCGCGCGAGTACCTCGCGATGGAGCGCGGCACCCTGCGCCTGACGCTCGACGGTGTGGAGCACATTCTTCGCGCGGGCGACAGCATCTACTACGCCGGCGACTGCCGCCACGCGTTCGCCAACGGCGGACGCGAGCTCTGCGTCTACTACCTGGCGATGGAGCTCGGCCGCCATCGCGCTCCGGAACACCCGCGCCGCCGGAAACAGGGCGGCAGGAGACGAAGGCGATGATCCCGCATCCCGACAAGCGTGCGCCGCTCGCCCTTGACCCCGCGCAGTTCCGCCGCCTCGCGCACGCGGCGGTCGATCTCGTCGCCGACTATCTCGCCGGGGTCGGCGCGGCGCCCGTCTTCAGGCCGATGACTCCGAGCGAGCGGGCGACCCTGATGCAGGAGCCGCTCGAAGCCGCCGGCGTCGCTCCGGAAGCCATGCTCGAGCGCTTTCGCACGGCCGTCTTGCCTCACGCGATGGGCAACGGCCATCCGCGCTTCTTCGGCTGGGTGAACTCGCCGCCTGCACCGGTCGGTATCGTCGCCGACCTTCTCGCCGCCGCGATGAACCCGAGCTGCGCGGGCGGCGACCACGCGGCGGTCTACGTCGAGCGGGCGGCCGTCCGCTGGCTCATGGAGCTGATCGGGTTTCCGACCGAGGACAGCATGGGGCTTCTGGTGAGCGGCGGATCGGCGGCGACCCTGATCGCGCTCGCCGCGGCCCGTCACCGCGCCGCGCTCGAGGACGGCTGGAACGTGCGCACCGAAGGCCTGCAGCATGCTCGCCCGACGCTCCGCCTCTACATCTCCCCGGAGGGACACAGCTGCATCCAGAAGGCGGCCGAGATCCTCGGCCTCGGGGTTCACGCGATCCACAAGGTCGCTGCCGATGAGCGCGGCCGGATGGACGTCGCCTCGCTGCGCGCCGCGGTCGCCGCCGACCGCGCCCAGGGCCACCGGCCATTCTGCGTCGCGGCCAGCGCGGGGACCGTGGGCACGGGCGCGATCGATCCGCTCGGCCAGATCGCCGACCTCTGCGCCACGGAGCGTCTGTGGCTCCACGTCGACGGCGCCTACGGCGCGGTCGCCGCCGTGCTCCCGAGTCACCGCGCGCGCTACGTCGGCCTCGAGCGCGCCGACTCGGTTGCGCTCGACCCGCACAAATGGTTGTCGGTGCCGGTCGAGTGTGGCGCTGTCCTCGTCCGCGACGGCCGGCTGTTGCGCGAGGCCTTCAGCCTGGTTCCCGACTATCTCCGTACGGAAGCCGACCGCGGCTTCGGCGGCATGCCGTGGTACTCGGAGTACGGCATCCAGCAAACCAGAGGCTTCCGAGCCCTCAAGCTGTGGATGACGCTCAAGCATCTCGGCCGCGATGGCGTGCGTGATATGGTCGCGCGCCATCTGGCGCTCGCCCAGCATCTGGCTGGGCTCGTCGACGCCGCGCCGGATCTCGAGCGATTCGGTGACGTCGAGCTTTCGATCGTCTGCTTCCGCTACGCGCCTCCAAGTTTGAAGGGAGACGATCGCGCCCTCGATGCGCTCAACAAGCGCGTGATGGAGGAGGTGCAGGCCTCCGGCGCGGCATTCCTGACGCAGACCACCTTGCGCGATCGCTTTGCGCTGCGCGCATGCATCCTGCACTACGCGACGACGGAAACGGATCTCGCGGCGCTCGTCGAGTGCGTGCGGACGACCGGCGCGCGACTCGTCGGGATGGCACGGCCCCTGCACCCTCCTGAATGACGTCATGTCGCTGGAAGCCCCGGCGGCTGTAGGGGAGGAGCCTCATGAGGAGGCACGTGATTCACCTGAAAAGAATCGCGGCTGCCTGCTTCGTCGCGTGCGCGACAGCCTGGGTGGTGTTCGGCTCGACGGCGGATGCGGCGGCCGCCCGCGCTGAGCTGAAGAATGCGGCCGGTGAGAGGGTCGGTGAAGCGTCGTTGCAGGACACCGCCGAGGGCGTGAAGGTCTCGGCCACGTTCATCGATCTTCCGCCCGGCCAGCATGCGTTTCACGTGCACGCGGTGGGCCGCTGCGAGCCGCCCTTCGACTCGGCCGGCGGTCATTTCAACCCAACAGGTCGGCAGCACGGCCGCGACAACCCGCAGGGCCCGCACGCGGGCGACATGCCGAACATCGAGCTGTCGGACCGCACGCCGCCGTCGATCGAGATCGTCCTCAAGGACACGACGCTCGATCGTGGCCCCAATCGCCTCCTCGACGCCGACGGCGCGAGTCTCGTGGTGCACGAACGAGCGGACGACTACGTGACCGATCCCGCGGGCAACGCGGGTGCGCGCATCGCGTGCGGCGTGATCATCCCGCGCTGACGCGCGCTCGATACCGGGAAGGAGCAATCCGATGATGACCGTCATGACCGATGTTCGGCTACGCGAAGGAGCAGAGCAGACGTGGGACACCGTCATGCGCCGGCGCATGAACGCGGCGCAGGAGCGGCCGGGTTGGGTTGGCGGGCAGCTCCTCCGTGTCGAGAACGAGCCCAGCCGGCGCGTGATCGTCGGAACCTGGCGGACACGCGCCGACTGGGAAGCCTGGCACCGCGATCCTCATTTTGCCGAAACACGCTGTCAGCTCGACCCACTGGTCGATGGGCCGGAACAGCGCTGGTGGCACGAGGTGGTCGTGGACACCCGGGTCGGCGAGGGCACGCGCCGGCCGGGCGCGACGACCGCCTAGGAGGTCGCCGTGCCGCGCTCAGCTCGCCCGCTTCTTCCGCGCGGCACCCGGCTGTGCTTTCACCGAGCGACGCGAGACTGCTTTGGCGGCCTCGAGCGTTTCCTTGTCTTTCCTCGATCGGAGCGCGAGCGAGCCGAGGGTGACGATGCCGACGAGCGCGTTGTCGTCGTCGATCACCGGCAGCCGCCCGATCTGCGCGCGCGCCATGGCCTCCATGGCCTGATCGAGGTCCCAATCCGGGTGGGCGACCACCGGCGCACCCGTGGCGCACTCACCGACCGGAGTCGATATGAGATCGGCGTCGGCGGCGAGGGCGCGGACGACGAGATCGCGATCGGTGATCACGCCGCACACCTGGCCGTCCTCGACGACCGGGAGAATACCGACGTTGGCCTGCCGCATGAGCTGAGCGGCTTCGGCAAGCGACGCCGACGGGTCGACCGCGATGACGTCACGGACCATCACATCTCGAATCTTCATTGGCCTCTCCTTTTGTTCGGGATGACGACATCGACGCGGCGTGCAACGCGGGTGCCATGGCCATCACGCGCTCGCGCCGTGTGCTATGCGCGTGGCCTGAAGTTTCTACCCGCAATTCCTACACGCGCTCGCAGAAGCTACACGCGGAGAGCTCGCACATTGCCTACGGGACATCCCGCACGACCGGGCCCGGGGAGATGCCTCAGGTCTCCCACCAGCGGGCGATCTCGCCGTCGAGCACGCGGAGGTCCGAGTATCGGCGCTCGACCTCGTCGATGAACCGTTCGGCGTCGGCCGCCGACGGGATCAGGTCGAGCGGGGAGACCGCGAAGTCGTAGACCGAGAGCCGCTCGGTCGGCAGGACCACGTCGAGACCCAGCACGTCGGTGTTCCGGTGGCGGAGCACGCGCTCGTAGACTCCGGAGTAGACGGCGGGATCGTAGGGACTCGTCGCGGAATCTCCGCCCGCGATCACCGCGAGGCTGCGCCAGAGATCCCGGAGCACGTGGGGCGGCGCGTCCTCTCGCTCGCGAGGGTGGAGGGGCTCGGCGGCCCGTCGCTCGCGCTGCGCTTCCAGAAAGCGCCGCACCTCGCGCGACGGCGTGGCGATCACGAAGCGGCACGACGGCGACGCCAGGAGAGGTTCGGCCCGATCGTCGATCGGCCGAGCTAACTCGACGAAACGATTGCCGACGAAGGGCGTTTCGCCGACCAGGAGATGCTCGGGCCCTCCATATCGCGCGCTCCACCCGGCCACCGCGTCACGGACCCAGAGTCCGGCGGCTCGTCGGATCACGGCGTGTGTGACGCCGTCGAGCACCGGATATCGCCGGCCCGCCGGGCTGACCTCGAACACCGGCCGGGCGACGTCCCACTGCAGCAGGTGAACCTGGCGCCCGGCGCCGCTCGCGACGTGGACGAGCTGGTGGGCAAGGAGACTCTTGCCCGTGCCCGGCAGCCCGGCGAAAAAGACCATGCGCCGTTCGGCGAGTCCGCGGATCCGCTCGGCGAGCCGGCGATCCGAGTCCACCACGATCCGAGAAGCCCGCGCGTCGCTCATGCGGAGTGGCTCAGCCTATCACGCGGTCGCTTGACAGCCCGCCGCGCGCCGGGTACATAACGAACGTACGTTAGGTACGGCATGGCCGCCACGATCGTCGCCACCCACGAGCGCGCCACCGCCGCCGAGCGCATCCTGCGCGCGGCGATGATCCTGTTCAGGGAGCGCGGGTATCACGGCAGCTCGATGCGGACCCTGGCGCGGGCGCTCCGGATGGAAGCGGCGAGCCTCTACTATCACTTCCGGTCCAAGCAAGAGATCCTGTTCGCGATCCTCGATCGCACGCTCGACGATCTCCTGGCCGGCGTGGGCCGCGCGGTCGCGTCGGCGGACGGCCCCGAGGCCCGGCTGCGAGCGGCGGTGCGTTTCCACGTGCTCTTTCATACTGACAGTCAGCACCAGGCGTTCCTGAGCCACAGCGAGCTGCGCTCGTTGACGCAGGCCAACCTCCGGATGGTCCTGACCCGCCGGGACGAATACGAGCGCGTCTTCCGCGGCCTTCTGGCCTCCGGTGCCCGCGCCGGGGTCTTTCAGGTGGCCGACGTACGCCTGACGGCCATGGCCATCCTCACCATGTGCACCGGCGTGGCGACGTGGTTCTCGGACGGCGGACGACTCTCGCCGGAGGCGATCGCCGACCGCTACGTCGAGATGATCCTGCGTACCGTCAAACGCTGAGCGAAAGGGGCACGCATGTCCGACGACAGACCATTCAGCGACAAGGTCGAGGCGCACGAGGCCCCGAAGATGCCGGCGGAGTATCAGTCGCTGCTCAAGCGCGTGCTGCGGATTCAGGCGGATTGCGAGATCGGCGGCCCGCATCTCTACGTGAGCGAATGGCTCCTGACGGCGCCGTCGGCCGACGATCAGTGGATGCTCGCCAAGGTCGCCGGCGAGGAGATCGACCACTTCCGCAAGATCAACCGGCTGCTGAACGAGCTCGGTGACGACGCCTCGGAGCTGATGTACGTCGAGCGATCGCGGCGCGACCTCGAAGCCTTTCGGCAGGCGATGCCGACCTGGGCCGACGTCGCCGCGTTCGGCTTCCTGATCGACCGCGTGGGCCAGTATCAGCTCGAGGAATTCGTCGGCTGCTCCTATCTCCCGCTCGACCGGGCGCTGCCGCGGATCCTCCAGGAGGAAAAGACGCACGTGGGCTACGGGCACGTGAAGCTCCGTGAGATGGTCCGCACCGAGGAGGGCCGGACCGCGGCGCAGGCGGCGATCGATCGCTGGTATCCGCGGGGGCTCGACATGTTCGGGCGCGCCAACTCGAGGCGCGCCGCTCGCTATCAGCACTGGGGTCTCAAGCGCCGATCGAACGAGACCGCGCGGACCGAGTACGTGACCGAAGTGGCGCCCCTGATCGAGGGACTCGGGCTCACCTTGCCCGACGTCGCGTTCGACCGCCACTTCCACTGAGGTATCCTTCCGGGGGGAGGTGACACCGTGACCGAGCTCGAGCGCGCCGCCCGCGACGTGGTCATCGCCAACCGAATCCTCGCCAACGAGGGCGTGGTCGACGCGTACGGCCACGTCAGCGTGCGCCACCCCGGGGACCCAACGCGCTTCCTGCTGTCGCGCTCGCTGGCCCCGGCGCTCGTCGAGCGCGGCGACGTCGTCGAGTTCGACCTCGAGGGCAAAGTGGTGGGAGGTGATTCGCGCCCGCCGTACCTCGAGCGCTTCATCCACGGCGCGATCTACGAAGCGAGGCCGGAGGTCCAGGCGGTGGTCCACGCCCACGCCGAGGCGGTCCTACCGTACACGATTTCGGCCACGCCGCTCCGCCCGGTCGTCCACATGGCGAGCTTCATCGGTGCGCGGATTCCGGTGTGGGACATCCGAGACAACTTCGGCGACACGAACCTGCTCGTGGTGAACATGGCGCAGGGCCGCGATCTGGCGCGCGGCCTCGGCGCCGAGCGAGTCGTGCTGATGCGGGGCCATGGGTTCTCGGCCGCCGGCCGCTCGCTCCCGGAGGCGATCCGGATCGCGGTGTACCTGCCGCTCAACGCCCGCGTGCTGTCCGAGGCCTTGCGCCTGGGCGAGGTCAAGGCGCTCTCCCGCGGCGAGATCGACGCCCACGCCTCGATGAGGCCCGACGAGCCGTCGATGTGGCGAGCGTGGGAGTACTGGGCGGTTCGCGCGGGCTGCCGCGACCTGCTTACCGCCCGGGGCTGATCGACTCCACCGGCGTCAGCTCGTAGAGCCGCCGGGTGTTCTCGTAGAGAATCTTGCGCTTCGACTCGGCGCTCAGATCTTGACGCGTGGCGAGCTCGCGGATGTTGTCCGGGAAGTCGTGGTCCCAGTGGGGCACGTCGCTCGCGTAGAAGATGATGTCGTTCCCGAGCCGCCGGATCACCTCGGGCACCGACTTCTCGTCGCCCTCCGCCGCGAAGAAGAGCTGCCCGGATCGCAAGTAGTCGCTCGGCTTCTTCCGGCAGAGCGGCGCCTCGACCTTGCGCTTGGACCACTCCTCGTCCATGCGGTCCATCCAGAACGGGAGCCAGGAGCAGCCGGCCTCCATGAAGCCGATGCGCAGGCTGGGATACTTCTCGGGCACGCCCTCGAAGATCATGCCCGTGAGCTGGATCATCTGGGCCACCGGATGCGACAGCGTGTGCACCTCGATGAACTTGTCGAATCCGTCGGCGCCGAAGAAGTGCGGGCCGCGCACGGTCGCGTGGCAGGCCACCATCGATCCCAGACGCTCGGCCTCGGCATAGATCGGATGGAAATCCGCGTGGCCGAGCGGCAGCCGCAGCCCGACCGCCGGCGCGAAGGCCCCGGACATGCCGAGCTCGGTGACCGCCCGCCGGAGCTCCTTCACCGCCTCGGGCACGTCCTGGAACGGAAGCAACGCGACGGCCTTCAGACGCGGGCTCGCCGTGAGGAACTCTTGGTGGACGAAGTTGTTGTACGCGCGACAGATCGCGACGGCGAAGTCGGGCTCGCGGACCCAGCCGATCGCGAGGCCGCCGGTCGGGTACAGGATCGTCGTCTCCATGCCGCCGTCGTCCATGATGCGGAGCCAGCTCTTGGCGTCGTTCACGCTGCTGCCGAGCGTTCCGCCGAGCGAGCGGTCCCAGCCGTCCTCGGGGTAGTAGGAGCGACGACCCGCAAAGGCGCCGCGCTCTCCCTGTCGGCCTTCGAAGTAGGGACGCAGCTGCTCGGTCGTCTCGGTGATGTGGCCGTCGGCGTCGTTCACGCGGAACTCGAGCATCATGCCCTCCTGGAGGCTCGGCGCCGCTTGACAGCTCCGTGCCGCGCCCGGTACAAGCGGTCAACCTGTACCGGCGCCGAGCCACCCGGATTCTGGCCGAGGCGGATGGGTAAAGGCAAGCCGAGCCGAACGAGGAGGAACGTGCGATGAGCTCCCCGAAGGTGTTCATCTTCGCGCCCGTCGCGGAGGCGCGCGACAGCCACACACGGCTCGAGGCCGAAGGCTGCGAGCTGCGTCTGGGCCAGGCCGCCTGGGACACGCCGCAGGCGAACAGCGAGCCCGAGCTGGTCCGCATGGCGCAGGGCGCGCACGCGCTCATGGGCACCTCCATCCGGAACGTCCCGATCAGCCGCCGGATCATGGAGAGCTCGCCCGAGCTGCGAGTGGTCGCGAAGTACACGATCGGCGTCGACGACATCGACGTCGAGGCGGCGACCGAGATGGGGATCCTCGTCTGCCACGGCCCGACCGAGTCGAACTGGGGCGGCGTCGCGGAGGGTACGATCACGGCGATGCTCGCCATGCTCAAGAAGGTCCGCGAGCGCGACCAGCACCTCAAGGACGGGGGCACCTGGCGGGATCCGAAGCTGCAGGGGGTCTACGTCGGCTCGCGCGCCGACGGCTACACGGGCATCACCCTCGGCCTGATCGGTCTGGGCCGGATCGGCACCCGGATCGCGACCTTGCTGCGGCCGTGGAGGATGCGAATCCTCGCGGCCGATCCCTACGTGCCGGAGAGCAAGTTCGCGGAGCACGGCGTGACGCGCGTGGATCTCTCCACCTTGCTCCGCGAGTCGGACGTGGTGAGCCTGCACGTCGTGCTGACGCGCGAGACCCGCCACCTGATCGGCGCCGCGCAGCTGGCGCTCATGAAACACAACGCGATCCTGATCAACACCTCGCGCGGCCCGTGCGTCCAGGAGCCGGCGCTCATCGAGGCGCTGCTGAAGGGGCAGATCGGCGGCGCCGCCCTCGATGTATTCGAGGAGGAGCCGCTGGCACTCGACAGCCAGCTGCGCAACCTCGGCGACCGGGTGCTGCTCTCGCCGCACGTGGTCTCGAACAACGTGGGCAGCGGTCTCGGTCCCGGCATCGCCTGGGCGACCGAGTCGGTCCTGAGCGCGCTGCGGGGCGAGGTGCCCGACAACGTCTACAACAAGGACGTCATCCCGCGCTGGCAGCGCCGCTTCGGCGGCAAGAGCGTGTGGAAAGGAGCCGTGTGATGTCGGTCGTGTCCGGCTGGGAAGGACGGTACTTCGAAGATTTCACCGTCGGCGACGTCTACCGCTGCCGACTCGGCCGGACCTTGAGCGAGGCCGACAACACCTGGTTCACCCTGCTCACCAGCAACACCAACCAGATCCACTTCAACAGTGACTTCGCCCGGCGTACCGAGTTCGGCAAGTGCCTGATCAACAGCACGCTCACGCTCGCGATCGTGACGGGGATGGGCGTGGCGGACGTCAGCGAGAACGGCGTCGCGCTCGGCTGGGACGAGGTCAAGCTGCCGAATCCGCTCTTCGCCGGCGACACGCTCTACTCCGAGTCGCAGGTGCTCGAGAAGCGCGAATCCCGCTCGAACCCGAAGCGCGGCGTCGTCAAGGTCCGCACGCGCGGGATCCAGCAGGAGGGCAAGGTCGTCATCGACTACGTGCGCAGCGTGTTGGTGTGGAAGAAGGCTCACGCGCCGGCGCGTGACCTCTTTCCACAGATCAGGGAATAACGCCGCCGGCGCCCCGAGAGGGCTACTCGACCGAACCTTACGCGGAAAACCGCGGCATGACACGTCCGGCGAAGAGCTCGAGTGTCCGGAGCGCTTCGTCGTCGCCGCTCCCGCCGAAGTTGATCTGCATCGACGGCTCGATCTCGCCGAAGACCTCGATCTGGTAGGCGAGCTGCTCGATCACTTCCTCGGGCGTGCCGATCAGCGCCTGATGGCCCTCGAGCATCGACTCGAGGGTGGTGCTAGCGATCGACTCCACCATCTTGCCGTAGCTCGCGTACTGGGCCGCCTGGTGGCTCGCCCACGAGCTGACGGCCTCGCCGAAGACCTCGATGTAGCGCTCGACGCGAGGCCGGGCGCCCTCGATGGCTTTCGCATGAGTCTCGGCGACGTAGCAGTGGAGCGAGGTCTGGACCTGCTCCTGCCCGGGCGGGTGCCCGGCGTCGCGCCAGGCGTGGCGGTAGGCCTGAACCATGCCGCGGACCTTCTCGATGCCGCCGACGTACGGCACGATCATCACGTGGTAGCCGTGACGCCCGGCCCACACGAACGACTCGATCGACGCCACCGTGGCGACCCAGATCGGCGGGTGGGGCTTCTGGACCGGACGGGGATTCAGGTGGACGTCACGGAACCGGTGGAACTTGCCGTCGTAGGAGACGCGATCCTCGGTCCAGAGCCGCTTGACGATATCGATGCCCTCCTCGAACCGGGCACGGCTCTCGTCCATGCTCACGCCGAAGACCTCGAACTCCTTGGGGATGAAGGCGCGGCCGAAGCCCACGTCGAGACGGCCGTTACTGAGGTTGTCCAGCACCGCCAGCTCCGCCGCCAGCTTGACCGGGTTGTTGAACGCCGGAATTACCGCGCCCGTGATCGGGCGAATCCGTTGCGTGCGGGCCGCGATCGCGGCCAGGAACACGACCGGATTCGGCGAGTGGCCGCCGTAGTCGTAGAAGTAGTGCTCGACGGCCTTCACCGAGTTGAAGCCGAGCCGATCGGCCCGCTCCGCCAGCCGCAGACACTGGGCGAAGTACTCCGCGGTCGAATAGTCGCTCGGCCGGAACGACGGGAAGAAGTTGAGGCCGAACTTCATCGGCCGACGGGGGTCGTCGTCGAGCGCTCGGCGAAGTGCGGCATGACCTCGCGCGCGAACCGCTCCATGGCGGCGAGCGTGTCTCGGTGGCTGAGCTCGCCGAAGTTGAAGTACAGGATCACCTCGGAGATGCCGCCCTCCTCGCACCGCTTGAGCACCTCGATGCAGTGCTCGACGTCTCCGGTGACGATGCTCCGATCGCTCACCTGATCGGCCTTCATCGCCTTGAGCCGCTCGACGATGTCCACGAAGTACGCGATATGGGGTGGGGCGGTGCGTCGGTCACTCGGAAACACCGGCAGGATGCTGTGGAGATAGTGCAGCAGCCGCACCCGGGCCCGATCGGTCTCCTCGGCGGTGTGCGAGACGGAGACGAAGTAGCTGCACATCACCTTGGGGTCCGGATGGCCGGCGTCGCGGGCCATGCGTTGGCTCTCGCGCGCCGCGTCCTGGACCGAGCCGAACAGCATCGCCGCGGCGAACGGCGCGAAGATCGTGTTGACGCGCAGGCGGGCCGCCAGCTCGATCGACGGCTTCGAGAAGCACGCCACGTACACCTCGGGATGCGGGTGCTGCACCGGTCTCGGTAGCACCGTGAGCGGCTCCGGTGTCGAGTAGTAGCGGCCGTGGAACTCGAAGGGCGAGTGCCGCCAGGCCGCCATC
>Ga0075424_100001107_pt1 | contig 22996 bp, 25 predicted proteins | sample SoiMethybrSBSTD3_FD_75301 | JGI IMG/M metagenome (GOLD analysis project Ga0075424, IMG submission 75301) | Bulk soil microbial communities from a Populus tree surrounding site in Tennessee, USA - Soil MetaG P. TD hybrid SBSTD3 | ecosystem: Environmental > Terrestrial > Soil > Tree plantation... | reverse complement strand
CCTACTGGGGACAGGCCAGGAACTCTGGTCGGGCTTCGCACGCCGCCGTCAGGCGCTCAAGCACGCTATAGCCACCCTTTGCGACAGTTTCCGGCTCGACCCGCCTCACGTAGCTGAACGCACAGGCCGTGGTGATCTCGACCTGTTGCAAGGGACGGTCGTCGGCAAGCGTAGGCCCTATCTCCTCCAACTCACTCAGCGCCGCCTCCAGTTGCGCCCGGCAGCGCGCGATCCATCCAGGGAGGACCTTATCGGCGGGCCGCCGCCGCTCATAATTGATGGCGATCGCCTTGTCGCAGGCCGCCGTCGCAGATGCCAATCTTCGCAGGCACGCTCGTCGTTGTCCTCCCGCGGCCGGGAGCAGTGCGCGGCCTGGGCCACACAGCTGATCCAAGTAATCGAGTATGGCTGCGCTTTCGATCAGGGTCTCACCGCTGTCGAGCAGGAGCACCGGCATTCTGCCAATGGCACTGAACTTTCGAAATTCCGCCGCTTGCGAGAATGGCGAGAGTGGCAGGTGCTCAAAGTTCTGGCCGAGAACATGCAGCGATACCCCTACGCGGCGGACATAGGGAGAATCATAGCGACCTATAAGTTTCATGCCGCCACTCTAACGCGTGTGCTGGGCGCGCCGAAGCGGGCTCGCAACAACCGCCAATGTCCCGGGATTGTCTCGCGCCGGCCCGAACTTGGGCCCGCGAACGGGCGGTCGGGGCACACGGCAAAGCATTTCTGTCCTCGCGCACCAAGCGACCCCTGCAACCCCTTCCCACAACAATGCCGACAGGATTGGGCGTTATCCAGCGCCGGTCGAGGTTGGCTAACGCGACGCAGGTGGTGGCGGGCCCATTCGAGCCAATTTTGGCGTGGCGAGAACCGATAATGCTTATCGTATCTGGACGACTCTACGTGCGACCGGAGCGGCGCGACGCCGTTTTGGCCGCTTCGCTCGAGGCGGTGAAACAGGCGCGCCAAACCGCTGGCTGTCTCGACTTTGTCGTGGCCGAGGATCCCATCGAACCCGACCGCGTCAACGTCTATGAGCAGTGGGAGTCAGAAAATGCACTGACAAGCTTCCGTGGCGCAGGTCCGAGCCCAGAGCTGAGAGGAGAAATCTTGAGCGCTGAGGTCGCGACGCACCGCATCCTTGCGTCAGCTCCACCCTAATCACGTCTCGGCGCCGCCAACGAACGCTGCCGCCGGGGCCATCCAGCGAAAAGGGCTCCGCTCTCGCGAACGGAGCCCTTGGTTTAAGCGTCAATTGCCGCGACGCTCTTCGTGTCGACCGCCGCCGCCCCGCTCGCCGCCCCCGCCCCGCGGACCTGCGCCCATGCTGGGTCCCGCTTGTCCACGGCCCGGATTGGCGTCCTGGCGTGATCCCCGGTCCATCTCCTGGCGAGGGCCACGATTGCTCGGCGGATTGTAGCCTCGGGTCTCACCACGCTGCATTTCACCGCGCCCGGTGCGAACGTTCGGGCGTTCCTCGCGGTTGGAACGCAAGCGGCGTTCATTATCATCGCCCTGACGACGCTCGGCCTCGCGACGACCCTGCTCGCGTGTGCGCTCTGTCCGCTCGCGCGTCCGATCCGTCCGCTCGAGCTCGCGGCGATCGGTGCGCCTATCGATGCGGCCTTCGCGCCCGTCTCTGATACGCTCACCGGCGCCTCTGTCACCGCCATCATGCCCGCGCCACACGGTACGCCAGCGCGCCCGCTCGCCGTAGAAGGGCCGACTGCGATAATAACGGTCCCAGTAGTTGTCGAACGCGAACGCCACGATGGGCAAGCCGACCCTCGGGCCGTACTCCACAAGAGTTACGCGGCGCCCCTGATAGAGATAGGCAAGTTCGTTCGCCGCAACCCAACCGCGCGCGTCACGCCAGCTCACATCGCACCAGCGGTAGCCGCGCACGCAACCGTGTACGTTCACCGATACATCCGACGGAATGCTGTCGACTACGGGAAAATCGTAAGCAGGGCCCGCGCGCAGATCGGTGGTTTCGGTGACCACCGCCGAAAGTGCCGACGCGAGGTTCGGCGCAAGGACGAACCCAGCCACCGCGGCGGCCAAGCCGAAGGTTAATCGTCGCATGACATTCACTCCATCTCTCCGGCGCACCAGCCGCGCCACTGTCGCTTACTCATGGCTGGAAACGCGGGATGGAATTTACCGTTCCGTACAGATCGAGACGCGCGCATCACGTCAGTCGCCGCGATCGTTCCACTCCTTCACGCGCACGCGGCCGTGTCAGCGCGAACGGCTCGGGCCCTCAGGGCGCGGGCACGGCGCAGTAAGTGCCTAAAGCAATTACTCAATCTGAGTGAGATCGCGACCCAATAGCGATCAACGGAGTAAAGGCGCTCACCCCTCCCGCAGCGGCTCCGGTTCGAAGCCGAGGATGTTGCGAAAGCGCTCGCAATACTTGGGCCACACCGCCTTATTGACGAGCCGTGGCGGCACCTTGCCATCAAAGATGTCGATCCATTGCTCGGAGGCGTAGATGGCGACATTTGCATGGGCTTCGCGGGTGCTACCGGCGTTGTGCGGCGTCAGAATGACATTGTCAAAAGCCATCAGCGGGTGATCGGTTGGCGGCGGCTCCTCGAGGAACACGTCGATTCCGGCGCCGGCGATCTTGCGCTCTTGCAGCGCCCGGACAAGGTCATGCTCCTTGTAGGTCCCGCCGCGTGAGGTATTGATGAAATAGGCCGTTGGCCGCATGAGCGAGAGCTGCTCGTACCCAATCATGCCAAGCGTTTCCTGGGTGCGCGGGCAGTGCATGCTGACATAGTCGGCGCGCTGCAACATGTCGCCGAGCTCTGCTTTCTCGGCGTGCCGCGCCGCCATTTGCTCCTTGGATAGATAAGGGTCGTAGCCGAGGACCGTCATGCGGAAGGCGGATTTGCAAATCTCGGCCACGCGCGAGCCAATGTTGCCGAGGCCAATAATGCCAAGCGTCTTGCCGAGAAGTTCGGTGCCGAGGTAGCGAAAGCGATCGATCGCGCTCTCCTTGCGTATCGAGCGGTCGGCTTCCATGATCTTCTTGGAAATCGCCAGCATGAGGCCAACGGCGTGTTCGGCGACCGCCTCTCTATTCGCCCCGGATTGGTTACACACCAAGATCCCGGCCTTGGTACAGGCCTCGACGTCAATCACGTCGTAACCGGCGCCGAGTGAACAAACGGCAAGCAAGTTTGGTGCCCTGGCGAACAGCTCGCCGTCGGGAAACCAGGGTGCGCGCATTTCCGTGCGCGCGCAGGCGTGATAGCCGTGGGCCCGTCCCATAGCGGCCCAGGTCTCAGCCGCCGGCGCATCGAAAAAATGGCGAGCCATGTCGATATCGGAGCGCTTGGCTCGGATCGCCGTCGCCGTGGCATCAAGGCGGGAATGGAAGTAGATGATTTGCTTAGCGTTGGCCGCCATCACTGTCGTTGCCCCCGACAAAATGTTGCACATGCTCGACCGGCCGCCCTAGCGACGAGATCGACGGCACGAGGCTAGCACAGGGTCTCGCCAGGCAGCACGAAAGATCTGAGCAGGGCGATCGGAAATACCCGCAGGCGATCAGCATCAGCAACGTCCTCCATAACCCGCCTAAAGCCCGCACGGAAAATTCGCGACACCGAGCTCACTGCACAGACGTGCGGACGGCCTCCAGGTCGCCTCGACCGATTTCCGACAAAATCCAAAAGCGAGATGGGCTTTGGATCGCAGAGCCGGTCGGCGAATGCATGCTGTGCTTTGCCGATGATATTGGCATACCAACGCGCCTTGCTTTGATCATGCCTCGGCAACAGGTCTTCGGTTGGGGGAACATCAGATGTTGCGCATGACGCTACCTGCGCTCCTGGGCACTCTGCTTTATTGCTCAAGCAGCTCGCAAGCGGCGGAGCCGCGCGACATCGGCCAGGCGATCGCAATCAAGAACCTGGTCACAGCGGCGGATCAGCAGGACAAGCGACGGCTGGCCAAGGGCGATGGCGTTCGCGAGCAGGAGCTGCTCGAGACCCAGACAGCCTCCCAGGGTGAGTTCCGCCTGGCTGATGACACGAAATTGGCTCTCGGACCCGGTGCCCGCCTGGTGCTCGACAAGTTCGTCTACGACCCAAACACCACCAGCAAGCAGGTGCTGATCAATTTCGCCGTTGGAGCGTTCCGCTTCATTTCGTCCAGCAAGGATGCGGTCGGCTATGAGCTCAAGACACCGACCGCCACAATGGGGGTCCGCGGCACCGTGTTCGACTTCTACCTGACGGAGAAGGGCGCGATGGTGGTGCTGATGCACAAAGGCGCCGTCGACGTTTGTGCTGCCGGCTGCAAGCTACACAACAATTTGGGCCAGTTAGCCTATGTCACCCCGTCGGGTAAGGTCATCCTGCGCAAATACTGGGATCGCAAGCTTTTGCCCGGCGTCACCGTCAAGCAGGCCTTTCCATTTCTCGGCAAGAAGCTCGCCATCGATGATGTCGTACGCTTTGCGAGCTTGGCGCCGCCGGCGCGCAAGGCCGCATCGGGCAAGCAGGCCGCTAACGCAGCCCTCGCTCCCACTGTTACCTTCAATATGGATGGCACCATTTCCTTCGCGAGCCTGAGCGCTGCGAGCGGTGGCCAACCCTCTAGTCCGGGCGCGGATGCTGGAGGACACGGCGGCCCCGGCAACGGCAACGGCAACTCGCCCAATGCGGGCAACGGCGGCGGCAACTTGGGCGGTAGCGGCCCCGGCAGCGGCAACGGCGGCAGCAACAATGGTGGTGGCCATGGCGCGGCGGGCGGCGGCAACGGCGCAGCCGGCGGCAATGGCGGTGGCGGCGGCAATGGTGGCGGCGGTGGAGGCGGCGGCGGTGGTGGAGGCGGCGGTGGCGGAGGCAAATAATCGAACGCCCCCTTCGACTAGCTTGCTGGCGACGCCACAGCAGCGAGCGGCGGCGGGTGGCGCTTGACCGCAATCCTGGAGTGGCGAGTACGCTGATACGGCTTTTTCGAATGCAGCAACTGAAGCGTCGTGTTGATGCTTCTAAGAGTTGCGGTGCGCGCGATCTCGGGTAGAACCGCCGCCGGGGACACGCTTGATGTATGGACCAACGACCGCTCACAAGTTGCTGATCGAACAAGCCTTGACGTACACGTTTCGAATTAGGCGCCATGCCCGCGGCTCCCGGCTCGCGCGCTCTGGCACGAGGCCGCGAGCGTGGCCGTGCCATGGTCGGCTGACCTAGGGATTTGTGCCGCTGGCTCTCAGGGTTCCCCTACATTCCGCTCTCCGGGCAGTCCGTAGATCATAGCGGGTCCAACTCGCGAGGAGGGCGGTATGGCGGAATTAAACCCAGCTGCGTCCCACCATGTGCCGGCGTTCATCACCTCCCCCGGTGAAACCGACGTGCTCATGGTGATCATGAGCCTCTTCCTCGTGTTCGCAGTGTTGGGGTTCGGCATCCTGTTTTTGCGGCTGCACACCCTGCCCGAACGCATTGCGCACAAATCCCACAAAATACAATTCGAGATCGTTGCCGTGTTGGGCCTTATCGCGCTCTTCACCCACATGCACATTTTCTGGATAGCGGGGCTTTTGCTGGCGCTGATCGACCTGCCCGATTTTGGCTCCTCACTTGGACGCATCGCCGAGTCAACCGAGAAAATGGCGGGCATAAAATCCGATACCGATGCCGGTGTGGAACCACAACCCGAGTCAACATCCGGCACCACGCACCCCACCGAGCCGCCCGGCCCGCGGCGCGAGGAGCCTGCAGCCCAACGCGATAACAAGGGCGCAGGCCCGCGACCTAAACCTGATGGCCCCCCACGGCGCCCGAAGGAGTTGAGGCATGCTTGAACTTCTGCTCTGCTCCTTGCTGACCGTTGTTCCAGACTACCTCTACCGTCGCTACGCGCAGGGAAAGCGTCTGGGCAAGGAGATCACCTTCTACTCGGTCTGGTTCGAGCTCAGGTGGGGGATCACCGGCTGCCTCATTCTGACCGTAGCCTTGATCACCACGATCTTTTACAACCATCCCTCCACGCAAAACGCCACGCTCTACTACCGAACCATTCCAATCGTGCCGGATATCAACGGCCGCGTTGCCGAGGTTTACGTCCCTGGCGCCGGGCAGATCAACAAAGGAGAGCCAATCTTCCGCCTCGACAGCTCCAAACAGGAAGCCGCGGCAGAGACCGCGCGCCGAAAAATCGCGGAGACCGTGGCCGAGATGCAGGTGGCGCGGGCCGACGTCTTGAAGTCGCAGGGACAAATTGAGGAAGCCGAGAGCGCCCGCCAACAGACGGTTGACGAGCTTGAGACCAAGCGAGAGCTGCAACGGCGCAATCCCGGCAACGTCGCCTTCCGCGACATCGAAAAGCTTGAGGTCGCCCTAAAGGGCCGCGAGGGGAGCATTGCGGCGGCGCAAGCGGCCAAACAGGCGGCCGAGGAGCGAATTAGCACGCTGCTCCCGGCGCAAAAGGCGAGTGCCGAGGCGGCCCTGGCGCAGGCCGAAGTCGATTTGCAAAAGACCGTTATCCGCGCCGGCGTGGACGGCCGCGTCGAGCAGTTTGCGCTCAGGACCGGCGACATCGTCAACCCCCTGATGCGACCAGCGGGTGTCTTGATTCCGACGGGAGCAGGACAACTCTACGCCGGTTTCGGGCAGATCGAAGCCCAGATCATGAAAGTCGGAATGATCGCCGAAGTGACCTGCGCGTCCAAGCCTTGGGTCATCATTCCCGCGGTCGTCACCGACGTGCAGGACTATATTGCGGCGGGCCAATTCCGCGGCGGCGAGCAGCTGATCGAGGCCCAGCAAGTGTCCAAGCCGGGCACGCTTTTGGTGGCGCTTGAAGCTCTCTATCGCGGTGGGCTCGACGGCGTCACCCCTGGCAGCAGCTGCATCGCCAACGCTTACTCCAACAATCACGACATTATCGCCAACAAGGAAACCAGTGCCTTCAGACGTACCGCACTCCACGTCGTGGATGCCCTCGCGCTTGTGCACGCCTTGATTTTGCGCCTGCAGGCGCTGGTCTTCCCCTTCCAAACCCTGGTCTTCGGTGGACACTGAGCTCAGCACCCTTTCCCCCTCGCAGCTAAGCCGATGCCCCGCCGCAGGGCGCCCCGGCATGCCGAAGGCCATGTCCCGGCGGGGTGCACGGCAGCCGTGGCGTTCGCCGATCCTCCAGGCGTGCGTCAGCGCCCTGTTCGTGGCCGCACCCTGGCTTGCGCAACCTGCGGCCCAGGACAAGAGCAAAATCATTATCGACGAAACGACCAGGGCCCAGGTCCACCTCACGCCTGAACAGCAGGCCGTGCTGGACAAAATTGCCCGCTTGCCGGGGACCGTGAAGGTGGGCGTGCTCGGACAATCGGCCAGGGCTCAAGCCGAGCGCGACGGCTATTCGCGCTTCACGCTCCCTCTCGACGGTGGCAAGGAGGTCGTCCTTGTTCGCACGCAGCCGACTATCAAAACGGAGCGCGGCTTTACCTGGCGTGGCGAGGTTGCGGGTACCGGCGAGCGGGCCCTGCTCATGCTATGGGACGACGGCCATCTCTCCGGATTTTTTGGCCACCAAGGCCGCGTGTTTATGGTGAACCACGCCGGTGGCGAGATCCACAGCATGGCGGAGATCGATCCGGCGAAAATGCCGCCCGACCATGCCCCGACATCTGAGAGCAAACGCGCCAGCGGGGCGGCTCCTCCTGAACCCAGCGTTGCTCCCTTTGCCGAGGCAGACCGCTTGGCCTTGGAAGCAAAGAGCATCACGATCGACGTCATGATGCTCTACACGACAAATGCCGCCGCGCAGTACATCGGTGATCCGGCGGACCTGCTTGAGCTCGCCATCGAGCAGGCCAACGACACCTTCAGGAATAGCGGGATCGGCAATATCAAGCTGCGGCTCGTGCACACCGCCGCGGTTGATTACGACGAGTCGGACGGCGACCACTTCACGCATCTTTATCGTCTGGTGGATGGCAAAGGCACATTTAAAGACGTCAAAAAGCTGCGCGATGCCAGGGGCGCCGACATCGTGGGGCTTGTTCTGCACAGCCCCACCGGTTGCGGTCTATCGACCCGTGTCGGAGCGGACGCGGAGGAAGCCTACTTTGTTGTGCATCACGCCTGCGCCGCAATCACCTATTCGCTGGCGCACGAAGTCGGACATATTCTCGGCACCCGGCACGATCGGATCGTTGACCAAAACGAGCGGCCCTTCCCTTACGCGCACGGCCACGTCAATGACACCAAGTGGCGCGACATGATGAGCTATCGGGAGGGCTGCGGCGGCTGCCCGCGCATCCCGTTCTGGTCAAACCCGCGCGTGCTCTACCACGGCGAACCGACAGGCACTGCCGCGAGCGACAATGCCAGGCTCATTCTCGAACAAGCCGAGCGCGTTTCGAAGTTTCGCTGACACCCGGAGCGAGCCTGGCCGCTTTATTCGGCTTGGTTCGGCGGCCCACTAGGCGCACAGCAGCGGCAGGGTGAAGCGAATGACCGCGCCGCCCTCGTCGCGATTTTCCGCCCAGATCTTGCCGCCGTAGGTCTCAACGATGGTGCGCGCGATCGTCAGCCCGAGCCCGGTGCCATGGTCCTTGGTCGTATAGAAGGTCTCGAAGATTTCGCTCAGCTTGTGGTCGGGAATGCCCGTCCCCGAATCGCTGATCGATACTTCCACGCGCGAGCCCTCAACGGTGGTCGCCTGAATGGTGATGGCGCGCTCTCCGGCAATGCCATCACGCATGGCGTCCATGCCATTGCTGGCGAGGTTCAATATCACTTGCTGCAGGTGAATTGGATCGGCGCGCACCGGCAAGGCCTGCTGATTGCCGCTGACCTGCAAAGCAATGTTTCGCTTGCGGGATTGCGGTGACAGGATTTCGACGGCATTGGCGATCACCTTGTTGAGATCGAATTCTTGCAGTTCGAGCTCGCTCCTGCGTTTGACCAATGTTCTCAGGTGCTGGACGATGGCAACGGCATGTTGATCGGCCTCGCGGATGTCGCCGAGAATCTCCCTCACCTTGTCAATTGGTGGCGCGTTTGCCTTGAGCAGATGCTCCGCCGTGCTCGCGCTCAGCATGATCGCTTCCAGGGGCTGGCTCAGCTCGTGTGCGAAGGAGGCTGACAGTGCTCCGGCTTCGGCAGAGCGGTTGAGATGGATGACCTCCGCCAATCGCTTGCGTGCGTCAACTTCGGCGCTTCGGCGCGCATGACGTTCGATCAGCAGCCAGGTGATCATGGCTCCTTGGATGGCGAAGGCGACGAATGCGATGGCTAATTGCCAGCGATATTTTTCCCAGGCCGTAGGCTCGCGGAACTCGATGACGCTACCGGAAGGCAGGCGCGCCTCAGCGATGTTCCAGCGCTGCAACTCGCGCCAATCGTAGACCGGCGTCTGCAGCCCCAAAGCCGTTGTCTTGATGGCGCTGGGCGCCTCGCCATTGAGAATGCGCATGGCGACTTTTGCCGCCTCCCGCCCGATCTCCTGAGTCGACAAGTGCGGCCCGCCGACGATGCCGTGCCCGAAATTTATGTCGGCATAGCCAAACACCGGTGCGTTTGCCACCTGACGCAGGCGCGTGAAAACCCGATCTTCCTCTTGCGGCACGCCACGGCCATCGACGCGGACGCCGCCGTAAAAAATGGCGGCGTTGCGGGGGCGCCGCGCCAGCTTGTCCATCATCTCTTCGAGGGAAAGCTCGTTGAGCCACTCGAAGGTGACGCGATCGGCGAACGGCTGCAAGGACCGGCGCAGTTCGTCGACCCAGATGCGTTCCAGCGGCGAGGCGCCAAGCGCAAACGCAATGTTGGTCGTCTCGGGTAGTACCTGCAGGATATTTTCGACCAGCTTGGGCAAGTCGAGCGTGCTGGCGACCGTTGCATCGTTCGGCGTCAATTTGGTCGCGTTGATAAAGCGTACATCGGTTCCGGCGATCAGCAAGGGTGTGGCGGCAAATAGCTGTGCGCGATAGTGCTGCACGAAGCGGGCGGCCGGCGCCCCCATGGCAACGACAAGATCGAGATCACGCTCGGAAAAGAGCGAGCGCAGGTATTCGACAAACGGCGCCTCCTCGGGGACCTGCGGAAGGCGCGCCGTCTCGAGTGAGGCTTCGTAAAGGTCGATGGCGTGCGGCGACTGCTTGATGAACTCTTCGCGGAAGCGGCTAGAAACGGCGCTCCACGGCGCAAAGTAGGGCCCATAGGAATGCAATAAGAGAACGCGGCGTGGCGCGGCGAAAGCCGGTTCCAGCGCGGCGGAAGAGAGAATTGCGATCGCCGCGACCCCAAGCTGGCAAAGCAATCGCATCCCCAAAACATCCCCCCACACACAGGCCGAACGGCCTCTTTCTGCTGACTACCATCCGCGATCGGAAGGTAAAATAAGGGAAAACCCTAGAGGATTAACGCGAACAGGGTTAAAAGCCGTGCGCCCGCGGGTAAAAATGAGGAGGCCGTGAAACCGCGCCCCGAGGCCAATGCTGCCTTTCGCCTCGGCGTCACGGTCGAGCCCCCTCGGCATGCCATATGCCTGCTGCTCGGTGCCATCTATGGCGCCTTTGGCAACTGAGGAGAACGCTGGGGCGCCCGCGTCCATGACGCGAGAGCCGCCTCAAGCTACCCAACATCGCCGTTCCGACAGGGCGCGTTGGTATACCAGCGCGCTAGAGAGCGCCGACGGCGGCGCCGGGTCTCTATCATGAGTGCTATGAGCGACCGACCTCTCACCGTTGAGGCGCCCATCGATGCCGACCGCTGGCGTTTGCGGCTGGCAAGCCTTGGCGACGTCGACGGCGTGCATGGCCTCGCCACCGAGCCCCTGGTCTATCGCTACCTCTTCGACGCGATGCCGCCCACACGCGATAGCATCGGACAGGTAATTGCCCGCGCGCGGCGCGACGCCGTTCAGACGGGTCTGGGCTTATGGATCCTGACCTGCCCCGCTGTGCCCTATGGCGGCTGCGTGCAACTGCGGCCCGACAGGGAGGCGAAATCCGCCGAACTCATCTACCTGCTGCATCCCGCACAATGGGGTCGCGGCTTGGCAACGCGTATGGCCTGGACGGTCATCAGCAAGGCCTTTGCGCAAGAGATCGATCTCATCTTGGCCGGCACCGATTGTCCCAACACGGCCTCGCTCGCCGTCATGCAGCGGCTCGGCATGCGCCGTCATCGCGACGTGCGCTACCCCTTGGGGAATGGCGTCGAATTCGTGCTCACGCGCGCCGATCCCGGGCCTCGCCCCGCCGCCGGCGCTCCTGACCATAGACTGAGAGCCGCTGGCTCCTCCCAGCCGTCATGAACGAAGTTTCCGAGCCGAGGGGCGGTTTTTGGTCGACCGTGGGGGTCCAGCATCTTAGCGTCTTCGGATCGGCAGCCCCAAATTGGGCTTATCCGCGCCGCCCCGAACAATGTGCGCGCGCCGGGCTCGCCTAGCTGGAGGCAAGTAGCATGTGGCCAAACCCTCGCATCCCCTTTCAAATGTCCTCGGAACGCCCTCGGCTTGAGCCCTTTCGCGGCAAACCCCTGATGGTGCATCCCGTCGTCAATATCGAGTATTGGCCGTTCGACCAGAAGATGCCGCGCGGCATCCTGCCTGCCCCCCACGCGGCGCAAGTGGAGCCGCCGGACCTGCCCAATTACTCCTGGGTCGAATACGGCATGCGCTGCGGCATGCCGCGTCTGTTCGATCTCCTGGGCCGGCGCGGGATTCGCGCGTCTGCCTTCATCAATGCCCAATGCGCAGACGTCTATCCTTCGCTCGCCAAGGGTGTGCTCGACGCCAAATGGGAGCTCGTCGGCCATGGGTGGTTCCAGCGCTCGCTGAAGCAGGTGTCGGACGAGGAGGCGGAAATTCGGCGCTGCCTCACAAGGCTCGAGCAACTGTCGGGCCAGAAAGTGCGCGGCTGGTTCGGCGCCGGCGGCGGCGAAAGCAACGATACGCCTGACATCCTCAAGCGCTGCGGCATCGAATTCGTGCATGATTGGCTCGTTGACGATTTACCCTGCTGGATGCGCACGACGGGGGGCCCCTTGCTTTGCCTGCCCTACACCTGGGAGCTCAACGATGTGCCGATCTGGGTGGTGCAGGGACAATCGAGTGACGAACTCTTGAAGCGCCTCGAGGCCAGCTTGGCCATTTTCGAACGCGAACTGGAGACGCAACCGCGCGTGCTCACGCTGGCCATGCACCCCCATGTCCTCGGCGTACCACACCGCGCCTACTACTTGGAAAAGGCGCTCGATCTCCTGGCTGCGCGCCCCGATTCCGTCTTCATGACGTCGAGCCAGATCGCCGATTGGTTCCTCAGCGTCGATCAGGGCGGGCGTCAGGCGCTCGAGGCCGCCGAGCGGTCACGACCCTGCTGAGATGGCGCGGCTATTTCAGCGGCCGAGATAGGAGCTGAGCACAACGGGATTGTCGAGCAAATTGCCGGCAGGCCCCGAAAAGGCAATTTCGCCGTTTTGCAAGACGTGCGCCTCTTCGGCCACCGCCGCGGCAACGCCGATGTTTTGCTCGACCAGCAGGATCGTCATCCCGCGCCGGTTGAGGGCAAGTATGGTGTCGACCATCTCGGACACGACCGCCGGCGCCAACCCCGCCGAAGGCTCATCCATCAACAAACAGCGCGGACGCGCCATTAACGCCCGGCCGATGGCCAGCATCTGCTGTTCGCCGCCGCTCAAGGCGCCCGCGTACTGGTGGCGCCGCTGCGCGAGCTTCGGGAACAACGCCAGGATCGAATCCAAATCGCCTTTGATCGCCGCCCAGTCGCGTCGCGTCACCGCACCGAGCTCGAGGTTGTCGGTGACGCTCATGTTCGGCCATACCTCGCGGCCCTGTGGCACTTGGGCGAGGCCGTTGCGGACCATGCGGTCGGCCGGCTGGCCGGCGCATTCGTTACCGGCGAACCTCACCGAGCCCGAAAGCGGCCGGATCAGCCCCGCCACCGTGTTCAACAGCGTGGTCTTGCCGGAGCCGTTGCCACCGAGCAGGGAAACGATTTTTCCGGCGGGCACCTGAAAGCTGACATCACGCAGCACCTCCGTGATGCCGTAGGCCACCCTAAGATGCTTGATAGCGAGCACTGAGCTCCTTTCCGAGATAGGCCTCGATCACGCCACGATCGCTGCGCACGGCCGCGGGCGGTCCGTCTGCAATCGCGCGACCCGAGCTCAGCACCGTGACTTGATCAGATACGCCCATCACCAAGCGGATCACGTGCTCGATCAGGATCAGCGTCACCCCCTTCTGATCGCGAATCCTGCGAAGGAGCGTATCGAGCTCCGCCAATCGGTTCGCACTCAATCCCACGGCGGGCTCATCCAGCAGCACCAGCGTCGGCTCGCTGATGAGGGTGCGGGCGATCTCGACCACGCGCTGCTGGCCGAAGGAGAGGGCCGTCGCCGGACGCTCGGCGAATTCGGCCATTCCGACGAAAGCCAGTGCACTGCGCGCCGCCGCCTCCATCTCCATTTCTTCGCTGCGGCGGCGCGGGCGATCAAAGCCGGCTGCGAGCAAGCCCGTGCGCGTTCGCCGGTGCAGCCCCGTCATCATGTTCTCGAGCACCGTCATGCCCCGAAACAATTGCGAGGTCTGGAAGGTGCGTCCCAATCCCAGACCCGCAACGGCGCTCGGTTTACGGCCGACGATGGAAACGCCATTGAGCCAAACATCGCCTCTTTGCGGACGGTGAATGCCGCAGATGACGTTCAGCAGCGTGGTCTTCCCAGCACCATTGGGCCCGATCAGGCCGCGAATTTCGCCTGCCTTGACCTCAAAGGTTATGCCGTCGAGAACCTTGAGGCCACCGAAAGCCATGTGCAGGTCATGTACCTTGAGGACGGGGACGCTCATTGCTCGGCTCCCGTGGCGCCCGCTTCAATCGGCTGCGATCGCGGCACCGGCGCGGGTTGTTGCGACAGTCGTAGCGGTTCCTCCCAGCCGCGCACACGCCGCTGCAAAAGCGACACCAAGCCACCGCGCATGCAGAGAACAAAGCCGACGAGCAGGGCACCGAACACTATCTCCTGCAGCCCTTTGAAAGCGCGTAGCGCTTCAAGCAACACGATGATGAGACCGGCGCCCAACAGCGATCCCGTGATCGAGCCGAGACCACCGACCACGATCATCGCCTTCTGCAGCACCATCTGGAAGAGATCAAAGCCCTCGGGAGCCACGAAATTGAGCATCGCCGAATAGAGCCCACCCGCTAAGCCGGCATAAAAACCACTAATGCCGAAGGCAAGCGCCTTGTAGCGCAGGAGATCGACACCCAAGCTTTGCGCGGCCACCTCGCCGTCGCGCACGGCCACGAAGGCGCGACCCACACGCGAGGCCACCAAGTTTTGTGCGAACAGGAAGAGCGCCACCATCAGCAGTAGGCTCAAATAATAAAGGCCCAGAGGTCTATCGATTGGCAGGGGCGCGAAGGAAAGAGGCGGTGTCTTGAAGCCGCCAGCCCCGAACGTGACGCTTTCCCAGTGCAAAAACACCCATTGGGTGGCTTGCGCAAAGGCGAGCGTCGATAGCGCCAAATAAAGACCGCTGAGGCGAAGCGCGGGCAGCGAAATCAGCAATCCGACCGCTGTGGCCAGCAGCGCGCCGGCGGGAAACGCCAGCCAGAATGAGCACCCGAGCCGCACCTGCAACAGGCCGGTGGCGTAGGCGCCGATGCCGAACATGGCCGCATTGGCAAACGCCAACTGCCCGGCATAGCCGACCAGAATGTTGAGACCGATCGCGAGGAGGACATAGACCAGGATCAGGTTGGCAATGAACAACTGGTAGACGTTGGCAAACGCCGGCAGCACGATAGCCCCCGCCAGAAGCGCCAGCAGCACATTGCGTCGGCCGAACGGTGCCACCTTCACACTCTCCGCGCGCGCTGAACGCCCAAGAGCCCGCTCGGCCGCAGCACCAGCACGAGCATGATGACGACAAAGGGCGAAAGCTCCATGACACTGGAATGGATGTAGCCGCCCGCCATTGACTCGGCGATGCCGACGATGAGGCCGCCGAGAACCGCGCCGGGCAGGCTGGTGAGGCCGCCCAGCACGGCCGCGGCAAAGCCCTTGAGGAAAAAGGCGAAGCCGATGTCGGGGTAGAGCAAAGTGAGCGGCGCGGTCAGCACCGCCGCGGCCGCCGCAATGGCGGCACCGATACCGAATGCCAGGGTATAGATTCTATGCGTGCGAATGCCGACCAACGTGGCGGCCCGGGCATTGTCGGCGGTGGCCTGCATCATTTTCCCCGCCCGCGTATAGCGGAAAAAGGCCGTGAACAGGATCAGGATGATCGCCGTGCCGGCGAGCACCGCCAGTTGCTGTGGGATGACCATGATGGTCCCGAGCATGATCGGATCCGGCGAAGTTATCGGTGGAAATGCGAGATAATCGGCTTTGCCACCCCAGATCGTGCGGGCCAGGCCCTTAAGAACGAAGGCAACCCCAACGGTGGCCAGGACCAGGCTCACCACGTCGGACTTGGCGATCGGCCGGAAGGCAATGCGATCCGTCAGGCAGCCAAGCAGGAAGCCGCAGGCGACGGCAATGGCGAAGGTCAGGACATAAGCGACACCGAACTGGACGTGCAGCATCCAGGCGATGAAGCCCGTGAACATGAAGAATTCGCCTTGGGCGAAATTAACGACCCCGGTCGCCTTGTTGACGACCACGAAGCCGAGGGCGACGAGGCCATAGAGTGCTCCCGTCGTGACACCGCTCATCAGCAGGTAGCTGAACAGCATTTTCTGCTATCTGTCCCTATTTGCACAAATAGGCATAAGCCTTTCTCTGACCCCATTTTTTGAGCCGTAGCTATGTGCGGCATTGTGCAGACATTCGCACGTATTAGCGCTTGTGCGTGAGGAGTTTGTAGCCCAGGCGTAGCCCAAGTACAGCGGGAAGCACGACACTGATGGCGACCAAGAAGCTCATCAACAACCGATACCTCCGGGCGCGCCCACCTGCACCATCAGGTCAGCGCGTCGAGGTCTTCGACACCCGCATCCCCGGCTTCGGCGTTCGCATCTCCGACACCGAGGATGACGACCCGGCACGTCGCGGCGAGGCCGGCAAGATCACGTTCCTCCTGTACGCACGCTTCTCACCAGGTGCAGCACCGACCCGACGCACAATCGGCGTCTTTGGCGCCGTCACCCTTGAGAAAGCGCGCTTCATCGCCGGGGAATGGCGCAGCCAGATTGAGAAGGGCATCGACCCCGCCGTCGTCGAGGCCGAGGCCCGTAATAAGGAAGCCCACGAGCGGTCTCTGCGCATCAAGCATTCGTTTGCCAACGTCGCGGAAGCCTTCATTGCTGACAAACTGCCGAAGGAGCGACGCGGTAAGAGGGCAGAGCATGAACTGCGCACCATCTTCATCTCGGCATGGGCGGATCGGCCGATCAGCGAGATCTCCACGCTCGACGTGTTGGCGATCATCAACACCAAAAAGCGCATCGCGCCGCACCGGGCCGCCGCGCTGCTGGCCCTCATTAAGAGGTTCTTCAACTGGGTTGCTGATGCACCTGCTCGAGGCGAACTGGACGAGCAAGGCCAGCGGATCGAGTACGGTTTGACCGCATCACCATGTGATCGGCTTACCAAGAAAAAGGTCATTGGTGAGACAACCCCGCGCCAAAGACGCCTCACCGATGTCGAACTGTTTGCATTCTGGAGAGCAACCGCTCGTTTGGGTTATCCGCTCGGTTCGCTGTATCGCGTGCTCGCCCTCACTGGCCTGCGGCTCAACGAGGCCGCGCAGCTATCGTGGCCGGAAAGTCCACGGCGATCACATCATCGTCCCGGCAGAACGCATGAAGGGCCGGAAAGGAAAGGTGCGCGAACATCTGGTGCCGCTGAGTACAATGGCGATAGAAATCATTGCTTCATTGCCGCGTTTCAAGAACGGCCCATTTCTTTTTTCGTATAGCGCGGGCAAACGCCCTCTGACGATGAGTGGGCAAGATCAAGGCCGATCTGGATCGCCGCATGTCGCGCACACTCAAGGCGATGGCCCGCCATCGCGGCGAAGATCGTCACCAAATCGCGCTACCGCACTGGACTAATCACGATCTCCGCCGCGTCGTTCGCAGCGGTTTGTCGGCACTTCGCGTATCGCACAATGTTTGCGAAGCGATCCTTGCACATAGGTCGTCGGGCATTGTCGGCACCTACGACGTGCATGAATACCAGGACGAAAAGCGCGAGGCGCTGGAGGCGTGGGCGCAGCGGATCAAGTCCATCGTCGAGCCGAAGCCTGACAACGTCATCGCGCTGCGGGGACGGGGATGAGCCGAATAGGGTTCTTCAGGTACACCGATGAGCAGTGGAACGACATCAAGACCGTCGTCCGCAATGGATTACGCCTCGATGCCGACGAGATCATGAGTTGGTACGGAGCCGCCATGGTGGAGATTCCGTTACGTGATCGTATCGAGATCGCTGCTGGCGACCACATATTCTACTCACTGATGCGGGGTGGCAGGCCGGGATATATGCAATTGAGGAGATTGCGCAGCAGAGCGATAGCGTTAGATGATGAAGTCTCCCTGAGTTCCCGCTCAGTTTCAGCGGTTACAACCCCGTCGACGAAACGCACCGCGTCATCACCAGGTTGGTGCGCCACATAGACCGCCTTGTGGAGGAACGCCCGCAGTCGACCGCCAATAGCAGCAAAGCCCTTCGCAACCGTTTTTGGGACGAAATGCTGCTGATTTGGTGCGACGTAGGCGGTAAAGAAACTGGCACCACGACCGCCAACTTCCTTATGGCGGCCACGTCCAATATCTTCGTTGCTCGGCGACCGGATGTGAACGCGCCGACTCCGAGTTGAAAAAGCTCTATTCGGCCCACGACAGCCGACCAACCCTGCGGACCTTTGACCGTCGCTCCTTTACCTTGGGCGCGTTTTTCAATCGCAGTCCGATCGGCCTGGCGTCCTTGCGGCACAGTATTTGGTTGCCACGCTGTACCGTGGCGCAAAGCCCCTATGGCCGGAGGCCTGATGAGCAACCTCGCCCGCCCGGACGAGTTAATCGACTAGACATGCTTTGCTGCAAGTGCGGAGGTCTGTCGCCAAGAAAAGGGCGCCACGGCATTCGTGACCACGCCCTTCTGCTCACGATCTACCGGCACGGCTCGCGGGTCAACGAGGCCATCCAGATGCGGCGCGGCAAGCTCGATGTCAAGCGCTCTAGGCTGTGGGTCGCGCGGCTCAAGGGCAGCCTCAGCGTCGAGCATCCGATAGCGGGCGACGAGCTTCGGCCGTTGCATTGTTGTGGTGGCGAGTTGGGCCGCGCCGATTAGAGCGCGGCCGATGCTCGTACAGCCTTACTTATAGTAGCCGACACCGCACCCCAGGTCGCCTACTTTGGTCACGAAACTTACCTTAGGGCTGGGCTCGGTTGCTCCCGGTTTCGGGAAGTTATAGCTCACTTCGTTGATCTTGCCTTCCTCGACAGCTTTGTAGATGTCGGCACCAAATGCGCTGCCTTTGGCGTCTTTCAGGGTCCTTATGTCCTGGCCTCGTACCGATGGTGGAGCTGCTTGGGTGATGCCATCGGAGATGTTAAAGCAAAACGGGTAAAGGTCTCGATCCTTGAACCCATCAGTTCCATTGTTGAACAACGCAATTGCTTTAGCCTTGTCGGCTTTTACTGCTGCAACAGCCTTATCCAGCATCGCCTTGGCCTCAGCCGCAGTGCCCTGTGCGTAGGCGCTTGTGGAGATGAACATCGCAGAGCCCGCGAGGGCGGCGATCATGAGTTTGCGAAGCATGTCTGTTTCCTCCATCTGATTTCTAGGTGGGATGACGTTGGAGCGTGATGATGGCAACAGCGGCCCGACCTCCTATTGTGGTGAAAGGGGGAGAGGTCGGCCGCCGCTGGCGGAGCGCATGAGTACGCTAGACGAGTTCTCAAGCGGCCCCGGTACATGAACGCACGAGGTGGGAGTTGCTGCCTAGGTTCGGAAAGTGCCTACAACGCGCATGCACAGATTTTGGTGATGCTCGCGGGCGACGAGAGTGTGGTTGAGCCACTCGGATGGCTACTCCCTCGCCGACAATGGCACCGATTTAGGAACGATGCAGGACTACCTCGGCCACCGCGATCCAGGCTCATATTTATGGCGGTAGGCCGGCTGCTTCACATCGGAGTGCCGTGGCGGTCCTAACGCCGCCGTCTGCCATACCGTCGCTGCGGCTCGGGAATGTCGCTCCACGATGTCGCCTGGACGCTAGCAAAATTGTAGCGCACGCCCGCGCGCTCGGCCTCGGCATCGAAGCATGAGGGGCAGATGGATTTCCAGCGATTGAGCACGACGGTTCGCCAGGCTTCCTCGGGCTCAACCTTGAAGCTCACGACATTGCGCCGCCGGCACTTGTCACAGATGGGCGTGACCATGTCACCAGATTTAGCGTTGCCGCAGACGGATGTGCAACGACCCCTGGTGGCTTTCCTTAATCCCCGAACTCCCTCAATCTGGGGCCATGCCCCATCGTCTTCGCAGAGCCGCCGAGCAGTTTCCTCGCGCCTGCTGGGAGCCCAGCAACGAGCACCTGGTCATTATGAGCGGCGGGACTGTTGTCGGATCGCTTAAGCGGCAGACAGGTGACACGGCCGGCGACCGCTGGTTTTGGTCGATTAATTGCGTACTCATCGACCCCGAAGAGAGCCCACGCGTCGGCTGGGCGACGACCCGGGACGAGGCCCAGCAGCAGTTCGCCGAGGCTTGGCGGGCTAGCGAGGGCGGGCCTGCAAGAAGCAATGACGAGAACCATCGTGCGCCGATAGTTGCTGCGGCAAAACGAGCAACCCTTGAGTTTCCAGTATCGGATCGGCATAAATAGACAGACGATTTGTGTCCGCGTTGTGCGTGCGTCGCTATTCGGATCCACACAGGTTGAAGCACGAGCACGAGGCCAAACTTGCGCCTGTCTTGGGCGTTGCGCCGCCGCAAGCTTACGAGCGAGGTGCCGATGGCAAGCGCTCGTGGTGGCGGAGAGCGCTCGAGCTCTTCGGCACCTTCCAACGCAAGCACGGTGACGTTCTCACACGAGAAGACGTAGCCGAACACCGCAAGCAGAAGGCTCGTGAGGAGCTACCCGTCACCGACCCCGAACGGCATCTCGGCTTGCGCGTGTCACGGCTGGAGGATTTCGCCAAGGGGCTCGTCGTCGACGGTGACGTTGAGTTCAACGATTTAGGCGACAACTCCGAGCTCAAGGATGACGGCTACGGAGCCGAGCCCAACACCGGCTATTCGATCCATAGCCTGAGCGACGCGCGTAACCATGAACGCCCCAATCATTTGCGGCTATTCCAGGAGGGATGGGAGCCTCGCTCGTTCCGTGACCGCGAAGAGGACGACGAACATATTGCGCTTGTGCGCGACATGGAGCGGCGCAACAAGCAGGCAACGCAGAAGTTCCTGCGCCGCTGGAACGAGGCTGAGAAGGCCCGTGCCAGATGCAACAATCGCAGGGACACCGATTTTTCTCTCGAAAGTGGAGGAATTCGATCGGCGAAATGCGATAGGGAGTAGAGGGCACTGCGACCTCGCCCCAATTGCAGGCACAACAATCGGTCGATCGTATTCGCGGCCTCTAGATTTTCAGCCGGCGACCGCTGGTCTTGGTCGATCACCTGCGTCCTCATCGATCCTGATTTGAGCCCCCGCGCATCGGCTGGGCCAGAACTGGGAAGAGGCCCAGCGGCAGTGTGCCGAGGCCCGGCAGCTTGGCTGAGCCGAACAGAGCTCAAGGAAATCTAGTCTTTGCTGCCCGGCCAGGCTGGGTCGCGCTCTTCTCCGCGGAGCTTAATGCTTGTATATTCAATTTTGTGCTGCGTATCTCGCCTTTCATCATCCCCGCTCAACCTTCCCTGTGTGTCCGACCACCCGCCGGCGACGCGTGGCTTCACGAAGTGAAATTCGACGGCTACCGCTGCCAGCTCCACAAGGTTGGCGATGACGTGATCATTTTCTCCAGGACGGGCGCGACTTCACGAACCGCTTCCCGGGCATTCGCCACGCGGTGCTCACCTCGCCCTGGCAGAGCGCTGTCATCGACGGCGAAGTGGTGGCTTGCAAGGAGGACGACACCCCTGATGTCCGTGCCCTACACTCCCGCAACTACACTCAGGAGATCCTCTGCGTCTGGGCCTTCGACCTCATGGAGCTCAATGGCGAGGATCTGCGGCCATTTCCGCTCGTCGTGCGAAAACGAAAGCTGGAGGTGATTTTGCGGCGGCTTGACCACGCGTATGTGCGCCACTCCGAGCTGTTCAAAAACGGCGAGCAGCTCCTGGCTGAATGCCGCCTGCGCGGGCTCGAGGGCATCTTGTCCAAGCGAAAGCACTCGCCGTACAAATCGGGCAAATGCGACTGGGTGAGGTAAAATGCGAGCAGTGGAAGCAAGACAATAAGGATCGCGGTGATCTTTTCATGCGCTGAGCAAATGGCCAGGTTGGACGAGAGCCGCGTCGGAAAACTGGTGGTCACCTGACCCGCCAGAAGCCACTAAAAATCCGACCGAAGTGGCCAAATCTGACCCGCTGCTGAAATCGTATACTGGCCTGTCCCACGTCCGGTGCTGACGATAGTTACCGAAATCAGTGACGGCACACTGGGGTGTTGCCCAGGAGTATGACTAGATGCATTCGGCAGGCAAGCGGGAGCCGATCAGGCCGCGTCGGATGCCATTTCTGACGCTGGCAGTCTCACTGATTCTGTTCGTCGCCGTCGATGTCGCGCGCGGTGATGTGGTGTTCAAGGTCGGGGTCACCACGCGAGAATTTGTCCCAGCCGAACCATTTGATTGGCGCGGTGCCAAGACACACGCACTCCACACTATGATCTGGTACCCTGCTGTGGCCGACGCGCCCGAGGCACCACAATGGATCGGGCCGCCGCTCATTCCTTTCTTCAGCGCAGGCAACGCCGCGCCCGATGCCGCGCCCGCAGCGAGCTCCCTGCATCCCCTCATTCTCTTGTCTCACGGGAACGGTGGAGCGTCTTCAGGGCTCGCGTGGCTCGGCACAGCGCTTGCAGCGCGTGGCTTCATTGTTGCCGCAGTCGACCATCCTGGCAACAACTCTGCCGAAGGTACCACTGTTGACGGTTTCTCTTTGTTTTGGCTGCGAGCCGTCGATCTCAGTGCCATCACCGACGCGTTGCTGGCCGACAAAACGTTTGGCCACTTGATCAATCCTACCCAAATCGGTGCCGCCGGCCACTCCTACGGCGGCTACACAGTCATCGCGACAGCCGGTGGCGTCGCCGATCCCTCCCAGCTCGAGGTGTTCTGTCGCTCGCCTGCAGCCGATGAATTGTGCAGGGCACCGGGTATCTCCGACATGCGCAATAGGAGACTGGCGCGCCTGAGTTCCGATCCTGACTTTCGCCAGCGCTATAGCGAAGCTGGCAAGTCCTATCGCGATGAACGCATTCGCGCTGTCTTCGCCATGGCGCCGGGACCGGCACCGGTTTTCACGCAGGACAGCCTTCAAAAAATCTCGATCCCTGTCGCAATCATCATGGGCAGCGCCGACGAAATCGCACCACCAACCTCCGGAGGCGAAGCACTCGCCAAGTCGATCCCAAATGCTACCTTGAAGCTCTTTCAAAACGCTGGGCATTTTGTATTTCTTGACGCCTGCACCACGGTGGGACGCTTTCTCATCCGAGTCCCCTGCGGTGATCCTGCGGGAACGGATCGCAAGAAAGTTCACGCGGAAACAATCACGAACGCGCTTGAGTTCTTCACCGCAAATCTACGTTGAGCGGGCAGCGAAAATCGTAGTTGCCCAGCGTCAGCTGTCTGATCACGAAGCGGTCGAAAAGCGGCCTGCAGGTATTCGGGGACACTGTCGACAGCTATTGTGCATTTTTCCGATGCCTGCATGACAACCCGATCCGCAGGCGCTGACGGCAGGCGTCGGAAAAGCACCAAGGCACGAAATCGCGGGAGGCGGAGCGCCTTCGGTGCCGCGCGCTATGGGGAATTA
>Ga0075424_100001105_pt1 | contig 23009 bp, 16 predicted proteins | sample SoiMethybrSBSTD3_FD_75301 | JGI IMG/M metagenome (GOLD analysis project Ga0075424, IMG submission 75301) | Bulk soil microbial communities from a Populus tree surrounding site in Tennessee, USA - Soil MetaG P. TD hybrid SBSTD3 | ecosystem: Environmental > Terrestrial > Soil > Tree plantation... | reverse complement strand
TCCTTGAGGCCGACGGGCACGCCGTGCAGCGGGCCGCGCCACTGGCCCTTGGCCGCCTCGCCCTCGAGGGCGTGCGCACGCCGGAGGGCCCCCTCTTCTTCGAGCGCGATGAAGGCGCGGATGCGCCCCTCGTGCTTGCGGATCCGCTCCAGGCTGCGCTCCACCGCCTCGATGGGCGAGAGCGCGCGAGCCCGGATCGCCGCGGCGATGGCGGTCAGGCTCTCCTCAGGCATCGGGCGCCGCGTCCTCCTCGCCCTCCAGGGCCACGATGAAGCACGCCGGCTCCTCGGCGAGGGCGAGCTCCCCTGCCAGCCGCTCGATCACGCCGGCCATGCCTGCCACCTCTGCCTGCTGCGGTCGCTGCTCGGCCATGGGATCCTCCTTTTCGCGCCCACCTTAGCAGATGTATGATGTCCGCGGCTTTGCGACACGGTCGTCCCTGGATCCACCACCCTGACGATGGAGGCGGTCTTCATGCGCATGCGGCGTCCACTGTTTGCGATGGCGGCCCTGGGCCTCGGGCTCGTCCTGGCCGCGGCGCCGGCCCTGGCCCAGAAGAAGACGCTGGTGGTGGCGCTCAACGAGGACCCCGACCTTCTCGATCCCACCCTCGCGCGAACCTACGTGGGGCGCATCATCTTCGAGCAGATGTGCGAGAAGCTCTACGAGATCGACGAGAACCTGCGCATCTACCCCCAGCTCGCCGCGGATCTGCCCGTGGTGAGCGACGGCGGCAAGACCGTCACCATCAAGCTCCGACCCAACGTGAAGTTCAACGACGGCACGCCCATGAACGCAGAGGCGGTCCGCTACTCCCTCGACCGCCACCTCAACATGAAGGGCTCGAACCGGCGCAGCGAGCTGGAGTCCGTGAACAGCATCGACGTGATGGACGCCCTCACCGTCCGCCTCAGGCTCAAGGTGCCCTTCTCCCCGCTCCTCGCCATCCTCGCCGACCGCGCGGGTATGCCGGTGTCGCCCGCGGCGGCGAACAAGCTTGGGGACAAGTTCGGCACCGCGCCCGTCTGCGTGGGGCCGTGGCAGTTCGTGGAGCGCGTGGCGCAGGACCGCATCGTGGTCGAGCGCTCCCCGCACTACTTCGACAAGAGCGTGGCCAAGTTCGATCGCCTCGTCTTCCGGATCATTCCCGACGACAACGTGCGCCTGGCCAACCTGCGCTCGGGCGACATCGACATGATGCATCTCGTCGGCCCCACGGATGCCGCCAACCTCCGCAAGGAGGGGAAGTACGAGGTGTCGAACGTGACGGGCATCGGCTACTCGGGGCTGACCATCAATCTCCGGAACAAGAACGGCAAGCCGCCGGCGCCGCCGGGAGATCTGGGCACGCCGCTGGCCAACGATCCGCGCGTGCGCGAGGCGCTCGATCTCTCCATCGACCGCGTCGCCCTCAACCAGGTCGCGTGGGACGGGCAGTACACGCCGGGCTGCACGCCCATCTCTCCCGTGAGCCCTTTCGCCGACAAGAGCCGCAAGTGCCCGACGCGGGACGTGGCGAAGGCCAAGAAGCTCCTCGCCGATGCCGGACAGGCCAACGGCTACAGCTTCGAGATGATGATCGTCAACAATCCGCAGCAGCGGCGGGTGGCCGAGGTGATCCAGGGCATGGCCAAGGAGGCGGGCTTCAACATCAGCCTCAAGCCTACGGAGTTCGCCTCCGCCCTCAACGAGGCCGACGCGGGCAAGAACCAGGCCTTCCTGATCGGCTGGAGCGGCCGTGTCGATCCCGACGCCAACATCTTCCAGTTCCAGACCTGTGGAGCGTCGCTCAACACCAGTCAGGCCTGCGACGAGGGGCTGGATGTCATCCTGAACCGGGCGCGCGAGGTGAGCGATGTCGCCCAGCGCATCTCGCTCTACCGGCAGGCCATCGACAAGTTCGCCTTCTCGCGGCGCAACATCCTGTACTTCTATCACCTCAACTACATCGTCTCGTATCCCAAGAGCCTCAAGGGCTACAAGGCGGTGCCGGACGGGCTCATTCGCCTGAAGGGCGTGTCCTGGCAGTAGCGTTCCGGAGGCGACCCGCCCCGCGCGGCTCCCGGGCAGGGCCGGCCGCCTGAGGCGCCGTGTTCGACTATCTCGTCCAGCGGCTCGCCATCTCCGTCGTCACGCTCGCCGTGATCAGCGTCATCGTCTTCACGGGCGTGCGCATGATTCCCGGCGATCCCGCCCGGGTGATGGCGGGCACGGAGGCCGACGAGGCGGGGCTCGCGGAGATCCGCGCGAAGTACGGCCTCACCGACCCTCTCCCCGTGCAGTACCTCCGCTGGGTCGGCCTCGCTCTCCGCGGCGACCTCGGGGAATCCATCCGCACCCGCGAGACGGTGGTGGTCACCGTGGCCAAGAAGCTGCCCGTCACCGTGGAGCTCGCCTGTCTTTCCATCCTCGTGGCCCTCTGCATCGCCATTCCCGTGGGTGTCCTGTCCGCGGCGCGGCGCAACACGGTCTGGGACTATCTCGCCAACAGCCTGTCGCTGTGCGGCCTCTCGGTGCCGAGCTTCTGGCTCGGCATCATGCTCATCCTCCTCCTCTCCGTTCGGTTGCACTGGCTGCCCGCCTCCGGCTTCGTCCCGCTCTGGGAGAATCCCCTGGGCAATCTCACGCGGATGCTCATGCCCGCCTTCGTGCTGGGGGTGACCCTGGGCGCCGTGCTCATGCGCCAGACGCGCAACAGCATGATCGAGGTGCTCGGGACCGACTACATCCGCACCGCCTACAGCAAGGGTCTCCGCGGCCGCGCGGTGATCTTCCGTCACGCCATCCGCAACGGGCTGATTCCCGTGGTCACCATCCTCGGCCTCCAGATGGGCGCCCTCATGGGCGGGGCCGTGGTGACCGAGCAGATCTTCGTAGTGCCCGGCTTCGGCCGGCTCATCGTGGAGTCCGTGTTCACCCGCGACTACCCGCTCGTGCAGGGCGTGGTGCTCATCACGGCGAGCGCCTACGTGCTGATCAACCTGCTCGTGGACATCTCCTACTCGCTGCTGAACCCTCGCATCCGCGTCAAGGGCGCCGCCGATGCCGCCTGAGGGAAGCGCGGTGGCGACGGCCTCCGTGGCCCTCGCGGGCGAGGCGAGACCGTCGTCGCTCGTGCGGGCGTGGCGACGGGCGGCGCGGCGGCCCCCCGCCCTGGCGGGAGCGGCGGTGGTGCTCTTCTACGTGCTGCTGGCCGTCGCTGCGCCCTGGATCGCCCCTGATGACCCCTTGCGCACGGACTGGAGCGCCATCCGGAAGGGACCGAGCGCGGCGCATCTCTTCGGCACGGACGACCTCGGCCGCGACGTGCTCTCGCGCGTGATCTACGGCACGCGCATCTCCATGCAGGCGGGCGTCTTCTCCATCCTGCTCGCCATGACCATCGGAGTGCCGGCGGGGCTGGTCGCCGGCTTCTACCGCGGCGTCTTCGACCAGCTCATCATGCGCCTGACCGACGCGTGGCTGTCCTTCCCCTTCCTGATCCTGGCCATCGGGCTCGTGACCATCCTCGGGCCCTCGCTCATCAACGCCACCGTGGCCATCGGCGTGGGAGCGACGCCGACGTACATCCGGCTCACCCGCGGCCTGGTCCTCTCTACGCGCGAGGAGGATTTCGTCCACGGGGCACGCGCCCTCGGCGCGGGCGATCTGAGGGTGATGGCCCGCCACATCCTCCCCAACATCAGCAGCGCGCTCCTCGTCCAGGCCACCGTGTCCATTCCCGGCGCCATCATCGCCGAGGCGATCCTGTCCTTCCTGGGGCTGGGCGTGCAGCCGCCCCGGCCGAGTTGGGGCACCATGCTCAACACGGCTCAGCAATTCCTCGAGACGGCGCCGTGGATGGCGTGGTGGCCGGGGCTCGCCATCTTCTCGCTCGCGCTGTCGTTCAACCTGGCGGGCGACGGCCTGCGGGACTGGCTGGATCCAAAAGACTACTGAGCGTCGCGCCGAGCGCGGCCTAGCATCTCGATGAAGGCGCCGCGACAGGCCTCCGCCGTGGTCACCTCACTCGCGAAAGGGATGCGCGCGCCGTGGATGCGCTCGCCGCTCCGGATCCGCACGCGGAAGCCGAGCCGATCTACCGAGAGCATCGTCGCCTCCTCGGCGGCGGCGTCCACGTGGGCCCGGGCCAGGGTGAGGAGCGCGTCCGCGTGGTCGCGGTTCATGTGGGCGATGATCTCCTCGGCAGCGTCGGCCAGCGGATCTGCCTGCGCGGCGGCGTAGCCGGCGCCCGTGACCCAGTCCATGGCCGCGAACCCGCCCACGAAGTAGACGTCCGACACCTCGAGGCGCCAGAAGCTGAAGTCCTCGAAGTCGACCCAGTAGGCGGCCCTCGGCTGGCGGTCGAGGTAGCGCTCGCGCGCGGTCGTGCGCTCCGGCTCGGGCACGCGCAAGGCGCGCCCCATCAGGGTCACCCGACCGCCCGCCAGTGGATCGTCGGTCCAGCCCGGCTGCGTCACGAGCAGGCTCGCCCGCGGATCGGCCCCGAGGTTCTGTGTGTGCATGGCCATGCTGCTGATGAGGAGGAGCGGCGCGCCCTGATCGTCGGGGGCATACGGCATGACGGAGCCAAAGGGATGGCCCGGCTGCCGGCGGGAGAGTGTGGAGAGGGCTCCAGAGCGTCCGAGATGGACGAGGGTGCGTGCCCGCTCCGCATAGCTCGGCTCCGGCGGGGGCGGCGCCGCGCCTTCCGGCGGTGGAGGTCCTGCGTGGCTGCTCATGTCCCTCTCCCTGTCGTGGCTTCACCAACCACGAGACGACGCGCATCGTCCACCACCACGATGCGAAGCGGCGCCTCGCGGTTTCGCACCGTCAGCTCGTGGCGCGGATGGGCGCGAGCGTCCACCCCTGCACGCGTCATCACCTGCTCCGAGACCACGAGATCACAATGGTACTCCTTGGTCAGCGCCTCGAGCCGGCTCGCCACGTGCACGGTGTCGCCGACGGCGGTGAGATAGCGCGTCTCGCCGTAGCCCATCTCTCCCACCACGGCGGGCCCGGTGTGGATGCCCACGCCGAGGCGAAGCGGCTCGCCGAGCTCGGCGCCGAAGGATCGCCCCAGCTCTTCCACGCGCGCGATCATGGCGCCCGAAGCCTGGAGCGCCTGCCGGCACGCCAGCTCGGGGCCGCTCGCCACGCCGAAGAGCGCCATGACGCCGTCGCCCGTGTACTGGTTGGCGATCCCGCCCGCCTCCGCGATGGCGCGCCCCACTGCCTCGAAGTAGCGGTTGAGGAAGAACACCACGTCGTAGGGCAGCTTGTGCTCGGCGAGCCGCGTGAAGCCGCGCAGGTCGGCGAAGAGCACCGCGATCTCGCGCTCCTCCCCGTTGCGCGACCCCAGGGAGGCCAGAGCGAGGCCCACCCCCGCCGCCACCTCCACCAACGGAGTGACGGCGAGATCGCGGGTGGGCCGGAGCTGGCAAGCGAGGCGCACGGGGGGCGGCGCGCCGATCCGCTGCAGCACGCGCTGCTCCTGCGGGCTCGGCGCGGGAAGCTCCATGGGGTCTCCGGCCACGCGGACGCGGCAGGTGGAGCAGCGGCCACGCCCTCCGCAGACGGACGCATGCGGAATGCCGGCGGCGCGGCTCGCTTCGAGCACCGTCCAGCCGAGGGGGACCTGCGCGTACTGCCCGCCCGGATACGACACCCGGATCGTCGACCGTCGCCGCGACAGAAATTCGCGGCCGGCGCGCGCGAGGAGCGTCGCGGCGAGAAGGATCCAGGTCGTGCGCACGAGGCGCGTCTCGATCTCCTGGAGGCGGGCCCGCGCCTGCGCGGGCGGCATGCGACTCTCCGCCATCACCCGCTGCGTGAATCCCGGCTCGCGGGCGAGGGTGGCGACGTGGCGCCCCGCCTCCGCGAAACCGAGCCACGCGAGAACCGGAACGAGGACCCAAGCGCTCAGGATCACCGTGAAGCTCCGCCGGTACCACGGCCGCAGGCGCAGCCAGAAGTGGAGACCGATGCAGCCGTGAATCCAGGCGATCAGGAGCAGCACCGACTGGCGGAACCCCGCCCAGGGATTGACCACCCAGAACGTGAGGAGCAGACGTGTATAGGAGTCCTCCGCGCCGAAGAGCGAATGGGCGAGGCGGGTGCCCACCACGTGCGAGGCCAGCAGCGGCGGCACGGCAAGGCCGAGGAGGATCTGGCTCGCCTCCCAGAAGGGCATGCGGAGGGTCCGCCGACGGTAGATGAGCCAGAGGCCGAGCAGCCAGTGCACGATCAGCGCGCCGTAGAGCGCGACGGTGCCGAGCGGATTGCGCCAGAGGGCGAGGAACCATTCCCGCCCGCTCGCCATGGCGTCGAGCGAGATCAGACCGAGGGCGTGGTTGGTGAAGTGGGTGAGGAGATAGAAGTAGAGGACGAGCCCGCAGCTGAGCCGGAGCGGCCGGATCCACGCGCGACCCGGCCGCTCCACCGCCATCTCGTCGGGATCCGACCCGCTACAGCGCGCTCTGCCCCGAGGCCTTGTCGAGGAAGCCGAGCAGCGCGCGGTTGAACTCCTCCGGCTGCTCGACATTGGAGAGGTGCGAGGCCGAGCGCAGCACGGCGAGCTGCGAGCCCGGCAGCGCAGCGTGGATCTCCCGCGCCATCTCCACCGGCGTGCCCGGATCCTCCTCGCCCACGATCACCAGGGTCGGGCAGCGGAGCTCCTTGAGCCGGTCCGTCACGTTGATCTTGGGAATGGCGTGACAGCAGCCCACATAGCCGGCCGGCGGCGTGCTCCGGATCATGGCGCCCACGCGCTCCATCACGTCGCGACGGCGTGCCCGGAAGGGCGCGGTGAACCAGCGCTCGAGAGTGCCGGCGACCATGGGCTCCATGCCCTTCGCGCTGACCGTCTTGATGCGGTCCTCCCACACGGGGGCGGCGGCCGCCGGGTAGCGGCTCGTGGTGTCGCAGAGCACGAGGCTCTTGATCACGGCGGGATGCTTGAGGGCGAAGGTCTGGCCGATCATGCCGCCCATGGAGAGCCCGACGAAGTGCGTCTCCTTGATGCCGAGCCCGTCGAGGAGCCCCTTGAGATCGTCACACATCTGATCGAGGGAGTAGGCGCCCTCGGGCGCGCTGCTCTGCCCGTGGCCGCGCGTGTCGAAGCGCACCACGGTGTAGCGTCCCGCGAGGGCGGCGGCCTGCTCGTCCCACATGTGGAGGTTGCAGGCGAGGGAGTGGCTCATGGTCACCACGGGACCGCTGCCCTGCTTCTCGTAGTTGATCTCGATGCCGTTGGCCTTGAGCTTCATGACGCTCTCCTATTCTCGGGTGGCGGTGCTGGGGCAGATCTGGTTGTAGGCGCAGTAGCGGCAGATCTGGTAGCCGGGGGTGGCCTCGAACTGCCGGGCGCGGATGCCCGCCGCGGCCGTCTCGATGGCCTCGCGCGCCTCGACGAGGTCCTCCTCCGTAGGCACATGACGCCCGGTCAGGCCGGACTCCAGGAAGCGCAGCTCGACGCGGGCGGGGAGCCGGCCCGTCATCTCACGCTGGGCGAGGGCATACATCTTGAGCTGGAGGCTCTCCCGCGCGCGCCGGTCCGCCGCCTTCTGCTCGGTGACGTCGCTCGACTTGTAGTCGACGATCACCGTGCCCTCGAGCGTCTCGTCGACCCGGTCGAAGCGGCCGCGCACGCGCGTGGGCCCGAGGACGAAGCTGAATTCGCCCTCCACCTCGGTGGGCTTCTCCCCCGAGGCTTCCTCCTCGTGGTAGAAGCGCGTGAGGGCGAGCACGCCGGCCCGCTTGCGCTGCTCCTCGTGCTCGCGGGTGAGGAAGCCCTCGTTCCGCCACGCGTCGTCGAAGGCGCGGAGGAAGTCTTCCAGAGAGGTGAAGTTGCCCACCGCGCGCCGCTTGAGATAGAACTCCACCGCCTTGTGAAGCGCGCTGCCGTAGACCACGTTGTGGTGCTGGCGTAGCGGGATGCGCTTGACGTGGATGTAGTGGTACTTGAGCGGGCACGTCTGGTAGTCGTCTATCTGGTTGTGACTGACCGTGAGCGGCTGGGCGGACGGCATCGGCTCCAGGCTCATGCCCTCGGGCGCGGGGGGTGGGGCATGGCGCTGGAGCTCCTCGATGGCGCGCGCCTGAAACGGCCGAGCCGCGTCCTTGGGCAGGTCCAGCGCCTCCAGGACGAACTGGCTCGTCTTCCACTTCTTGCGGCCGCCCATGTCCTCCGCGCTCGTGAGATACAGGAGCTCCTTGGCCCGCGTCATCCCCACGTAGAAGAGCCGGCGCTCCTCCTGGAGATGGAAGTCGCCCGTGGGCAGGGTGTCCCGGATGAGGCCAAGGGGCATCTCGAGCGCGTCGACGCGACGCCGGGTGGGAAACTTCTCCTGGGCGCAGTTCACGAGGAAGACCACCGGCCACTCGAGGCCCTTGGCCTTGTGCACGGTGAGCACGGGCACGGCCGGGGTGTCCGCCTCCGCCTCGGCCACCGCGGGGTCGTCGCCCGCGTCGATGAGGGCGTCCAGGTGATTCACGAACTCGCGCACGTTGTCGTACTGCAGCACGCGTGAGGCGTCGCGGACACGGGCGAAGAACTTGCTGACGTTCTGCACCTCCTGCTCCTGCTCGGCGGGCGCCTTGGCGTAGCGGGTCATGAGGCCGGAGTCCACGAGGAACTGGTAGAGCAGCTCGCCGGTGGGGGTCTCGCGCGCCAGCTCCATGTAGCGCTCGAGATCGGCGATGAGCCGGCGGATGGCCCCCGCCCCCTCTTCTCCCACCTGCACTTCGGCGGGCACCTCGCGCAGCACGTGGAAGAGCCAGCGGTGGCGCCGATCCGCGTAGGTCGCGCACTCCGTGAGGTCGAAGATGGGCACCTGGTAGATGTCCGACGAGGCGAGATAGTGCAGGCTCACGGAGTCGTCGGGATGGGCCACGCTGCGGAGGAAGGCGATGAGGAGCCGGATCTCGGGCCGGCCGTAGAGCCCGGCATTGCCCGAGAACGTCCAGGGGATGTTGCGGAGATTCAGGGCGCGGAGGAAGGGATCGGCGTCGCTGTTGGCGCGCACCAGGATGGCGCAGTCGCGATAGGGCCGCCCCTCCGCGTGCGCCTCCGCGATGAGCTCGGCGACCTGGTCCGATTCCGTGGAGACGGTGTCGAAGGCGAGATGCGTCGGGGCCACGCCGATCCGTGGCTGGCCATCGGGCCCCACCGATCGGAGCTCCTTGTCGATGCCCTGGGCCGCCTCGAGGCGATCCGGATTGTTGAACTGGATGAGCCGATAGGCGGCGTCGAGCACGGCCTGGGGCGAGCGGCGGTTCTCCAGCAGGAGGACCTTCCGCGCGTCGGGATACGTGCGGTCGAAGTCGAGGATGTTGCTCATGGACGCGCCGCGGAACCGGAAGATGGCCTGATCGTCGTCGCCCACCACGGTAACGTTCCGGTGCCGGGCCGCGAGGAGCTTCACCACCTCGAACTGGGCATAGTTGGTGTCCTGGAATTCGTCCACGAGGATGAAGCGGTACCGCTCCTGGCAGCGACGGAGCACGTGCGGGCGCGTACGCAGCAGCCGCAGCACCTCCACGATCTGGTCCCCGAAGTCGATCTGGCCGAGCCGCGCCATGAGGATCTGGTACTGGGCGTAGGTGCGGGCCAGTTCCAGATGCTCCTCGGCCTCGAGACGCGCGCCATCGTCGATAGCGGCGGCCAGGAGGGCCTCGGCGTAGGCGAGGTACGCGTCCGGGCCCACGTCCTCGTCCTTGAGGCGACTGAACAGGGTGATCATGGCCTGGATGTGCCGCGTGGGATCACCGAGGGGCCGGTAGTGCTTGAGGGGGAACTCGAAGAGGTGATCCCGCACGAAGATGACCTGCTCGGCGCGCGTGAGCACGCGGAAGTCGGGGGTGAGCCCGAGCTCGAGGGCGTTCTCCTTGATGAGGCGATCGCCGAAGGCATGAAAGGTCGAGATCTGCACGTCCGCATAGCCGTAGGGGACGAGCTGGTCGACCCGCTCTTCCATCTCCGCCGCCGCCTTGTCCGTGAAGGTGAGGGCGAGCACCTCGGAGGGGCGCGCGCGACGCGTGGCGATCAAGTGAGCGATGCGCCGGGTGATGACCGTGGTCTTGCCCGTCCCCGCCCCCGCGATGATCAGGAGGGGGCCCGTCTCGTGAGTGACGGCCTCCCGCTGGGCCCGGGTCAGCCCTTCGAGAATCCCGGGAGCGCCGCGGGCAGGCTCAGCCATCAGGACCTGAAGGCGAAGGAGCCGGCAGCCATGGAGGACGCCGCGTCCTTTCCGCCGAAGACTTCCGTGCCCCCGCTCCCGAGGATGATCCGGCGAAGCGGCGCCTGCCGGAAGCGAAGATGGCCGTACCACGGAAGCGTCATGACGAGGTTCGAGATCAGCAGCACGACCGTCCTCACCGAGTGATGTCCTCCTCTAGCGTCGTATCTCCGAGTGGGTGGACGCCATGAGCTCCTCGAGCTCGCCCCGGCGGACGAGGGCGATGTCGCCCCAGATCGTGCACTTGAGAGCGGCCAGCGCGGTGGCGGCGTCGACGGCCTCCTGCGTCGACTGCCCCTGGAGCACGCGCCACAGGAAGCCCGCCGCGAAGGCATCGCCCGCCCCGACGCGGTCCACCGTGGTCACCGTGTAGAGACGGGAGGGCCGCAGCACCCGGCCGCCGTCGCGCACGGCCGAGCCCGCCTCGCCGAGCGTGAGGGCGATGGTGGCGGCGGGGGCCAGCTGCGCCAGACCCGCGAGGACCGCATCGGGCGGACCGGAGAGGTCGAAGACCGTCTCCGCGTCATCCGATCCGATGAAGAGGTAGCGGACCGCCGGCAGGGCCTCCGTCAGGAAGTCGCGCGCCTCCTTGGCGGACCAGAGGCGCGAGCGATAGTTCACGTCGAAGGAGACGGGCACGCCGGCCGCCTGTGCCTCGCGACAGGCTCGCCGCAGGACCGCCTGCAAGTTCTCGCCGAGAGCGGCGGTGATGCCGGAGAGATGGACCATCCGCGCTTGGCGCACGATGGCCCAGTCGATCTCGTCGGCCACGAGCTGGCTCAGAGCCGAATCGCGCCGATCGTAGAGCACCCGCACCGGCCGCGGAGGCGCTCCGTACTCGAGGAAGTAGAGGCCCATGCGGCCCGGCCGGCGGACGATGCCCGCGCAATCCACGCCGTGGCCGGTGAGCTCGCGAATCGTACGATCGCCCCACACGTGCTCCGACGGCAACGCGGAGATGAACCCGGTCCGCAGTCCGAGCCGCGCCACCGCGGCCATGACGTTGGCCTCGGAGCCGCCGATCTGAACGTCGAGGGCCACGGCCTGGTCGAGGCGCTGGGGCGGCGGTGCGGCGAGGCGAAGCATGACCTCACCAAGCCCGACCAGATCGTGCCCCATCAGGAGGGCATCAGGGTGGCGGTGGCGAGACGAGCCTTGAAGGTGGTGCCGAGCATCAGCTTGGACTGCACGCTCTCCACATGCCGGTCGGAGCCGAAGGTAACCTGGGCGGGCTGGTTCCGCCGCGCCCACGAGGAAAACCCCGTGATGTCGATCTGGGCGCGCAGGCGACGCGAGGTCTCGTCGGGCACCACCTGGAAGCGCAGGGGGATCAGCTCCGCCCTGTATCCGCTGGGAGATACGTCATCTGGCCCCTCGTTCTCGGGACGGGACCGGCGCACGATGTAAGTGCGATACGTGCCGTCGGGGTCGCGGTCCAGCTTGTCCGCGGCGAAGTTGAGCTCAGCTGAGAGGAGGTCGTCCACGTGCCGGTCGGTGGGGAGCTTCAGGAGGTCGTCCACTTGCCGCCGGCGCCCGAGGAAAAACGTATGTCCCACGGAGTGATACTCGACAGTCCCCTTGTCGTGATCGTAGAGCAGGTCGAGCCGGCTCTCGCGTCCGCGGATCGTGCTGGTGCTGTGAAGCTGCACGGGCAGGAATCGGCCCTGGCGGATCACCCCGTTGGCCTCGGTATGTATCGAGATCCTGTCGCCCTCCCCGTCCATGGTGATCCGATAGCGCCCCGCCGCCTCGTCGATCTCCCTCGTCACGGTGCCCCGGAGGGCGAAGTTGATCATGTCGAAGAGGACACCCACGTCGACGATGAAGGCCTGGGGCTGGGGGGTGCTGGACACGGCGGCCGAAGCGGCCCGGGGAAGGAACAGGAGCGACAGCGGGGCCGCCAGAAACGCTCGGCGCGAGAGGCGGAACGCCATGGCTGAATGCGATTGTACCGCAAAGCGCCGGGGGAGCAATCCCTTAGGATTTTCCCGCACTTATGATACGTTGGTCGGGTCTCGCTCTACAGAGCTGCCGACCCGTGAGAAGTCTTGAGGGAGGCGCTGTGCGAAAACCCCGTCGCGTGGTGATCACCGGCCTCGGCGTCGTAGCCCCCAACGGCATCGGAAAGGACGCCTTCTGGAACGCCCTCATCGCAGGGAAGTCAGGGATTGACGAAATAACCATGTTTGACGCCAAGGGGTTTCCCTGCCACGTCGCAGCAGAGGTGCGAGATTTTCATCCGACCGATTTCATGGAGAAGAGGAATTCACGGGATCTCTGGCGCTTCAGTCAGTTCGCCCTTGCATCCGCACAGATGGCAATCGATGACGCCAAATTGCAGATAGATGCTCCAAATGAAAATCGAGTCGCTGCTTGCTTTGGCACCTGCGTCAATGGATTTGAAAAAGTGGAAGAGTCCTACGAGAAAGTGAAGCGAGAAGGCTATGTTGGCTTAAATCCATTGACATGCTTTCAGTATTCGACCCACGCTCCCGTGAGTCACGTCGCAATCGAGCTCGGGATCAAGGGTCCGACGATGACCCTTGCATCAGGTTGCTCTACTGGCCTCGATGTCATCAAGTGGGGTTCTGACCAGATCAAGGAAGGTCTGGTAGATGCAGCAGTCGTGGGTAGCACTGAAGCCCCGCTTAGCCCCCTCTCCTTTTCGACGTTCTGCGCTCTCGGAATATTGGCGAAGCCAGTAACGGATCCGAGTCGCTCGTCACGGCCGTACGATCGCACTCGCGATGGACTTGTCTTGGGAGAGGGAGGAGGAGCGGTCGTTCTAGAGACGCTAGAAAGGGCGCTCGATCGTGGTGCCCCTATCTATGCAGAAGTGCTTGGCTACGGCGTCACGAGCGAGGCCCTACACCTTCGAAAGAGAGACACGACAGGCCGAGCTCTGGCAGACGCCATCAGGATGGCGCTTCAAAGCAGTAGGTGGGGACTGACCGACGTCGACTACATCAATGCACACGGAAACTCCATGCAAGATAACGATCGGGCAGAGACCAATGCCTTTAAATTGACCTTCGGCCGAGGTGCATACGCGATCCCGATCAGCTCCATCAAGTCTATGATTGGGCAACCGATCGCCGCTAGTGGGATTCTGCAGGCCATCTCGACGGCGCTGTCGATCTCACACGGGATGATACCGCCGACTATCAACTATAGAACCGCTGATCCTGACTGCGATCTCGACTATGTTCCCAATACCACGCGAGTAAGCCGGATCCGGAACGCACTAACCACGGCACATGCGCTCGGCGGCACTCATTCAGTTTTGGCGCTCCGCGGACCCAAAGCATAGCTCTGTGCCTCAACTAAGTTTTCTCGTTCTCGTTAGTGTCCTGAACGCAAGTCTCGGCGCTCTCGTGTATTCCAGGAACCGAGGGCATTGGGTCAACCGTTCTTTCGCATTTTTCGCATTCTCCGTGTCGGGCTGGAGCGTAACTCAAGCTAGCAGGTTGGCCGGTAGCGAACCGGCCCTATTGTGGGCTCGGATCGCCTTCGTAATGGCGGGCCTTAGCCTTTTTGCTATGGCGCTTTTCATCAAGACATTTCCTTTTCAGAATTCGCTACCCTCGTCTTGGTCGGTAAGGTTCCTGGGGGCAACGGTCATCGCCTTTGCCTTATTCTCCTTGTTCACTCCTTGGATTGTAAGTTCCGCCACTCGGACGCCCCAGGGCCGCACGCTCACGTACGGTCCGCTATACGATGCGTTTGCGCTGTATGTCCTCACTTGTGCTGGTTATAGCGTTCTAGTTCTCATCGAAAAGACCCGATTGGCTCGCGGAGCCGAACGACAGCAATTGAAGTTTCTCTTCGTTGCACTTCTTGTTCCAGGTGCTTGCGCAATCGCCACCAATCTTGTCGTACCTCTGCTTACCGGTGCCTCGTCCCTCAGCCACTACGGACCCCTCTTTTCTGTCGTCATGATTGCCTTGATCGCTCACGCGATCATTCGGCATCGCCTGATGGACATCCGGTTGGTGATCAGGCAAGGGGTCGTATATGCGTGCGCCCTAGCGACAGCTGCCGCCGTGTTTTTTGTTCTAGTCGAGGGCTTCCATCGCACTCTCGGAGGCGAAACTGAGAGCATTCCATTGCTCGAGGCCTTCGTATTTGCGGTCGTGGTTGCCATCGTTTTTCAGCCGCTCAAGAGCTGGATGCATGAGTCATTCAATCGCTATCTCTACCGCCACACCTACGACTACCAACACATTTTGCGCGAGGCGAGCAGAAAGCTCAGCACCACCCTCGCGCTGAAGCCTCTAATGGAGTATCTCGCGGCGGTCGTGGACCAGACCCTTCACGTAGAGTTCATCGCCATATACCTCGTTGACCAAGCGGCCAGACAACTTTCCTGCCACTTCTACCGCGCAGCACAAAATCCGAGGCCTGTCGCACCCCCTAACGCTTTGTTCGAGAATTCCGCAATCTTTCGCCATCTGGTAGATGTACGCTCTCCTCTTGTCCGCGAAGAAGTCGGACGGCATGCGGAAGGCGGGACGATATTGCAGGCCGCCTCAGAATTGACGACGTTGGGTGGTGAGGTGGCTATCCCTCTCCTGAGAGATCAGGCGGTCGTCGGCGTTCTCGTGCTGGGCCCCAAAAGATCAGGGGATCCCTTTTTCGACCAGGATCTCGATCTTCTATCCACCTTGACGGCTCAAGCAGCTGTTGCGATGCAGAATGCGCAGCTGTACCACCAAGTGGTCTTAGCCAATGAGTATGTGGAAAATATCCTTCGCACTATGGACAGCGGCGTCATCACCATCGACGGCTCAGGCGCCGTCGCTTTGTGCAATTCCACGGCAGAAAAGCTTACCGGGCTGTCGAAAGGACACCTAGCCCTGCTTCGTGTAGAGGCATTGCCTGTATCGATTGGATCTCAACTACGCGCAACTCTCGCTGACGGTCATCCTAGACTTCAGGTCGAAACTTCGCTACCAGGCGAACATGAACGGCGAACTCCCCTGATCTGTTCTACGTCGGCTCTCAGAGATGAGCAGGGATCCATCATCGGAGCACTCATCGTGTTTAGTGATCTTTCAAAGATCAAGGCGCTTGAAAACGAGAAGCGTAGAGCGGAACGCTTGGCGTCTTTCGGTGCTCTCGTGTCGGGCATTGCTCATGAAATTAAGAATCCCCTGGTCGCGATTAAGACATTTGCTGAGTTGCTACCGGAGCGCTTTTCAGACGCTGACTTTCGGGATGACTTTTCGAAGGTCGTCGGCAGTGAGATTGATCGAATAGATGATCTGGTCGGGAGGCTCCGAAGCCTCGGAGCCCCAGCACCAGAGACCGTTGCTGCTATCGATATACGCGACCCAATCTCAGATACGCTTTCGCTTCTTCGTGCTCAACTGGAACACACTCAAACGACCGTCGAGCGTGACCTAGGGGAGTCGCCAGCACTGGTCGCGATCGATCCGGCACAAGCTAAGCAGCTCTTCTTGAATCTCTTCCTCAATGCGATAGAGGCAATGAATCCAGGAGGGTTGCTCACCGTTCGTCTTTCACGCGTGTATCGGCAAGGGACATCTTGGATCCAAGCCACTGTCTCGGATACGGGCCCGGGAATACCGGAATCCATTCGCACAAAGATTTTCGAACCATTCTTTTCGACCAAGGCTCGGGGATCTGGCCTCGGTCTCGCGATCTGCAGAAGCATAGCTGATGCTCACAAGGGCACTCTGCGAGCAGAGAATCGCGCGCAGGGAATCGGTACAAACGTCCTCGTAGAGTTCCCAGTAGCAAATGCTGAAGCGCGTCTGAAGCAGCGGAGTGCCATGCTTCGTTGGTGAGTCGGCAACGAATTGTCCGATTCACAAGGCTCAACGAGTTTCACACCGAGGATTCGATATGCTCACAGCTCTCACACCGTTCGTACTGACGATTTGTGCAGTCGCCAATGTGTCAATCGGCGCATACGTCCTATGTCGAAATCCTCGGTCCTTGACCCATAGAGCATTCTTCTTCTATGCTTTGCCCATAGGGATCTGGGCACTTGCACTCGCTCTGACGCATGGCTCTTCGTCACCGGCTCTCCGGCACTTTCAGTTGTCCTTTGCGGCAGGAAGCCTAATACCGGTCGCTATGCTGAGATTCGCAGAGCACTTTCGCGGGGCCGCTACTAGTATCTCTCTCATTGGCAGGTGGATCTGCACTCCAGTAGGTCTAATGTTCTCTCTCCTGGCGTGGTCTCCTCTACTAGTCGGTGGTGTTGAAGTTCGAGACGGACATATCAGAGCGAGTTACGGCCCTCTCCACGGTCCATTTGCGATCTACATGTTGAGCTGCTTTACGTTTGGTATCTATGTTCTCTGGACGGCATATAGAAAGGCAACCGGGCTTTTCAAACTACAAACGAAATACCTCCTGATCGCGTTGGCCGTTCCGATTGCCCCTGCTCTTGTGACAAATGTGCTCCTGCCCCTCACGCTCGGCACCTCAACGCACGGAAGGTACGGCCCTCTGTTCTCACTTCTAATGGTCGCCCTGATTGCTCATACCATCATCCGACACCGATTCATGGATATACGTGTAGTCATCAAACAAGGCGCTGTGTATCTTGCTGCGTTTCTTGCTGCAGGTACAATTCTCGTGCTTCTCCTAGCAGGCTCGAATCTTGTCTTCCCAGATGGCCATTGGTTTACGGCTCTCGAAATCCTTTTAGCTCTGGGAGTCGCCGTTCTCTTCCACCCACTAAAGACGCGCATTCAACTGACCTTTGATCGGTACCTGTACAGAGAACCGTACGACTATCAACGTGTAATCCGTGAAACAAGTCGTGCCCTTAGCAACACGATTGAACTACCGGCCATTCTGGATTGCGTCGGTGGCGTAATCCTTGACGTCCTCAGGCCAGAGTGGATCGCGATATATCTGCTCGATGAATACGCGGAACAATTCGATCGGGTTTGGAAGACAGACGAGGTGGATCAGCCCAAGTTACTTCCGTTGACTTCGCCAATGGCGTGTCGATCCTCATCGGCGCGAGCTCTCGTCTTCTCTGACGAACTAGCAAGCATCGTTGGCGCGGCGGATGCCCGCACAGAAATGTCCCGCCTCAACGCCGATGTGGTGGCGCCGCTGCTCGAGGAGGGGCGGCTGTTCGGGCTCATCGTGGCGGGGCCGAAGCGGTCGGGGAGCCCGTACTTCAGCGACGACGCGGATCTCCTGCAGACCCTAGCCCACCAGTCCGCAGTAGACATCCGGAATGCCCAGACGCACCAGCGCGTGCTGCAGGTCAACGAGGAGCTGCAGAAGACGCTGGCCACCATCGAGAGCGGGGTGGTGGCAGTGGGGGCGCGCGGGCGGGTGAATGTCTTCAACAAGGCCGCGGAGCAACTCACGGGGCGTGCGGCGGAGACCTTGAAAGGGCGCGGCATCGCCGAGCTGCCCCCGGTTCTGGGCCGGCTCATTGAGGACACCCTGGCCGACGGGCATGGCCATTCCCAGGTCGAGATCGCCCTGCCCGATCAGGCAGGACAGATGGTCCCTCTCATGTGCACCATCTCCCCCCTCCGGAACCCCCAAGGAGCACTTACGGGGGCGGTCGCCGTCTTCACCGACCTCTCTCGGATCAAGGAGCTGGAGCGGGAGCGGCAGCGGGCCGAGCGCCTGGCCTCCCTCGAAGCCATCGCCTCCGGCATGGTCCACGAGATCCGGAACCCGCTGGTGGCCATCAAGACCTTCACCCAGATGCTCCCCAGCCGGTTCGGCGATCTCGACTACCTCCGCGACTACGAGCGGACGGTTGGCCGGGAGATCAATCGAGTTGAAGGCCTCCTGGACCGCCTCCAGATGCTGTCCAGCCCCTCCCGGCAGCTCATGGAGCCCCTGGACGTCACGGTTCCCCTGGACGACACGCTGTCGCTCATCAAGCCCAAGCTCGAGGCACGGGGCATCATCCTCCGGCCTCTCAAGCAGGGTATCTACCGCCAAGTCCTCGGTAATGCGTCTCAGTTGGAGCAGCTTTTTCTCAACCTGTGTTTAAATGCCCTTGAAGCCATGGATTCTGGCGGGCAGCTCACGGTTCGGGTCGCCGATCTGTCCCAGGGCGGAGGCTCGACCCTCCTGGTAGAAGTTTCCGACACGGGTTGTGGCATTCCGGAGGACATGATCGAGCAGATCTTCAACCCGTTCGTCACCACCAAGGCTCGGGGCACCGGGCTCGGTCTGGCCATCTCCCGGGCCATCGCCGACGCCCACAAGGCCGTCCTGCGGGTGCGCAATCACACGGGTCGGCCGGGTTGCACCTTCACCATCGAGTTCCCCGTCCCGTCGGCCAAGCCCGCGGAAGTGCCTGCGTGAAGACGGTTTTGCTGGTCGCGGAGGACGAGGCGGTCGGGGCCAGGCTGCTCAAGGCGCTGACCGACTATTCCGTCTTTCCCGCCCAGACCGACGGGGAAGCGCTTCGCACCCTGCGCCTCACGGAGGTCGACCTGATCGTGAAGCACGCGGCCCATCCCGCGCGCGATCTCGACAGCTTCATCGCGAAGGCGAGGCAACTGAGACCCACGGCTGTCCTGGTGTGCGTATTGCCTGCGGAAGGGCTGTCGGCCGACGACGAGGCCGCCGCCGAGGAAGCGGACTTCGTCCTCCTCCATCCCTTCACCGCCCAGCACCTGCATGCGGTGCTGCGCCAGGCCGAGGAGAAGCTCCGCCTCCTGCAGGAAGTCACCGCCCTCCGCGTCGCGCGCCGATCCGTCGGCCCCGAGGTCGCCGTTGACGACGAGGGATCGGCCTTCGATGCCTCCGCCCGCGAGCTGACCCAGGTCGCCAAGGAGTTCGCCAAGGCGCTGGCCGCGGGCTTCGATCTCCCCCGCGTGCTCGATCTCTTCCTGGACGCTGTCTCGGAGCTGGCGCGCCCGAGCCGGAGCGCCATCCTCCTCTCCGAGGATGAGCACCGGCAGTATCGCGTGCGCGCCTCGCGCGGGCTCGCTCCCCACGTGGTCGAGTCGGTCAGCCTCCCCGCGGACAGCGGCCTGCCCCTCTGGCTCATGTCGGAGGGACGCCTCATCTCCATGGAGGAGGCGCAGGCACGCTCCACGGAGTCCGTCGCGAGGGAGATCGCCCGCGAGATGGCCGTGCTCCAGGCCGTGGTGGCCATTCCCCTCGCCTCTCACGGCCAGCTCGTGGGCATTCTCACGCTCGGGCAGCGCATCACGGGCGGGGCCTACGGTCGCCGCGAGACGGAGACCTTGTTCAACCTGGCGAGTCATCTCGCCACGGCCATCCGCGACATTCGCGTGCACCACCAGCTCCAATACCAGAAGGAGTTCAACGAGCGGATCCTCCAGCGCATGTCCAGCGGCGTGGTCACCATCGGCCCCGAGCAGCGGGTGGTGATCATGAATCGACGGGCGGAGGAGATCCTGGGCATGGCGGCCCGCGACGTGCTCAACCGCGACCTGCGCGTGCTCCCCTCGCCGCTCGGCGATCTGCTCTTCGAGACCCTCTCGCGAGGCCACTCCGTCACCCGCAATGAGATCCAGCTCGCCCTGCGCAGGCTGCCCCTCGAGGTCTCGACCTATCCCGTGATGGGCGAGGGCACGGCGCCCCTGGGCGCGGTGCTGGTGTTCGAAGATCTCACCGCCCAGCGGCAGCTCGCCACGGAGCGGCGCCACGCCGAGCAGCTCCAGCTCCTCACGCGGGTGGTGGCCCGCATCGCGGACGAGATCAAGAACCCCCTCGTCTCCATCAACGCGTTCATGGAGCTCCTGCAGGAGCGCTACGACGACGTCTCCTTCCGCCACCACTTCACCTCGGTGGTGGGGCGCGACGTGCGGCGGCTGGTGCAGATGTTCGACAAGCTGGCCGCCCTCGTCAACGAGGGCGACTACAAGCGCGACGTGGTGGACATCCGCGGGGCCATCGAGGAGTGCCTGATCGAGATGGGGGTGGCGGAGCTGCCCGCCCTGCCCTCCGACGCGCACCTCCTGAGCTTCACCGACGACTCGACCCAGAAGCTGGTGACGGTGAACTTCTCCCACGAGGGCGGCCCCTTCCTCGTGAAGGGCGACCGCGCCATGCTGAAGAAGGCCGTGGCCTACCTGATCTGGTACCTGCTGCGCAAGACGCCAGGCCAGGAAGCCAAGATCGCGGTGGGCGTATCCTCCCTCACCCCGGCGGAGCCCCTGCGCATCACGGTGGCCTCCCGGACCGCCGAGGTGAGACCGGAGGAGCTGCTCCGCATCTTCGATCCCATCCAGGTCGTCCAGGAAAGCCTCATCGACGTCGGGCCTTGCGTGAGTCAGCGCATTCTGGAAGCGCAAGGCGGGCACCTCGACGTCAAACAGGGCCGCGCCGAGGTCACCTTCTCGGCGACGCTGCCCACGACCCAACCATGAGCGACCGCCCGCGCATCCTGGTGGTGGACGACGAGATCGGCCCCCGGGAATCCTTGCGGATGATCCTCAAGCCGAGCTACGAGATCGCCACCGCGGACAGCGGGGAGACCGCCCTCAAGACCATCCCCGCCTTCAATCCCGATCTCGTCTTCATGGACATCAAGATGCCGAAGATGGACGGCATCGAGCTGCTCCAGCGCATCAAGGCGGTCGATCCCACCATCGAGGCGGTGATGATCACCGCCTACGCCTCCCTCGACACCGTCAAGAACGCCCTCACCCACGGCGCCTTCGAGTACCTGATCAAGCCCTTCAGCCGCAGCGACCTCGAGGAGACGGTGCGCCGGGCCCTCGCGCGGCGGCAGGCCGAGCTGGGCAAGACCAACCAGCTCAGCAATCTCGTGAACGAGATGCGCGCCCTCTCCACCAAGACGCGCACCCTCGAGGAGGAAGCGCGCCGGGAGCAGGCGGAGCAGTCGCTGCGCGTCACCCAGCTCTCCATCCTGCGCGAGATCTCCCGCGGCATCCTGGGCCAGCTCAATCTCGCCGAGCTCACCGCGAGCATCGCCGTGCAGCTCAAGGAGTCCCTCGGCTACGACGAGGCGCAGGTGATCCTGAGCGAGCTCCTCCCCGAGGGCATGCAGTCCGACGGCGCCATCGTCTGCCCCATCCGGGACGAGGTCGCCATCGTGGGCTATCTAGTCGTGGCCAACCGCTCGAGCTCGGGGCCCATCGATCCCCGCGAGCGCGAACTCCTCGAGATGCTCGCGGACTCCCTCGCGGTGGCCATCCGCAACTCGCGCCTCTACGGCGAAGTGGCGGAGACCAAGCGCTCCCTGGAGCAGATGGTGCGGTCGGCGGGTGACGCCATCATCTCCATCGACCGCCGCGGCACCATCACGGGCTGGAACCCCGCCGCCGAGCGCATCTTCGGATGGAACGCGCGGGAGGCCGTCGGACGCTCGCTCGTGGGCATGTTCCCCTCGGAGTACGAGCACGCCGCGCGCCACGCCCTCACCGGCGTGCGCCCGGCCAGCACCTTCGACCTCACGGCCAAGCGGGCCGACGGCAAGATGCTCAATCTCGCGGTGACCCTTTCCGGGGTGCCGGGCCGGGAGGGACGGGTGGACGGGCTCCTCGCCATCGTGCGCGACATGACGGCCCAGCGCGAGCTGGAGATGCAAATGCACCAGTCCGAGAAGCTCACCGCGCTGGGCCAGGTGGCGGGAGGCATCGCCCACGACTTCAACAACCTGCTCCAGGCGATCCTCGGCTACTCGCAGCTCATGAGCAAGAACCTGCAGAACATCGACGTCGTCCGCCGGGGGTTGTCCGTCATCGAGACGGCGGCGGTGGGCGGCGCGGAGACCGTGCGCCGCATCCAGAAGTTCGCGCGGCTCCGCCCCGACGAGCCCTTCGTGTCCGTGGAGCTGAACCAGGTCGTGCACGACTCCGTGGCCATCACCCGCCCCCGCTGGGAAGAGCGCGTGGCCAAGGGCGGTGTGCCCCTCCGCCTCGATCTCCGCCTCACCCCGCTCCCCACCGTCATGGGCCGGCCCTCGGAGCTCAACGAGGTCATCACCAACCTCATCCTCAACGCCATCGACGCCATGCCGCAGGGCGGGACCCTCGGCATCTACACGCGGCCGGAAGGTGACGAGCACGTGGTGCTCACGGTGGCCGACACGGGCGTGGGCATGCCCGAGCACGTGCGCAAGCGCATCTTCGATCCCTTCTTCACCACCAAGGGCGAGGTGGGAACGGGGCTCGGGCTTTCCGTGTCCTACTCGATCATCCAGCGCCACGGCGGCGAGATGCGGGCGGAGAGCCAGCCGGGACGCGGCACCACCTTCACCATCGTGCTGCCCGTGGGCACCGCCGAGCGGACCCAGGCCCCCGCGGGACCGGAGTCGCCGGGCACCCGGCGCGGCCGCATCCTCCTCGTGGACAACGAGCTTCCCGTGATGACCGTGCTCGGCGACATGCTGACCGAGGTGGGCCACGACGTGCTCTCCGTGGCGAGCGGCGCGGAGGCGATCCGGGTGTTCGTGCCGGGCGCGTTCGACCTCGTCATGACCAACCTCGGCATGACGGGCCTCACGGGCTGGGACGTGGCCGAGCGCGTGCGGACGAGCGATCCCCACGTGCCCATCGTCTTCATCACCGGATGGGGCCTGCAGACGGAGGATCGGGAGCGCTGCCGGCAGCTCGGCGTCCAGAATGTGCTCTTCAAGCCCGTGCGCCCTGGCGAGCTGCACCAGGCCGTGCAGGAGGCGCTGGCTGCCTCTACCCGGAAGCCCGGCCCCGCCGCCTAGCGGGGCGTATCCCGGATCTCGAGCACGAGGGCCTGCAGCACCAGCTCGAAGCCCACCAGGAAGGGCAGCACGCTCAGCATCACCGTGCCCGTGGAGGCGAACTGGTTGTGCAGCCA
>Ga0075424_100001102_pt1 | contig 23019 bp, 14 predicted proteins | sample SoiMethybrSBSTD3_FD_75301 | JGI IMG/M metagenome (GOLD analysis project Ga0075424, IMG submission 75301) | Bulk soil microbial communities from a Populus tree surrounding site in Tennessee, USA - Soil MetaG P. TD hybrid SBSTD3 | ecosystem: Environmental > Terrestrial > Soil > Tree plantation... | reverse complement strand
GGGGCGACGCCCACAAGGCGCATGGGGGAGGGGCGCACAAACTGTGTGCCCCCTTTTTTATTGGGAAATTGGGAAATTGAGTAATTGGGGAATTTGGGAATTTCAGAACAGTATTGGGAAACGGTGAGCGATCATAACCCACCCTCCCGCCCAAAAACGCGGGTAGGGTGGGCACCCTCAATTACTCAATTTTCCAATTTCTCAAACCCTTAGACGGGCACGGCGGTCTTGCGTGGTGGATTGAAAAAGGGCAGCTTCACCACTGTCGCGGTGGTCTTCAAGCGACGGGCTTCGATGGTCAACTCCATCTGCAATTTGGTGCCGGGCTTGGAGTGCGCGGTCTCGACGCTGGCTAGTGCAATCAGCTTCTTCAGCAGTGGAGAAAACGCGGTGGTGGTGGCTTTCCCGACATGCTTGTCGCCCACGTAGACAGGTACCGCGACCCGGGAAGCCTGGGTGGGCGCGGCGGGGGTGAGCCCGAACTTGTCGTGCTGTTCTTCCACTTCGACCCAATCCACTTCCAGTCCTACCAACTGGCGGGACACGCCATTCTTATGGTCGTTGTGCAAGGCACGCTTGCCGATAAAGTTCTCTTTCTCGAGATGCACCATCTTCCCGAAGCCAAGTTCATAGGGCGAATACTTTTGCGATGGAATCAGGGCCTTCTTCGAGCTTGTGTAGTCGACCTCAATGAGGAGAAGCCCTGCCTCGACCCGCGCCACATCCAGAGCCAGCATGCCGGCAGCATGAATGTCGAACTGCTTGCCTCTTTCCATCAGGGCATCCCAGATCTTGACGGCATCCTTCCAGGAAACCCAAATTTCATATCCTAGATCGCCGGTGTAGCCGGTGCGGGAGATGTCGACGGGCACGCCATTGATCTTGCCGTGGGTCACGCGGAAATACTTGAGGTTGGCGATGTCGGCTTCGGCGACGGTCTTTAACAGCTTGCCCGAGGTTGGACCCTGAAGGGCGAGGGCCGCGACTTGCTCAGAGATGTCTTCGACCTGGACATCCATATTTAGGCCGTTCTGGCGGAACCAACGCAGGCTGGGATCGGCGGCGGTCCAGCGGTAGACGTTCTCCTCCAGTCGCGAGATGGTACCGTCGTCGATGACCTTGCCATCTTCATCGCACCAGCAGCAGTAGATCACCTGTCCCACTGCGACCTTGTTGATGTCGCGGGTGATGACACGGTTGACGAGCTTGGTCGCGTCCTTGCCGGTAATCAGATACTTGTACAGCGGCGAGATGTCGATGGCGGCACAGGCGTTGCGGATGGCGTTGTACTCGTGCTCGTGATGCACCTCGTACACGCTGACCGTGTAGTAGCCCGACCACTCGCGGTAGTTCAGGCTGTGGCAGAGAGGAAAAGTGCGCTCATGAAATGCGGTTCCGATGGGCAAAGCAGTCCCTCGCGGTGGAATGTCGAAGGCGGATTATAGCAGCGAGCATGGATTGCTAGCGCTCGGACGCTTTTTGGAAACCGCGCACAGCCAACTGGGTCGAGGTACCCGCCTTATCCCAAATCACTGCGCGACTAGATGGATAGCGCTATACTCCGCCCAGGTTAAACACGCTCATTGCTTGGAACATCAACGCCGCGTCGACGAAGGGGGTTAGCAATCTATCTCCTTGGGTACATGGGCGCAGTTTCGCTTGCTCGAATGGTGTCAAGGGCGTTAGCAGAACGGTTCACATCCCCAATCACCAACGATTTGGTGCGCTCCCTTTTACGACTCGGCGTTCCTGTCCTCGTTTTCACAAGCCTTTACCATTGGGCATTTCCTAGTTCTCTCTCATTTTCAGAACACGTTGTTGATGATGTTGTCCTTGCAATACTGATCTCGTGGGTATCACGTATCCCCGAGCGATCTGCTCGATGAAAATTAGCACGCGACGAAGTCAGTAGTCTCAACCCGGACGTCCCCGCGAGCCCAATCTATCCAAGACAAATCGCAACGCCTCAGCTAGAATGCTCCCTTGCTCATGCGCCGCACCCTTATAGCCTGGTCCGTTCTCCCCAGCGGTCTCTGATCACGCCGCGCCTTCCACGCACTCATTTTTTCCTCCCGCTCCCATTCTGTGGAAGTAAACTGCACAAGCTAACAGCTAAAGGCTAAAGCTAATGGCTACCAAATACGACGTCATCGTGATCGGCGGAGGCCACAACGGGCTCGTCAACGCCGCCTACCTTGCCAAGGCAGGAAAAAAAGTTCTGGTGCTTGAGCGCCGGCATGTGCTCGGCGGCGCCGCTGTCACCGAAGAGGTCTTTCCTGGCTTCAAGTTTTCAGTCTGCTCTTACGTTGTGTCGCTGTTGCGGCCGGAGATCATCCGCGATCTCGATCTTCCCCGACATGGCCTGGAAATCCTGCCGCTCGACGGAACATTTACGCCGATGCCAAGCGGCGACTACCTGTGGCGCGTGAACGATCACGGCAAGACGCATCGCGAAATCGCTCGCCATTCAAAGCTGGACGCCGAGGCTTACGACGAATTCGGCAAAGCGATGCAGGCGATGTGCCGCTTCGTGAAGCCGATTCTGGGAATGGTCCCCCCCGATCCGGCCAGCCTTAATCCGAAGGAACTGATGAAGCTGCTCTTCATCGGACGCCGCTTCCAGGACCTTCCGAGCGGCGACAAGTACAACCAGGTGCAGTTGATGACCATGAGCGCGGTCGACTTCCTCGACCAGTGGTTCGAAACCGACGTGCTCAAGGCCACGATGTCGGCCTCGGGAATCATCGGAACGTTTCTCGGCGTGCGCTCGCCGGGAACCGCATACGTTTTGCTGCACCACTACATGGGAGAGATCGACGGAGCATTCCGCGCCTGGGGATTCGCACGGGGTGGAACGGGCGCGATCTCCAACGCGATTGCTGGGGCCGCTCGCGAAGCAGGGGTAGAAATTCGCACGCAGGCTCCCACGGCGAAAATTCTGGTCAAGGGTGGTCGAGCAAAGGGTGTGGTTCTGAGTAATGGCGACGAAATCCATGCTGATGTCATCTCCTCGAGCGTCGATCCCAAGCACACGTTCCTAGACTTCATCGAGCCTGGCAACATTGCCGACGATTTCCTTGACGAAGTGCGCCGGTACAAATATCGCGGCTCATCGGGCAAGGTGAATCTTGCGCTCGACGCCCTCCCCAATTTCAAGTGCATGCCTGGTCCCGGCGCTCACCTGCGCGGAGCCATGTCGATTTCGCCTGCTGTCGAATACATGGAACGAGCCTATGATGACGCGAAGTACGGCCACTTCTCGCGGCGGCCCTACATCGACATGGTCATCCCGTCGCTCACCGATCCCTCAGTCGCGCCTCCTGGCCAGCATGTGCTGTCCTGCTTCGTGCAGTATGCGCCCTACAAACTTGCGCCGGGGCTACACTGGGATACAGAGAAAGAAAGATTTGGCGACACGGTCATCGACACCATCGCCGAGTACGCGCCCAATATCCGCGACATCATCCTGCACCGCCAGGTCGTCTCGCCGCTCGATCTGGAGCGCGAGTTCGGCTTGACCGAGGGCAACATCTTCCAGGGTGAGTTGTCATTGGAGCAGCTTTTCTTTCTTCGTCCGGTTGCGGGCTGGGCGCAGTTCCGCACGCCGATCAAGAATCTCTACATGTGCGGATCGGCGACGCATCCGGGCGGCGGGATCATGGGCGCCCCGGGTCGGCTTTCCGCGCTTGAGATTCTCAAGGACATCAAGGGGGCTGCGTAGCCATGGCCGACAAGCGCGATGTCGTCATCATCGGTGGCGGCCATAACGGCCTGGTGACTGCTTTCTATCTCGCCAAAGCCGGACTCAAACCGCTCGTGCTCGAACGCCGCCCACAAGTGGGGGGAGCGGCGGTTACGGAGGAGTTCCATTCCGGATTCAAATGTTCAACTCTGGCGCACAGCGCAGGTCCAGTCCGGCCTGACATCGTGCGCGATATGCAACTGGAGAAGCATGGCTTGAAGTTCATCACGCCGGAGATCGGCGTGCTTTCCTTGACGCCCGACGGCCGTGCGCTCACGCTGTACAACGATCCCAGAAAGTCCGCGCAGGAAATCGCCAAGTTCTCCCCGAAGGACGCAGCCAAGTACCCTGAGTTGCAGGAATCCCTTCGCAAGATGGGCAAGGTGATTGGCGACGCTCTCAAGCTCACGCCGCCGGATATTGACGATCCCAGCAAGACGGATTTGTGGGGCATGCTGCAGACAGGGCGCGCCCTGCGCAAACTTGGCAAGAAAGATTTGTATCGAGTACTGCGCTGGGGGCCCATGGCCGTCGCCGATCTGGTGGCCGAGTACTTCGAAACGGATCTGCTGCGTGGAACGGTCGCTGCACGAGGAGTCTTTGGCACGTTTTTCGGGCCGTGGTCGGCGGGCAGCGCCCTCGTACTCCTGCTGCGCGGCGCGGGAGATTCCCCTCCGGCAGGCTCGGCGCACTTCGCTGCTGGCGGCATCGGCTCGGTGACGCAAGCAATGGCTTCAGCCGCGAAGGCAGCTGGAACGGAGATTCGCACCAATGCTGATGTCGCCGAGATTCGCGTGAAAGATGGAGTTGCAGTGGCGGTTGTGTTGAAGTCAGGCGAGGAGATCTCGGCGAAGGCAGTCATCTCGAATGCCGATCCCAAGCGCACGCTCCTGAAACTGGTCGACCCCATTCATCTCGCGCCTGACTTCGCGCTCAAACTGCAGCACTACCGCATGATGGGAACGGTGGGAAAGGTAAACCTTGCACTGGGTGGACTGCCGAATTTCACCGCGCTCAAAAACGGCAACAGCGCGGGGCTGCACGGTCGCATCCAGATCAGCCACGGCATCGATTACCTCGAGCGTGCATTCGACGAGTCTAAATACGGAGATTTTTCAAAACAACCGTATCTGGAAGTCACGATTCCTTCGGTCACCGATCCCTCACTTGCACCCGCCGGCAAGCACGTGATGTCTATTTACATGCAGTACGCCCCGTACAAACTGAAGAGCGATTGGGAATCGCAAAGGAAACCGCTCGGCGATACAGTGGTAAAAACGCTCGCGCAATACGCGCCAAATTTGCCGGACCTGGTTCTCGCCGCCCAGGTCATTACACCCAAAGATCTGGAAGCCACTTACGGCCTGACTGCAGGACAGATTTTTCATGGCGAACTCGCACTCGATCAGTTCTTCACCATGCGTCCACTGCTCGATTGGGGGCGCTATCGTACGCCCATTGTTAATCTTTATCTGTGCGGGAGCGGGACGCATCCGGGAGTGGGATTGACGGGTGGTTCGGGAGCCAATGCGGCGCGGGAGATTGTGAAGGAGTTGAAGGGGCGCTAGGACCAGCGTCAGGTGTCAGGTGATGGGTGTTCGGTCTTTGGGTCTGAGTTCGAGTCGTTGGTGGTTTTCTGCGCGAGTTGAGGAACTCTCACATTTGTCATCCCGAGCGAAGCGAAGGACCTGTTTTCATTCGCGGAGGACAGCAGATCCTTCGCATCGCTCAGGATGACAATGCTTAAAAGCTCACAAATGGAAGGGGTGATTTAAAACGTCATTGCAAACCAGCGCCGTCGTGTTGATCAGTTGTCCGGACCGCAAGGGGTTGGTTGCGACGGTCTCCGACTTCATCTACAGGCACGGCGGTAACATCCTGCACACCGACGAGCACACCGACGCAGATTCCACCTGGTTTCTGATGCGAGTGGAATTTGATCCCGCCGACTTCGACATCCCTCTCTCCTCCCTTTCCCAACAATTCGAACCTATCGCAAAAAATTTCGACATGGAATGGCGACTCGCGCAGCCCGGCGAACGGAAGAGGATGGCGATCATGGTTTCGAGGTACGACCATTGTCTGGTCGACTTGCTGTATCGCCATAGAGTTGGGGAACTGAATTGCGACATTCCGTTGATCATCTCGAACCACGCCGATAACAAGTCGATTGCTGACTTTTATCAGATCCCGTTTTTTGTCATCCCTGTTTCTAAAGAAAACAAACGTGAAGCCGAACAGGAGCAGATCGCGCTCCTTCGTAAACATGACATAGACTTCACCGTGCTCGCGCGGTACATGCAGGTCTTATCGAACGAATTTGTCGCAACCTTTCCGCAGCGCATCATCAACATTCACCATTCATTCCTGCCGGCTTTCGTGGGCGCGAGGCCTTACCACCAGGCGTTCCAGCGGGGAGTAAAGCTGATCGGAGCCACGAGCCACTACGTTACTGAAGTACTCGACGATGGCCCCATCATCGAGCAGGACGTAGTGCGCATCTCTCACCGCGATTCCGTGGAAGATCTGATCCAAAAAGGCCGGGATCTGGAGAAGGTTGTGCTCTCCCGCGGTGTGCGCTGGCACATCGATAACCGCGTGTTGCTTTATGGGAAGAAGACAGTCGTATTCGATTGAACTTTCGACATATCAGCCCCGTTAAAAACATGCAAGTTACCCATAATCAGTACGTTACAAGCACTCCTCCGTGCCTGCCGCGTGGCCTCTCAGAACTAGGCCTCCTGTTGTGATTGCGACCAGCGACATGCGCTGAAGAAGTTTGCCTTTGTCCAACTTCGCTTAAATCGGAAATGCCGGTTCGCGCGAGCAAGCAGGCCTCGGGAGACGCCCATCTATAGCAAGGCAAAGGCTTTTACGTGGAAGTGCGTACACCGAAGTAAGGTTTCGATTTTTCGGTACTCGGTTACCCTTGCATTACCCATAGTTTTGCATTCCAGTTCGCTCTCTGCGAGGAGAACGGTTTTGGTCGAGGACCCGAAGTGGGAGTTGTCTATCCTGGCGAATGTCAGCGGCTTCTATCAGAAGCTGCTGCGGGACTATCTCCAGGGCGACCTCCCTGTGCATCCTGGGTTGGAAGATGCGGCCATTCATCAAGCCAAGTCGGACTTGCGCGACACTCTCGGCAAGATGCATCGCTGGCTGCAACTACTGGACATGGCCATCACGCCGGCCATGGTGCGCCAGGCACTGACCACCGACATCGACCCCGAGATCGCAGAGGCCCTGATACGCTACTACACGCGAAAGCGGGAGTTCACCGAAGCCGACCGCGATAAGACAGACCTGGTTGCGACTTTTCTGTATCGGCATCCACGCGTTCCCGGCCAGTGGGAGCGCCGTGGCTACGGTCTGGATGGAGCCCTGCCGCTCTCACCATTTGAAATTGCGCTGATTGAGATTCTTGCCGATTCGGAAACTCCGCTTCTACCCGAAGAGCACGTGCAGTTGCTTCGCGAATTCGAGCCGTTACGTGAACAGATCCAGGAATTCCAGAACTTCAATGCTCTGATTGATTCGGGGATCCTCTCGCGCGTCCGAGAGTTGAAACAGTCTTTTGGCCGGTCGTTTTCTCATCCTGGGGTGCTGGCCACCATCGCCCCCTACAATGTTGTCGTTGGCGCAAGATTTGATGAACTTTTCCATGCGGCGGTTTCCGATATCAAGAGTTTCGCCCGTACAGTAGAGGATCTCGGCGGCAGTATTCTGAGCAACGTTGACGGGGTTGACGTCACTGTGGAGCATGTGCAGGCGCTGGAAGAAAAAGAACTGCTGAAGATCGATTACGTGGCTGCGCTCGATAAGTTTCGCAGAGTTTCCAAGCTGAAGAAGGAAATCGACAAACGTCCAAGAATTCGCCGCGCCAACCCACCGGTTCCCGTTGCGAAAAGCGCAGGCGGAGCGGCGGCCGCCGCCAAGCCTGCTCGTGCAGGCGTCAAGCCGGCACCCGCGAGACCGCTCTCGCTCACCGTCACTGCGCAGCAACTTTCGCTGGAAGAAGCGAAACTTCGCCGAGTGGAGGAGTCCATTCGCATTTTCGTGCGCGTGGCCGACCCCAAGTTCCGCCAAGTCGTGCCGATGCGATTCTTCAATCTGAATCTGACCCCGGCCGAGGTCGAGGCGTATTGCGCGGATTATCTGGAAGAGAAAAGCTTGCGCGCGGAAGTGGGACACGCCCTGTTACGTAGCGTGGCAGTGTTTGCGCGCATACAGACAGAACTCGAAGAATTGAGACGGTGCCAGCCTGCAACCTCGCTTTGGAAGCTGCGTGCGGACGCTTTGATTGTGCTGCTGGAAGTGGCTCGGTCAGTCTATGAAAAGGGCACCGAGGTGGTCGCACATGCCCACAAAGGGGGCGACGATGCCCATGCCGAGGCGGTGCAGTCATCGATGCAGAAGTTACGCGAGCGCGCTGAATTCGTGGTCAAAGCACTCGCCGTTTCTTAGCCTCTGCTGATCCAATCCAAATTCCGCCGATCGTTCTGAAACGCACGTTCACTCAATCGCAGAAAAAATGAGGCCGAGCTTTCGCTCGGCCCGATGGGCGAGGACGCCCCTCGCTCCATTTTTGAGTTCAGCCAGCGGGGACGCCAGCGCTACTTAGTTAATGTCGAATTGTTCCTCGTGCAGCGCAGGATCTGACTTCACGATGATGGTGCGCTTGGTCAGTTCTTCCATTTCATTCAGCAAGCGTCCGTTTTGTGCCTTAAGCCCTTTTGCGACCTCAGGATTCACGCGCAGCATGACATCCTGCCGGTCGAGATGTTTGGCCATCTTCCGCATCTCGACGTAGATTTCATTGCAAACCGTCGTCACGGACTTCACAAACCCCGTCGCTTCGCAGTATGGACATGGCGAGCCAATGGTGCGCTCGAGTGACTGCTTCACGCGTTTACGGGTAATCGCAACAAGCCCGAAGTCGTTGAATTGCAATACTTTAGACGGTGCCCGGTCATTCCTCAACTCTTCCTCAAGGGCTTGCATCACCTTCTGTCGATTGCGCCGCTCGTCCATGTCAATAAAGTCGATGACGATGATGCCGCCCAAGTCCCTGAGGCGAATCTGGCGGACGATTTCTTTGATCGCATCGACGTTCGTCTTGACGATCGTGTCCTCAAGCCGCGCAGTCTTTCCGACGTACTTACCGGTATTGATGTCGATCGCCACCAGCGCTTCCGTCTGATTGATGACGATATAGCCGCCGCTCTTCAGCCAGACTTTCGACTTGAGCGCTTTGTCGATTTCTTCCTTCAGACCAAACTGCTCGAACAGCGGAGTTTCTTTCGTATACAGCTTTACCCTCCGGACTAGCCCAGGTTGAAAGCGGTTCGCAAAACGCAGGATGCGCTCGTATTCCTGCTCCGTATCCACCCAGATCGCCGAGAAGTCCGAAGTCACCTGGTCACGCAACACGCGTTCCACAACATTCAAGTCGTGATAGATCAATGCAGGAGCCTTCGATTCCTCGGACCGCGTCTTGATTTCCTGCCACAGACCTTTCAGGAAACGGATATCCGCACGCAGTTCGTCCTCCGAAGCTCCAGCGGCCGCGGTGCGGACGATGAATCCACCCTGGCCGTTTTCGCGTTCGCTGAGGATGATGCGCTTCAAACGCTGCCGCTCTTCCTCCGAGGAAATCTTTCGCGACACACCAGTGTGATTGACCGTCGGCATGTAGACGAGAAAGCGGCCTGGCAAGGCGATATGGCTGGTAATGCGCGCGCCCTTTTTGCCGATCGGCTCCTTGGCGATCTGGATGAGAACTTCCTGGCCCTCTTTTAGCAGGTCGCTGATCTGCGGAACGGGTGAGTTTTCGCGGCGTGGAGAACTCCGGAAGCGTCGTCCACCACCACGGCGTCCGCGGCGTCGATCGAAATCCGGACGCCGGGCCGCCCGCTGCGTATAACCCGCTGTGCTGGCTGGCGCACGTACTTCGACTCGGGCATCCACAGTGCCGTTACCGCGCGCTTCGGCTTCGAGCAATGCCTCGGCTTCTGCCTGGGCATCTTCGATTTCCGCTTCTTCGGCCTCGGCCTCTTCGTCTGATTCTGCTTCACCAGACAGGGCTTCGCCGGGCGCTGCGGCAAGAACCTCCCCTTCCACGTGCTCCGAGTCGTCCGTAACGGCGTGCGGCGCGGGTTCACCGGTTGCAGCAATCTCAAGCGTAGGCGGCGGATGGTAGTCTGCCGCGGCACTGGTCTCTTCTTCCAGTTCCTCGAAGGTTGCGTCTTCTTCAAGGTCTTCGACGTAGGAGGGTAGATCCGCTTCTTCCTCTTCGATGATTTCCTCTTCCTGCAGCGCGCCTGCCGCACTCCCAGCTGAGGTCGGAGCATCAACAGGCTCTTCGGGGTGAACCACAAAGGGCATGGCCGCGGATTCGGTCTCTGGCTTATGTGTGGTGCGCTCGGAATCCTCCACGACGGATTCGGCAGAGGCTTCCTCCCCGGCGAACGCGGCCTGCAAGTTCATCCGGTCCTGCAGAGCGTGCTCGCGCTCCCATTCCTGGTGGACCGCCTCTTCATGGTGGTCGAAGTCACCATGCTGTTCGTGCAGAGGTTCGGTCAACCCAGTAGCGAAGAGGGGTTCATCGTCAGGAAATCCATTGACGATGGGCGGCATTAGGACGGAAGCCGCGGGGGTTTCAATGCCCGTGGCGCTGGCAGGAGGCTGCTGCGCCATGCGCTGATACTTGGAAATCGACTCGCCCGGCAAAATAATCGGCTGGTATCCCGGCGGTGGTCCGTAGTCCGGGGTGCGGGAGCGATTCTGTGTCGAGGAACTGCTCGATGCATCGGCTGCTGCAGCAGAACGGGCAAAGCGCGATTCTCCCGAACTTCGGTCGTAACGGTCGTCGCGCTCACCGCGGCGTCCACGACGCCGACGGCGTCCTCGCCATCCTCCGCGCTCGCCACTGCGTTCTCGAGGCTGCGAGTCGCCATTTCCAGGCTCAGCCGCGGGAGTCGCAACCTCGGTCGTTTCGTCCTCCGTAAAAGGCTCGGACTCGATCACGTAGGACGCACCCTCAGCCGATGGCGCAGGGGTCGTCTCAGTGTGCGGCTGTGGGGGACGGCTTTCCTGCACGGGCGGGCGATTGGTGGGCACAACGTCGGTGAGGTCGTCGTCGTGCTCTTCCAGTTCCATGAAATCGGAGACGTAGAGGAACGCGTCACGTTCCAGGCCGATATCGACGAACGCCGACTGCATGCCGGGCAGCACGCGGGTCACACGTCCTTTGTAGATGGAGCCCGCTAAGGTGTATTCGTTTTCGCGCTCGAGGTAGATTTCAGCGAGCTGGTCATCCTCGACTAGGCCTACTTTGGTCTCGTGTGGGGTCGAGGTTACAAACAATTCTTTTGTCATTCATACTCCGGTTCTGCCGCCGTTTTACAGTCGACAGATCACCGGAAGAAAGACAGCGAAAGCGGGGGAGGATCGAGCGACGCGACGGGTACCGGTCCACTGACAGGTGGGCCTGCCTCCTGGGGAACACCCCAGAAGCGAATCCTTTGCGGAAGCTTGGGAATCTTTTGCACGTATCGCAATCTGCGTTTTCGCCAGGGTTGTGGCCGCTCTCTCCTCAATGGGGAGGGGGCCGTTTCCCGCCCGGCAGCGCTTGCTGGTATCCTGCCCGGCCTCCAACTCTCTTTCTGGCCGGTGTGTGTCCTCTTTTACGAGAGGGCGATCGTAATCTTTTTATGACCGCTTCTGGCCAGCGCGGTAAAGCTGCTTTGCCGGTCGTCGTCCTGCCTTCAGTTCACGAAGCGGCGCATGCGGACATTCATTACCAAGCCCAGCGCCAAAAACATGAACAGGACGGAAGACCCACCATAACTCATTAAAGGCAAAGGTATTCCGGTAACCGGCATAAAGCCGACTACCATGCCGACGTTGACCAGGATATGGAAGCTAAGCACAGCCACCACACCCATGACCACGAACGTGCCGGCGCGGTCGGGCGCCGTTTGCGCGTTCTGGGTCAAACGCATCAGCACAATGAAGTATAACAGGAGCACCCCCAGAGCTCCTACGAATCCGTGTTCCTCGGCGAACGCCGCGAAAATAAAGTCAGTTTGGGGCACGGGCAAGTACGACAGATGGGTTTGAGTACCGGTACCTCCCCACAGTCCTCCGGAACCGACCGCAATCAGCGATTGAATTACCTGGTAGCCCGAACCTTGCTTGTCCGCTTCGGGCTCGATAAAGCTCACTAAACGATCTTTCTGATAGGGCTTCAGCTTGTGCCAGGCCAAGGGCATCATCAGGCCCGCGAGGATCAAAACAATCAAGGCTTGCTTTGCGCGCAGCCCACCCAGGAACAAGCCCATGATGGCGATCGGCATGTAGGTTAAGGCAGTGCCGAGGTCTGGCTGGGCCAGGACCATCAGCATGGGGACTCCGACAATGGCTCCTGCCTTGATGAAGTCAGTCCACGTCAGTTCCCGCTGATGCATGTCCGCAAAATACTTGGCCACTGCAAGAATGAGGATGAGCTTGACCCATTCCGACGGTTGGAAGTGTCCGCCGGGCATCTTGATCCAGCGGCGAGCGCCCAGATACTTCTGTCCAAACACCATGACTGCGACGAGCGAGCCAATCGCGGCGATGTACATCCAGTGAACCTTTTCGAGCAGAGCCTGGTAGTTCAGCAGGCTGAAAAGAAACATGCCCACCACGCCGCCCATGACCCAGTAAATCTGCTTGATATGTGCGCCGGCAAATTTCGTATGAATCGTGGCGCTGCGGATTTCCATGATGCCGAGGCAGCAAATCAGCAACACAAAGAGCAACAGCAGCCAATCGAAATCGCGGTATGAGACGTAGCGGGACATTAGTTTGTCGTCAGTCGTTCGTCGTTGGTGAAACCGCGCCAAACGGATACTGCCTGCGCAGTTCATGGTTCAGCGAACTTGCTATACGCGTGTTCATTTCTAGTGCATTCCCGGTGCAGCGGCGGCCAGGGGAACTTTATCCTTCGAGGGCTCCATGGCGAAGTGGCCACTTCCTAACTTGTGGCCATCCTGTAGCGGTACATCCCAAACGGCGCCGATCTCAGCATTCCCCGTCTGGCCTGCAATTTTGGTCGGCTGCCGTCGCTGCTTCTCCACGTACGCTTTGATTACCTGCGCCGCAGTACGCGCTGCCAGGTAGCCGTGTTCACCCTCTTCGAGCAACGTGCACACGACGATCTCCGGATTTCTCCGAGGCGTGACACCCACGAACCATCCGTTGTCCTTAAAATTCTTTCCCGCAGCGCCCAGCTTTGCCTTCAGGGTATTGCTGATGGTCTGCGCGCTACCCGTTTTGCCCGCGAAGTCGATGCCCTGGAGGTGCGAGAGCGCCGCCGTCCCTCCTGGGTTCACCACGTTCGCCATCGCGTCGGTGATGATTTCCCAATTTTTTGGATCGATCGGAATGTTGGTCTTCTCGGTTGTTGGCGAAGCAGGCACAATGTTCGCAGGCAAATCCGACGGATTGGTCACGTGCGGCCGAACCAGTAATCCCCCGCTGGCAATTGCGCCGATGGCCCGCGCCATCTGCATCGGAGTTGCCGCCACCGCCCCTTGCCCGATGCCAACCGAAATCGTTTCGCCTGCATACCACTTTTGCTTGAAGTTCCTTATTTTCCATTCTTCCGAGGGCATCACTCCCGAAACTTCTTGCGGAAGATCAATTCCGGTTTTTTGGCCCAACCCAAAGGCCATCGCATATTTCGCGATGCGATCAATTCCGAGCTTTTCGGCCAAGGTGTAGAAGAAGACGTCGCACGACTGGAAGATGGCCTTGCTAATATCGGTTGGCCCGTGCACGCGATGCTCGGCTACGACCCAGCACTTGAAGTAGCGACCGTAGAAGGTAGCGCCGCCGCCGCAGTTTACGTGCATGTCTTCCGCGATGCCTTCCTGCATGCCGGCGGTCGCCATGATGATTTTGAATGTGGATCCGGGCGCAAGCTGCGCCTGAATTGCCTTGTTCAGCAAGGGGTGGTCGTCATCATTAACCAGCTTGTTCCATTCGGTGCGCGAAATGCGAACAGAAAAATCATTCGGATTGAAGGCGGGCCGGCTCACCATCGCCAGAATTTCACCCGTGCGTGGATCCATCGCGACGATCGCACCATTACGATCGCCCAAAGCCTGTTCGGCGGCGATCTGCAAATCCAGGTCCACGGTCAGCTTGATCGGCTGGCCGGGAGTTGCCGCGGTCTCGTCCAGACGGCCCACTTCCCGTCCCCGGCTGTTCACCAGCGCGCGCCGCGAGCCGTTCTTGCCCATCAGGATCTGGTTGTATTGCTTCTCCACACCTGAGATGCCGACCACGTCGCCAGGGCTATAGAGCTCAAATTGCGGCTGGTTGAGCATGTCCTCGGTGACTTCGCCCACATAGCCAATCAGGTGCGCCATGAATCCGTTGCGCGGATACAAGCGGCGATGCGCCATGATGGTATCGAGTTCAGGCAGCTCGTTCTTGTGGGACTCGATAAAGGCCAGTTCATCGGGCGTGATGTCATCCTTGAGGAAGATGGGCTGGTACTGCGGCATCGACATGAACTTGCGAACCCGCTCGCGGACTTCCTTGGGATCAAGGTGCAGTCCTTGGGCGATCGCGTCTGCGTCCGCGTTCAGGTCGCGAGTAGAGTCGCGCAGGAGTAGTGCGGAAAACGAGGGATAGTTATCGACAATGGTGCGCCCTTCCCGATCGAGAATCTTTCCCCGCGGCGCAAGGATGGGAACGTTGCGAATGCGGTTCCTTTCGGCAAGCTGCGCGTATATATCGCTCTGCATCACCTGAAGCCGCCACAACCCGTAGGCAAGAATCAGGAAGATGACGAGGATGATGTACTGCACCGCCGTCAGACGAATCGCCGATACTTTTTCGTCGCGACCGAACATGGAAAATCAGCTATTAGCTACTAGCTTTTAGCTCTCAGCTTGCCTGTGGTAGCGCTGCCGTCTGGGGTCAACTCCAACGTACTATTCTCTTCCTGATCACATCCAAAAAGCCAACGAGCAAGGACCAACGGCCAACGACTGCCTTTACGTCCTTTGCTTGAACCGGTCCAGCGCCAGGAAGAGAAACACTCCGACGACGGCGTTCATTAATGCCGCTCCCAACTCGTGCGGCCAGCTCCACTGCAAACTTAGCGCCACCATAGCGCGCGCCACTACGAAGTAGACAATTTGATGCACTACGTAGAACACCAAGGTGACCAGCACCCGTGCCCCGGCATTTTCAACATCCAATTTCACGCCTAGTGACGAAGCTCCATATCCAACCACCGTCTTGGCAATGCCATAGATCCCAATCTGCAGGCCGGTCAGCGCATCCTGAAAGACGCCAATCACCGCGCCCGTCAACAGTCCTGAAATCGGGTTCCTGCGGGCAATGGAGAAAAAGATGGTGACCAGCAGCGGCAAGTCGAACATCGCAAGGAAAGGAAACTGCCTCGGCAGCCAAGCCTGAAGAAACAACGCCGTCGCCGGCACTAAAACGGTAAAGGGAATGCTGAACCGGTAGACCTCGACTTGCTCCCCAGATGTATAGGTGATCGGCACGTTATTGGGGTCCGTCCTGCGGATTGGCGGGCGGCGGATTCACTGGAGTATTTGGTTTGGGTGTGGGGGTGGCAGGCGTCGCGACTTTGACGGGTGCCGGTGCAGGCTTATGCTCCGCCGCCGGCTGGAGAGTGGCGGGAGCGGACTCGGAATTGGCGTTTGATGTCGCAGGAGTAGCGACCCTGGCGGCGCCCGTGGCCTGCGTACGCACAACGGGAGCTGCCGCGGTATCCCCTGTCTTCAGGGCATTTGGCTGCGGCGCACCAGCCGAATTTTTGTCGGGTCCTTTAGGGACAGGAGCAGCCTGATTGGCCTTCGCTCCCGTATTGGCGGCAGGCTCCATAGCGGGCTTCTCTGGAACCGACGGCAGCCGCTGCGAGAGAATATCTGCCGCCCGTACAGGTGCCGCGTCAGAAGGCGTTATGTCCTTCTCCTCCAACTTGGTGACGATGAGGACTTCTTCCAGCTTGCTGAGATTGGCTGCCGGTCTGAGGCGAATGCTCAAGAACAGATCGGAGCCCGTACCATTGGCAACCCGCGTCACTGTGCCCACCGGAAGCCCTTTGGGGAAGATGCGGTCGCCGCCGCTGGTCCGAACGATCTCCCCAGCCTGGACTGCCTCGTCGTTCATGATCTTCTCGAGCACCACTTCACCCGCAGGCGTGCCGCGAACGATCCCCTGCAGGCGTGACTTTTCCAGGATCCCACCCACTCCGCTGCTTTGATCGTCAATTCGCAAAACCTGAGAACTGGATCGAAAGACCTTCAGAACCTTCCCCACCACACCCTGGTCCGTGATGACGGCCATATCAGGCTTGATCCCGTGGCGCTCGCCCTTGTCGATAAAGACAATGCGGGACTGCTCACTTCCACCGGACCCGATGACCTGCGCCACTGTTGTCTGGGCGATAAACTGCTCGCGAAAACCCAGCAGGGCCTGCAGGCGGCGGGCCTGCATTGCATCCTCATTCAGCCGCACGTGCTCCAGACGCAACTGCTCGATCTGTTGTTTGAGCTCGCGGTTTTCCGCGCGTACGCCCCGCAAGTAGAAGTAGTTGTGCCACAGGTTGCCGGTGCTGGTCTGGACCCAAACGAGGACTTTTTCGAAAGGCGTGATGGTGCTCACCGCCCAAACTCGAATCAGGCGGGAAGACTCGGTATCCGTCGTGCGTTTCACCTGTACAGCGAGTCCCAATACCTGAGCAAACAGGACTGCCACCAGCACGATCAGATTCTTATAACGGCCGAGGACGGATTCCATGAGACCAGTTTCAAGTTCCTAGTTTCATGTTTCGAGTTCCCCAGACCAGCCACGCGATTCATCCGCGGCGCAGCGAAAGAAAAGCACACCAGAAACTTGAAACCCGAAACTCGAAACTGTTATTCGATCGAAATCTTTCTGAGCAGCTTGAAGTCGCTCAGCATCTTGCCCGTGCCCAGCACCACGCTGCACAGCGGGTCATCAGCGATGGAGACCGGTAAACCGGTTTCTTCCCGAATGCGCTTGTCGAGATTCTTCAGGAGCGCCCCGCCACCGGTCAGCACGATGCCGCGATCACTGATATCCGCAGACAACTCCGGCGGCGTACGTTCCAGTGCCACGCGAATCGCGTTCATGATCGTGGAAACACATTCGCTCAATGCCTCGCGAATTTCGCTGTCATCGACTGTGATCGTCTTGGGCACGCCTTCGATCAAGTTGCGCCCCTTGATTTCCATGGTCAGCGGCTTATCCAGCGGATATGCAGACCCGATCTCAATCTTGATCTGCTCAGCTGTGCGCTCGCCGATGAGTAGATTATATTTGCGCTTCAGGTAATTCATGATGGCTTCGTCCATCTGGTTGCCCGCCATCCGCACCGAACGCGAGTAGACGATGCCGCTCAAAGATATGACTGCGATGTCGGTCGTGCCGCCACCAATATCCACCACCATGTTGCCTGACGGCTCGGTGATGGGAAGGCCGGCGCCGATGGCCGCCACCATCGCCTGCTCCACCAGGTGCACTTCGCTGGCTTTCGCCCGATAGGCGGAATCCATAACGGCGCGCTTTTCCACCTGCGTAATTTCCGAAGGCACTCCAATCACGATGCGCGGGTGCACCAGCATCTTGCGGTTATGGGCCTTCTGGATGAAATAGTTCAACATCTTCTCGGTGACCTTAAAGTCAGCGATCACGCCGTCCTTCATGGGCTTGATGGCCACAATGTTGCCCGGCGTGCGGCCGAGCATTTCCTTCGCCTCTTTGCCGACCGCTTCCACCTCGGCGGTGTTCTTGTTGATGGCCACGATGGAGGGCTCGTTCACGACGATGCCTTTGCCGCGCGCGTACACCAGCGTGTTGGCCGTACCCAGATCAATGGCGAGGTCGCTGGAGAAGATGCTGAACAGCGACCGCAGATTGTGAAACCGTCCTGCGTTGGTGTGGAAACCGTTGGATGACATGCTTGACTTCTCTCTTGCTCGTCCCGGACGCACGTTTGTCCGGTGCGAACCCGGGTTATTTTTTGTCCGGTGGAGGAGGGCCGTCCTTAATTCTATGGGATATCCCCCGGTTACCATCGGAACGAAAGTTCTTGACCTCCCGGAAAGGCACTCCGGGAATGCCTACTGAATCACGACCTTCTGCTGCTTCGTATTTACACCGCCCTGCGCATTCTGCGCTGTGACGGTGATCATGCTCTCGCCGGTCGGCAAGGGGGGCGTAAAGTAGTGGAAACTGCCGTCGGTGGTCACAATCGGGACTTCCCGCCCATTGACCATGACCCGTGCACCAGTTTCGGTCTTGCCCGTCACCTCGATCACGTGCCCATGCTGGATCAGAGGATCAATTTCCAGATCAATCGCCACTGCGTCTTTCCCTTTGGGAATAATCGTGAAGCGGTTCTTCTCGCTCTCTACCGACTCCTTGCCGTTGGCATCCAGCGACTGGACCATCCAGTAGTACGCTCCCAAGCCCAGGCCCGTGACCGTGACATCCGCGGTCGTAACTGCTTTATCCACAATCGTCGAGGAGAAATACGGGTTGCGGGAAATGCGCAGGCGGTAGCCGACGGCATTCGTCATCGGGGACCAGGTGAATTGGACGTCTTTTGTCTTGGCTCCTCCCGTGGTGAAAATCGGAATCATGTTCCCAGGAGTGATCGGAGTGGGTGGACCGATCTCCTTCACCTTCGCAATGTGCTCCGACCCCGCCTTGAAGGTTGCGCGCTCCCAATCCGAGAGGCGGACGGTCTGGCCGTTGCGGGCGACCTCGCCACTGCCCTTCTTTACGAGAATTTCATGTTCATCGCTTTTGGGATCGTTCCGCACCATGGCCGCGCTTTCGGGAGCCAGCGATGCAGTCGCACCCGCAACGATGACCTGCGATTTCGAACCTTGGGTGTATGTGGCTGTCGACAGGTCCACGGTTCCGGTACTCACCGCGACCGCAACACTGGTTTGTTGCTGGTCGTTGGCCGAGTTCTCTTCGATCACGATGAGCGAGTCCTGCTTGACCGTGTAGTTCGTGCCATCGTTGAAGACCACCTTGGCGAGTCCTTCAGAACCGGTCTGGATCACGTCGCCTTTTTCGAGCGGGATGTTGTAGTCCGCCGTGATCCAGCTATTGCTGCTGGATTTCTTGATCTTGACTGTCCCATCCAGTGCGGTAAAGCGCGCCTGCTTTTCCGTAGCCGGCCCGGATCGCTCTGCTGGGGGAGCCATACCCGCAACTTTCTCGAGAAGATTGGTCGCCAGGCCTCCCGCGGCTTTGACGGTTGAATCTGTAAATTGGGGGAAAGCAAAATGCATTGCCGCCCCAAAGACGGCCGCGATCAGCAGCAGAATCAGCAGCACGCTGCGATAGGTGACTGTCTTCCACGCGATGTAGACGCCCGGTTTGCGTTTTGAGGACACGGAGGCCACGAAAACCCGTCAAACCTCAGAGAATATGGGGTAATTGCAACACTATCACAAGGTTTAACAGGGTGGAACGGGGTTACGACCTGGGTTCAGGTCCGATGGAACATGTCCGGAAGAGTGCAGGTGTCGGGTGTCAGGTGGCAGGTTTCAGGTCTTAGGTGTTAGGTCTTCGTCTTGGCGACCCGGTAAGTTCGCATTGTTCGTGGAGACATAGGACCTCAGACCTGAGATCTGACCTTGAGATCTGCAACCTGACGCCTGAGAACTAACACCTGCCTCCACCCAGCTTCTCGGCTATCTCCAGCAGCTTCGTGACCGTGTTCCAGTTCCTGGCCGTGCCGGCATTTCGTAGGGCTTTGTCGACCTTGGCCCAGAGCTTTGAGCGTCCCTGTCCATCGGGATAGTAGATGAACAGTTCGCGTCCACTCAGGTGAACTTCCTCGGGATTGGTTTTGATCTCCAGAACGGCGTTTCGGATTTCCGGCCCAGGATCAGTGGCGAGAAATGTCACCAGCAGCTTGCCGGGCTCGATCCCACTTCGCTTCTTGAAAGGATTCCGTGCAATCACCTCGCGCAATTCCGACGGCGTGCGTACCACGACGTCAGCGCGAAAGCCAAACTTCTTCTCGATCACATTTTCTATTTTTTTCCCTAAGGCCGCCGGATCTCGTTCGGAAGTCCGAAACACGACATTGCCGCTTTGCACGTAGGTTTGCACATCCTGGCACTTGAGAGACTCACACAAAGTGCGCAGCACCTCCATCGGAACTTTGTGATGGCCTCCCAGATTGACGCCGCGCAGAAGACAGATCATCACGTTCATGTCAGCACTCCGATCAGCAGGATGGATGCCCCTTCACTTGCCCGCCTCTCTGCTCGGGCTGTAGCATGAAGTGTTTGGCTTAATGCTCAGGAGGAATTATGGCAACCGAGACCGTGACCGGACCGGCACTCGTAGGCAGTACCAGTCCCACCAAAGTTTATAAGAATTTCATCGACGGCGAATGGGTGGAATCCTCGACCGGGGAAACCTTCGAAAACCGCAATCCGGCTGATACGCGCGATGTAGTCGGCATTTTTCAGAAGTCCGGGAAGGAAGACGTGGATGCGGCGGTCGAGGCGGCCAAGCAGGCGTTCAAGAAATGGCGTCTGGTACCTGCCCCGCGCCGGGCAGAACTGGTCTTCCGCGCCGCCGAGATGCTTGCCGAACGCAAAGAAGAATATGCGCGCGACATGACGCGCGAAATGGGCAAAGTGATCAAGGAAACCCGCGGCGACACCCAGGAAGCCATCGATACGGCCTATTACATGGCGGGCGAAGGCCGACGTCTGTTTGGTCCCACCACCCCGTCCGAACTGCCCAACAAGTTCGCCATGGCCGTGCGGCATCCGTTGGGAGTTTGCGGCATGATTACGCCGTGGAACTTCCCGATGGCGATTCCCTCATGGAAACTGCTTCCCGCCATCGTTTGTGGGAACACGTGTGTCATCAAGCCGGCGCAGGATACGCCGCTCTCCACGTTCAACCTGGTTCGTACGCTTTCCGACGCGGGCATTCCCAAAGGAGTGATCAACATCGTCACCGGATTCGGCTCGAGCGTCGGAGGCCCGATTACCGAACATCCCGACATTCGCGCCGTTTCGCTGACCGGGTCAACTGCGGTTGGCCGCACGGTAGGCACAACAGCAGCCAAGAGTTTTAAGCACTGCTCTCTGGAGCTGGGTGGGAAGAACCCAATGATTGTGCTCGACGATGCCAACCTCGACTTGGCTATCGAAGGCGGACTATGGGGTGCTTTCGGCACGACTGGCCAGCGTTGCACGGCCACCAGCCGGATCATTGTGCAGAAGGGCGTGTATCGCGAGTTCGTCGATCGCTACGTCGCCCGTGCCAAGACTCTGAAGATTGGAAACGGTCTGGATGAGTCGATCGACATGGGACCTGCGGTGAATGAATCGCAACTCAAGACCGATCTCAGCTACGTCGACATCGGCAAGGATGAAGGCGCGAAGCTGGTCTGTGGCGGCAACCGCCTCGACAAAAGTGAGTATCAGCACGGCTACTTCATGGAGCCGACGGTATTTATCGACGTCGACGCCAAGATGCGCATCGCGCAAGAGGAGATCTTTGGCCCGGTAGTATCGATCATTGCCTGCGACAATCTTGAGCACGCGATTGACATCGCCAACAACATCGAGTACGGACTGTCCTCCGCGCTCTACACCAAAGATGTCAACAAGGCGTTCACCGCTATGCGCGATCTGTATGCGGGGATTACCTACATCAACGCCCCGACCATTGGAGCCGAAGTTCATCTGCCCTTCGGGGGCGTGAAGGCCACTGGCAACGGCCACCGCGAAGGCGGATTGGGCGCGATCGACTTCTACACGGAGTGGAAGGCGGTCTACGTCGATTACTCTGACAAGCTGCAGAAGGCGCAGATCGATCGAGTGGACTGAAGGCAGTCGTCTGGTTGTTGTTGGTCCTTGGTCGTTAGTGGTCGGTTGTTAGGCCAGTCGCTGGTCAGAAAGCAGGCGCGTAGTTGGGACGCTTTGTGAAAGACGCTTAACCGTACCGGGCGCGAAGAGAATTCGCAAAGGACGCATAGGAACTCTGGAGCTGTTTTTCGATCTTTGCGGTTAAGCTTTGGTTTTGAATTTTTTTACAGAAGATAAAAACGCCTCCCGGAGACCAGAGAATAGATGCCCGCCACTACCATCCGCGAAGTGCCCGCTGCGCAGCGACTGAGCAATGTCAAGTACGCCATCCGTGATCTGGCGTGCATCGCCGACGAGGTCGCCAAAAAAGGGCACAAGATCCTGCCTCTGAACATCGGCGACCCGATCAACTTCGACTTTCAGACTCCTCCGCACCTGATTGAAGCCGTGTACCAGGCCATGAAAGATGGCAAGAACGGCTACGCGGCGTCTCCCGGCATCAAGGAAGCTCTGGACGCAATCCGCGGAGAAGCTGAGCGCAAAGGCATCAGCAGCGTGCAAGACGTCTTCATCACTTCTGGCGTGAGCGAGACGGTGGACATCTGCCTCGCCGCACTTTTGAATCCCGGCGATAACCTGCTGACCCCAAGTCCCGATTACCCGCTTTACTCGGCAGTGCTCGCAAAGCTAGGCATTGAGCTCAACACCTATGCCCTGAACGAGGACGATGGCTGGCAACCCGACCTGATTGACGTTCACAAAAAGATCGGCCCGCGAGCCCGCGGAATTGTCCTGATCAATCCCAACAATCCCACCGGCGCCGTGTGCTCGCGCCGCATGTTGGAAGCCATTGCCGAACTGGCTCGCCGGAACAACCTGGTCATCTTCGCTGACGAGATCTACGACAAGCTGATTCTCGACGATGACGAGCACATCTCGATGGCATCGGTGGCACCCGACGTTCCCGTGGTTACATTCGGTGGGCTCTCCAAGAACTACCTGGCTCCGGGATGGCGTATCGGCTGGGGAATCGTCAGCGGCGATGCCGCTGCGGTGAAACCTTATATCGAGGGCATCCACCGTCTTCTGCGCTCGCGCTTGTGCGCCAACCATCCCGAGCAGTACGCGATCAAGGCTGCGCTGGAAGGGCCGCAGGATCATTTGACAGAGGTCAGGAAGAAACTGCGCTCACGCCGTGATCTCACCATGAAGTGGTGCGAGGCCACACCGCGCGTGAGCTGTGTTTCGCCGCGCGGCGCTTTCTATGCCTATCCGCGTCTGGACATCGCGGAAAACGACGACATATTCGTGAAGGAACTGCTTGTGCAGAAACATGTCCTCGTGGTGCACGGTTCCGGGTTCGGG